>ENA-OPCE01000692-OPCE01000692.1-human-gut-metagenome-genome-assembly--contig:-NODE-692-length-26090-cov-3.615095_pt1 | contig 26090 bp, 12 predicted proteins | sample MGYA00241247_ERZ501474 | MGnify/ENA primary metagenome ERZ501474 (study PRJEB25962, sample SAMEA2042572) | human gut metagenome | biome: human gut; feature: human-associated habitat; material: faeces... | reverse complement strand
CCTAGAATATCCGCGCTTAGGTTAGGAACCGCCTTACTTCCACTGGTATGTCGGGCTTCGGAAAAAGTGCGTAGTGTTACGGGTTTCCAACCATTCCATTTAGTTATGACATTTTTATTCAGAATTTCGTCTTGCAAGTCACCATCCCAATAGATGCGGAAGCTGATAGATGGTTTTCTGTCTGCAATTTTTTCCCCTTTGCAGTTATAAACTCCCGGTGCTCCTGAGCTCCACATTTCGAATCCGCGGTGATTAGGGTCGATATCTGCTGCTAGTCCACGTCCGTTGTCTCCTTTTGTAGGACCTCCCCAAAGAATCTCTCCGGTTCGTGCGTCATGCATTTCATAACCGTATGTTTGCCAAGCCTCTTTTTCTTCGTGTACTTCCCATACCTGATATCCCGGACGGTCAGGATCCAGATTAGCTATATGCATGGCGTCTCCATGTCCCAGTCCCGTACTGTAAAGTACAGTTCCGTCATTATTAATCACGCAAGAGCCGTAGACAATTTCATCACAACCGTCTCCGTCAACGTCGGCCACTGACAGATTATGATTACCTTGTCCATAAGCTCCTTCCCCTTTTATATCAGAAATATGTTCCCACCGTTTTACCAGCTTCCCTTTGATAAAGTCATAAGCTGTTAAAGTTGTTTTGGCGTAATAACCACGACACATGACGACGCTTGGACGTATTCCGTCCAAATAAGCGACACAAGCCAAGAAGCGGTCTACGCGATTGCCATAGCTATCTCCCCAAGAACTGACTTCTCCACGTTCTGCTTCATAAGGAACGGTATGTAGTTCCTCTCCGGTTTTCCCACTGAAAATGGTGAGATACTCCGGACCCTGTAATACATAGCCACACGTTTTTTTATTCATTTCCAGGTTTCTCCAGTCTTTGTCCGGGTCATCTGTACCAAGGAATATCTTTTTCCCCTTTCCGTCTACCGTTCCGGGTGCTGTCTTGCAGACTAGTTCGGCTTTGCCATCGCCATTGAAGTCATATACCATAAATTGTGTGTAGTGTGAGCCCGCACGGATGTTTTTTCCCAAATTAATTCTCCACAAATGTTTACCGCTTAATTTATAGGCATCCAGATAGACGGGACCTGTGATTCCGGAATAAGAATTATCAGTCTGATTAGAAGGATTCCATTTAACTATAATCTCATATTCGCCGTCTCCGTCCAAGTCTCCTACGCTGCAATCTCCTGGAACGTAGGTATATTCCTGTCCCTCCGGATACTCTTCGGCAATTCCGTTCGAACGATTCAAGGCGATGCACGGTGGAGTAATTCCTTTTTCTGGACGGTTTAGTTGTATAGTCAGAAAGTCTTGTTCCCAGGCTTTCACTTCTTTGGAACTGTCTGTTTCTTTCCCTTTTACAACAGCTTTCACTACATATTTATCTTCTAGATTACCGGATTTGTCGGTCAGGTTGGTAGCTTGTTTTGAAGAAACTGATTTAAATAATTTGCCATTTTTATACACATTAAAGGCTGTCTCTTTTTCGTTACCCAATACGCGCCAACTGATGAAAACCCCATTCTCTGTTTTCGCGGCTACTAATCCTCTATCTAAAGCTTCCATTTGTCTTTTCATTCCATAGGTCGGAGTTGTTGCTCCTTCTATGAGAAGGCAGAAAATCAAAACTGAAAAAAGTACTATGTTTTTCATTTTGCAGTTAATTAATTATTTGTAATTGATAGGCAAAGGAAGGCATATTCTACCTGTAATTGATGTACAAAGATACAAAAACATGGAAAAATGGAAGTAAGCTTCTTATGTTTCTTCACATTTTGCAGGTTTGAATTGTAGTTAATGGAATAGTATTATGATACATCCGGTATAGAAGTTTTCGCCTTACATTTGCTGAAAACTAATTAATGTATTATTAAAATTATATCATGAAAAGACGACTACTTCTCGTTGTGACATTGCTTGCCGGATGGAATCTCCTGTCGGCGCAGTCTCTTCCCGACCGGAAAGAGACATTAAAAACATTGGTGAAAGTCAACGATTATTTTATGAAAAAGTACGCTGATTTTACCCGACCAAGTTATGTGGGGAAATTCAGACCCAGTAATATCTGGACTCGCGGGGTATATTATGAAGGGTTGATGGCTTTGCATACTGTCTATCCCCGTTCGGATTATTATGATTATGCATATGACTGGGCGGATTTTCATAAGTGGGGATTGCGTGGTGGCAATATCACACGTAATGCAGATGACCACTGTTGCGGACAGGCATATATTGAACTTTATAAGATTTCCCCTGATCCGGCGAAAATAAAAAATATCAAAGTTTCAATAGATATGCTGGTAAATACTCCTCAAGTGGACGACTGGACTTGGATTGACGCGATACAGATGGGGATGCCTGTTCTTGCCCAGTTAGGCAGGCTGACAGGCGAACAGAAATACTATGATAAAATGTGGCAGATGTATTCTTGCTCCCGTAATGAGATAGGCAATGGACTGTTTAATCAAAAAGAGGGACTGTGGTGGAGAGACGCTAATTTCGTTCCTCCTTATAAAGAACCTAACGGAAAGAATTGCTTTTGGAGCCGGGGAAACGGATGGGTATATGCCGCATTGGTGAGAGTCCTGAATGAGGTTCCGGAGAATGATACACATCGTATGGATTATATAAAAGATTTCCTGTCAATGAGTAAAGCGTTGAAGGCTTGTCAGCGCGCAGACGGCTTCTGGAATGTAAGTTTGCATGATGAATCCAATTATGGGGGGAAGGAGACATCAGGAACCTCCTTATTTGTTTATGGCATGGCATGGGGAGTGCGCAATGGATTATTGGATAAAAAAGAATATATGCCTGTCATTGTAAAAGCATGGAATGCTATTGTGAAAGAGGCTGTACATCCGAATGGTTTCTTGGGATTCGTGCAGGGTAGTGGCAAAGAGCCTAAAGACAGCCAGCCGGTAACTTACAAGAGCGTTCCTGATTTTGAAGATTACGGAGTAGGATGCTTCCTGCTGGCTGGTACGGAGGTGTATAAAATAGATTGATGATAAAACTTGATAAAACATTGATATTTTGAAGTATGGGAAGATTTAAAGTTTTGAAGTTATTATTTCTCTTACTGCTGATACCTATGCTACTGGGGGCTAATAATAGAGAGAAATACAATTTTAATTCTCAATGGTTATTGCATATTGGTGATGTTCAGGGAGGAGAAAAGTTATTTTTTACTGATAAGGATTGGAAGAAAATAACTCTGCCTCGCGCTTTTAATGAAGATGAGGCTTTTAAAGTTGCTATTAAAGAAATGACAGATACCGTTTCCTGGTATCGTAAACATTTTAAGCTACCGAAAACAGCCAAGGGGAAAAAAGTATTTATAGAGTTTGAAGGAGTACGTCAGGGAGCCGATTTTTATTTGAATGGTAAACATATTGGGCTACATGAAAATGGAGTAATGGCTGTAGGCTTTGATCTGACACCGTATTTAAATTTTACTGGGGAGAATGTAATAGCTGTACGTACTGATAATGATTGGAAGTATAAGGAGCGGGCTACCGGCAGTCGATATCAATGGAACGACAATAACTTTAATGTTAATTACGGAGGTATTCCTAAAAACGTATGGCTGCATATCACGGATAAGTTATACCAAACATTACCTTTGTATAGTAACTTACGAACGACAGGAGTGTATATCTATGCGACAGATATATGTACTAAGAGCCGTAAAGCATTTGTTAATGCAGAATCTGAAGTACGTAACGAATATGATAAATCGTGCAATGTAAGCTATGAAGTATGTGTATATGATTACGACGGCAATTGGGTAAGTACTTTTAAAAGTGCTCCGGTGATAGTAAAATCTAAAGAGACAGTAAAGCTAAAAGCTGCCAAAGAATTGGAAAATCTGCATTTCTGGAGTTGGGGATATGGTTATCTTTATGATGTAAAGACAAGGTTGATAGTGGATAACAGGATTGTTGACGAAGTAGTAACTAAAACAGGTTTCAGAAAGACTCGTTTTAGTGGCGGAAAGATATGGCTAAATGACCGGGTTTTGCAAATGAAAGGATACGCCCAGCGTACAAGTAATGAATGGCCGGGAGTAGGCATATCGGTACCACCTTGGATGAGTGACTATTCTAATGGCTTGTTGATTGAGCATAATGCGAATTTCTTTAGATGGATGCATGTTACACCTTGGAAGCAAGATGTTGAATCATGTGACAGAGTAGGAGTGATACAGGTAATGCCTGCCGGAGATGCAGAAAAAGATGCCGTTGGCCGTTGGTGGGGACAGCGTTTGGAGCTAATGCGTGATGCTATCATCTACTTTAAGAATAATCCGAGTATATTGTTTTACGAATCAGGTAATGAGTCTATAAGTCGTGAACATATGCTTGAAATGATAGCTATTCGTGATATGTACGATCCTTATGGGGGAAGAGCAATAGGTTCTCGTGAGATGCTGGATATCCGTGAAGCTGAATGGGGCGGTGAAATGCTTTATATAAATAAGAGTGAGCATCATCCGATGTTTGCCACCGAATATTGTCGTGATGAAGGTCTGCGTAAGTATTGGGATGAATATAGCTATCCTTTTCATAAGGAAGGAGCAGGACCTTTGTATAGAGGGCAGGATGCAAGTGCCTATAATCATAATCAAGATATGTTTGCTGTAGAATTGATTCGGCGTTGGTATGATTATTGGCGTGAACGGCCGGGTACCGGAAGGAGAGTTAGCTCCGGTGGTGCTAAAATTATTTTCTCGGACACACAGACGCATAGTCGTGGTGAAGAAAATTATCGCCGGAGTGGAGTCGTGGATCCGTTGAGAATACCTAAAGATGGATTTTTTGCTCATAAAGCCATGTGGGACGGTTGGGTTGATACGGAAAAGGAACATACATATATCATTGGTCACTGGAATTATACATCTAAAGTGATTAAACCTGTGTATGTGGTTTCTTCAGGTGATAAAGTAGAATTATTTGTAAATGGTAAATCAAAGGGCTTCGGCAAACAGGATTATCGTTTTTTATTTACGTTTGATTCTGTCCAGTGGGAGAAAGGAATAATTGAAGCAGTGAGCTATGGCGAGAATAACAAAGAATTGAGCCGTTATTCTATAAAAACGATAGGAGAACCTCATCATCTGAAACTCACATTTATGCATGGACCAAAGGGACTTTTTGCAGATGGGGCTGACTTGGCTATACTGCAGGTTGAGGTTGTAGATGCGAATGGTGATAGATGTCCGCTTGCTGATAATATGATTAAATTTGATTTGCAAGGACCTGCCGAATGGCGTGGAGGCATTGCGCAAGCTACAGACAATTATGTATTGGCTAAAGAGCTTCCTGTCGAGTGTGGTATAACAAGAACTTTGATTCGTTCGACTGAACAGGCGGGTAATATCATGGTAAGGGCTACGACAGCTGGTTTACCTTCAGCAGAGCTATCATTAACCTCTAATCCTGTTGAAGTAAAGGACGGACTTAGCACGTTTTTTCCAAGTGAAAAGTTGATTAGTCGGTTTGACCGTGGTGAAACCCCGTTGACTCCTTCTTATCAGGACTCAAAAGTAGACGTAGGAATAAAATCCGCTATTGCCGGAATAAATAGTGAACAGGCTATTTATAGTTATGATAGTAACGAATTAAGTGAATGGAAAAATGATGGAAAATTGAGTACGGCATGGATTACTTATCATTTGGAGAGAAAAGCAGAAATAGATGATATTTGCATTAAATTGACTGGTTGGCGGAAACGTTCTTATCCTTTGGAGATTTTTGCAGATGATAAACTTGTTTGGAGTGGAAATACGGAAAAGAGTTTGGGGTATATTCATCTATCTGTCAAGCCTGTACGAACGGATAAAATAACTATCAAGTTGAAGGGAGAGGCAAAAGAATCGGATGCTTTCGGACAAATAGTGGAAGTTGTTGAGCCTAATGCTGGTGATCTTGACCTTCTTAGGGTAAAAGGCGGTGAAAAAACAAATAATGAATTGAGAATAGTGGAAGTTGAATTTTTGGAAACACTAAAGAAATAAATAGGATTGTGTTTGTTTAAGGTTGCCCCGGCTAGTTCTTTAATTTGAATTGGTTGGGGTTTATTCTTTGAAGACTAATAAAAAGGGCTCCTCATTTTGTTTGAGAAGCCCTTACCTATTGAAAACTGATAAGAGAGGGGAATATCTTAATTAATGAGTAAGTTGTTTTACCTTTATTGGTTTTTCATGTGTACATATTATTTTTGATTTCTCGTCTTGATAAACAATATTTCTAGATTTTTCACCTCTAATGTTGGTATATAATTCTCCCGCTGGAACTGTAAAAAGTACATTGTCGAATAGGATATTTTGTCCGTCCAAAATACTAATTTTATTATCTTGTGAGTTGATTTCCAAATTACGTAAGATAAATCCGTTAACATCATTCATTGCAGTAATGAGTTCTTGACTGTTGATTTTGCCGTTCTCAATAAGAATATTGCTACAGGGTACTTCCGGAATGCCATTGATGCTTAATACTTTATGGGCTGATTCTACAATAAAGTTCCTTATCTTTATATCTTTTATGACAGGAGTCAGTCTGTTCACAGCTCTTGGTGGAATGCGACTGGCCAATTCTCCCATATATCGTTTGCTGCCAAGCAAATCCCACTTAAAAGCTTCTCCTACATTCGTCATGCGTATATTTTCATATAGAATATCAGATACTCCTCCGGCTCGATTGCGGCGGGTTTTAAACCGTATTCCTACTTGTGTTCCATCGAACACACAGTCATGTAGGTAAATATTCTCTATTCCACCTGCAGTTTCACTTCCACAAGTAATGCCACCATGTCCGTCTTTGGCCAATGAATAGCGGATTACGACATTCTCGGTAGCCTTACCTACACGTAGTCCATCCTCAGCGCGTCCGGCTTTTAAAGTGAAGCAATCATCTCCACAATTGAGTGTGGAGTATTCTATCAGTACATTCTTACAGGATTCAATGTCGATACCATCGCCACTGGGAACTCCAATCGAATTTACAGTAATACCACGGATTATTACATTTTCACAGTAAATCGGACAGATGTTCCAGAATGCGCTGCGTTCCATAGTAATACCTTCAACCAATACATTAGTACAGTTAATGGGCGAGATTGTTTTTGGGCGATAGAATCCCCTTCCGTTCATACCGTCAAATATTCGTTGCGCTACCGGAGTGGTTGACGATATGTCATTTTCAACTACAGTATTTCCATTAGGTAGTTGTCTGATCTCCGCATTCATAGCTGGACCATAAATAATGCCCTTGCCGGTCACAGCTATATTATTTTCTCCATTTGCATAGATGAATGCCCCGGCTCCCATAATTTCAATTCCTTCGTGGCGAGTGAACACTGCAGGTAAATAACTTTCTACGGTTCCGGGAAATTCTATTTCGGCTTCGTCTTCTAAGTGGAGGTTCACATTGCTTTTTAGCACAATACGCCCTGATTTCCATTTCCCTTTGGGGATGACGACAGTCCCCCCCCCCTCGATTGTGAACGTCCATGATCGTTTGATTGACAATAAGAGTGATAGGTTCATCTGCTTTGGCTCCCTTATCTGATATGTTGACTGTCAATTCAGGAAAGACAGGCCTTTTAAGATCAGGCATCTGAAACGGTATTTTGCCAATAGGGGCAATTTCTTCCGGCATGGCAATGGCGCCTACCTTATCTATAGTTACAATCTTTGCAGATTCGACTTGAGGCTGACAAGAGACTGACAAAAAGGGAAGTGTCAAAGCCATTAATAAATACGGTTTATAAATTCTCATAACTATCAAGAAGTTTATTTAAGTGTCCATATACAAGTATCATTCAATATTTCTTTTCCGGACTTCCCTTCTACACGAATGACATTTTCTCCGGGAGAAAGGGTTATATTATCCCATATGATCCGGTTAACCTTATCTTTTTTCTGTTTACCGATTTTTTTGTCATTAAGATACAGAGTTGCCTCATTTAGGTTGCTATATACTTTGACTAACGTGTTTGGATTAGTACGTTCGGTGAATCTACGGCTACAAATGTAGAGCATCGGTTCCGAATTCCAGTTCGCTTTATAAAAGTAGAAGACATCTTTTTTTACTTTGCGATCATAGGTAATAGTACCTTTGTCGTTAATACCATCTGTATCTCCTTCCTGTCGGATAGAGGATTGTGCATCTGCGAATTGCCAGATAAACTTAGCCCATAAATAGGGGCGTTCGGTAAATGCTGTCCAATAACCTTCGTGACAGATTGCCTGATATTCTTCAGGATGTTCTCTTTTAGGACGTTGGGTATTATGGTCGAGGGGACATGCGTGTTGATGGATACTGGCGCCGGCTCCATATTCCGATACTCCCACTGGCTGGTTATTAGAGTTCTTTTTTACATCATCAAAAAACTTTTCGGCAGATTGTTGAGAGGTTTTCCAACCGAAATATTTATTCCAAGCAATAAGATCGGAACAACCCAGATAATTAGTTTGGTCTACACAAGTTGCAAAAGCAGTCAGACGGGACGGATCCAGTTTTTTATACAATTCATTAATTTCTCTAACAAAAGGAACCGGATTATCATATTCTTGAAATTTCTTATTGTCGGTAATCAATAGCTCATTGAATATTCCCCAAAAACAAATAGAAGGGTGATTGAATTTTTGATATACCAGTTCTTTCAGGGATTGCCTGGCGTTATCCTCGAATCCTTTATTGTGTAAATAGCCGGTATATGCATATCCGCCGGGACCGCACATCGGGATTTCTGTCCATAATATAATTCCGTTTTGATCGCATAAGTCGTACATGGGTTCTGCGTGTGGATAATGTGCCAAACGCATAGCGGTCGCACCTACTTCTTTTATCAGGCTTATGTCTTTATCATAATCTTCTTGCTGTAAAGCACTTCCTTTACCTTTTACATCCTCATGACGGCAGAAACCATAGAGGTTCAGGTATTTTCCGTTTAGGAAGAAACCTTTTTCCGGGTCAGCATGAAAGTAGCGGAATCCCGTTTTTTGAGTTACTTTATCAATTACTTTGTCGCCATCATATAGTTCTACTGATACGTTGTATAAATAAGGATTCTCTTTTCCATTCCAAAGAATAGGATTAGTGATTGTAAGTGGCTGTTTGACGGTCTCCTCACTGACTGCTGTTATATTGCTGGTCACTTCTTTTCCATTAGTATCTGTGATGGTTGTTTTCAGTTTCAGACCGGATTTTACTTCTTTTAAAGAAAGAATACTCTCTACACAGATTTCGGCTTGTTGCTTGGTAATTCTATTCTGATGGATAAACACTCCTGGCGAGGCATAGAATACAGGAGAGATGCAATTCTTTTCTGTTATAATCAGATGACAAGGACGGTGGATTCCACCGTAGATATTAAAGTCTCCGCTAATTGGCAGGATGTCTGTACGATATGCATTGCTTACCCACACTTCCAGATCATTATTACCATTCTGTACAAAATCTGTGATTTCGAAGCAAAAAGCTGTGTAGCCACCTAGATGTTGTCCTACAGTCCGGTAATTTATGAAAATGTCAGCGGCAGAATTGACACCTTCGAAATAGAGGAAAAGTCGTTTATCTTTCATTTCCGGAGTAATTTCCAAATCACGTTTATATACCATCATTTCCCGATTGTATGTTGTGGTACCTTCCAGATAATTCGCATTCCAAGTGTGAGGAAGGGTTACCGGAGTAAGTGATGCATCTTTCTTATTACTGGTGAGTGGTTTATATCCCCAGCCTTTATCCAATAGAATAGAGGTGCGAGGATGGTTCTCTGCAAGGATAGAAGAATGGAACAAGAGCCCGATAATAACGAGGCATAAAGTGGATAATTTGTGTTTCATAAATTATTAAGTTATAATTATTATGCAGAATTTTTATTGGCAAATATAGGGCGTTGTATTCTCTTATTCCTGTAATATAGTACGAAAACAAGTATTATGATGCAAAACAAATTGCAAAAATCAGGTGATGGTATATTTTGAACAGGAATACATATAAATGTATGGTGATTAAGGCTGTATTCATAAATTTGCGCTTCTTTTGCATAGTAAGAGCTAAAATAATGAAAGCTAGTAAAAATAGAATAATCATGAGAAAGATTACGTTTATATTTCTTTTGGGGGGCTTGTCATTTTTACAAATGTTTGCTCAAAATAAAATGATTTGTGATAATGCAGTGGAGACTAATTGGGATTCTGCACTGAGGAACGTGGAGATTCCTTCTGTTAAAGATGGCACTATTCGGCGAGCACTTATGTATAAGACTATTTGCAAAAGTCCTCAGCCTTTGGTGGTGAATCTTGATACTTGGAATAATGATTCTGTACAGAAGAATCCTTTAATCAAAGAAATTATAGCTCGTGGCTGGAATTATATTCATCCGAATTTAGAAGAAGTCAATCAAGAAGTGAGTGTAGTGAGTATTCTTGAAATGTTGGCCCATATTGAGGATGCGATTCGATATGCATTAAGACAAACTAATGCCAATCCCAATGATGTTCATATAATAGGTTCAGGAAAAGGTGGCGTTGCGACATTGGCAAGCTACATGAATCTTAACTATCCGGTGAAATCTTTTTCGGTTTGGGGAGCACTGAATGTAGATTTATCTTTAGAACATCAATGTTTGATTGAAAAGCGTAAAGATGCCCGATTGTTTATCTATGCTAAGATGAATGGGGGAGATAAAGATTCTCTTTCTGTTACACCGTCTTTGAATATATACAATCGATTAGTTGGAGAGTTAAAATATGGAATATTGAATATGGATGATATTAAGATGAAGGCGGTTAATGATCCTAGCCTTATATCTTGTTACGAAATATTTGATTTATTGGGTGAACGTAGTAATTTTGACTGCAAAAAGAATAGAAGGATGTTTGGTTGTGATGTCTATTTGATACGTAAGTATAGTAACATACAGTTAACAGTTCTTGAGAGTGATTATGATCAAATTCCTCAGGCTTTAGGTTTGATACCTTACAATAAAATTACAGACCTAAAATATAATATCCTGACTATTGGTGATTCTAATGGACAGAAAAAAGATGGTTGGGTTGCACAACTGAAGAAGATGTTACCGGAATCTACAATAATTAATTATTCAGAAGCCGGGCGTACTATTGGGTTTGACAATAATGGTAAGGAAAGATTGAATGGACTTAAAAATATCAATTCATATTTAGATCAGGCACAAGTTGAAAAGAAAAAGTATGATTATATTATTTTGTGTTTAGGAACTAATGATACAAAAAGAATATTTGAAGCCAGGCAGAATGAGGTTGTACTAAATTTTGAGAAACTTCTGAATAAGATAAAAATGCATAATCTGTATAAAGGTTCGGATACAAAATTAATTTTCGTAACTCCTCCTCCTCTCAGAGAGAAAAATATTAGTCTAAAGTTCCAAGGAGCTAGTCAGAGATTAAATAATTTGATACCGGAATTGATGTATATGGCTTCCAAAAAAGGTTTTAGTGTGGTTGATGTATATCATCCGTTATTAGGAATACTTGATTATTATGCTGGTGATGGAGTGCACATGGCAGGGGCTGGACAAGAAATTGTCGCCTCTAAAATAATTTGTACAATAATGGATAAATAGATAATTAGAAAAGTCATGAAAATATTCTTTTTCCTTATTTTAAACCTTATCATTTGTTCTAATTCTGCATTCGCTGCAAATAGGGAGGTTTATGTAGCCAAATATAAGCATGATAAAATATGTGCTATTAGTTATACATTTGATGATGGGTTGGCAGAACATTATACAATCGTTTTTCCAGAATTGGAAAAACGGGGTTTTAAAGGAACTTTTTGGATATGCGGCTATTATACGGAACAGGGAATGGATGCAAAGGTTCCTCGAATGACTTGGATGCAATTGAAGGAAATGGCAAATAAAGGACATGAGATTTCCAATCATAGTTGGTCACATAAGAAAATGTCACGTTTGCCCTTAGCTCGTATTAAAGATGAGATAGAGAAAAATGATAGTGCAATTTTTGCTAACATTGGTATTATGCCTGTTACCTATTGTTATCCATATAATTATAAGCCAGATACGATTTCTCAGATAGCTTCTGAAAATAGGGTGGCAACACGTGTGAAACAATTTTCGATAGGTGGAAGTAAGGCAAGTCCTCAACGGTTTGCAAAATGGTTGGAAGACTTAATAAAAAACAAGGATTGGGGAGTAACCATGACCCATGGCATTAATTACGGATATGATGCTTTCAAGTCACCTGAATTATTTTGGGAACATTTGGACGAAGTGAAAAATATGGAGGATAAAATTTGGATAAGTACTTTTCGGCAAATCGCTTCTTATATAAAGGAGAGGAAAGAAATACAACTGAAAGTATCAGATAAAAAAGATGTGCTGGTTATTACTCCAAAATTGAAGCTAAATAAGGAACTTTTTGCGGAACCATTAACAATGATAGTCAGAAAGGAAGGAGTAAAAGGAGTAGTTGTTACCCCAAATAAAAAACGACTATCAGCAAATATCTTGGGGGATAAAATTATTTTTGATTTTAATCCTTATGATGGTTTAATAAAGGTGCGTTTAATTGAAAAATAGGATTCTGTACCATCTATTTGTACTGGATTGCATAATTAAAATATGTTCCTGTACTACATTTGCAATATGAAAATCACAAAATTGAATGTTTAAATTAAGTTTTTACTAATATGAAAATGAAATGTATGAAAAGCACAGAGTACGGCATTAGTTGTTTAAGTAGAGGAACTTTGTTTCTCTTTCTGCTAACTGTCTTTGTTTTGCAATCAGTTACGTTACTGGCTCAAAATGATCGTACTATCAGGGGTACAGTAATTGATGAAAATGAGGAACCTGTTATTGGTGCAACGGTTGTTGCTATCGGTACCAACCGTTCTACTATTACAAATATGGACGGTGCTTTTGAATTAAATCTTCCATCTACAGTTAAAACTCTGGAAATTTCTTTTTTAGGATATAATAAAGCAAAGGTCCAGTTGAAAGCACAATCAACTTATAAAGTTCAATTGACAGAATCATTGGTTCAATTAGATGAGGTAGTAGCTATAGGGTATGGTTCTGCCAAGAGAGGTAATCTGACAGGTTCTGTGTCCAAAGTGGATGCTTCGAAAATTGAAAATCGTCCGGCGCCGAATATTGCTTCTGCATTGCAAGGTATGCTTTCAGGGGTGGAAATCCGTTCAACAAGTGGAGCGCCTGGAGAAGAGCTTGAGATTCGTGTACGGGGAGCAGCATCGATTAATGCTGATGCGGTACCTTTATATGTATTGGATGGGATTCCGGTAGATAATCTGGGGAGCATTAATCCGAACGATATTGAGTCGATTGAGGTGTTAAAAGATGCTTCTTCTTCTGCTATCTATGGTTCACGTGGTGCAAATGGCGTTATTTTGATAACGACGAAAACTGCATCGAAGTCTGATAAAGTACGTGTTGATTTTTCTGCATCTTATGGTATTCAGCAATTGGAGAGAAGGGTAGATGTTTTGAGTCCGGAAGAATGGATTGATTTTCGTACTGCATATAATAATTATAGATATGTAGAGAAATATGCTGCAAAAGGAGCTACTGCTAATGATGATTGGGAAACTCGTTTAGCTATGAATGGTGGTAAGATTAGTTATTATTACATGAATGACCCTCGTTGGTCACAGCCTAATTATGGTGGTTTGGCATTGATAGACTGGCAGGATGAGTTTTTTCGTTTGGCTCCTATACAGAATTACCAACTATCTGTATCTAATGGTAATAAGAATAGCAAATACCGTCTTTCGTTGGGATATATTGATCAGCAAGGTGTTGCTATTGAAACAAGCTATAAACGTTTGAATCTACGTGCAAATGTAGAGTCCCGTTTGTTTGATCGTATCACAATGGGATTTAATATTGCTCCGACTATGACTTGGAATGAAGGAGGGAGCATTGAAGGAAAAGATCAACAGGCGCAGAAAGTTTTGTCTATGTGTCCTATAGCTGAGCCGGAAGCAGGGGTATATGAGGGTGCAGAGCCTTATGATAGTTATTTGTGGGCTAGTTCCAATGTGAGTCCAATAGCTTTTATGGAGCAGAATGTTAATCATCGGGAAAATATTAATGTAAACTCTTCTGCTTATTTGAAAATTGATTTATTGAAAGGGTTAAAGTTGGAAGCAACCGGCTCTTATATTTTTTCAAGTCAGCATAGACGTATCTTTACTCCAAGCTCAGTTCTGAAGAAATGGGAAGTGGGTGAAGGATATCATACAAGTGCAAATCGTTCTGATACACGTTCCCATAAATATTTGTTCCAAACGATATTGAATTATAACAGAACTTTTCGCAAGCATACGGTAGGCTTGATGGCTGGTTACTCTATGGAGTCTTCTTCTGGGGCATCAAGTAGTTTGTCTGCAAAGCAATTTGCGGATAACTCTTTAGAAGTTTTTACTTTGAATGATCAGGCGATTACCGGAGCATCTGCTACTTTAACGACTCCTAGCCGTTTACTTTCTTATTTCGGACGTTTTCAGTATGAATACGATAATCGCTATCTATTGACAGCGAGTATTCGCCGGGATGGTTCTTCGCGTTTTGGCAGGGAGAATAGATGGGGTACTTTTCCTGCTGTATCAGCAGCTTACCGTGTCTCGAATGAGAAATTCTGGCCTAAAGATTTTGTGATGAATCAATTAAAGGTGCGTGCAAGCTGGGGACTGAATGGTAATAATTCCATCTCTAATGGTGCTGCATTAGGATTGATGGAAAGTGCAAATTACTCATTGGGAAGTTTGGTTAATGGCTTTGCGCCAAGTTCTATTGACAACGAAAAACTGGGTTGGGAAAAGACACATAGCTGGAATATTGGTATAGACCTAGGATTCTTTAATAACCGTATTGTGCTGGCTGCCGACTATTATGATAAAACGACCAAAGATCTTTTGTATAAAGTTTCTGTTCCTGCCATTATGGGATTCACCAAAGCTTGGGGAAATATTGGTAGTATAGGAAATAGAGGTTTTGAATTGGAACTGACAACTCAGAACTTGACAGGGAAGCTGAATTGGAGTACATCCTTAAACGTTTCTTATAATAAAAACGAGGTAAAGAGTCTGGGAGAAGATAATACTACTGTATTTATTGGTTATAGTGATTCTAATACTCAGGTATTTATGGTAGGTCAGCCATTGAGAGCTTATTATATGTATGATGCTGTCGGAGTTTATCAGACTAAAGAAGATTTGAAGAAATATCCTACCATGACAAACTCACAGGTGGGAGACGTGAGATATCGCGATGCTAATGATGATGGAGTTATTAATGACCAGGATCGTACATTAGTAGGTAAACCGTCACCTGATTATACTTTTGGTTTCACAAACTCGTTCAGATATAAAGATTTTGATTTGTCTATTCTGCTTACGGCTCAAACCGGTGGTAAACTTTACAGTGTGTTAGGCCGAGCTATGGACCGTCCAGGTATGGGAGCTTCTATTAATGTATTAGCTAAATGGAAGAATATGTGGAGATCGGAAGAAGAACCGGGAGATGGAAAAACTCCAGGTATTGATAATAAAAATACAAGTTCGTTATATGACTCACGGTGGTTATATAGTACAGACTTTATAAAGATAAAAAATATTACTCTTGGTTATCGTATTCCCGTTAAAAGGTTTAAATATCTTAGCAGTGCCCGTTTGTATATGTCGGCAGAGAATGTTTGGATGTGGGATAAATATGACGGGGGATTCTCTCCGGAATCTAATAATGGTGGTAAAACTGCAGATTATGATTATGGAGCTTATCCTCAGCCAAGAACGATTACTTTGGGAGTTAATGTTACATTTTAATAAAACGGAAAATTATGGAATTGTATAAATACATATTAGGTGGAGCTTTATGTTTAGGATCGCTCTTTTCATCATGTAGTGATTGGTTGGAAATAGAACCAGTAGACACTCGTACAACAAACTATTATTATAAGACACCCAAAGAGATGGAACAAGCGTTAATGGGGATTTATAATGGATTACTTCCTGTGTCGGAATATTCGTTATTAATGTCGGAACTTCGCTCTGATAATGTTTGGTGTGGTGAATATACCGGGGCCCAACGGGATTATTTGGCTATTAGTACCTATGATCCTAATTTGGCTATTACTTCCACTATAAGTGGAGCATGGGAAGAATTATACCGGATTGTATATCGTACCAATGTATTTCTGTCAAAAGTTGATGGAGTAACATTTATCATAGAAGGAACAAAAGAACAGATGATAGGGGAAGCGCGTTTTTTAAGAGCGTTGGCCTATTTTGATTTGGTACGCTATTTTGGACGCATACCTTTGACTCTATCTCCTTTGACTATTACCGAGGCTATGTCTGTTCCACAATCAGAAGCGCATGAAATTTATGAAAAAGCCATAATACCCGATTTAGAATATGCTATAACTAGTTTAAATGATGCTCCTACTGATTATTTGGGAAAGGCAACTTCCACAGGACGCGCTACTTTGCAAGCTGCACAGTCTTTACTTGGCAAGGTTTATTTAACTATGGCAGGTTATCCTTTATATGATGAAAGTAAAAAAGAATTAGCAAAAGACTTATTTGAGAAAGTAATAGATTACGCTGACGCAAAAAAGAAATTTTGGGCGAAAAATGCTGATGAGTGGAAGAGGATATGGATTAGTGACAATGATAATAAATATCATATATTTGAGATTCAATATATCGCAGCTAAAGATTATGGTAATCCGATGGCAGGTATATGTACTCCTAAACTTCCCTCCCAATATACCGCAGTACAATTGGCAGGATGGAGCATGGGATGTGCAGATGGTTTGAAAGAACTTCTGGGGGAAGAGAAAGATGCAGAAGGACATTACTTGGATGTACGTTGTCTGGCAACTATTGATACAACGAAATTTGTCAATAAAGACAACCCAAACCAAATTACTAGATATTCGGGCGATGATTTCTTTATTAAATTTATGGAACATAAGATTAAGAGACAGGAACTGGGATATTCCGATATTGATGGGCAAATAATAGATCGTACTTATTTCCCTATTAATTATCCATTAATTCGGTTGGAAGATGTCATGTTAATGTATGCGGAGATTGTGGGGCCTACGGATAGGGGGATAGATATGGTAGATAGGATTCGTACTCGTGCCGGCTTGAGTGAATTAAGTGATGCGGAGAAAGTACCGGATAAATTCCAGAAGTGTATAGAAAAAGAACGTCGTAAGGAATTGGCTTTTGAGGGTATTCGCTGGCATGATCTTGTCCGTCATAATAATTTGCAAGCCGTGAAAGACAAGTTTATGCATTATGCTACTGATTCAGAAGGTAATATCACTCGCCCTCTAGTTGCTCAATATGCTGATCGTGTAAAAGAAGGTACTTATCTTTATCCGATTCCTGATACACAGATGAAAGTGAAAGAAGGATTATATGAACAGAATGAGGCTTATAAGTGATTAAAACATAATTGTTAATTTAGAATTAGTATGAAGAATAAATTTCTTATATTATTGTATATCTTTACTTTTACATTTGCCATTAAAGGATATACTACGGAATGTGGAAAATATAGTTTTAATAACGACTGGCTTTTAAAAGTAGGCGATATTCCTGATGCACAGAAAAGTCAGTTTAAAGATGATGATTGGAGCAAGGTAACACTTCCGAGAGCTTTTAATGAGGATGAAGCATTCAAAGTTTCGATAGAGCAACTGACCGATACGGTTATGTGGTATCGTAAACATTTTAAGATTGAAAATCGAGGCAATCGGAAAGTGTTTATTGAGTTTGAAGGAATACGTCAGGCTGGTGATTTTTATTTGAACGGACATCGTTTGGGAAAGCATGAGAATGGTGTAATGGCAGTAGGTTTTGATTTAACACCTTATATGAAAGACGGAGATAACGTGCTAGCTGTACGTATTGATAATAACTGGCAATATCGTGAGGTGGCAACAAAAGCCAAATTTCAGTGGAATGATCGTAATTTTAATGCTAATTATGGCGGTATCCCCAAAAATGTTTATTTGTATGTAAAAGATAGCGTTTATCAAACTCTTCCATTATATAGTCACTTGAAAACAACAGGAGTATATGTTTATGCGACTGATATAAATATAAAAGACCGTAAAGCTAAGATTCATGCGGAATCCGAGGTAAAGAATGATAGTCGTGAAGTTCGTCGGTTTAGTTATCAGGTGACATTAATTGATGCAGACGGTAAAATTGTAAAATCCTTTAGAGGTTCTGATATAACATTAAAAGCTGGAGAAACAAGAATAGTTAAAGCTGCCGCCGAAGTCGGAGATTTACATTTCTGGAGTTGGGGATACGGTTATCTTTACATGGTGAAGACTGCACTTGTAAATGCTCAGAAACAAATCTTTGATGAAGTAACAACGCGTACAGGTTTTCGTAAAACTAGATTTGGAGAAGGAAAGATCTGGTTGAATGATCGTGTCATACAAATGAAAGGGTATGCTCAACGTACTAGTAATGAATGGCCTTCGGTAGGAATGTCTGTTCCGGCATGGCTTAGTGACTATTCAAATGATCTGATGGTAAGAAGTAATGCTAATTTTGTTCGTTGGATGCATGTTACACCATGGAAACAAGATGTAGAATCATGTGACCGTGTTGGTCTTATTCAAGCCATGCCTGCTGGAGATTCAGAAAAAGATAGGGAAGGTCGCCAATGGGAGCAACGTACGGAGTTGATGCGTGATGCGATCATTTATAATCGCAATAACCCGAGTATTTTGTTCTATGAATGCGGTAATAACTCGATTAGCCGAGATCACATGCTGGATATGAAAGCTATTCGGGATAAATATGACCCGTTTGGTGGTCGTGCTATTGGTTCCCGTGAGATGTTAGACATTCGTGAAGCTGAATGGGGAGGAGAAATGCTGTATATCAATAAGAGTAAACATCATCCGATGTGGGCTACGGAATATTGTCGTGATGAAGGACTGAGAAAATATTGGGATGAATATAGTTATCCGTTTCATAAAGAGGGAGATGGTCCTTTGCATCGCAATCAACCAGCTACCAGTTATAATCATAATCAAGATGAGTTTGCAGTTGAATTAATTCGTCGTTGGTATGATTATTGGCGTGAACGTCCCGGAACGGGGGAACGAGTTAGTTCCGGTGGAGCAAAAATTATCTTTTCTGATAGCAATACCCATCATCGTGGTTCGGAAAATTATCGTCGTAGTGGTGTGACTGACCCGATGCGCATTGAGAAAGATGGCTTTTTTGCTCATCAAGTGATGTGGAATGGTTGGGTAGATACAGAAAACCACCAAACTCATATAATTGGTCATTGGAATTATCCGCTAGATACAGTGAAACCTGTGTATGTAGTATCTACAGGAGAAGAAGTGGAATTGTTTCTTAATGGGGAGTCTTTAGGTAAAGGCAATCGTGATTATAATTTCTTATTTACTTTTGATAAAGTTGCATTTAAACCGGGCAAATTAGAAGCTGTAAGCTATGATAAAAAAGGAAAAGAATTGAGTCGTTGTACTTTGGCAACTGCGGGTGAACCTGCGAATTTGAAATTGACAGTTATACAGAATCCCGATGGTTTCCAGGCAGATGGAGCTGACATGGCTTTAATTCAAGTGGAAGTTGTAGATAGAGAAGGAAAGCGCTGTCCACTGGACAATCGAATCATTAAGTTTGATTTGAAAGGGGAAGCTGAATGGCGTGGTGGCATTGCACAAGGTGAAAATAATTATATTCTTAGTAAGAATTTACCAGTTGAATGTGGTATAAATCGTGTCTTTGTCCGTAGTACTACAAAAGCAGGAAAAATAATATTAACTGCGAAAGCTAAGGGACTTCCCGATGCTTCTGTTTTATTGGAAACAATCCCTGTTACTATAAAAGATGGTTTGGGAACTTATTTACCTCAATATACATTGAAAGGGAGATTTGATAAAGGTGAAACACCTCGAACTCCATCTTATAAAGATACAAAAAAAGAAGTACGCATTGTTTCTGCCAAAGCGGGTGCTAATACACAAGATGTAGAAAAGAGTTATGATGATAATGAACTAAGTGAATGGGGTAATGATGGTGCGTTATCAACCGCTTGGATTACTTATAAACTTGAACGTGTAGCAGAGATTAATGATATCTGTTTGAAATTACGGGGATGGCGTAGAAATAGTTATCCGTTGGAGGTGTATGCAGGGAAAACGTTGATTTGGAAAGGAAATACGGATAAAAGTTTGGGTTATATTCATTTGGAAACTATTCCGGTACGTACAGATGAAATAACAATCTCTTTAAAAGGTAGTGCTACAGAAAGTGATGCATTTGGTGAAATTGTGGAAGTGGCGGCTACAGTGACCAATAAAATGGAACTACAAGATAACAAACAGAAGGGAAAACGCTATCTTAAGATTATAGAGGTTGAATTTCTTGAGAATGTGAAATGATATCTTGCTTAAATTGTAATAAGATTGATTAGACTAGTAAATGGTGTCGTTTTAATGAGAATTGAAACGGTGCCATTTTTTTAAGGAAGGAAGTTGTAATTTGTTAACTTAAATAGCGAGAAATGAAGATATATATACTTTTTGTGTTTGTAGGTCTATGTATGGTTACATCTTGTACAGATGATGAGATAATTGTTAATGAATCGCCAGTTTCGGAAATACCTGATTATTCTCCGGTAACTAATATGGCTTCTCCTTTGAAACGGATGTTATGGGCATCTATTAATAGTCGTCTGGATGCTTCGTTGAAGAAGTTTAGAGAATTTAATGACAAGATATTAGTTAGTTGGCGTATGTTTCCTATTGATGATGCTTCTACAGCATTTGATTTGTATCGTACCAGTGGTAATACTATGGAAATAAAGTTGAACTCAGAACCAATAAAGAACTCTACTAATTATCAGGATGTAGAGGCAGATCGTACTGTTGATAATACATATAGATTATGCTATGCCAATAGTAATGAAACATTGGATACTTATACAATTACGGCTCGGCAGGCTAGTGAAGGACTACCATATTTATCAATTCCATTGCAGAGTACAGTAAATGTGAGCCCTCTGCTTCTATATGAAGCTAATGATGCTAGTGTCGGTGATCTGGATGGAGATGGAATTTATGAAATTGTTTTAAAGAGACTGGTGCATACTTCGACAACAGATGGAGGTGAAGGTAGTACAACGAGCGAGGTCAGACATACGACCTTATTTGAAGCTTATAAGTTGAATGGGGAATTTATGTGGAGAATAACTTCAGGTCCTAATATTCCTATGGGGAACTCGGCCTCGTTTGCAGTCTATGATTTTGATGGAGACGGAAAATGCGAGATTGCTCTTCGTACTTCCGAAGGGACGATATTTGGTGATGGAACGGAAATTGGGGATATTGATGGAGATGGAAAGACTGATTATCGGGTTCCTGGAGAAAATTACATTCATGGTGGGCCGGAATTTCTTTCTGTCATAGAGGGAGCTACAGGGAAAGAATTGGCTCGTACAAATTATATTTCTTTAGGGACAAGTGAGGATTGGGGAGACAATTATTATAAACGTTCCAGCAGTTATCGGGTTGGTTTGGGAAATTTTTCAGGGACAAATACTTCGATTTTGATTTGTAGAGGAGTTTATGATAAAATGGTTTTGGAGGCATGGGATTTTGGGAGTGGAAAATTGACGAAACGATGGAGATTTGATACCACGGATGGTATTCATGGTTCATATGCGGGACAAGGGAATCATAGTTTGAGTGTGGGTGATGTAGATGGTGACCGATTAGATGAGGTTGTATATGGTGCTTGTACTATTGATCATGATGGAAAAGGATTGAACAATTCAGGTTTTGGTCATGGAGACGCATTACATTTGGGTAAATTCGATCCGTCGAGACCGGGGTTACAGATTTGGTCTTGCTTTGAGACGGGAGCAGTCGGGGCGGCTTTCCGAGATGCTCACACAGGAGAAGTAATATGGAAATACGATGATTCTTCGGATATAGGACGTGCATTAGTTGCTGATATAGATCCGGAGTCTCCAGGTTGCGAAATGTGGTGGTTCAGGAGTAATGTATATTCATGTACTGGAGTAGACTTGGGTTATAAGTCACAATCCTGCAATATGGCGATTTGGTGGTCTGGTTCTTTGAACAGGCAACTTTTGAATGAAAGTGCAATTGACGCGCCTGTGAAGAATGCTTCTAATGACAGGATGTTTACTATTTATCGATATGATGTGACAACTGTTAATGGTACCAAATCCAATCCATGTTTCTATGGTGATATCACCGGAGATTGGCGTGAAGAGGTTATTATGATTACCAAGGATGGCACAGAACTGCGCATTTTTAGTACATGGTATCCTACTGAATATAAGTTTCCTTATTTGATGAGTGATCATGTCTATGAGATGAGTGCTGTCAATCAGAATATAGGTTATAATCAACCTACACAATTAGGATACTATCTTGGATCAGATTTGATAAAAAAATAAGATGATGAAGCGAATTTTAGTAATAACATTTATTCTATGCGTTTTCAGCCTGTCAGAGGGGTGTGCGGCAGGACGTGAAAAATATAATTTCAATAGTGACTGGCTATTGAAGATAGGTGATGTTCCCAATGCACAAGCTGTTGGTTTTGAGGATAGTGATTGGAATATGGTGACTCTTCCAAGAGCTTTTAATGAAAATGAGTCTTTTAAAGTTGCCATTGACCAACTGACTGATACAATAGTATGGTATCGTAAGCACTTTAAAGTTGCAGTTTTAGATGCTCGTAAGGTTTTTGTTGAGTTTGAAGGAGTTCGTCAGGGAGCTGATTTTTATTTGAATGGATATCATTTGGGCAAGCATGAAAATGGAGTTATGGCGGTGGGATTTGATTTAACTCCTTATATGAAAAATGGTGATAATGTTATGGCTGTACGTGTAGATAATGACTGGAGCTATAAGGAAGTAAGTACAAATACAAAATTTCAATGGCATGATAACCGTTTCAATTGTAACTATGGCGGCATTCCTAAAAATGTTTTTTTGCATGTGACGAATGATGTATATCAGACTTTACCACTATATAATAATTTGAAAACAACTGGACTTTATGTCTATGCAACAGATTTTGATATTAAAAACCGGAAGGCTAAAATTCATGTGGAATCGGAAGTGAAGAATGACAGTCATAAATCACGGAAATTTAGTTTCTTGGTAACTTTAGTAGATGCAGATGGAAAAAATGTCAAAGTATTCAAGGGGCCTGATGTGTGCTTGAAATCAAAAGAGGTAAAGATTATAAAAGCGGAGGCTGAAGTGAATAATCTTCATTTCTGGAGTTGGGGATATGGTTATTTATATACAGTAAAAACAAAGTTGGTAAATGCAGATAATGAGGTTGTTGATGAAGTGAATACTCGAACAGGTTTTCGAAAAACAAAATTTGGCGAAGGTAAAGTCTGGCTGAATGACCGTGTGATTCATTTAAAAGGCTATGCACAGCGTACAACTAATGAGTGGCCGGGAGTTGGAATGTCTGTTCCTGCATGGTTGAGTGATTATTCTAATGATTTAGTCGTGAAAAGTAACGCTAATCTCGTGCGTTGGATGCATGTTACTCCGTGGAAACAGGATGTGGAGTCGTGTGATCGTGTCGGATTAATACAAGCAATGCCAGCAGGTGATCAGGAGCGGGATTCCAAGGGACGTCAATGGGAACAACGTACAGAACTGATGCGTGATGCAATTATTTATAATCGTAATAATCCGAGTATTTTGTTTTATGAATGTGGAAATAAGGGGATTAAGCGTGAACATATGTTGGAAATGAAAGCAATACGTGATAAATATGATCCTTATGGTGGACGTGCTATTGGTTCTCGTGAGATGCTTGATATTCGTGAAGCAGAATATGGTGGTGAAATGCTTTATGTTAATAAGAGTAGGCATCATCCGATGTGGTCAATGGAATATTGTCGAGATGAAGGATTAAGGAAATATTGGGATGATTATAGTTATCCGTATCATAAGGAAGGTGACGGTCCTTTACACCGTGGAGGATCTGCCAAGAGCTATAATCATAATCAGGATATGTTTGCGGTTGAATTAGTCCGTCGCTGGTATGATTATTGGCGTGAGCGTCCAGGGACTGGATTGAGAATCAATGCTGGAGGAGCTAAGATTATTTTCTCTGATAGTAATACACACTTTCGTGGAGCAGAAAATTATCGTCGTAGTGGTGTGACTGATGCTATGCGTATAGAGAAAGACGGGTTCTTTGCGCATCAGGTGATGTGGAATGGTTGGGTAGATATAGAATCTGAACAGACTTATATAATTGGTCACTGGAATTATCCGGAAAATACGGTGAAACCTGTATATGTAGTATCTACCGGGGAAAAAGTGGAATTATTTTTGAACGACCGGCTATTAGGTGAAGGAGAACGTGAGTATGATTTTTTGTTTACTTTTGATAAAGTGGCATTTAAACCGGGTAAACTGGAGGCTGTCAGTTATAATAAGGCTGGAAAAGAATTGAGCCGCTATGTCTTGACTACTGTTGGTGAGCCTACAAATATAAGATTGACAGCTATACAAAATCCGGAAGGTTTTCATGCCGATGGAGCAGATATGGCACTTATTCAATTCGAGGTAGTAGATAAGGATGGAAAACGTTGTCCATTGGATAATCGGATTGTCAAATTTGATTTGAAAGGTGAAGCTGAATGGCGCGGTGGTATTGCGCAGGGTGAGGATAATTATATCCTTAGTAAGGACTTACCTGTAGAATGTGGAGTAAATCGTGTTCTTATCCGTAGTACAACGAAAGCCGGGAAATTGATACTTACAGCAAAAGCGAAAGGCCTTCCTGAGGCTTCTATAACCTTAGAAACTATTCCGGTGGAAAAAGTTGATGGGGTAAGTAACTATTTGCCACAAATGACATTGAAAGGACGATTAGATAAAGGTGAAACGCCATTATCCTCTTCATATAGAGATAAAAAAGTTAAAGCAGGTATGGGTGAGGCTGAATTAAAAAAATTGATTATAAATACATATACAACCATCTTAGCTAGAGGTATTAAGGGTTGTTATGTATATGCGTGCAATAAAAATCTTCAGAATTATTTAAAAAAATTTATTGCGGCTGCGAATGATTATACTTTGAAATAATAAATGTTTATTGCAAAAACTCTATTTATTAGTGCAACAGCTAAAGACTATATTACTCAATATCAAGACTTACAGAGGATTGGAATGACAAGTACATTATCACTTCCAACATTAATTGCATTATGTTCTATAGCTATTCAAAAACCAACCGTAAGTTCATTAGCTATACTTGGTGAAATTAGTGTAAGTGGTACTGTATCAAAGGTAGAAAACCTGGCAAATACTTTACAAGTATGTTTGGATTCTGGTGCAAAGAAAGTGTTATTACCAATCACTTCAGCGGTAGATTTAGGTAGTGTACCACCAGAACTAGTTGGTTGCTTTAACTTGATATTTTCTAACAATGCAGAGGACGCAGTGTTTAAATCGTTAGGGGTGGAATAAAATGGACAGACTAAAATCAATAACAATTAAAGGATTTAAGAAATTTCAATCGTTTAATATGAATTTTAATGAACATTTAAATATATTAGTTGGAGAAAATGAATCAGGAAAAAGTACTCTTCTTGAAGCAATAAAAGTTGTATTAAATCAGCAATATCGTACGACTGATAAATCGATTTTGGCAGAGTTATTCAATCGTGATGATATTAAAAAATTTCAATTAAATCCATCTATAAAAACTCTTCCATTTATTCAGATAAATTTAAAGTTGGAATTGGATAGTAAACATAAAAATACAGAATTTTTTTATGGGCAGTTAGATAAGAATACTGAAGGATTTGGCATTGTATTTGATTGTAAATTCGATGAAGAGCTAGGATATGGCCTAGAAAGTGAAATCGAAGCAGGAAAAGTTCCATACGAGTATTATTCTTTATCTTGGAAAACATATGCAGGTAATACTTACCAAACAATTAAACGTC
>ENA-OPCE01000681-OPCE01000681.1-human-gut-metagenome-genome-assembly--contig:-NODE-681-length-26545-cov-9.082824_pt1 | contig 26545 bp, 23 predicted proteins | sample MGYA00241247_ERZ501474 | MGnify/ENA primary metagenome ERZ501474 (study PRJEB25962, sample SAMEA2042572) | human gut metagenome | biome: human gut; feature: human-associated habitat; material: faeces... | reverse complement strand
TTTTTCGATCTTTTTCAAATTCCTTTGCATGCGCTTTCCCTTCGCAGCCGCCCCTCTCGGAACAGCTTGCATATATTACCACGCCGCCTTCCCTTTGTCAAGCCTCAATTCGACATTTTCTGTAAAAATTTGGAAGCCTCCGGAGAGGCTTCCAAATTCACTTGTTTTCTTATTCCGCGTCGTCGATCAGGCCGTAGCCCCCATCGTTTCTGCGGTACACTACGGCAAAGCTTCCGCCGTTGTCCTCGTCACGGAACGCGAAGAAATTGTGCTCCAGCAGATTCATCTGCATGACCGCTTCCTCCCGGGTCATGGGCTTGAAGTAGAAGCTCTTGACCTTCTTCAGGCTGAGATCGTCCTCCTCCGGCTCCGGCACGAAGCTGGTCTCCTCCTGCACCGTGCGGGTGAAGGCATCCTGACGCAGGCGGCGGGCGAGCCGGGTCTTGTTCTTGCGAATCTGGCCTTCAATGGTGCTGACGGCAGCGTCGATGGACGCAAACATATCCGAAGTGCTTTCACTTGCCCGGAACCAGGTTCCCGCACCGTGAACGGTGAGCTCCACCTTGTTCTGGTTCTTCTCTACAGAAAAGACGATGAGTGCTTCCGCATCCTCCTCAAAAAAGCGCGCCAGCTTCATAACCTTTTTCTCGGCATAAGCGTGGACATTCCCGGGAAGCTTTACTTTTTTCTCACTGTACTGGAATTTCATATGCGGCAGCTCCTTTCGTTTCACCGATCTTTCGGTGTAAGGATACTATACCACATTTTCTTCATTCCGACAAGGGGCGGCCGGGTTTTCATTTATTCAGACACGTAGCGGAATACCGCGCCGTCCGGCAAATCTTCGCCCATGAAGTCGGAAGACCCGCTTCGGACAAATACAATTGTATCGTTATCCGGAACCTGGAATATCCAGACATTTCCCCCATTGTCCGCCCGCAGCCTGACCTTTCCGTCCAGCTGGACAGTCCCGGTATACGCGAATGACATCCTCGGATCCATTCCGAAGACAAACCGTATCTTTTCCCCGGACATATCAAAGTGGATAGCCGGGGCATTCCCGCTGCCGTCCTCCGTTACCATGCGGTAAGTTCCCTCGGAAATCCCACACACCGTTTTGCTGCGAAGCAGTAGGAAACAAGCGGCTACTGCCAGTATCACCCCTGCACACAGAGCAATCTTAATCGTCCGCTTCATCTTCATCGTCCAGCAGCTCCGCCATGGTAAGATTGTAGACCGCTTCCGCTTTCTTTTCAAAGAGCTTTCCCAGGCGCACCGCCTGACGCTGGTTCGGCGCCAGCAGCTCCAGGGTCATGAGATTGCCCATCTCGTCGTCCAGCGCCATGACCACGGAATAGTCCCCGTTATCCCGGGGGATGATCTGGGTCTTGACGAAGCTGGAACGGCGAATCTGACGGTTGAACCGGTTGACGGCGTTGTCCGCACGGCATTTGACCGTGTAGGCGATGGAATCCTCCGTCAGGGAGCCGTCCGCCTTGCCCTTGTCCGTGATCTCATAGCAATCGTTCTCCACCTGCTTCAGATGTCCGGACTTCACCATTTCAGGAATTGCGGTGCAGACGTCGAAATAGCTCAGGCAGTCGTCCTGATAGCAAAGCTCGTAGATCTGCTGCATGTTCACGGGATAGTTGACCCTGGCCATTACGAACAGGATCAGCACCTTCACGTCCATCATATCATGGATAAATCCAAGTCTCTGCATACGCTTCACCCCTTTTTCTTTCATTATACAGAAAAGCTCCGAAAAATCAAGCACAACCACGTACCGCGCAGCATATTCTGGCAGGAAGGAGTGATGCCGATGGATGGCAAACGGCTTTACTGCGCCGGCGGCACGGCGGCCGCCCGCTATGCCGGAGAATATCTGAGAAATTTCTACGTGGATCTGGCCGAGCGCCCCGGCGCTGATGTGGGCGCGGTACTGCTGGACGTTCCCAGCTTCGCACCGGACGGGACGCTTCGCATGGGGGGAAGCGCGGAAAATCTGCTGGCGCAGCTTCCGCCGGACGTGACGGTCTGCGGCGGGAATCTCGACCACCCGGCGCTGGACGGCTACCGGTGTATCGATTTTCTGAAGGACGCCCAGTATCAGGCGGAAAACGCCTACATAACCGCCGAATGCGCCGTGGAGATCGCCCTGTCCTACCTGCCCATGACCCTGCGGCGGTGTCCCGTGCTGGTGATTGGCTGGGGGCGCATCGGAAAATGCCTGGGGCAGATTCTCCATGCCCTGGGGGCTGACCTGACCGTCGCGGCGCGAAAGGACGCCGACCGCGCCATGTGCCGGGGGCTGGGCTGCGCCGCGGTGGATACCGCCCGGATGGCGGAGACTTTGGGCAAGTACCGCCTGATTCTCAACACCGCGCCGGAAAGGCTGCTGACCAGGGAACAGCTCGCCCAGTGCCACCCCGACTGCGTGAAAATCGACCTTGCGTCCAAAACCGGCATGGAGGGTGATTCCGTCATCGTGGCGCGGGGCCTGCCGGGCGTCCACATGCCGGAAAGTTCCGGCCGTCTGATTGCGGAGACCTACGTTCGCTTGTGCAGGGAGGAATGATTATGGAAATCGGATTTGCCGTGTGCGGCTCGTTTTGTACTTATTCTATTGTGTTCCCCGTTATGGAGCAGCTCAGCCGGGAGCATCACGTGACCCCCATTTTTTCCGACGCCGCCTACAGCGTTGACAGCCGCTTCGGGACGGCGCGGGAGCATATCGTCATGGCGGAAACCATCTGCGGCACGCCGCCGCTGCACACCCTTGCCCAGGTGGAGCCGGTGGGGCCGAAGAAGCTGTTCGACATCCTCATCATCGCCCCCTGCACCGGAAATACCCTGGCAAAGCTCGCCCATTCCATCGCCGACACCCCGGTGACCATGGCGACGAAAAGCCACCTGCGCAACGGCCGTCCGGTGCTCGTCGCCGTGTCCAGCAACGACGCACTGGCAGGCGCGGCGGAAAATATTGGAAAATTGCTTGCCCGGAAGCACTACTATTTTGTCCCCTTCGGTCAGGACGACGCCGTGAAGAAGCCCACCAGCATGGTCGCGGACTTTGCGATGATTCCCCAGGCCATGACGGAAGCGCTGGCGGGGCGGCAGATTCAGCCGATTCTTTTATAAATTGTTCTTGCATTTTGCGGGGATATCTGGTACAATAAAAATCGTCAGAATGGTACATAAACCAGCGTCACATCGGAAGCCTTATCCCACGCCCCGGCGGCGGCTTATCCGTCCGGGAACGTCACAGTCAGGAGGAAACCATATGGGTAAATTGATCGTTCGAATCGCGTCTCTGCTGCTGATCGCGGCATTTCTGCCCACGGCGGTTCTGGCCGCGGAATGGAATCTGGAAAACGGCAGCATTGAGATCACCGCCACCGCAAACACCGAGGGCGGCACGACCCAGACCGTCTCTCAGGGAGGAAGCAGCGCAGAGGACAGCAACCCCACCATCACCAGCAACGGTAATCAAACCATCAACACCATCACCATCAAGGCGGGTGGCGGTACCACCGCCAATGTGACCATCAAGGACACCAATATCAGCACCGGTAATGCCGCGATCAAAACCGAGGGCAAGGGCAACGTCAATCTGAACGTGGAAGGCATCAACACTGTTTCCAGCGGCGATAAGCACGCCGGCGTGGAAAAGGCCAATGACGGCAACCTGACCATCGGCTCCGAGAGCGGAGAAGGAGAGCTGACCGCCAATGGCGGGCATGGCGGTGCTGGCATCGGCGGCGGCTATGAAGGGAGCGGCAGCGATATCACCATCACTGGCGGGGAGATTACCGCCAACGGCGGAGGTGAGGCCGCAGGCATCGGCGGTGGCGTTTTAGGGAGCGGCAGTGATATCACCATCACCGGCGGAGAAGTCACCGCCAATGGCGGGTGGTGCGGCGCAGGCATCGGCGGCGGACCTAGAGGCAACGGCAGTGATATCACCATCTTCGGCGGGAAGGTTATTGCCAATGGCGGGCGGTGCGGCGCAGGCATCGGCGGTGGCAATGAAGGGAGCGGCAGCGATGTTACCATCTCCAAGGATTCCCGGGTGGAGGCTACAGGCGGAGATTCGTGCGCATTTGGAGGTTACGGTGCGGCCATCGGCGGCGGTGGATATAACACCGACACAGGTAATCAGGTTGACGGCAGTGAGATAGAACCGGACACCTCCGGGCTGTACACCACCGGCAAGGTGGAGCGGAAATCCGGCGACGGAACTGTCCTGGACACCATCGTCGGCACGGTATCCGCTTCCTCTGAAGAACCAGACAAGCGGGAGCCGCTCTACCGGGTGCTCAACCTGGATGGCAGCACGCTGAAGCACCAGGCGGAAACCGCGGACGGCGTTCTGACCCTGACAGCCAAGGCCGACGGCGCCATTCTCACCGGCACCCTCCGGGCGCTGGGCTATCTGCAAAACCAGGGCATTGAGAAGATCACCTTCACCGACGGCACCCACAGCGCCGAGCTGGTACTGGCCGACCTGATCGCCAAGGGTCATCCGGAGGATGTCTATGTCCTCACCCTGGGTGCGGAGAACACCCTGACCCTGAACGGCGAACCCATTGATTTCTGACCATAATACGCAACGCGCCCCCGGTTCTGTCGAACCGGGGGCTTACATATATTATAGACTTTCAACTTCGTCCAGCCACAGTCTCGCGCTGGCGTCGCTGGGCATCCTCCAGTCCCCTCTGGGGCTGAGGGTGACGGAGCCGACCTTCACGCCGTCGGGCAGGCAGCTGCGCTTGAACTGCTGGGTGAAGAACCGGCGATAGAAGGTTTTCAGCCATTTTTTGATGACTTCCGGCTCAAAATCTCCCGCGAACGCCCGACAGGCCAGGGTGTAGATTTTCGTGGGGCGGAAGCCGAAGCGGAGGACATAGTAAAGGAAAAAGTCATGCAGCGCGTAGGGGCCGACCAAGTCCTCGGTGTGCTGGGCGATCTTCCCCTCGGCGTCCGGGGGCAGCAGCTCCGGGCTGATGGGGGTGTCCAGAATGTCCTGAAGCACCGCCCGGGAGGGGGCGAAGGCGGGCATTTCCGAAATCGCATCGATCATCCAGCGGATCAGGGTCTTGGGAATGGAAGCGTTCACGCCATACATGCTCATGTGGTCGCCGTTGTAGGTACACCAGCCGAGAGCCAGCTCGCTCAAGTCCCCGGTACCCACCACAATGCCGCCGACGACACTGGCATAGTCCATGAGAATCTGCGTCCGTTCTCTGGCCTGAGAATTTTCGTAGGTGCCGTTGTGGACGCTGGGGTCGTGGCCGATGTCGGAAAAGTGGAGGTTCACCGCGTCTTTGATATTGATCTCCTTGCAGGAAATTCCCAGGGTGCGCATCAGCTCCCAGGAATTGTTGTACGTCCGGTCGGAGGTGCCGAAGCAGGGCATGGTCACGCCGCAGACATCCGACGCGGGCCGCCCCAGCCGGCGCATGGCCTCCACGGACACCAGCAGCGCCAGGGTGGAGTCCAATCCCCCGGAAATGCCGACGACCGCTTTCGCGCTGCCCAGAATGGACAGCCGCTGTTTCAGCCCCGCCACCTGCATGTGGAAAATCTCCATGCACCGCTGGACGCGGTTCTCCTTCCCCGTGGGGACGAAGGGCAGCTTCGCCAACGGATAGCGCGTGCCGTCGCTGCGAAGCTCCGGGGCGTGGGTGTCAATCAGGACGGCGGGACGTGCCGGATTCTGCTGGGCGGCGTCCTTGAAGCCCTTGTTTTTCATCCGGTCGGCGCGGATTCTGCCCAGGTCGCAGTCGCAGACCAGCATGTAGTCTGACGCAATGGGTTCCTCCGTTTCGGCAAGGAGCCTTCCGTCCTCCCCGATCAGGCTCTGCCCGGAGAAAATCAAATCCTGGGTGGATTCCGTGGAACCGGCGGAACAGTAGGCGTAAACGCAGTTCAGCGCGGCGGACTGGTGCTGCACCAGACCCCGGCGATAGGCGCGCTTGCCGATGGTCTCATTGGAGGCGGAGAGGTTCAGAATCACCTCCGCGCCGTTCAGCGCCAGAAACGTAGACGGCGGCAGGGGCGTCCACATATCCTCACAGATCTCCACGCCCAGCAGCGTTCCGCCAACGCGGAAAACGGCTCTCGGGAGAATGGGGACAGGCTCGCCCAGAAGCTCCGCCACATCCTCCGTCACCTCCGCCCCGGAGGAAAACCAGCGCTTTTCGTAAAACTCATTATAATTGGGAATGTAGGTCTTCGGCACCAGGGCGTGTATCTTTCCCCGGGAAATGACGGCGGCGCAGTTGTACAGCCGCATCCCCGTCCGGACGGGCAGTCCCACCGCCGCCGTTACGTTGGGGTGGTCTTTTGTGCAGTCGGCAATTTTTCGGATTCCCTGCTGAACTCCCGTCCAGAGGGTGTCCTGAAAGAACAAGTCCTGACAGGTATACCCGGTAAGCGCCAGCTCCGGGAACAGGACGATATCCGCCCGCTCCCCGTCGGCTTTTTCGATATAGGCGCAGATATCCTCTGCGTTTTTCGCCGTATCCCCCACCCTGACCGCCGGTACGGCGCAGGCAATTCTGATAAAATCCAGCATAGGAATTCCTCCCGATTTTTTCTGAGGGTATCATACCATACTCTTCCCGATTTGCCAAGAGAATATAAAAAACTTGCGGGGAAAGGCCATTTGCCCTCCCCCGCTGTCTTTTGTTAGATTCCGGAAAGCTGGCGCAGCTTGTCCGCCAAATCCGTCTGCTCCCAGGGGCGGCTCTCGATGCCGAAATGACCGTTGGCGGCGGTGTCCGCATAGATGGGACGACGCAGGTCGAGCTTGCGGATGATCCCGGCGGGGGTCATGTCGCAGGTTTCCCGGAGAAGCTCCGTCATTTTTTCGTCGGAGATCTTGCCGGTGCCGTAGCTGTCCACCCGAAGGGACACCGGCTGGGCAACGCCGATGGCGTAGGCCAGCTGCACCTGCACCTTGGTCGCAAGACCCGCGGCAACCAGATTTTTCGCCATGTACCGCGCCATATACGCCGCGCTGCGGTCAACCTTGGTGGGGTCCTTGCCGGAGAACGCGCCGCCGCCGTGGGAGAAATAGCCGCCGTAGGTGTCCACGATGATCTTCCGCCCGGTCAGGCCGGTATCGCCGTTGGGGCCGCCGATGACGAAATTGCCGGTGGGGTTGATGTGGATATGGGCAACGTTCTCAATGTGGAAGCCGTAACGCTCCAGAACCGGGGCGATCACATTCTCCCGGACGTATTTTCTCAGCGCTTCGATGGCAAAATCCGCTCTGTGCATGATGGAGACGACCACGGTGTCGATGCCCACCACGTTTCCCTGCTCGTCAAATTCTACCGTGACCTGGGTCTTTCCGTCGGGACGAAGCAAGTTGGTCTCGTGGACGCACTGGGTCAGGCGGCTGCACAGGGCGCGGCTGAGGGCGACAGGCAGGGGCATCAGCTCCGGCGTCTGAGTGCAGGCGCCGCCGAACATCATGCCCTGATCGCCCGCGCCGCCAACCTCGTCGTTGGTTCCCAGAGCAATGTCGGCGGACTGGGTGTGGATGCGGCACTGAATTTCCACCGTGTCGGCGTCAAAGCCATCGCCGGGATACACATAGCCAATCTTCCGAATGGCCTCCCGGGCAACGGCGGCGTAGTCAACGGCGGCCTTCGTGGTGATCTCGCCGCAGATGATGCAGAAATCCGTGGTGACCATAGTCTCGCAGGCCACGCGGGAGTTGGGATCCTGGGCAAGGCAGGCGTCCAGAATGGCGTCGGAGATGGAATCCGCCACCTTATCGGGGTGGCCGTTGGTAACACATTCGGAGGTAAAAAGTCTTTTTTCCATTTTGTTTTTCCTTTCTTTCTGTAACTGAATCTGAAAAAGAAAAACCGCACACCGAAGATTCGATGTGCGCTTCTATCGAATCCTCATCTTTCGTTTGCCGCCGGATTTGGCACCTTGTGTAAACAGGTTGCCGGGTTTCATCGGGCCGTTCCCTCCACCACTCTTGATAAGGCTTGTATGCAGTTCAACACTGTATTCTACACGATTTTCTAAAAAAGTCAAGCTTTTTGTTTACAAATCCGATATAGACATTTGAATGAATTGCTGATAGAATGGGGATACGTTTTTTTAGGAGTTGAGTACCGTGAAAAATTTACGCAAGAAATTTGAGCTTTTCTGCTTCAGGAACCGGGACAAGGGCATCCCCAATCTGATGCTTTACATCGTCATCGGCACCGCCGTGGTCTACCTGTTCAGCCAGATGTCCGGCAACGCCCTTCTGTACAGCGCCCTCCGCTTTGACCGGACGAGCATTCTTCAGGGACAGGTCTGGCGGCTGATCACCTATCCCCTGACCTACAGCGCCGGAAACATTCTGCTTACCGCCATCACCCTGCTGTGCTACTACTCTCTGGGCAGAGCCATGGAAAATGTGTGGGGCACCCTGCGGTTCAACCTGTTTTACCTCACCGGGGTGGTAATGATGGACGTTTACTGCCTGATTTTCGGCGGTCAGGCCAGCGTCACCTACCTGAACCTGAGCCTGTTTCTCAGCTACGCCACGCTGTACCCCGACGCGAATTTCCTGCTTTTCTTCATCATCCCCGTGAAAGCGTGGATTTTCGCGCTGATTGATCTGGCGATGGTGCTGCTCAGTCTGTTTACCGACCCATTCCCCTACAATCTGTTCTCCGTGATTGCTCTTGCCAACTATTTTCTCTTCTTCGGCAAGGACGTGCTGAACGTGATTCCCGTGTCCTGGCGCGCCAATGCCAGCCGCCTGTTCCGCAGGAAGCCCAAGCAGCCCAAGGCGAAGGTCATCCACTTCAATGCCGGCTCCTACGAAGCCTCCACCGCCACGCCGAAAGCCCCCTACACCCACCGCTGCACGATCTGCGGCCGCACCGATGTGACAAATCCGGAACTGGAATTCCGCTACTGCTCCAAGTGCAAGGGCTACTACTGCTACTGCCAGGATCACATCAACAATCATACGCATATTCAGTAAGTGAAAAATGGCACGATTTGTGTAAATTCCTCTTGCAATCTTCCGCCGCCCATGGTATAATGTCCGCAGCTACTGAACAAGGAGCCTTTTTATATGGTCACCACGAATTCTTCTGCTCGCTTTTCCTTTTATTACTATTACTTTTTTACCCGAAAAAAGTAATAGCGATTTGTGCTGCAGAAAATTTCAGGAGCTTTAGGGGCTATCTCAGACCGCCGCACGAATTGCCGTGCGGCGGTTATTTTATTATCAGGAGATGTTACGCAATGATCGCAATTCTGAAAAACGGAACCACACCCTCCCAGATCCAACACCTTGTGGACTGGCTCAAGAATATGAACCTGGACGTTCACATTTCCGAAGGCACGGAGGTCACCATTCTCGGTTTGGTGGGCGACACCAGCCGGGTGGACATCGACCTTCTGAAAAGCCTGGAAATGGTGGAGACCGTCAAGCGGGTCTCTGAGCCGTTCAAACAGGCCAACCGGAAATTTCACCCCAAGGACACCATCATTGAGGTGGGAAACGCCCGCATTGGCGGCGGGTATTTTGCCGTGATTGCAGGCCCTTGCAGTGTGGAATCCGAGGAGCAGATCATTGCCGTCGCCAATGCCGTCAAGGAATCCGGCGCGTCCATTCTCCGGGGCGGCGCATTTAAGCCCCGCACCTCTCCCTACGCTTTTCAGGGCATGAAGGACAAGGGTATCCGGCTGCTTCTGGAGGCTAAAAAGGCCACGGGTCTGCCCATTGTCACGGAGATCATGAACATTTCCACCCTCGATCTGTTCGCCGACGTGGATATCATTCAGGTGGGCGCCCGGAATATGCAGAACTTTGACCTTCTGAAGGAGCTTGGCAAAACCGACAAGCCCATTCTGCTGAAACGGGGTCTTGCCAACACCTTGCAGGAGCTGCTCATGAGCGCCGAGTACATTATGAGCGAGGGCAACAGCAAGATCATCCTCTGCGAGCGGGGCATCCGCACCTTTGAAACCGCCACCCGAAACACCCTCGACCTTTCCGCAGTTCCCGTGCTGCACAATCTGACCCACCTGCCCGTGGTGGTCGACCCCAGCCACGCCACCGGCAAGGCCGATCTGGTCGCTCCCATGGCCTATGCAGCCACCGCCGCGGGCGCCGACGGCATCATGGTGGAGGTCCACAACGACCCCGCCCACGCCCTGTGTGACGGCGCTCAGTCCATCACGCCGCCCCAGTTCGATGAAATCAGCCGGAAGGTTCGGCAGATTCGTGAGGTTCTTGTATGAAAGTCGGTATTTTGGGTCTTGGCCTGATCGGCGGTTCCCTTGCCAGAGCCTACGCTCTGGAGGGTCACACCGTCTACGCCATTCAGCGAAGCGAACCTATGCTTTCCTTCGCCATGCTTTCCGGCGCAGTTCATGGACGGCTGGATGAAACCACCATCCCGGAGTGTGACCTGATTCTGCTTGCTATCTACCCCGGCGGCTGCGCCGACTGGCTGGAAAAGAACGCGCCCCTCGTGTCCAAGGACGCGCTGGTGATCGACTGCTGCGGCATCAAGCGTGAGGTTTGCAGCCGTTGCTTCCCTCTGGCCGAGAAGTACGGATTCACCTTTGTGGGCGGACATCCCATGGCAGGCTCCCAGTATTCCGGCTTCAAATACAGCCGGGCAAACCTCTTTGCGGGCGCGCCCATGGTGCTGGTTCCGCCGGTGTTTGACGACATTCAGCTGTTAGACCGGGTAAAAACCGCATTGAAGCCCTGCCATTTTGGCTTTTTCTCCGTCACAACGGCGGAAGAGCACGACAAAATGATCGCCTTTACCTCTCAAATGCCCCACATTCTCAGCAACGCCTTCATCAAGTCCCCCACCGCCCTGAAGCACAAGGGCTTCTCCGCCGGAAGCTACAAGGATCTGACCCGCGTCGCCTGGCTGAATCCCCAGATGTGGGCGGAGCTGTTCCTGGAAAACAAGGACAACGTCCTCTTTGAGCTGGACAGCTATATTGAGAGCCTGTCCGCCTACCGCGACGCCATTGCCGCGGACGATATGGCGGGATTGGTCCAGCTGCTGGACGAGGGCAAAAAGCGCAAAGAGGAGGTGGACGGATGAATACCGTTACCGTCCGCGCGTCCAAACAGTATGATATTCTGATTGGTTCGGGGCTGCTGCCCACTTTAGGCGCGGAAGCGAAAAAGCTGGGGAAGGCGCAGAAAATCTGCGTCGTCAGCGAGAGCAACGTCTATCCCCTTTACGGCGCAGCTGTGGAAGAGAGCCTGAAAAGCGCAGGGTTTTCCGTGGTTTCCTATGTATTCCCCGCCGGGGAAGAAAGCAAAAACGGGCAGGTTTTCCTTGATCTTCTGAACTTTCTCGCGGAAAACCGGCTGACCCGCTCCGACCTGATCGTCGCCCTGGGCGGCGGCGTGGTGGGCGATCTCGCGGGCTTTGCCGCCGCAAGCTACCTGCGGGGCATCCGCTTCATTCAGGTTCCCACGACCCTGCTTGCCGCCGTGGATTCCTCCGTGGGCGGCAAAACAGCCATTGATCTCCCCGCCGGGAAGAACCTCGCCGGGGCGTTCTGCCAGCCAAGTCTGGTGCTGTGCGACACGGATACCCTGAATTCCCTCCCCCTTGACATTTTCCGGGACGGCTGCGCCGAGGTCATCAAGTACGGCGTGCTGTACGACCCGAAGCTGTTTGCCCACCTGGAAGAAAAGGGGCTTGCCTTTGACCGGGAAGCGGTGGTCACCCGCTGCGTGGAATTGAAGCGGGACGTGGTCATGGAGGATGAATTTGACACCGGCGCGCGGATGAAGCTGAATCTGGGACACACCGTCGGTCACGGCGTGGAGGCGAAAAGCCGGTTCGCCCTCTCCCACGGCAAGGCCGTCGCCATCGGCATGGCCATCGTCAGCCGGGCGACTAACTGCGGCGATACGCCGCGAATCCTGGCGCTTCTGGAAAAATTCGGTCTGCCCACCCGGACGGACTACTCCGCGGACGATCTTTTCACCTACACTCTCTCGGACAAGAAGCGCTCCGGCGGCACGGTGAATCTCATCATCCCCCGCGCCATCGGCGACTGCGATATCGTCCCCACCAAGGTCGAGTCCCTGAAATCCTTTATTCAGGCAGGTCTTTGATATGGATATCACTATTTTCCCCGGAAAGCTTTCGGGAACCGTCCGCGCCATTCCCTCAAAATCCCAGGCGCACCGTCTGCTGATCTGCGCCGCCTTTGCCGACGCGCCCACCACCCTTTTCTGCCCCGAAACCAATCGGGACATTGAGGCGACCATAGGCTGCCTGAACGCTCTGGGGGCGGACATCACGCGAACCGAAACCGGCTACCGGGTCATCCCGGCGAAGGAAATCCCCAAACAAGCCGAGCTGCACTGTCACGACAGCGGCTCCACCCTGCGGTTTCTGCTGCCCGTTGCCGGGGCTTTGGGCGTTGACGCAACATTTGTCCTGGAGGGCAGACTTCCCAGCCGCCCCCTCTCCCCGCTGTGGGAGGAGATGGAGCGGATGGGCTGCACCCTCGCTCGTCCGACAACGGACTCCGTCCGCTGCACCGGGCGACTGCGGGCGGGAGAATATGTCATCGACGGCGGCGTTTCCAGCCAGTTCATCACGGGGCTTCTGCTTTCCGCCGCCTTGATTCCGGGAAAAAGCCGCATCCGTCTGACCGGGAAGGTGGAATCCCGCCCCTATATTACCATGACCCAGCGGGCAATGGAAATATTTGGAAAAGAAACGTCGGATTTTGTCGTGACCGGCGGCACTCCGTTCCGCTCCCCCGGCACGCTGACGGTGGAGGGTGATTGGAGCAATGCCGCGTTTTTCCTGGCGGCGAAGGCGTTGGGGAGCCGCGTGGAGGTAACGAACCTCTCCCCGGATTCCCCCCAGGGCGACCGGGCGGTCTTTGATCTGTTTCCCGCGCTGGAAGGCCATCCCGTCATTTCCGCCGCCGACATCCCTGATTTGGTTCCCATTCTCGCCGTTACGGCAGCGTGCAAAAACGGTGGGGTGTTCACGGACATCCGGCGGCTGCGGCTGAAGGAATCCGACCGGGTCGCGTCCGTTATTGCCATGGTGGAAGCGCTGGGCGGGAAAGCCCAGGCCTCCGAGGACACTCTGACGGTGTACGGCACAGGGTTGGTCGGCGGGACGGTGGATGCCATGAACGACCACCGCATTGCCATGTCCGCCGCCGTCGCGGCCACGGCATGCAAAGCCCCCGTGACCATTCTGGGTGCGGAGTGTGTAGAAAAGTCCTATCCAAAATTCTTTGAAGAGTATGCCTGTTTAGGAGGTAACTATGAGCAGTACCTACGGTGAGAATTTGAAATTGTCCATTTTCGGTCAATCCCACGGCACGGCCATCGGCATGACGCTGGACGGCATCCCGGCGGGACTTCCCGTGGATATGGACGCTCTGCAAGTCTTCCTGAACCGCCGCGCTCCCGGTCAGAACGACTGGTCAACGCCCCGAAAGGAAGCTGACCGGCCGGAATTTCTCTCCGGAATTCTGGACGGCTGCACCTGCGGTGCGCCCATCGCCGCCGCGATTTACAACAAAAACACCCGCTCCGGGGACTATGCCAATCTGAAGGACTGCCCCCGTCCCGGCCACGCGGATTTCACCGCCCAGATCAAGTACGGCGGATTTCAGGACGCCGCCGGGGGCGGACACTTTTCCGGCCGTCTGACCGCGCCGCTGTGCATCGCGGGCGGGCTGTGCAAGCAATGGCTGGAGGGCATGGGAATTCAGGTTTTCGCCCACATTTCTGCCATTGCGGGCATTTCCGACACGCCCTTTGACCCCCTCGCCCCGGATGCGGATTTGATACAGCCGGAGTTTCCGGTGGTAAATCAGGACGCGGGGGCGCGGATGCGCGCCGCCATCTCCGCCGCCAGAAGCGACGGCGACAGCGTGGGCGGTATTGTGGAATGCGCCGTCACCGGCCTTCCCGCCGGGGTGGGAGAGCCCATGTTCGGCGGTGTGGAGAGCCGGATCGCCCAGATCGTCTACGGTGTTCCCGCCGTGAAGGGCGTGGAATTCGGTGCGGGCTTTTCCGCCGCAAATCTGCGGGGCAGTCAGAATAACGACGATTACGTTATTTCGGACGGTCAAATCCACACCGTCACCAACAATTCCGGCGGTATTCTCGGCGGCATTACCACCGGAATGCCCCTGATTTTCCGGGCAGCCCTCAAGCCCACGCCCTCCATTTCCCGCCCCCAGCAGAGCGTCAGCCTGAGCAAGGGGGAAATGCAGGAGCTGATCGTCAAAGGCCGCCACGACCCGTGCATCGTTCCCAGAGCCGTCCCGGTGATCGAGGCCGCGGCAGCCATTGCCATATTCGATATGATTCTGGGCAACACCCGGACAGACAGGAGGAAACCGTAAATGGACCTGAATGAGATTCGCAGTGAAATCGACAAAATTGACGACGAGCTGGTTCGCCTGTTCTGCCAGCGGATGCACGTCGCCGCCCAGATTGCGGACTACAAAAAGGCCAACAATCTGCCTATTTTTCAGCCCGCCCGGGAGCGGGTGAAGCTCCAGGACGTGGCGGAAAAGGCCGGCCCCGAAATGGCCAATTACACCCGGGTTCTGTACTCCATGCTGTTCGAGCTGAGCCGCAGTTACCAGTCCAAGCGCAACAGGGAATTCAGCCCCCTTTACAAAAGCATTACCCAGGCCATCGAGCATACGCCCAAGCTCTTCCCCCAGGCGCCCATGGTCGCCTGTCAGGGTGTAGAAGGCGCTTATTCCCAGATTGCCTGCGAAAAGATTTTCAAAAATCCCTTCATTATGTACTTCAAGTCCTTCGAGGCCGTGTTCAGCGCCATCGATCAGGGACTGTGCCAATACGGCATTCTGCCCATCGAAAATTCTACCGCCGGTTCCGTGAACAAGGTGTACGATCTGATGATCGAGCACAATTTCTCCATTGTCCGCACCTTCCGGCTGAAAATCGACCACAATCTTCTGGTCAATCCCGGCACCAACCTCGCCGACATCAAGGAAGTCTACTCCCACGAGCAGGCCATCAACCAGTGCGGCAACTTCCTCCACAGTCTCCCGGGGGTCAATGTCGTTCCCGTGGACAATACCGCCGTGGCCGCCCAGATGGTCGCCCAGTCCGGCAGGAAAGACGTCGCCACCCTGTCCAGCCGCGCCTGCGCCGAGTTATACGGGCTTGATTGTCTGCGCTCCTCCGTGCAGGACAAGGGCAATAACCGCACCCGCTTCATCTGCATCAGCCGGAATCTGGAAATTTACCCCGGCTCCGACAAGACCTCCATCATGATGGTTCTGAACCACAAGCCCGGCGCCCTTTACAAGGTGCTGGCGCGGCTCTACACCCTGGGCATCAACGTCACGAAGCTGGAATCCCGCCCCATTCCCGACCGGGAATTTGAGTTCATGTTCTATTTCGATCTGGAAACCTCCATTTATTCCGAGGAATTCGTACAGCTGATGTGCGAGCTGGACGAGATGTGCGAGGAATTCAAATACTTAGGCAGCTACGCGGAGGTGGTCTGATGAAATGCGGACTGCTGGGTCGGAAGCTGGGGCACAGCTACTCCCCCCAGATTCACGCCTGTCTTGGAGATTACTCCTATACCCTCTTTGAAAAAGAGCCGGAAGAAATCGAAGATTTCCTGAAAAATGGGGATTTTATCGGGCTGAACGTCACCATTCCCTACAAAAAAGCGGTCATCCCCTATCTGGCCGAGCTGTCCCCGAATGCTAAAAAGCTGGGGGCTGTGAACACCATCGTCCGCCGAGCGGACGGCACCCTGTTCGGTCACAACACGGACTATTTTGGTTTTGCTTCTCTCCTGAAGCGAAACGGCCTGAATGTCGCCGGGAAGAAGGTTCTGGTGCTGGGCAGCGGCGGGGCTTCCAATACCGTCACGGCTGTTTTGGCTGAACTGGGCGCTGAGACAGTGGTCATTTCCCGCTCCGGGGAAAACAATTACGGGAACCTACAGCGCCACGAGGACGCCGCCGCCATTGTCAACGCGACCCCCATCGGCATGTATCCCAACACCGGTGTTTGCCCTGTGGATTTGAAGCGGTTTCCCATGCTGGAAGGGGTGCTGGATGTGATCTACAACCCCGCCCGCACCCAGCTGCTGCTGGACGCCGAAGCGCTTCACATTCCCTGCGCCAACGGCCTTTGGATGTTGGTCGCCCAGGCCAAGGAATCCGCCGAATATTTTACCGGCAAGTCCATTGACGACGCCGTTATTGCCAAAATCTACGGAACCCTCGCCGCCCAGATGGCAAACATCGTCCTCATCGGAATGCCGGGGTGCGGAAAAAGCACCGTCGGCGCTCTGCTGGCGGACAGGCTCGGCAGAAAGCTGATGGATGCCGACGAAGAAATTGTCCGTCTTGCGGGCAAGCCCATCCCCCAAATTTTCGTGGAGGACGGCGAGACCGTTTTCCGGGACTGGGAGACGAAAGCGCTGTCCCAGCTGGGCAAGCAGTCCGCGCTGGTCATCGCCACCGGCGGCGGCTGTGTGACCCAGATGCGAAACTACCCGCTGCTTCACCAAAACGGCATGATTTTCTGGCTGAAACGGGACATTTCCAAGCTGCCCACCGACGGCCGCCCCCTGTCCCAGGCCAATCCTCTGGACGCAATGTTCGCAAAGCGCGCCCCCATGTACGCCGCCTTTGCCGATCACGCCGTCAGCAATGACGGCACCGCCGGGGAAACCGTCGCCGCCATTTTGTCGATCATGGAGGATCCCATATGAAAATTCTGGTCATCAACGGCCCCAACCTGAACATGCTGGGTATCCGGGAGCCGGGTATCTACGGCAAAAGCACCTTCGCCGATCTTCTGCGGCTGCTGGACGAAACCGCCGACGCCGAGGGTCTGGAGGTGGAGCAGTACCAATCCAACCACGAGGGGGACATTGTAGATAAAATTCAGTGGGCATACGGCAAGGTGGACGGCATCGTCATCAACCCCGCCGCCTACACCCACACCTCCGTGGCCATTCTGGACGCCCTGAAAGCCGTTTCCATCCCCGCCGTGGAGGTTCACATCTCCGACGTGGACGCAAGAGAACCCTTCCGGCAGATTTCCTATGCGGGAATGGCCTGCGTGAAAACCATCAAAGGTCACGGCCTCGAGGGCTACCGGGAGGCCATGCTGTACCTCAAGGAGCGCTACGGTTAAAAAAATCCCCATTGCCATTCGGCAATGGGGAAATGCTCACTTGCGGAAGACCAGCAGCTTGCTGGAAACGTAATTCAGAATCACCACCACAACGCTGATGATCAGCTTCCAGATATTTCCGTCCCAGCCCCAGACGTCCACGGTCAGGAAGACCAGCGCCGTTTCCATAGCGCCCGAAGCTGCCCGGCAGCCCACGAATTTGCCCAGCTCCGGCAAAACGGTCTTCATCGACCAGTCATGGCTTTTGAACACGAAGGGCTTGTTCGTCACGTAGGCGAAGGCCACCGCCGCCACCCAGGCGATGATATTGCTGACGGCAGCGCTGATGCCAAGCAGGTTGTAAAGCGGCAAATAAACCAGATAATTGACCACCGTCGTCAGCACGCCGAAAAAGAGATAGCTGACCATATCCCAGTGCTTCATGACCAAAGCGCGAATTTTCTCAAACATATTTTCCTCCTTACAGCCCCAGTTCTTCCCCAACCAGGATGAATTTGATCCGTCCGGGGGGATTGCAGTTGCGGGTGATGAGGATCTGATTGCAGATGCAGCCGTCGCTCTTGCAGTCGGCGCAGACGCCCGTCACCTCGCAGGGCGTTTTGGCGTCGAAGCGCTGCTTATTCTGGGGCGCGGCTACCGTTCTCGCCCGCTCCACGGCGGCGTCCAGAGAATCCACCACCTTATTCATCCCCGCGATCACGATCACGGATTCCGGCCCATAGACGATGGCCGCCACCCGGTTGCCGTTGCCGTCGATGTTCACCATCTGACCGTCCAGGCTCAGCGCGTTTGCGCCGGTGATGAAGACATCCGCGCCAAGGCACTGCTTCATGATCGCTTTCCGTTCCTCCGGGGTCGCAGCCCGCTCCCGGTCGAGGGCGCGGTAGTCCCCTGTCCGTACGGCGTCCAACAAGCCAATCTGCTGGGCAGACATTGCGCCGCCCCAGCCCACACTGGAACCGGCGGGAATCCATTCCAGCGCCTTTTCCAGCGCTTCGGCCTTGTCTGCGCAGTAGCAGGCTTCAAAATGGCGGCTGTGGAGATTCCTGATGAGCACATTGGCGCGTTTTTCATAGTATTTCCGTTTCGGGTCGGTCACAGTAACCACTCCTTTTTCTTCCTGTCATATCGCCTATCATACCGCATAAACAGAAAAAAGTAAAGAGAGGACACCATCATGCAGAATATGATTTTCAAGCGCAAGCTGCCCATCCCCAAGGAGATCAAGGAGCAGTACCCCCTGACTGCCGAACTTTCTCAGGTCAAAGCCCGCCGGGACAAGGAAATTGCCGACGTTTTCACCGGAAAAAGCAGCAAAATGGTGCTGATCATCGGCCCCTGCTCCGCCGACCGGGAGGACGCGGTGCTGGAATACTGCGAGCGTCTGGCAAAATTGCAGGAAACGGTATCGGACAAGTTGGTTCTGATTCCCCGGGTCTACACCAACAAACCCCGCACCACCGGCGACGGCTATAAGGGTCTTCTTCACCAGCCCGACCCCCGGAAAACCTCCGACATGCTGGAGGGCGTCATCGCCATCCGCCGCCTGCACACCAATGTGCTGGCCAACACCGGCCTTCCCACCGCCGACGAAATGCTCTACCCCGACAATTACCGCTATCTTTCCGACCTGCTGTCCTACGTGGCGGTGGGCGCGCGGAGTGTCGAAAACCAGGAGCACCGGCTGACCTCCAGCGGCATTGACATTCCCGTGGGCATGAAAAATCCCACCAGTGGGGACATTTCCGTCATGCTCAATTCCATCATGGCCGCCCAGCACCCCCACACCTTCATCTACCGGGGCTGGGAGGTGGACACCACCGGCAATCCCCTTGCCCACGCCATCCTCCGGGGCTATGTGAACAAGCACGGCGAGTCCATGCCCAACTACCACTTTGAGGAGCTGGAACGGCTGTACAACGCCTACACCGCCAAGGGCTTACAGAACATGGCGCTGATCGTGGACGCCAACCACGCCAATTCCGCTAAAAAGTATCAGGAGCAGCCCCGCATCTGCAAGGAAGTGCTGCATTCCTGCCGCCACAGCGGCGAAATCAAGTCCATGGTCAAAGGCTTTATGATAGAATCCTACCTGGAACCCGGCTGCCAGAAGATCGGCGACGGCGTTTACGGCAAATCCATCACCGACCCTTGTCTCGGCTGGGAAGATACGGTTCGTCTGGTTCAGGATATTGCGGATTTGATCTGAATGTGCTATACTGGGTGCCATCGAGCCTAAAAATGGAGTGATGCAATATGACAGCAGAACAAATGGTGCAATATGCCTATGAGGAAGGCTTTTCCGCCGCCGCAGTGGTGGATACCGCCGACATTGTTTTTGACCCCTCGTTCCGTCCTTACTGCGAGGAAAACCTCTGCGGGCAGTACGGCGCGAACTACTCCTGTCCCCCGGACTGCGGCACGCCGGAGGAAATGAAGCAGAAGGTGCTTGCCCACAAAAAGGCGCTGGTGCTGCAAAGCATCTGGCAGCTGGAAAGCTATACCGACACCCCCGCCATCAAGAAGGGAAAATCCGGCCACAACACCGCCGCGATCCGCCTGATGAAGCGTTGCCGTGACGAAGGGTGCGACGGCTTTCTGGTGGGCGCCAGCGGCTGCGCCCTGTGTTCCCCCTGCACAAGAAAAAATAACGAGCCTTGCCGGTTCCCCGACCTGAAATATTCCTGCATGTCCGCTTACTGTATTTTCGTCAAGAAGCTGGCAGACCTGTGCGGTATGGAATATACCTGCGGCGACGGCCTGATCGCGTTTTTCGGTATGTACGTATTTGAATGAAGGATATTGCAAAAAGTTCCCGTTTTCTGTTGGAAACGGGAACTTTTTTGTAGTCTACAGGTTTGTATAGCCCATCAGGCTTTCGTCCACTACGGCGGCGGTGTCCCGGCCTTCCCGCAGTGCCCACACCACAAGGCTCTGTCCCCGGCGCATATCCCCGCAGACAAATACCTTTGGCTGGCTTGTCGCGTACTTCACGTCCGCCACATTGCCTCTTGGCGTCATATCCACGCCGAAGGCTTCTGCGACATAGCTCTCGCAGCCCAGAAATCCCGCCGCAATGAGCACCAGATCGCACTCCACGGAGAATTCCTCTCCGGTGGGAACCATCATCCGCCGTCCGTCCACCACCTTGCTTTCCAGGCGGGCAATGAGCGCCCCGCAGACCTGCCCGGCTTCGTTCTTGCAGAACTCCTTGACGGTGGTCTGGTATTCCCGGGGGTCGTGGCCGAACACGGCAATGGCCTCCTGCTGGCCGTAGTCGGTTTTCAGCACCCGCGGCCACTCCGGCCAGGCGTTGCCGGGAGCGCGGGACTGCGGCGGGCAGGGCATCATTTCCAGCTGCATGATGCCCGTGCAGCCCTGACGGATGGCAGTGCCTACGCAGTCGTTGCCCGTGTCTCCGCCGCCGATGACCAGCACCTTCTTGCCCTTGGCCGTGACGGCCTTGCCGTCGGCAAAATTCGAGTCCAGCAGGCTCTTGGTCACGCTGGTCAGGTAGTCCACGGCGAAGTAAATCCCCTCGGCGTCCCGTCCGGGTACGCCGATATCCCGGGGCTTTTTCGCGCCGCAGCACAGAACCACCGCGTCGTAATTCTCTTTCAGCTCCTCGGCGGAGACGTCCCGCCCCACGTCGGCGTTGGTGACGAACTCGATGCCCTCTTCTTCCAGAATCTTCACCCGGCGGTCGATGACCCACTTTTCCAGCTTCATGTTGGGAATGCCGTACATCAGCAGACCCCCCACCCGGTCGGCGCGCTCGTACATGGTCACCTTATGGCCGCGCTTGTTCAGCAGGTCGGCGACGGACAGCCCGGAGGGGCCGGTGCCGACCACCGCCACCCGCTTTCCGGTGCGCGCCGGTGGCGGGACGGCGTGGATTGCGCCGCTTTCGTAGCCGTACTCCACGATCGCCCGCTCGTTTTCCTTCACCGCCACGGGCGACCCCGTAGCCATGCCGCAGGTGCAGGCGGCTTCGCACAGCGCCGGGCAGACCCGGCTGGTGAATTCCGGATAGCGGTTGGTGGCAATGAGCCGCTTCGCCGCCAGATCCCACCGCCCCTGATACACCAGATCGTTCCATTCGGGGATGAGGTTATTCAGGGGGCAGCCGCTTGCCATGCCGCCGATCATCATGCCGCTCTGGCAGAAGGGTACGCCGCAGTCCATGCACCGTGCGCCCTGCGCCTGCTGTTCGTCACAGTGCAGCGGAATATGAAATTCATTGAAGTTTTTGATACGTTCCTCAGGAGCGATCTCCCGGCTGGTCTGCCGGTCGATCTCCATAAATCCGGTGGGTTTTCCCATATTCCCGCCTCCTTATTTTCCGTTTTTCATGGCGTAAAACGCCTCGATCTGCGCCTGCTCGCTGTCCTCGCCCTTTTCCTCCATCTGGGCGATCAGGCGGAGCATCTTATCATAGTCGTGGGGCAGAACCTTCTTGAACTTTGGCAGATATTCGCCGAAGTTTTCCAGAATTTCCTTACCACGGGGAGAGCCGGTGGCCTCCACATGCTCCCGGATCAGGTCTTTCAGCAGGGACACATCGTACTTATGCTCCACGCTTTCCAGCGTGACCATATCCTTGTTCACCCGCTGGTAGAAGTCCCAGTCCTCGTCCAGCACGTAGGCGATGCCGCCGCTCATGCCTGCGGCGAAGTTCTTACCCGTCTTGCCCAGCACCACCACCGTGCCGCCGGTCATGTACTCGCAGCCATGGTCGCCCACGCCCTCCACCACGGCGACGGCACCGGAATTGCGGACGCAGAACCGCTCCCCCGCCACGCCGTTGATAAACGCCTTGCCGCCGGTGGCGCCGTAGAAGGCCACGTTGCCGATCAGGATATTTTCACTGCGGTCATAGGTCACGTTCTTCGGCGGGTAGACGATGATCCTGCCGCCGGAAAGTCCCTTGCCCAGATAGTCGTTGCTGTCGCCGATCAGCTCCAACGTCAGCCCCTTGGGGATGAACGCGCCGAAGCTCTGGCCGCCGTAACCGGTGCAGACCACATGGAAGGTATCGTCCGGAAGGGTGTTGCCGAATTTCGCCGTGATCTCGCTGCCGAAAATGCTGCCGAAGGTACGGTCGGTGTTGCCCACCTCCATCTGAACGGTCATGGGCTTGGGTTCGGCCATATCGAAGCTCTTTCTGAACTTCTTCATCAGCACCTTCATGTCCGGGGTCTGTTCCAGCTTGAAATCGTAGACTGCCTTGGGATCAAAGTGGACGTTGGTGTTCTCCACCAGCGGGTTTTTCAGCAGTCCCGACAAGTCCATTTCGCTGGCGCGGGAACCGGCGGGGGCGGGACGCACCTTCAGCAAGTCCGTGCGGCCTACCAGCTCGTCCACCGTGCGCACGCCCAGTTTCGCCATATATTCCCGCAGCTCCTGCGCCATGAACTTCATGAAGTTCATCACGTACTCGGGCTTGCCCATGAACTTCTTTCTCAGCTCGGGATTCTGAGTGCAGATGCCCATGGGGCAGGTGTCCAGATTGCACACCCGCATCATCACGCAGCCCATGGCCACCAGCGGTCCGGTACCGAAGCCGAATTCCTCCGCGCCCAGCATGGCGGCGATGGCCACGTCCCGGCCGCTCATGAGCTTACTGTCGGACTCAATGCGGACGCGGGAACGCAGGCCGTTCATGATGAGGCACTGATGCGCCTCCGCGATGCCCAGCTCCCAGGGAAGACCGGCGTTGTGGATGGAGGAATTGATGGACGCCGCACCCGTGCCGCCGTCAAAGCCGGAGATCAAAATGACCTCCGCGCCGGCCTTGGCCACGCCGGCGGCAATGGTGCCAACCCCCGCTTCGCTTACCAGCTTGACGTTGATGGCAGCGTTCCGGTTGGCGCATTTCAGGTCATAGATCAGCTGCGCCAGATCTTCAATGGAATAGATATCGTGATGGGGCGGCGGGGAAATCAGCCCCACGCCCGTGGTGGAGTGACGGCACTTTGCCACCCAGGGATAAACCTTGCCGCCGGGAAGCTGGCCGCCCTCGCCGGGCTTCGCGCCCTGCGCCATCTTGATCTGGATTTCCTTGGCGGACACCAGATATTTGCTGGTAACGCCGAATCGGGCGGAGGCGACCTGCTTGATGGCGGAATTCCGTTCGGTGCCGTAGCGCTCTTCGTCCTCGCCGCCCTCGCCGGTGTTGGACTTGCCGCCCAAACGGTTCATGGCAATGGCAAGGCATTCATGGGCCTCCTTGGACAGCGCGCCGTAGCTCATGGCGGCGGTCTTGAAGCGCTTGACAATGGCGTCTACCCCTTCCACTTCCTCAATGGGGACGCCGGTTTCGGGGTAGTTAAATTCCAGTAGGCTCCGCAGGTGCATATCGTCGCCGCCCTCGTTGGCCGCGGCGGCGGTGTACTGCTTGAACTTGCCGTAGTCCCCCGTCCAGACCGCCTGCTGCAAAAGGTGGATGGTCTGGGGATTGTACAGGTGCTGCTCCGCCGCACTCCCGCTGCGGAATTTGTGGGCGCCCACGCTGGGCAAATCCATGTAAATGTCCAGCCCCAGGGGGTCGAAGGCCTGCTGGTGACGGTCCTCCATGTCCTTCTGGATATCGTCAATGGTGATGCCGCCCACCCGGCTGACGGTGTTGGTAAAGTATTTGTCGATGACCTCTCTACTGATGCCCACGGCCTCGAAAATCTGGCTGCCCTGATAGGACTGGATGGTGGAAATGCCCATCTTGGAGGCGATCTTCACGATACCCGCCAGCACCGCCTTGTTGTAATCGTTGACGGCGGCATAGAAATCCTTTTCCAGCAGCCCGTCGCTGATCAAATTGCCGATGCTCTCCTGGGCAAGATACGGGTTGATGGCGCAGGCGCCGAAGCCCAGAAGCGTGGCAAAGTCATGGACAAGCCGGGGCTCGCCGCTTTCCAGAATCAGCGCCATGGCGGTGCGCTTGCGGGTGCGAACCAGATATTTGGACACCGCACTGACGGCCAGCAGGCTGGGAATGGCAACGTGATACTCGTCAATATCCCGGTCGGACAGAATCAGGATGTTCGTGCCGTCCCGGTACGCCCGGTCAACGTCCACGAACAGCCGGTCGATGGCCTTTTCCAGGGGGGTGTTTTTGTAGTAGCAAATGGACACGGTCTCCACCTTGAAACCGGGAACGTCCATGGTCTTGATTTTCAGCAAGTCCGTCTCCGTGAGGATGGGGTTGTTGATTTTCAGAACCTTGCAGTTTTCCGCGTCCTCCTCCAGCAGATTGCCTTGTGCGCCCACATATACGGTGGTGGAGGTAACGACTTTCTCCCGCAGCGCGTCGATGGGGGGATTCGTGACCTGGGCGAACATCTGCTTGAAATACTCGAACAGCGGCGGGCGGGTGTGGCTGAGGACGGCCAGCGGGGTGTCGCTGCCCATCGCGCCGGAGGGTTCCGAGCCGTTTTTCGCCATGGGGAGCATGATGGTCTTCAAGTCCTCATAGCGGTAGCCGAAGGCCTTCTGAAGCCGTACCATTTCTTCTCTCGTATAGGAGGGGATTTTCCGGTTGGGAACCGTCAGATCGGAAAGGTTTACCAGATTCCGATCCAGCCATTCGCCGTAGGGCTGGCGGCTGGCGTACTCCGCTTTCAGGTGCTCATCGTCCACCAGCTCGCCCTTCACCGTGTCCACCAGCAACATCTTGCCGGGACGCAGGCGGTCCTTGCGGATGACATGCTCCTGCGGGATGTCCAGTACGCCCACCTCGCTGGACAGAATCAGCCGTCCGTCGTCGGTGATGTAATAGCGGCTGGGGCGCAGACCGTTGCGGTCAAGGACAGCACCCATCACGTCGCCGTCGCTGAACAGAATGGACGCGGGGCCGTCCCAGGGCTCCAGCATGGTGGCATAATACTGGTAAAAGTCCTTCTTCTTTTGATCCATGTTCCGGTTGTTGCTCCACGGTTCCGGAATGGTGACCATCACCGCCAGGGGCAAATCCATGCCGTTCATGACCATGAATTCCAAAGTGTTATCCAGCATGGCGGAGTCGGAGCCGCCCTGGTTGACAATGGGCAGCACCTTGGTCATGTCGTCCTTCAGAAAACGGCTGGCAATGGTCTCCTCCCGGGCGAGCATGGTGTCCACGTTTCCCCGGATGGTGTTGATCTCACCGTTGTGGAGGATGAACCGGTTGGGGTGCGCCCGGTTCCAGCTGGGGGAGGTGTTGGTAGAGAAGCGGCTGTGAACCATGCCGATGGCGGTCTCATAGTCCTCGTCCTGTAAATCCGGGTAGAACTGCCGCAGCTCCTTGACCAGAAACATGCCCTTGTACACGATGGTTCGGCTGGACAGGCTGCACACGTAGGTCTCCTGACTGGATTGCTCGAACACCCGGCGCACCACATACAGCCGCCGGTCAAAGGCGATTCCAGCGACCATTCTCGGCGGCTTTCCCACAAATGCCTGCCAGATACTGGGCATACAGTCCCGTGCCTTCTGCCCCAGATACTCGGGGCATACCGGCACCTGCCGCCAGCCCAGGAAGGGCAGCCCCTCCTTCTTGCAGATGATCTCAAACAGCTTCTTTGCCTGATTGCGCCGCAATTCCTCCTGGGGGAAGAAGAACATGCCGACACCGTATTCCCGCTCCGCGCCCAGGGTGATACCCGCGGCCGCGGCTGCTTTCACAAAAAACTTATGGCTGACCTGTAACAGAATGCCAACGCCGTCGCCGGTTTTTCCCTCGGCGTCCTTGCCTGCCCGGTGTTCCAGATGCTCCACGATCTGCAGCGCGTCATCCAGCGTCCGGTGGCTTTTGCGTCCCTTGATATCCACCACCGCGCCGATGCCGCAGTTATCGTGTTCAAACCGGGAATCGTACAACCCGGCAGGTGTTGTGCGTTCGGTGAAATTTTCCATAGCTTTTTCTCCTTCGGGCTACAAAAAATAAACGGCGTTTCCGCGCACAGGGCAAAAATGCCCCATGGGGAACGCCATTGTTCTCTGGGCTTATGATAGCACAAAGGGGAACACTTTACAAGGCAGAAGAAAATCCGTTTTCTTCCGGTATCTTTGTTTCATTTGCCCAAAAAGCGGCGAGAAGATGCGAAAAATGGATTGTGAAGTGTACCCCATGTCAAGGACATTTTAATTCTGAGGGGTAGAAAAATTTACGCCCTCATGATATGATACTGTTTTGCCATCCCAGAAGGATTGTGCAGCGTTGAGAAGCGGCACGAACGGTCGGAATGGATTTGTGCCAGGCAGTACATCATGTGCTGCCTTTTTTCTACCTTCTTGGAACAAACTGTCAGTTCCCAGCGGTGCAAAGTTGAAGCGGGTAAATGCCGGTTGTCAGGTAGCCGTAATACTCCC
>ENA-OPCE01000678-OPCE01000678.1-human-gut-metagenome-genome-assembly--contig:-NODE-678-length-26684-cov-5.615419_pt1 | contig 26684 bp, 24 predicted proteins | sample MGYA00241247_ERZ501474 | MGnify/ENA primary metagenome ERZ501474 (study PRJEB25962, sample SAMEA2042572) | human gut metagenome | biome: human gut; feature: human-associated habitat; material: faeces... | reverse complement strand
TTGCAATCGCAACAATGATCATCTGGCTGTTTGTCGGACAAAGTTTTGGATTTGCACTTGCCAGAGGCATTTCTGTATTAGTTATCAGCTGCCCTTGTGCTTTAGGACTTGCAACACCTGTAGCGATCATGGTTGGAAATGGAATGGGCGCAAAGCATGGAATCATGTTTAAGACAGCCGTATCCTTAGAAGAGACAGGAAAAACACAGATCATAGCTTTAGATAAAACAGGAACGATCACAAGTGGAAAACCTCAGGTTACAGATATGGTACCGATAGAAGGTATCAGCGAAGAAGAATTACTTTCCATTGCATATGCATTAGAAAAGAAGAGTGAACATCCGCTTGCTCATGCAATTTTACAAAAAGCAGAAGAGGCGCAGATTCATGACAATCTTGAAATTAAAAACTTTTTGGCTATTGCGGGAAATGGGCTTTCTGGAAAGATTGATAAAGAGACGGTCTATGGTGGAAACCAGAGATTTATTGAGAAATATGTAAAAATTCCATTATCTATGATCAAAAAATCAGAAGAACTTGCTAATCAGGGAAAAACACCATTATTCTTTGCGTGTGATGAACAGCTGATTGGTATCATTGCTGTTGCGGACGTTATCAAAGAAGACAGCCCTCAGGCAGTCAAAGAACTTCAGAACATGGGAATCCGTGTGGTTATGCTAACAGGAGATAATGAACGTACCGCAAAAGCAATCGGTAAACAAGCTGGTGTTGATCATGTGATCGCAGGTGTTCTTCCAGAAGGAAAAGAAAGTGTCATCCGTGACTTGAAAGAAAAAGGAAAAGTTGCAATGGTTGGTGACGGAATCAATGATGCACCAGCACTTACAAGAGCTGATATGGGAATTGCGATCGGCGCAGGTACAGATATCGCAATTGATGCTGCGGACGTTGTTTTAATGAAAAGCCGTTTGAGTGATGTACCTGCAGCAATTCGTTTGAGTCGTGCGACATTGAAGAACATTCATGAAAATTTATTTTGGGCATTTATTTATAACATCATTGGAATTCCATTGGCTGCGGGAGCCTGGTATATGTTACTTGGGTGGAAACTAAATCCAATGTTTGGAGCTGCAGCAATGAGTTTATCAAGTTTCTGTGTTGTTACCAATGCATTACGATTAAATCTCTTTAAAATGCATGATGCTAGCAAAGACCAGAAGATCAAAAACAGTGTAGTACTTGAAGAAATTCAGGTTCAAAATATAACAAAACAGGAGGAAAAAACAATGAAGAAACCCGTGCTCGTCGTCATGGCCGCCGGAATGGGCAGCCGCTACGGCGGTCTCAAGCAAATAGACCCCGTGGGCAACCACGGCCAGCTCATCATCGACTACTCCATCTACGACGCCAAGCGCGCCGGCTTTGACACCGTCGTGTTCGTCATCAAGCACGAGATCGAGCAGGCCTTCCACGAGGCCATCGGCGACAGGCTCTCCAAGTTCATAAACGTCAAGTACGCCTACCAGCAGCTCGACGATCTGCCGGCCGGCTATACGGTCCCCGACGGCCGCGTCAAGCCCTGGGGCACCTGCCACGCCGTCCTCGCCGCCCGCAACATAGTCGACGGCCCCTTCGCCGTCGTCAACGCCGACGACTACTACGGCCCCGAAGGCTTCCGGGAGATATACCAGTACCTCGAGAGCCACCCGGACAGCGACAACTGCTATGAGTTCGCCATGGTCGGCTACCTCCTGGGCAACACCGTCACCGAGTACGGCCACGTCGCCCGCGGCATCTGCGAGGAGGACGAGAACAACTACCTCCTCAAGGTCACGGAGCACACCCACATAGAGAAGATGGGCGCCGACGCGCGCTACACCGAGGACGACGGCAAGACCTGGACTGAGGTCCCGGGCAGCACGATAGTCTCCATGAACCTCTGGGGCTTCACCAACAGCTTCCTGAAGGAGGCTGAGGCCCGTTTCCCGAAGTTCCTGGACAATGCCGTCAAGACCAACCCGCTCAAGGCCGAGTATTTTCTGCCCAGCGTCGTGACGGAGCTCCTCGAGGAGGGCAAGGCCCGCGTCAAGGTCCTGCGCAGCGCGGACAAGTGGTACGGCGTCACCTATAAGGAGGATAAGCCCTGCGTCGTCGCCGCCATCGCGGAGAAGACCGCCGGCGGGCTGTATCCCGACAAGCTGTGGGAGGACTGATCGACATGTCGCAGGCTGAAAATCTGCTTAACGAGGCCCTGGCCGCCTTTGACTTCGGCGGCGAGCTGGTCGGCGCCGTGCGCTACGGCTCCGGGCACATAAACGACACCTTTGTCGTCCACACCCAGCCGGGCGAGGACCCCTGCCGCCGCTTCATCCTCCAGAGGATAAGCTCCGCCGCCTTCAAGCACCCGGAGGAGGTCATGGCCAACATCGTCGGCGTCACCTCCTACCTCGGCCGCATGATCCGCGAGGCGGGCGGCGACCCGGAGCGCGAGACCATGAGCGTCTGGGCCACCAGGGACGGCAAGAACTTCTACACCGACTCCGAGGGCGGCGCCTGGCGCGTCTACCCCTTTGTAGAGGGCACGGTCTGCCTCCAGAAGGCGGAGACCCCGGAGCTCTTCGCGGCGTCCGCGAGGGCCTTCGGCAAGTTCCAGCGCATGCTCCGCGACTATCCGGCGGACACGCTCTATGAGACCATCCCCAAGTTCCACGACACCGAGGACCGGCTCGCCCAGCCCAAGGCCGCCGCCGACGCCATGGGCAGGGTGAAGGAGGTCGGGCCGGAGCTCAAGTTCGTAGCCGAGCGCGAGGCCGACTGCTCCGTGGCGCTCTCCGCGCTGCGTGAGGGCCGCCTGCCCCTGCGCGTCACGCACAACGACACCAAGCTCAACAACATCCTCATCGACCGCGCCACCGGTGAGGGCATCTGCGTGATCGACCTCGACACGGTCATGCCGGGCCTCTCCATAAACGACTTCGGCGACTCCATCCGCTTCGGCGCGAACCACAGCGCCGAGGACGAGCGCGACCTCACGAAGGTCAACTTCGACCTCGAGCTCTTCGACGTCTACGCCGCGGGCTTCCTGGAGGGCGCGGGCGGCGCTCTGACCGAGGCTGAGCTCGATTACCTGCCCTGGGGCGCCAAGCTTATGACGCTCGAGTGCGGCATCCGCTTCCTCACCGACTACCTCGAGGGCGACCACTACTTCCGCACCCACCGCGAGGGCCAGAACCTCGACCGCTGCCGCACGCAGTTCAAGCTGGTGTCGGACATGGAGGCCGCCTGGGACGGAATGAAGGCCGTCATCGACAAATACAGATGATTCTCTACTCCCTCCAAAGGGCCCTTGGGCATCTGCCCGGGGCCCGCTTTTTTGTCCGCCGAGTAAACGCGCCGAGCGGGGGAAAATTAAATATGCCGCCGCACATTGACTTTTTGTTGAGTTTTGCGGCGTAGATTGATACTGCGCCCAGTGGGGGGCGGGCATTGACCTTGCCCGGGTTGTGTGATATATTTTTCCTTGGAAGTGATTGTTTTGAAGAGGGACTGGCGCAGAGAATACTTTTCAATTCCCAATATAATGAGCTACTTCCGGCTCGTACTCATCCCTATTTATCTCGTGGTCTATTTCAGCGCCGAGACGGACAGGGACTATGCGTATGCCGCCGCCGTCATCGCCGTGTCCGGCCTGACGGACATGCTGGACGGCAAGATCGCCCGCCACTTCAACATGATAACGGACTGGGGCAAGCTCATCGACCCCGTCGCGGACAAGTTCACCTTCGCCGCGATCGCGCTGAGCATGTCGTTCCGCTATCCGCTAATGGGCGTGGTGTTCGGGCTGTACGTGGTCAAGGAGCTGTATATGCTCGGCATGGGCGCCGTTATGCTGCGGCGCGGCTTCCGCATGGACGGAGCCCAGTGGTACGGCAAGGTCTGCACCGCCGTGACCTACGCCGTTGTATTCCTCCTGCTGGTCATCCCGGGAATGCATGAGCCGGTCAGCGATGCGCTCATCGGCATCTGCCTCGCCGCCACCGTCTTCGCCTTTGTCGGCTACGTCGCCTTCTACGCCAGAGCGTGGAAGGGCCTTACAAAATGACAATTCCCCGGCTCGGGCCGGGGATTTTTTCTTGACACGTTTGCTCTAATCTGTTAGACTATAATCACTCTAATAGATTAGAGGAGGCGAAAACATGGAGACACCCAAGGTCTTTGAAAGCGAATACCGCTTCTGCCTGATACTCTGGGAGCACGAGCCGGTGCGCAGCAGCGAACTGGTCGCGCTCTGCCGCGAGCAGCTGGGCTGGAAGCCGACCACGACGTATACGGTCATCAAGCGCCTTTCCGAGCGCGGCGTGCTGGTGAATGAAAACTCCGTAGTGCGCTCGCTGGTCTCGAAGGATGAGGTGCAGGCCGCCGAGATAGACGAGCTGGTGGAGAAGAAGTTCGGCGGCTCGCTCCCGGCCTTCATCGCGGCCTTCACAAGGCACCGGCGGCTCTCGGGCGCCGAGCTCGATGAGATGCAGCGCATGATAGACGAATACAGGGAGGGCGGGGGAGATGGCTGACGTATTCATAAAGACGCTGAACATGGGCATAGCTGCGTCCTGGCTCATCCTGGCCGTCGTAGTGCTCCGCGTCATCCTCAAAAGGGCGCCCAAGCGCTTTCGGCTGCTGCTCTGGGCCGTGGTGGGGCTGCGCCTCGTGCTGCCCGTGAGCATAGAGAGCGCCCTGAGCCTCGTCCCCAGCACCCAGACGCTGCCCGAGGATGTGATGTACGCCGCCGCGCCGGAGTTGAACACCGGCATCGCGGCCCTCAACGACGCGATAAATCCCGCGTTCACCGCCGCCTTTGCACCCGAGCCTGCCGCGAGTGCGAACCCGCTCCAGGTGCTGCTGCCCGTCGCGTCTGTGATATGGCTTGCGGGCGCGGCGGCAATGCTGCTCTGGGCGCTGGTGAGCTGGCTCCGCCTCCGCCGCCGCGTGGCCGATGCCGTGCTCCTCGAGGGCAACGTGTTCGAGAGCGAGCGCGTCGCCTCGCCCTTTGTGCTGGGGCTCATAAGGCCGCGCATCTACCTGCCCTTCGGCCTGGACGAGGGCGCGCGGGAGCAGGTGCTCACGCACGAGCGGGCGCACATCGCGCGCGGCGACCACGTGATAAAGCCCCTCGGCTGGCTCATTTTGGCCGTGTACTGGTATAACCCGCTGGTCTGGCTGGCCTACGCGCTCTTTTGCCGCGACATAGAGCTCGCCTGCGACGAGCGCGTGATACGCAGCCTGCCCGTCTCCGGACGCGCCGACTACTCACAGGCGCTGCTGGATCTGAGCCGCCCGCGCCACGGCGTCGGGGCCTGTCCGCTGGCCTTCGGCGAGTCGGCGGTCAAGGGCCGCGTGACGTCTGTGCTGACTTATAAAAGGCCCGCGTTCTGGCTCATTATGCTCGCCGCACTGCTCTGCATCGGCGCGGCGGTGTGCTTCCTGACCGACCCCAAGGCCGAGGCCGACGACAGCGGGCCGTCCGACGCGCCCGACTACGGCATCCCCATCACCGTAACAGCCGTGCTGCCCGAGAATTTCCCGGAGCAGGTGCTGGAATTTGCAAAGGGCTGCGCGGCGCAGCAGGCCGCAAACATGGACTACCTCAATATCAGCGCGGCGGAGATAACCGAGCTCGCCTCCTACAGTGAGGCCGAGCTCACCGACGGCGGCGTGGCCTGCCTATTCAAGCTCGGCGCACACTATGTGCTGGCTGAACCCGAAAATGTCATGCCCGCGGGCGGAATGCTCATCGAGGGCGGCTGGCTGACGAGAGCCGACAGCGGCGGCGACAGGTTCATGCTGCTCCGGCGCGACGGCGATAACTGGAGCTATGTCGGCATAACAACGGCCCTGATGATACAGGAAGCCTACGGCGGCGACTACGACGCGGCTGTGCTCGGGGAGTACGAGCGCATCCTCGCCAGCGGCGTCACCTGGAGCTCGAATCTCGCCGTGAGCAGCCTCTACGGCATACAGTTCAGGTTTGAATTCGACATTGACTACACGCGCATAGAGGCGGAGTGCAGTTCCTGCAGAATATCCGGCGGCGAGCCCGGAGAGGAACTCGCCTGGACGCCGGAGCCGGATACCACCTCCGACACGATAGACTTCACTGTCTACAACGGCGAAGAGGCCGTTTACAGCGGCAGCATCGCCATCACGAGGATTGCCCGCCCGAGCGAGATCGCCAACACCTACCTCGCCCAGCTCAACTGCCACGGCCTTGCCATGAGCGCCAAGGCATCCAACCTGGGCGCAGTCATAGAGCCCGCATAACAAAACACCCCGGACACGCGGTCCGGGGTGTTTTTTTCACAGCTTTCGCTCCAGATACAATATGTCGGTCTCCAGCACGCCCTCGTGAACGCAGTGGCGGTTCCCGGCGATGCGGCAGCCGTTTTTGAGATAGAGCCGCTGGGCGGGGAGGTTGTACAGGTTAGTGTCCAGCCTCAGTACGCTCATGCCGCGCCCGAGACCGAAGCCGGTCGCAAAGTCCACCATGCGCGTGCCCAGCCCGCGCCCGGCCATGGAGGGCGGGACGCAGAGCGTGTGTATCACGAGCACCTCGTCGTCCGCGGCGGGGTAGAGCCAGGGCATCTCGCGGTACTCCGCCGCCTGGCGGGAGTTGAGTATCATGCTCGCACAGATGCGCCCGCCCTCGTCGAGGACGTACATCGTCCCGGCCTCGACCGCCCGCTCCGCCGTGGCGCGGGTGGGGTAGACGCCGAGCACCCAGTGCGAGTTTGAACCGTGCTCCTGTTCGTAGAGCAGCAGCTCGTTGTATCCGGCCTCAATGGCGTCTATGTCTGCGGCGGTCGCGGCGCGTATCATGCTGAGCACTTCCTTTCGGGTTTTGGCCATTGTAGCACCGCCGCGCCCGCTTTTCAAGCCCCGCGCTTACGCCAGCGCAGCAGGAAGGCGGAGTTTATTATCACCAGCACCGAGCCCGCGTTGTGCACCAGCGCGCCGACCACGGGGTCGAGTATGCCCGTCATCGCCAGCACGATGGCCACAAAGTTGAGCGTCATCGAGAAGGTGAGGTTTAGCTTTATCGTCCCCATCATCCGCCGCGAGAGGCGCAGAAGATGCGGCAGCTCGCTTATCTCGTCGTTCACCAGCGCGATGTCCGCGGCCTCGATGGCGATGTCGCTGCCCACGCCGCCCATGGCTATGCCCGTGCAGGCCATCTTGAGCGCCGGGGCGTCGTTTATGCCGTCGCCTATCATGCAGACGGGCGCGCCCGCGCGCTGGGAGGCGTCTATCCAGGCCAGTTTGTCCTCGGGCAGGCACTCGTACTTGTACTCGGTGATGCCCAGCTCGCGCGCTATCGTCTCGGCGGCGTTCCTGTGGTCGCCGGTGAGCAGCACGGGCTCGGCCCCCGCCTCGCGCACGGCGCTTATCGTGTCCGCCATGCCGGGTCGCAGCGTGTCCGAGAGCGCTATGAAGCCCGCCGCCGCGCCGGAGACGGCTATGTAGATGACCGTGCAGCCTCGCTCGCGGTATTCCTCCGCCGCCGAGAGCATCTCCGCCCCGGGGGCCGCGCCCTCGGATGCGAGCAGCTCGATATTGCCCGCCAGCACCCTCCGTCCGCCGACAAGCGCGCTGACGCCCCTCCCGGGGAGCATGGCAAAGTCCTCGGCCTCGGCAAGCTCGCCCCCAGCCTTGCGCCAGCCGGAGACGACGGCCTTGCCCAGCGGGTGCTCGCTGCGCGCCTCCACACTGGCAGCAAGGGCGTAGAGCCCGTCCTCGCTCAGCCCCTCGTCAAAGCTCCGCACGGCGGCGACGCGTGGGTGCCCCGTAGTGAGCGTGCCTGTCTTGTCAAAACACACCCGCCGCACGGTCGCCAGCCGCTCGAGGGCGTCGCCCTCGCGGACGAGGAAACCGTGCTTCGTCGCGTTGCCTATGGCCGCCATGATAGCCGTCGGCGTCGCCAGAACGAGGGCGCAGGGGCAGAACACGACGAGTATCGTCACCGCACGGATTATCTCGCCCGTCACGGCCCAGGTGCCGGCGGCGGCGACCAGCGCGGTCACGACAATCCACGTCGCCCAGCGGTCGGCGAGGCCGACGATCTTGGCCTTGCCCGCGTCGGCGGACTGCACGAGGCGGATCATGCGCTGGATGGAGCTGTCCTCGCCGACCTTGGCCGCCCGCATGTCGAAGGAGCCGAACTGGTTCACCGTGCCGCTGGAGACCTCGTCGCCCGGGCCCTTGTCCACGGGCAGGCTCTCGCCGGTCATGACGGCCTGATTTACCGAGGTCACGCCAGTGAGTATGACGCCGTCGACCGGTATCGTCTCGCCGGGCAGGACGCGCAGAACGTCCCCGACGCGGACGTTTTCGGCGGGGATGATCTCCTCCGCGCCGCCGGAGATGAGCCGCGCGGTCTGGGGCGTGAGCTGCACGAGCTTTTCGATGCCCGCGCGGGCTTTGGCGACGGTCAGGTCCTCGAGCAGGGAGCCGAGCTGCATGATGAAGGCCACCTCGCCCGCGGCGAAGTCCTCGCCGATGATGACCGAGGCGATGAACGCCATGGAGACGAGCACGTCGGCCTTGATGTCAAAGGCGGTGACGAGCCCGATGACGGCCTCGAGGATTATCGGCACGCCGCAGAGGATTATGGCCACCCAGGCCGGGTCAAAGGGCAGGCCGGGAGCCAGCCCGAAGATGCTGACAAGCAGGGAAACGCCGCCCAAAACCAGGCAAATGACGTCTTTTTTGACTCCGCCCCACTTCAACAGGGCCTCCAGCTTCTCCATACACATCCGCCTTTCATATACCTATGGGGGTATAGGTATAATATAGACCGACCCGCCCCTGATGTCAAGGGCGGGGGAGGGGGTCAGCCCATATTTGAGAAGCGCTCGACGGCCTTTGTGAAGCTCTCGATGGTCTTTTCTGCGTCGCCGTGCTCTATGCCGTCGCGCACGCAGTGCTTGATGTGACCCTCGAGCACGACCTGCCCGACGCGGTGCAGGGCGGACTTCGCGGCGTTTATCTGGGCGAGTATGTCCTCGCAGGGCACGTCCTCGTCGACCATCCGGTCAATGGCCTGGACCTGCCCTATGATCTTCCTGAGCCGGCGGTGCAGGTTGTCGGCATCCATGCATTGTCTCATGATATGACCTCCCTTCAGTCGTCCTCGAGGACGCGCAGTCCGGCGACGGCGGAGATGGGCAGGGAGAAGGAGATGGCTCCGGACGGCGTGCCGGGGCCGCAGTTTTCGGCGATGGCCTTCATGATTGCCGCCTTTTCAGAGGCCTTGGAGACGATGATGATGAGCTCCTTTTCCTCGGCGATGGAGACGCCGAGGAAGCGCTCGGCCTGCTTCGCGCCGGTGCCCTTCGCGTGGAGCACCGTGCCGCCCGCGGCTCCGGCGGAGCGCGCCGCGTCCATGACCGTGTCCGTGTGGCCCTCGTTGATTATGACCATTATCAGCTCGTGCTCAAAGCTCAGCTCCGGCACGGCGCCGTCAGGCGCGCTGTTGCCTGTGAGAAATGCCAAGGTGCGTCCTCCTCCCACGCTTTTTATCGGCACGGCGAGCATGATGCCGTTGCCGGGGATGTCGATGAAAAGCCGCCGTTTGGCGCTTTTTATGAGCTGGCGGGTCATGTCCCCGCAGGCGACGGAGGCGACCAACGCCTTTTCCGTGGCCTCGAGCCCGTAGAGGCTCAGGTGCTCCGAGGTTGCCGTGCCGTTGCCGAGCATGGTCAGCACTATGGGCAGGCCGTGGCTGCGGTAGACCTCCAGCATGTCCTCCGCCCGGGCGCGGTCCACGATGGCGACCACAAAGTCCATTATCATGACGCCACCTCCCAGAGCTCGATGATGTCCGTGTCCGCAAGCTGCGTCGCGTCGAAGGTCTCTTTGGCCTTTTTCGAGCGCACCACGTAAACCGCGCCCATGACCTGAACCGTGATGAGCGGCATCATGGCGACGAGCGAGACCAGCCCGAAGGCGTCGGTTATGACGTTCCCGCCCACGGCTTCGCACGCGCCCATGGCGAAGGGCAGCATGAAGGTCGCGGTCATCGGGCCGGAGGCCACGCCGCCGGAGTCAAAGGCGATGGCGGTAAAGATGGGCGGCACGAAAAAGCTCATGGCCAGCGCTATGACATAGCCGGGGACGACGAACCAGAGTATCGAGATGCCCGTCAGCACCCGCACCATGGCGAGCCCGGTCGCCAGCGCGATGGCTATCGAGAGGCTCAGACCCATGGCCTTTTCGGACACGGCCCCGGCGCTTATCTCCTCGACCTGCTTGTTGAGCACGTGCACCGCGGGCTCGGCGGAGATTATGAACCAGCCCATGACCATGGCGATGGGCACGAGCAGCCAGGGCGACTGTATCGCGAGCTGAGCGCCGAGTATCGTGCCCAGCGAGGAGAAGCCGACGTTCACGCCCACGAGAAACAGCACGAGTCCGACGTAGGTGTAGACGAGGCCGATTATTATCTTGAGGAAGGGCACACGCCGCAGGTGCAGCGCAAACACCTGAAACAGCAGGAAAAAGCCCACGATGGGCGCGAGCGCGAGCGCTACCTCGCCCATGTACTCGGGTATCGCGCGCAGATAGCCGCCGCCGAGCTCGACCGTGTCGGCATAGCTGTGTATCACGCTGGCAGCGACGACACCGTCCTCCATTTCGTAGAAAAAGCCGAGGAGCATGACGGCGAGTATGGGCCCGATGGAGCAGAGCGCCACGAGGCCGAAGCTGTCCGCCTCGGCATTTTTGTCGCTGCGTATGGACGCCACACCGACGCCGAGCGCCATGATGAAGGGCACGGTCATCGGCCCGGTCGTGACGCCGCCTGAGTCGAAGGCGACGCTGAGAAAGCCCGCATCAGACAGTGCGGCGAGCGCAAAGACGACTATGTAGCAGCCGAGCAGCACCCAGCGGAGCTGGATGCCGAGCAGGATGCGCAGCATGCAGACGACGAGGAAGAGCCCCACGCCGACGGAGACGGTGATGATAAGCACCGCCGTGTTTATGTGCGGCACATTGGAGGCGAGGACCTGCAGGTCCGGCTCCGCAACGGTTATCGCGACGCCGAGGATGAAGCTGAGCGCCAGGATGAGCCAGAGCCTGCGGGTCTTGGTCATGCGCGCGCCGGTGTGGTTGCCGATCTGCGTCATGGACGCCTCGGCACCGAGGGTGAAGAGACCCATACCGACGATGAGCATTATGGTGCCGAGCAGAAAGGCCAGCATCAGGTCCGTTGTCACAGGCACAAAGCTCAGGCACATCAGCGCCACTATGAGCGCGATGGGCAGCACGGACGAGATGGACTCGTTTAGCTTTTCACGCAGTATCGTCTTGCCTGGCATGGGTCGTCACCTCCTTTGGGAGTGTTGCAGCGCCGTCAGCGCTTGTCCTTGTCGTGCCTGAAGTCCAGGCCGAGCTCGCGTCGGGCGTAGGGGGTCTTCATGAGAGCTGCAAAGAGGGCGGAGGAGGCCACGGCCCCGAATACGCCCTGAACTATGTTCGTCGGCACACTGCCCGCGGCGGCCCAGCCGTAGCCGAGCAGCGCGCCCTCATAGCCGAGGTAGCCGAGCACCATTATGCACTCGGCGGCGAGACCCGCGAGCACGGAGGTGACGACGGGCCTCCTGGCCCCGAAGCGGCGCAGCAGCGCCCCGGCGAGCAGGGCCATGACGGCCTTTATCACAAAGGTGCCCGGGAAATACTGCACATAGCCCGCCATGAGGTCGGCGAGGCTGGAGCCGAGCGCCGCTGCCAGCGAGCCCCAGAGCGGCCCGAGCACATAGGCGGCCAGCAGCACCAGCGCGTCCCCGGCGTGGATATAGCCGAAGAGCGTGGGGAACTTGGGGTACATGGTTATTACGCAGCAGAGCGCCGCAAAGAGCGCGGCGTATATTAGTTTCTTATTTCCTGTCAACGGAGCCAACCTCCCGCTTTTCCCGGCCCATGCGGATGCAGGCTAGGCACACGCCGAGAAGGATGAAATACGCGAACAGCACGCGCGGATAAAACCAGATATACTCAAAGACGGAGGCCACGGCAATGCCGACAAATGAGGCGACGCAGGCGACCAGCGCGCCCTGGGCCTCACGCCCGGGGGCGCGGAAGATGCCGAAGGCGGCGTCCTTGATGTTGCGGAGCATCATCCACATGAACGACACAAAGCCCAGCGCGCCGGTCTCGATAAAGAGCTCCATGTACAGCATCTGCGTGTGGTAGACGCCCTTGGTCGCGCCGGTGAGCGCATAGCTGGGATAGAGGTCGGCAAAGGTTGTCGGGCCCATGCCGATGCCGGTGAAGCCGTGGTCGCGCAGCATGGGCAGCAGGCTCTGCCAGGTGCGGATGCGGTGGCTCGCCGAGCTGTCGTGCGAGTTGAAGATGGTTGAAAAGCGCGTGATTATGCTGTCCGGCAGGAAGGGGATGATGAGCGGTATCGCCACAAAGCCGATGGGGATGAGCCGCTTGTCCACGTAGTAGACGAAAACCACCGCCGCCACAGCCAGCGAGAGCCAGCTCGAGCGCGAGTAGGTCATCACTATCGCGGCGAGCGGGAACACTATGCAGCAGCAGAGCACAAAGCGCAGCGTCGGGTTCTTGCGGTTCATCGCAAAGGAGACGCAAAGCGGCGTGAAGAGCACGAGGAACTCGGCGTAGTTGTTGGGGTTGTCCAGCGTGGAGTAGACGCGCCCGGGGACGCCGGCGTTCAGGTCGAGGTCCGTGTACGAGGCGCTGACCTCGACGCCCATGAACCTCTGCGCGATGGCGTAGAGCGCCGTGAGAATGACCGCGGCGTATATCCAGCCCATGAGAGAAACGAGCCGCCGCTCGTCCGTGGTGTCCGCCATTATGACAAAGGTTAGCAGGAAGGCGGCGATGAAGAAGAGCAGTATCCTGAAGCTGTCGCTGAACGCGCTGGTGAACATCAGACTGCCCACGCAGGCCATGAGGAAGAGCAGGAAGGGGAGACCCAGCGCCTTGGGATATACCTTCTCCCTGGAGCCAGCCGCGGACATGAGGAACCACAGCCCGAAGAGCCCCACCGCCGCGAGCACGGCGTAGGAGTTCGACCACATCGCGTGCGGAGTTATGAACATGACAAAAACGAAGCCGCCGAGGATGACGTCAAAGCGCAGCAGCCTCGAGCCCGACACGAGCCGGACTATGAGGCTTGTCGCCGCCGCAGGGCGCAGATACCGGAAGATGGCTCCGAACACCCGCAGCAGGAAGTTCCATACCGCGTCGACTATCCTTGTGAAGAGGCTGGCCCTGTACCAGACCTCGACCTTGGGGCTGCGCCGGAGAAAGCGCACCACCGCGCTGTGCGGAAACGCCCGGCTGAAGGGGCGGTAGATGCCGCGCAGGATGCGGAATATGGCGCTGTACAGCCACCAGCCGTACAGCCGCCCGAGTATGCTGTTACCGAGCAAAGCAGACCACCTCGCTTTCAGGCACTCGGTCCGTTATCACTCAATGACCTCGATGCTCTGAACGCGCAGGAAGAGCTTGCAGTCGTTGAAATACACGCTCATGGACTGGCCCGCGCCGTAGAGCGTGCCGCCGATGGTGACGCCGTGCGTGCCGACAACGCCCTCGCCCTCGCAGTTGAGCGTGACGGAGCAGTAGTCCTCGCGGGTTATCTCCACGACCTTGCCGGTGACGTCGGTAACGGCGCTCTTGCTGTCGCCGGTGCGCCAGTCCTTGAGGTAGCCGATGGTGACGTTGTTCTCACTGTCCCAGACCTCGGCGCCCTCTTCGAGCTGGTCTGCGACGTAGTTCGGGGTCTCCTCGCAGTAGAGCGTGACGAGGACCTTCTGGGTGTTGGCTGCGGTGCTCTGGGGACCGAGCAGCTTGTAGCCGAGGAAAGCCGCCGCGGCGAGGATGATTATGACTATGAGCAGGTCAACGATGTTCACCTTGCCAAAGAGTCTGCCTTTTTCGTCGATCATGATGTGCCTCCAAAATGTTTATTGATATGCGCGGTAGACGTCCCAGGCCAGCTTCTCGAGGTCGAATTCCTCAGAGATCTTGCGCAGGGCGTCCGCCGAGAACTGCCGATAGAGCGCCTCGTCCTCCATGAGCCGGTGGATGGCCCCGGCAAAGCCCGCCGCGTCGCCGTATTTGACGACAAAACCGCAGCGAATGTTCGTCTCCGCGAGGTCGCGGTTGCCGCCGACGTCGGTCACGACGAGGGGCAGCGCGCAGTTCATGGCCTCGAGGATTGCGAAGCTCATCGCCTCGTTGCAGCTGCTGGTGTTGAGGTAGAGGTCGGACGCGCGGAGGATGCGGTTCGCGTCGTTCCTATAGCCGGTCTGGACCACGATATCGCCGAGCCCGAGCTCCGCCGCCTTCTGCTTGACGGCGTCAAACTGCTCGCCGTCGCCGCATATGACGCAGCGGAAGGGCCTGTCCGTGAGCTTTTTGAGCTCAGAGAGGGCGTCGAGCAGGAAAAAGAGCCCCTTTTCCGGCGCATAGCGCGCGAGGATGGAGAGCATGAACTCGCCCTCGCCTATGCCGAGCTCAGGACGGACGGACATGTCGCGCACGGGGTACTTCTCCGGCTCCACGCCGTTGTAGATGACCTCGATGCGCTCCGGGCAGACGCCGTTTTGGACCATGATGTCCCGCCCCTCGCGGCAGACGGCGATTATCCTGTGGTCGCGCGGCGTGAAGATGCGGTTGAGCACGCGCCACTTCAGGCCGCTACGGATAGTGAGGTGGTTCGTGTACACCACCCTCGGCGCGGCGTAGTGCCTGAGCGAGAGCAGGGCGATGATGTTCTCGCGCGGGTACTGGGCGTGTATGACCTCGATCTTGTGCTCCCGGCAGTAGGCCGCGAGCACCTTGGCCGCCGCCGTGGGCGAGCCCGCGAGGTCGAGCTGCAGGCAGGGCACGCCGCGCGCGGCCATCTTCTCAGAGAGCTCGCCCGCGATGTTGTAGGCGAAGTGGCACTCGTTGCCCGCCGCGGAGAAGATGCGCACGAGGTTCTCGACGTATTTCTCCGTCCCGGCCTTGCCCGCGTAGTTTATTAGATAGAGTATCCTCAGAGTTATCACTCCCGGTTTTGATTACACTCATTATATAATACGAGCCCACTCCCGTCAAGCAAGCCGCCGCTTGCCGCGCTTGTGGAAATGTGCTATCATCATTGGACAAAGAGGTGGTAGATTTGACTGAAAAACTGTATTACTCGGACGGACATCTCAGCCGGTTCACGGCCCGAGTCACGTCCTGCGAGAAGGAGGACGGAGTCTGGGCGGTCAAGCTGGACCGCAGCGCGTTCTTCCCCGGCGGCGGCGGCCAGGAGGCCGACGAGGGCGTCCTCTCGGATATGAAGCTGCTCGGACTGCGCGAGGAGGGCGAGGACATAGTGCACCTCACGCCCGCGCCGCTGGAGCCGGGTGCGCTGGTGGAGGGCAGGATAGACTGGCCGCTGCGCTTTTCGAGGATGCAGGGCCACTCCGGCGAGCACATCCTCTCCGGCACTGTGCACCGGCTTTTCGGCTATGACAACGTGGGCTTCCACATGGGCGAGGAGGCGATAACCATAGACTTCTCGGGCGAGCTCTCGCGCGAGGACCTCTCCCGCGCCGAGCTGGAGGCGAACCGCGCGATATGGCGCGACGTGCCTGTGCGCACGCTTTTGTCCACGCCCGGCGAGCTCGCCGCGATGGACTACCGCAGCAAGAAGGAGCTGACGGGCCAGGTGCGCATAGTGGAGATAGAGGGCGTGGACCTCTGCGCCTGCTGCGCGCCGCACGTATCGCACAGCGGAGAGGTCGGGCTCTTGAAGATAATCGACAGCATGCGCCACCGCGGCGGCACAAGGCTGACGCTGCTCTGCGGCGAGGCGGCCCTGCTCGACTACGAGGCCCTGCACGAGAACAACGCCGCCGTCTCCGCCGCGCTCTCCGCCAAACGGCTCGAGACAGGCGGAGCCATTGCCCGCGTGATGGCCGAGCAGGAGGAGCGCCGCGCGGAGCTCACAAAGCTCAAGCGGGAGCTATTGCAGCTCAAAGCCGCCGCGCTCCGGCCCACGGAGGGCAGCATCTGCATATTCGAGAGCGATATAGACATGATAACCCTGCGGGAGCTCGTCAATGCGGGCTCGGAGCTCGCGGGCAAGGTCTGCGCGGGCTTTGCGGGCACGGACGGCGACTACAAATACATCATCGGCAGCCGCACGGTACCGCTCAGGGCCAGGGCCAAAGAGATAAACGCCGCCATCGACGGCCGCGGCGGAGGCTCTGACGCAATGATACAGGGTACAAGCCGCGCGCGCCGGGAGGACATAGAGCGGTATTTCAACGCGCTGAAATGACATAGCACCGCCGCACCATGCAAAACCCGGCGCGGCGGTCAGATCCCCCAGGCTCCAACGTATGCTAAGGTGGACGACGGCATAGCGAAGGAGGTCCAATAAGTTATGAGCAAGGTTTACGGCTACATCCGCGTTTCCAGCGCGGACCAGAACGAGGACCGGCAGCTGGTGGCTCTCAGGAGCTGCAAGGTGCCGGAGTGCAATCTTTTTGTAGACAAGCAGTCGGGCAAGGATTTTGAGCGCCCGGAATACCGCCGCATGCTGAGGCGGCTCAAGCGGGACGACCTGCTGTATGTGAAGAGCATAGACCGCCTGGGCCGCAACTACGGCGAGATACTCGAGCAGTGGCGGCTGTTGACCAAGGAAAAGGGCGTTGATATAGTGGTGCTGGACATGCCGCTTCTCGACACCCGCAGCGGCAAGGACCTGATGGGCACCTTTATAGCGGACCTGGTGCTGCAGATACTATCCTTTGTGGCTCAAAACGAGCGCGAGAATATCCGCCAGCGCCAGGCGGAGGGCATAGCAGCCGCAAAGGCTCGCGGCGTGCCCTTCGGCCGCCCGGCCCTGCCCCTGCCTGAGAATTTTGAGCAGGTTGTCTCCAGCTGGCGCAATAAGGAGATAGATTTCGCCTCCGCGCTGCAGCAGACGGGCATGAGGCCGGCCACATTTTACCGGCGATTGAAAGATATATCATAAAGAAGTGGGACAGGCTTTTGCCTGTCCCACGTGCTTTTTTCAGTTTTGTGCCAGACGCATAAGTATCGCGGCCGCCTCCGCCCGGGTAGCCGTGTCCGTTGGACGGATTGCGCCTGTCTCGTCGCCCTCTATCAGGCCGAGCTCGAGCGCCCAGGCCATGGCCTCGCGGGCCCAGGAGCTGACAGCCCCGGAGTCGGGCGCCGCGTCCAGCGCATCCGAGTCCCCCGGCTCACCGCACAGGCGGTATAGCATCGTGACCAGCTGCTCGCGCGTGATGGAGGCCTCGGGTTCCGTGCAGTCGGAGATGCCGCAATCCGCCGCCCACTCCTGCGAGCTGGAGTACCAGAGCGCTCCGGCGTCGGTGTCCACGCCCTCGGCGCGGGCGAGCGACGTCCAGAACATGGCGCGGCTCAATTCAGCGTCCGGCGCGAATTGCCCGGGTGCCACGCCGCGCATCAGCCCGGCGGAGCTGACAAACTCGACGGCCTCGAAAAACCAGTCCGCCTCAGACACGTCCGCAAACACCGCCGCCGGTTCACTCTGCTCCGGCTCCGGCTCAGGCTCCACCAGAAGGGGCAGGCTGCACCAGCTGGGGACGAAGTCCACGTCGCCCACGACCGTGACCACATCGCCGGCGCCATAAGTGGCCCCGCTCCCGCACCAACCGAGGAAGATGTACCCGGACCTCGTCGGGGCGGCGGGCAGCGTGACCGTGAAGCCCTCTGGCAGCACGCGGGTGAAGTCCACAGTTTCACCGTCTGAGGAGATACTTACAGAGCAGCTCCGCAGGCCCACACTGGCGCCCACGCCCCTGATGACGACGCCGTCGGCGTCCCCGGCGTATTCCAGCGCCTCCTCGGCCGTCTCAAAGTATGCAAAGCGCCCGTCGCCGCGGCTGACCTCGAAGTTCAGCGTGTCCGCCGCATATTGCGCCACCGAGGCGTTGAAGCTGCCTCCACTGACGTTGATAGCACCCGGACAAAGGCTGCCGTTTGGCCCTGCGACGCTGAACAGGCTATCCTCGCCGCCGGATATGGTTGTCACCTGACCGCCGCTTATGCACACCTCGCCGCTGCTGAGTATGGCCCCGCCTGAACCGGAGGCGGAACCGGCAAGCACCATGCCTCCGGATATGCTCAGAGAACCGGCACAGAGGCCGCCCACGAGCGTTGAGCAGTCAGCCGACCGCGTCATCAGCACGTTCTCGGGCTCCGCGCCGCCGAAGAACAAGGCGCGGGTGGAGTCGCCCGAAATGCTCACCAGCCCCTCCGAGGCGTCGAGCCCTGAGCTGACAGCAGCGCTATCACCATAAACATATACATCAGCACCTGCCGATATCTCTGCACCGCCGCCGCAGCATACCCCGGCGCTCACGGAGCCCGACTCAGCGCCGGTGGATATCAGCTTGCCGCCGGATATCACCATGCCGTAGACGCTGTTGATGCCGAAGCTGGCCTCTGAAGCGGTCCCGCCGTAAGCGACGACTGCGGCGTTCTCAAGATTGACGTTCCAACCTGAGCTTATGCCGCAGCTCTCAGCGGCGTTCTCCCCGGATAAGCTCACAGCCGTGAGCGCCGCCTCGCAAACAGACAGGCTGCCGAGCGATATAACGCCGGAGGATTGCAGGCCGTTTACCTCTTGAACATCCCCAGCGGATGCAGAGACTTCCGCGCCGCCTTGTATCGTTATATCACCAATAGCGTATACGCCGTAGCTGTTCTGGGTGTTCGTGCCCGCCACTTCAACAGAAAGCCGGCCTGCGCCTGTGATGGTCAGCTGGCCGTTGCAATAAATACCGTATGCATTATCTGTCGTGCACGAGCTGATGTCGAACACGATGGAGTTTTCGCTCCCCTCCGAAAGAGCTATGGTCGAACCTCCCGGGAGTATCAGCGCACCGGGCTCGACCCGAGGTTTAACGTCTGAAACGTAAAGACCCAGTCCGCTCAACGTGAGCGTACTGGTCCCGGGGTCCCAATCCCAGCCTTCACCGTGCTCCTCCGGGGTCCTGGAGGTGAAGTCAAGCGCCTCCTGACTGTCGAAGCTAACGGCAAAAGATGGGACTGTCAACATTGCAACAAATACAACCAGCAGAGAGAAACAGAGAGCTCTTTTCAATATAATCACCCTTTCATGAAATAAGGGGAAACGCCGGTGTGATTGCCTTACTGCCTTAGGCTAACATGTTTCTCAACAGAATTCAACAGTATTCTTCACAATATGCATAATCAGCGGCCTGATTCAGTATAATAATTGTATTAAGTGCTTGACAGACATACAGACAGATGATAACATCAATTAACAATATTGTTAAATGAGGTGTGGCAATGGGCTTGCAAGAGACGATGCGCGCTCTGGCCGATCCGACCAGGAGGAGCATACTCCAGCTCCTTAAAAATGGTAATCTATCCGCTGGAGATATTTCAGATAATTTTTCAATCTCCAGTGCGGCGGTGTCCCGGCATCTGGCCGTTCTGCGCGAGGCCGGACTGGTGCGGGACGAGCGCGTGGGGAAGTATATCTACTATGAACTGAACACCAGCGTGCTGGAGGACGCCATGGTTTTTCTGAGCGGTCTGACCAGCGCGCAAAGCGAGAGCGAGGTACGGACATGAGAAAACTCACCGACAGGGAAGTGCTCATACTCGAGCTCATATTCTGCGGCCTGCCTCTGGTGTACTATCTGCTCCGCCTGCCGTTCATGCCGGAGACGGTGCCCGTGCACTGGAACGCCTCGGGCGAGGCCGACAGGTTCGCGGGCCGTTTTTCGTTCGACACGGTACTCATCAGCGTTATCGGCTACTTCGGGCTGCTGTTCGGAATCGGACTGAGAAAGATGATATGTTCCGTCTCCAAATCGGAGTCGGAGCAGAACACGCAGACGGTGGAGCGGATAATGAAATGGACGCAGGCGTTCATGTGCCTGCTGTTCACTGGTATGGCGTTTAATTTCGTGTACAGCTCCGGCGCAGGCAGTACACTGGACTCCGGGTTTCTGTTAAAACTGTGCGCTGCGGTCATCTCGCTGACCTTCATCGCAGTGGGGAACCTGCTGCCCAAGCTCCGGCAAAATTCGCTCTCCGGCGCCCGGACCAAGTATTCGCTCTCGAGCGATGAGGCCTGGCACAAGACCCAGCGCTACTCCGGCAGGGTCATGCTCTGCGCCGGGGCGGCGCTGCTGCTGATAACGCTCATCCCGATGGTGTCCGGCGCAGCGGCTATAGCCGCCGCGCTTGCTGCCATGGCGTTGAGCTGCATAGCCGTTGCAGCCTATAAGGGTTGAGGAGTAAGCAGGCGCTTGGCTCTAGGCGCCTGCTTGACTTTGCCAGGCTGCGCGAATATAATGACCATAAATCGACAAAATGCCGCGAAACCAACGCTTCGCGGCTTACTGAGGTGCCGAGCGGCGCGACCAAAGCTGCGGCTCGGCCTATTTTATGCACGGCGGAGGGCTTGCATTGGTTTTCAGCAGCGTCAGCTTTCTCTTTTTCTTCCTGACGGTGGTCATAGCTCTGTACTTCATCGTCCCCGGGCGCTTTCGCGGCGGCCGGAATTTTGTGCTGCTCGCCGCGAGCCTCTTTTTCTACGCCTGTGCCGGACTGCGCGCCCTGCCGCTGCTGCTCTTTTCCGTACTGCTCGACTGGGGCGCGGGCCTGCTGCTGCCGCGTGTGCGGAGACGGAAGGCCTTGCTCGCCGCCGCCGTCACTCTGCACCTGGCGCTGCTCTTCTGGTTCAAATACGCCGGGTTCGCCGCGGGTGTCTTCGGCATACCCCTGCCGGAGATAACCCTGCCCATAGGCATCTCCTTCTTCACCTTCCAGGGCCTGAGCTACGTAGTGGACGTCTACCGCGGCGACACGCCGCCCAACCGCTCGCTGGCGCAGGTGGCGCTGTACATCTCCTTCTTCCCGCAGCTTATCGCCGGGCCGATAGTCCGCTATACAGACGTCGCCCTGGACATGAACGAGCGCCGTGAGACCCTGGACGGCGCCGCGGAGGGGGCCGCGCGCTTCATCTTCGGCCTCGGCAAGAAGTGCATACTCTCAAACGCCCTGGCCGAGCTCTCCGACCGCGCCTTTGCCTGCACGTCCGACGAGCTCTCCGCCGGCCTCGCGTGGCTAGGCATGATAGCCTACACGCTGCACATCTATTACGACTTCTCCGGCTACTCCGACATGGCCATCGGACTGGGCAGGCTTTTCGGCTTCCGCCTGCCGGAGAACTTCAACTATCCCTACATCTCCGGTTCCGTCACGGAGTTCTGGAGGCGCTGGCACATGACGCTCTCAGGCTGGTTCCGGGACTACCTGTACATACCCCTCGGCGGGAGCCGGCGCTCTCTGCCGCGGAATATCCTGAACCTGCTCATCGTCTGGGCGCTGACCGGCTTCTGGCACGGCGCGGACTGGAACTTCCTCATCTGGGGCCTCTGGTACGCGGCCTTCCTGATAGGCGAGCGCTATGTCTGGCGCTGCGCCTTCGCCCGGCTGCCCGCGGCGCTGAGGCATGTGCTGACGCTGCTGGTCGTCATGCTGGGCTGGGTCTGGTTCCGCGCATCCGGTCCGAAGGAGGCGCTGGACTACTTTGCCGCGCTCTTTTCCGGCCCGCTGTGGTCGGGCGAGGCGACCTATTGGCTCTCCGAGCTCTGGCCGGAACTGCTGCTCGGCGCCATCCTCGCTGCGCCCGTATATCCGGCGCTCAAAAAGCGGCTGGGGCTCTGGAACTATTTCCTCGCGCTGGCCGTGTTCGGCCTTGCCGTGAGCTCTCTGCTCGCCGCGGGCTTCAACCCGTTCATCTATTTCAGGTTCTGAGGGGGTGCGGAGCATGGAAAAACGTATAAAGGCCGGATTCCTGGCCATACTCGCCCTCGCAATGGCCGCATCCTTCGCCGGAACGCTGTACAGGGCCGTATTCTCGTCCTACGACTCTCTCTTCTACGAAAACCGCAGCGCCGCGCCTATGCCTGAGGCCGCCGCCTCGAACCTCTGGGACGGCAGCTATATGACCGACCTGGACGAGTACCTGGGCGACCAGTACATCGCCCGCACGCGCCTAATAAAGGCGCAGACGCTGCTGAACCTGCTCCTGGGCCGCCCGGTGGTCAACGACATAGTGGTCGGCGACGAGCTGCTGCTCCCGTTCCACGGCTACACCGGTTCCGGAGCGCAGGATTTCACCGACGAGGCCGAGTCGGAGGTCGGAGCCCTGGCTGAGCTTGAGACCGTAGTAGAGGCAAACGGCGGCGCGCTCTTTTATCTGTGCATACCCGAGCAGAGCTCATACTTCCGCGACGACTACCCCGAGAACATGGACAACCACGCCGCAAATCTGGACGCCATGTCCGCCGCCTTCAAGCAGGCCATGTCCGCCGCCGGGCTGCGTCTCATTGACGCGGGGGAGACCTACGCCGCCGAGGGCAGCCCGCGCGAGTACTATCTGAACACCGACCACCATTACAGCTATCGCGGCATGCTCTCCGCCTATACCGCGCTCATGGACGCTGTGAACGCTGCCACGGGCCTTGACCTGCGAGTTTATTCCGAGTCCGAGCTCTCCCTCGAGGAGCTGCCGAACCCGGTGCTCGGCTCGCTGGACCGCAAGCTCTTCGGCCTCTACGGCACGGACGAGCGGCTGGTGATCTCGCACCTGCCGGAGGAGATACCGTTCACCAGAACGGACAACGGCGTTTCCGTGGAGCCGGAGGTGTTCACCGTCCCGCCCGAGGGCGAGCTCATCTCCTACGGCGTCTACATGGGCGGAGACATGGGCGAGACGATAATAGACACGGACCGGCCTGAGCTGCCCCGCCTGCTGCTCTGGGGCGACAGCTACTCCAACGCCATGGAGACGCTCCTCTGGGCGAGCTTTGACGAGGCGAGATACCTCGACTACCGCTACTTCGACGGGGCGAGGCTGGCTGAGTACATAGAGCAGTACAAGCCCGACGTCGTCGTCTGCATCCGTGACGACCTGAGCTTCCTGAACGCAGAGGGCAACGGCTCGGACTGCTATTGGTGAGCCTCCCGCCCCTGAGGAGCGCAGCTATCAATAGGCATGTAAATCAAGACCGCCGGAGCAAAGTCCGCTTTGCCCCGGCGGTTTATGCTGCTGCGGCATCAGCCTATGCCGCAGCGCTCCATCCAGTAGTTGATCTGCAGGAAATAAGCTATCATCTGCGGCCCCGCCATCAGCTGCCCGAACCACGGCCTGCCGTAGTCCTTGGGCTGCTCTAGGAAGCGCTCGGCCTTACGCTTATCCAAGAACCGGTGTACGGGCGCTTTGGGGTCGGAGAGCATCCGCCGGAAGCGCTCGGCGAGCAGATTCTCGTAGACCGGCGAGTAGGTCTTGGGATAAGGGCTCTTCTTGCGGTAAAGCAGCTGGGGCGGAAGCAGGTCCTTGCAGGCGTCGCGGAGCAGCCGCTTTTCCATGCCGTCCCTGTACTTCATGCTCCAGGGCACGTTGTAGACATACTCCACGATCCTGTGGTCCGCAAAGGGCACCCGCGCCTCCAGGCCCCAGGCCATGCTTGCGCGGTCCATCCGGTCCAGCAGGGTCTGCATGAACCAGCGCAGATTGAGATAGCTCATCTCCCGCCTGCGCCGGTCCTCCGCCGGCTCGCCCGGCAGGGTCGGGACCTGCGCCAGCGTGTCCCGGTAACGCTCCCGGACATAGTCCTCAAGGTCCAGAGTACGTATCGCCTCGTCCGAGAGCAGCGCCGTCCTGGCCGACAGGTCCGCCGACCAGGGGAAGCCGTCCACATTCAGCAGCTCCTCCCGATAGAACCAGGGATAGCCGCCAAATATCTCATCCGCGCATTCGCCTGTCAGCGCGACCTTGTTGTGCCTCTTGACCAGGCCGCAGAAGTAGAGGAGGGAGGCGTCCACATCGGTCATGCCGGGCAGGTCCTTCATCCTCACCGCGCCGTCCAGCAGATCTGCCAGTGTCGCCTCGTCACACTCTAAATAGGTGTGATGAAGAGGGTAGAGCTCCAGCACCTGATCCACATACGGCCTGTCGCGCGTTGGCTGGAAGGCGTTGGACTGGAAGCAGGTGTCGTTGTGGGCGAAGTCGAAGGAAAATGTGTTCAGCGCCACGCCCTCCGCCGCCAGCTGACGCGACGCAATCGCCGTGACCACACTGGAATCTATCCCGCCCGAGAGAAAGCTGCAAACGGGCACGTCTGAAACCAGTTGCCTCTTCACAGCGTCCCGCAGCAGCCAGGACACGGTCTCGACCGTCTGCTGATAGCTGTCCGTATGCGGCCTGGCCTGCAAGGTCCAATAGGCATATTCCCTCATCCCGCCGCGGGAATACTCCAGAATGCAGCCCGGCTTTACCTCTCGCAGTCCGCAGAACACCCCGCAGCCGGGCGTCCTCGCCGGGCCTATGCCGAATATCTCCCTGAAGCTGTCCATATCCGCCTCCGGCCGTATCTGCGGGTGGGCGAAAAGTGCCTTGGGCTCGGAGCCGAATACAAGGTCCGGACCCTTCAAGTCATAAAAAAGCGGCTTTACGCCCAGCCGGTCCCGGCAGAGAAAGAGCGTGTCCCGATATCCGTCCCATATAGCGAAGGCGAAGATGCCGTTTAGCTTTTCTGCGATCTCCATGCCGTATTCCATGTATCCGTACAGGATCACCTCAGTGTCGCAGGTGGTCTCAAAGCCGCAGCCGCGGCTGAGCAGATCCCGCTTGAGCTCATCGGCGTTGTAGATCTCCCCGTTGTAGACAATCGCATATTCACGATTTCCCCGCCTGCGCAGCATCGGCTGCGCGCCGCCCGCCAGGTCCCTGATGGAGAGCCGGGTATGGGCCAGACCTATGTTACGCCGCAGATATTCCCCGGTCTGATCGCTGCCCCGATGTGCTATCGCTGTCCGCATCCCCACAAGCACCCGCGTCCAGGCCTCCGCGTCCTGAAGGAAGTCTGCATCAAAGTTACAAAATCCGGCAATTCCGCACATAATCACACCCCACAACCAGAAATACAAACGCTTAAACCCCAAAGATAAGCGCCTGTACCAGTATATTCCGCTCCCGATTTTATGACACAACACTTTCTCCCCAAAACCGCCGGGACATAAAAATAATCCGCGAAGGAAAGCAAATAAGCTCCTTCGCGGATTATTTATGGTCGGAGTGGCGAGACTTGAACTCGCGGCCTCATGGTCCCGAACCATGCGCGCTACCATCTGCGCTACACCCCGAGACAGCTTTATCATTATAATGAGCTTCCGGCCTGTTGTCAAGGAATTATTTCATTTCCTGCATATTTGCGGTCTTGTCCAAATATACTGTCAGCATGAAGACGAAATCTGGCTACAATTATAAAATAATCCTAGCCTCCGTGCTGTTCATCGTGCTCACCGCGGTCAAGCTGCTTTTCCCGGCGCAGACGGCGGGGCTCAGGGCCCAGCTTAGGGAGGCTGTCAGCAGGGACGCGGATTACAGCGCCGTCTTTGAGGACCTCGGCGAGAAGCTCTCGGACGTGGCGGGGGAGGCCGTGGCGCTTTTCCTGGGCCGCGAGACCGACAGCGGCGGCGTCCAGCCCGCGGTTTATGAGCCGGTGACCATCGACGACCTAAGGCGCGAGGCGGAGTATCTCATCCCGGACAGCCCGGCGCCCAGCGAGGACGCCGCCAAGTCAACGCCGGAGCCCACCCCGGAGCCAGAGCCCACGCCGTCCGAGACGCCCTCCTCAGTCGCCGCCTTCCTCGAGTCCCAGGCCGAGTTCGCGGACTATGCCGTGCCCGCCAACGTGAGCTATGAGATGCCGCGCCTGCCCTTTGAGTACGCGAGCCCCGTCTCAGGCTACACGTCAAGCGGCTTCGGCTACCGGCTGCATCCGCTGGACAACGAGGTCAAGTTCCACTATGGCACCGACTTCGCCGTCTGGAGCGGCACGGACATCCAGTGCTTTGCCGACGGCACCGTCGCGCTCGTCGGCTGGGACGCGGGCTACGGCAACTACGTCATCGTGGAGCACGAGAACGACTGGCAGACCCTCTATGCCCACTGCTCCGAGATCCTCGTGTACAGCGGACAGAGCGTCAGCATGGGCGACGTCATAGCCAAATCCGGCGCCACGGGCGAGGTTACCGGCCCGCACCTCCACTTTGAGCTGCGGAAGGACGGCACCTTCTACAACCCGGAGTTCTGGCTGGCATGAGGAGATACCATATTAAAATCAGCGCCGGGGGCGTACTGCTGCTCGCGGCGCTGTATTTTTTCATGGACGCGCGCGACTTTATAGCGCTCCTGCTGGCAGCCGCCGCGCACGAGTGCGGCCATCTCGCCGCGCTCAGGGCGGCCGGGTGCCGGATACGCGGCTTCTCCGCCGACGCGGGCGGGGCGGTCATAGAGCGCCGGGGCGGCGCCGGGCCGTCTTTTGGGAGCTCCGGGATGGGACGCTCCCCGGCAATTACCGCCCGGATGTCATCCGGATCGAAACCGGGGCCCAGGGTTGATGCCCGCAGGCGGGTGTACTTATCCTGCCCAGGAGCCAGGAACGAGATCACGCCGCCCCGCCCATGCTTCACTTGAAAGCCGGACTCCTCCATGAGCCGCAGGAACGCCGGGAAGTCGGCGGGCTTTTTCCCCAGGGCCTCCACGATGGCCAGCCGCACCCGCTGTTGTGCAGAGGGCGGTTTTTCCCCGATCCACTGGCCATAGTGAAGAAAGCGGC
>ENA-OPCE01000653-OPCE01000653.1-human-gut-metagenome-genome-assembly--contig:-NODE-653-length-27379-cov-7.312143_pt1 | contig 27379 bp, 26 predicted proteins | sample MGYA00241247_ERZ501474 | MGnify/ENA primary metagenome ERZ501474 (study PRJEB25962, sample SAMEA2042572) | human gut metagenome | biome: human gut; feature: human-associated habitat; material: faeces... | reverse complement strand
CCCCCTGCCATAAGGCCTACGGCGAGACGCTGGCGGTGCTGGCAGGGGATGCCCTCCAGCCGGAGGCCTTCCGGCTTATTGCCGAGGCCCCCTGTATGTCGGCGGAGAGCCGGGTGGAGGCCATCCGGGTGCTGTCCCACGCCGCCGGCGCCGACGGTATGGTGGCCGGTCAGGTGATCGATACCCTGTGCGGTGTATCCACCCAACAGGAGCTGACGGGGATGTACCGGCTGAAAACCGGGGTCATGATCTCGGCGGCGGCGGAATTGGGCTGCGTGGCGTCGGGGATGCCGGCGGCCATGCGGCAGCAGGCCATCGCTTTTGCCGATGAATTGGGCTTGGCCTTCCAGATCCGGGACGACATGCTGGACGTGTGCGGCGACGCGGCGGAGTTCGGCAAGCCCATCGGCTCCGACGAGGCGGAGGGCAAGGTCACGTTCATGTCCCTCTACGGCGAGGAAAAGTGCGCCGCGATGGTCTCGCGCCTCACGGAGCGCGCCGTGGAGCTGGCCGGAGAGCTCGGCTCGGACTTCCTGGCGCAGCTGGCCGCGCGCCTCTCATACAGAAGAAGTTGATATTGATTATGCAAGGTGCATGAATATACAGCTTACCGCCCGGAGTCTATTGAAAATCCGGGCGGTTTTTGTTACATTATTATAAAGGGCGTCCCTGCCCTGCACGGGGAAATACTTGTCATAAGAGGAATAAACCTTGTCCATACTTGAGAACGTAAACAATATAGCGGAGCTCCGTGCCCTGCCGGAGGAGCAGCTCCCGGAGCTGTGTTCGGAGATCCGCACATTCCTGATAGAGAGCCTTTCCAAGACCGGCGGCCACCTTGCCTCGAACCTCGGCACCGTGGAGCTCACCGTGGCGCTCGACCGGGTTTACGACCCGTATCGCGACCGCATAGTCTTTGACGTGGGCCACCAGTGCTATACGCACAAGCTGCTGACCGGGCGGCGGGAGGGCTTTGAAAAGCTGCGCAAATACGGCGGCATCTCGGGCTTCCCGAAGCCCTCGGAGAGCGAGGCGGACGCCTTCATCGCGGGCCACGCCTCCAACAGCGTCTCCGTGGCCCTGGGCATGGCCCGCGCGCGGACCCGCCTCGGGGGGGACTACGACGTAGTCGCTGTCATCGGCGACGGCGCGCTCACCGGCGGCCTCGCCTACGAGGGCCTCTCCAACGCCGGGCAGAGCGGGGAGCCGCTGGTGGTCATCCTCAACGACAACGCCATGAGCATAGGCTCCAACGTCGGCGGCATGGCCCGGCTGCTCAGCCGCATGCGCGTCAAGCCAGGCTACTTCGCCTTCAAGCGCTGGTACCGCAGCACCGTCGGCCAGGTGAAGCCGGTGTACGACATTGCCCACCGGGTCAAGGAGGGCGTCAAGGGCGCGATTTTGCCCGAGAACATGTTCGACGACCTCGGCTTCTACTACCTCGGCCCCATCGACGGGCACGACGTCGCCGCGCTCGAGAGCGCCATCGCCTGGGCGCGTGACATGCGCGTGCCCGTGCTGCTGCATGTGATAACCCAGAAGGGCCGCGGCTGCTCCTTCGCGGAGGCGGACCCGGAGAAATACCACGGCGTCGGCCCCTTCGACCCTGTCACCGGCGCCATAAAAAAGGGCGCTGAGAGCTTTTCCGCCGCCGTCGGCGCGGCGCTCTGCCGCGAGGCGGAGCGGGATGAGCGCGTCGCCGCGCTCACGGCCGCGATGGCTGAGGGCGCGGGCCTTGCACGGTTCGCCCGGCGCTTCCCGGAGCGGTTTTTCGACACCGGCATAGCCGAGGGCCACACCGTCTCCATGGCGGCCGGCATGGCCAAGCAGGGCATGCTGCCCGTGGCCTGCGTGTACTCCAGCTTCCTGCAGCGCGGCTTCGACATGCTGATACACGACGTGGCGCTGCTGCACCTGCACGTCGTCTTCGGCGTGGACCGGGCCGGGCTCGTCGGCGAGGACGGCGAGACGCACCACGGCGTTTTCGACATAGCCTATCTCGGCGCAGTGCCGAGTATGACGGTATGGTGCCCCGCCTCGCTCCGCGAGGCCGCGGACATGCTCCACCAGGCGCTGTACGGCGAGACCGGCCCAGTTGCCCTGCGCTACCCGCGCGGCGGCGAGGGCGAATATACGGACGGCGGCGCGGACGCCTTCAAAGTGCTCCGCGAGGGCACGGACGTCACCATCGCCGCCTACGGCACCATGATAAACGAGGCCGTCAAGGCCGCGGAGAGCCTCGCGAACGAGGGCGTCTCGGCCAAGGTGGTCAAACTGGGCCGCGTCCTGCCTTTGGACGCGGAGCCGGTGCTCGCCGCGGCGAGGGAGACCGGCAGGCTCGTCGTGGCCGAGGAGGTCTGCGCCTCCGGCTGCATCGGCGGGCGCATCCTGGCCTCCGCCGGGGGCGAGGCGGGCTTCAAGTGCCGCCTGCTGAACCTGGGCGAGGGCATAGTCGGCCAGGGCGGGACGGACAAGCTCCGCTCCCTGGCGGGCATAGACGCCGCGGGCATCGCGGCTGCGGCGAAGGAGCTGATGGCATGAGCGGCGTGAGACTTGACCAGAAGCTGGTGGAGCTCGGCCACTTTGAGAGCAGGGAAAAGGCCAGGGCTACCATAATGAGCGGCCTGGTGTTCGTAAACGGCCAGCGCGCGGACAAGCCCGGCATGGCCGTGAAGGACGACGCAAAGGTCGAAGTCCGCGGCGCGGCCTGCCCCTATGTCTCGCGCGGGGGCTTCAAGCTCGAGAAGGCGCTGCGCGTGTTCCCCATCTCGCCGGAGGGCCTCACCTGCATAGACTGCGGCGCCTCCACCGGCGGCTTCACGGACGTGCTGCTCAAAAACGGCGCGTCCAAGGTCTACGCCGTGGACGTGGGCTACGGGCAGCTCGCCTGGAGCCTGAGGAGCGACAGCCGCGTCGTGGTCATGGAGCGCACCAACGCCCGCGCGCTGACGCCGGACATGTTCCCGGAGCTGATGGACATGGCGGTCATGGACCTCTCGTTCATCTCCGTGCGCCTGGTGCTTCCGGCGGTGTGTACGCTGCTCAAGGACGGCGCCCCGGTCGTGTGCCTCATAAAGCCCCAGTTCGAGGCCGGGCGCGAGGACGTGGGCAAAAAGGGCGTCGTGCGCGACGCCGCTGTCCACGAGCGCGTGCTGCGCGACTTCCTGGAGGCAGCGCCGACACTGGGCTACACGGTCATGGGCCTCGACTTTTCGCCCGTGCGCGGACCGGAGGGCAACATAGAATATCTCGCATATCTCAAAAAGGGCAGCTATGAAGCGCCCATCCCGGATGCGGCGGAGATAGTCGCCGCGTCCCACAGAGAGCTGGCGAAGTGATGAAAAAAATAGTCCTGTCACCGAATCCCTACCGCGACCGCGGCCTGGTGCTCACAAACCGCGCGCGGGAGCTGCTCGAGCGCGACGGCCGGGAGACGGTGATCGCCCCGGTGTTCGTGGACGTGCCCGGGGATTCGAACATGGTCCCGCTGCGCCGCGCGGCGGAGGACGCGGAGCTCATAATCTCCTTCGGCGGGGACGGCACCTTCCTCCACGTCGCGAGGCAGATCCTGGGCATGCGCATCCCGCTGCTGGGCGTGAACGTCGGCACCAAGGGCTTCATGGCCGGGCTGGAGCCCGAGGATATCGAGCTCGTCCGCCGCGCCGCCGCGGGCGACTACCGCGAGAGCCTGCGCATGATGCTCGACATAGAGCTCCACCGGGCCGACGGCGAGGTCATATACGACTGCGCCCTGAACGACGCCGTGGTCAAGAGCGACGTCAACTGCATAAATCTCGCCGTCCACGCGGACGGGACGGAGATAACCAACTTCGCCGGCGACGGCGTCATAATCGCGACGCCCACGGGTTCCACGGCGTATTCGATGTCCGCGGGCGGCCCGATAGTGGAGCCGGAGGCCGCGAACATCATCATAACGCCCATCTGCGCCCACATCATGGCGGCGAAGTCCTTCGTGCTCTCGCCGGAGCGGACGGTCACGGTCATACCGGAGCGGCTGCGCGGCCGCCGCGCGGTGCTCTCCGTGGACGGCTCTGAGGGCATCCAGCTTGCGAGCGGGGACGAGGTCCGCGCGCGCTGGTCCGGAAACACGGTAATAATGGCGGACATGGAAGTCCGGAGTTTTTACGATACCGCACTTAACAAGCTCACGCAGTCCTGAAAAAGCGGGCCCGCAGGGCGCCGCGCAGGCCGGGAGGCCGGAGATTAGGAGGGTTTGGAATGAAAAGCGCTAGGCAGAACACCATCCTTGAGATCATCGCGTCCAAGGACATCGAGACACAGAACCAGCTCATGCAGGCGCTCTCTGAGCGCGGAGTAAAGAGCACCCAGGCTACGCTCTCGCGGGACATCAAGGAGCTCCGCCTTGTCAAGGAGCTGTCCCCGAGCGGACGCTACCGCTACGCCCAGCCCGCCCACGACGAGACGGCGGGCCACAACGAAAAACTCCGCAAGATATTCCGCGAGGGCGTGGTTTCCTGCGACACGGCCATGAACCTCATCGTGCTCAAGACCCTGCCGGGCCTGGCCTCGGCGGCGAGCTCCGCGATGGACGGCATGGAGCTGCCCTCGCTGGTGGGCACCGTCGCGGGCGACGACACGGTGTTCATCGCCATGCGCGACGTGAAGAGCGCGGAGCACTTCTGCGAGGAGATAAGAAAGCTGTTCTGAGGGGAAAAGAGGCTGAAAGCCCATGCTGACGGAGCTTCACATCGAGAATATCGCCGTCATAGAGCGCGCGGACATAGAGCCCGGCCCGGGCCTGAACGTCCTGACGGGCGAGACCGGCGCGGGCAAGAGCATAGTCATAGACTCGCTCGAGGCTGTACTCGGCGCGCGGGCCAGCCGTGAGCTGGTGCGCACGGGGGCGGAGCGCGCCTCGGTGACGGCGGCCTTCACGACCGACGGCGCGGAGGACTGGCTCAGTGAAAACGAGCTCGACGAGGACGACGGCCTGGTCATCCGCCGCCGCGTGAACGCGGACGGCAAGAGCTCCGCCCAGGTGAACGGCACGCCCGTCTCCGCCGCGGAGCTGCGCACGCTCGGCTCGCGGCTGCTGGACATCCACGGCCAGAACGACGGCCGCCAGCTCATGGACGAGACGCGCCACCGCGACTACCTCGACTCCTTCGCCGGCCTCGCGCCGGAGCTGGAGCGCCACCGGGAGCTGTACGCCGCCTACCGCGAGGCCGCCTCGGCGCTCAAGAAGCTGGAGATGACGGAGGCCGAGCGGCGCGAGCGCGAGTTCCGCATGACCGCGGACGAGCTGACGGCGGCGAACATCCGCCCCGGCGAGGAGGAGCAGCTGACCGCGCGGCGGGAGCTGCTGCGCAACTCCGAAAAGCTCACCGAGGCGCTGGACGCGGCCTACGCCGCGCTCTACGGCGAGGACGGCAGCGCGTCGGAGCTCGCGGGCGAGGCCTCCGGCTGGGCCCAGCGGGCGGCGGACATGGCCCCGGAGCTGGACGAGGCGGTCGCGGAGATAGAGTCCGCCCGCGCCTCCATTGAGGACGCGGCGGAGCGGCTGCGCGACTTTAGAGAGAGCCTCGACTTCTCCCCCGGGGAGTACGACGCGCTGGAGACGCGGCTCAGCCAGCTCCGGCGGCTGGAGAAGAAATACGGCACGGACGAATCCGGGCTCGCGGATTTGCTCGAGAGGGCGAAACAGGGCCTGGAGGAGCTCGATTCCTCGGACGAAAAGCGCCGCGAGCTCGAGGCAGAGCTTGCAAAAAGGAAAAAAGCGGCGTATAATTCCGCAAAAGAGCTCTCAAAGCTCAGAAAGGCCGCGGGCGAGGAGCTCCGGCAGCGCATAGAGGCGGGCTTGAAGGAGCTCTCCATGCCCTCCGTGCGCTTTGAGACGGAGCTGACGCCCCTCGGCGGCGAGCCGGGCTTTGACGAGACCGGCATGGACGAGGTGCGCTTCCTCATGTCGGCCAACGCGGGAGAGACCCCGGGGCGCATATCGAAGATAGCCTCCGGCGGCGAGCTGGCGAGGATAATGCTGGTCATGAAGGACGTGCTCTCGGAGCGGGACGGCGTGCCCGCGATGGTGTTCGACGAGATAGACGAGGGCGTCTCCGGCATAGCGGCGCAGCGCGTCGCGGAGAAGCTGGCGCGATTGGCTCGGAAAAAGCAGGTCATCTGCGTGACGCACCTGCCCCAGATCGCGGCGATGGCGGACACGCACTTCCGCATCGCAAAGACGGAGCGGGACGGGCGGACGTATACGCAGGTCACGCCGCTGGACCGCGAGGGCCGGATAAGGGAGCTGGCGCGGCTCCACGGCGGAGAGAACGTGACGGAAACAACGCTCGCAAGCGCGGCCGAGCAGCTCGACGCGGCGAGCAACTATAAAGGGGGATTATGATATGACATACGGCGAAAAAGCCAGGGAACTCAAGGACACCCTCAACTGCGGCCAGAGCGTGGTAGTGGCGCTCGACGAGCTGACCGGCCTGGACGAGAGCACAGCCAAGGCCCTGAGCACCGGCCTGGGCGGCGGACTGCGCTGCGGTGAGGCCTGCGGCGCGTATTGCGGCGCGGTGCTGGCGATAGGCCTCACCGTCGGCAAGGACGGCATGGGCAAGCCCGGCGGCCCTGTGGCCGAGGCGGTCAAGGCGTTCTCGGACGAGTTCAAGGAGAAATTCGGCGCCATTCGCTGCGAGGACCTGCTCGGCAAGAGCGGCGGCGACCACAGCGTATGTTACGATTTCTGCGCCTGGTGCGCGGACAAGGCCGCAGAGGTCATAGGCAAGTAAGCATTTCACAAGGCATAAAATTTATTGCGAAGGGGAAAGATCGATGCAGATTTACGAGGAACTCAGGGCGCGCGGACTCATCGCGCAGGTCACGGACGAGGAGGAGATCCGCGAGCTTGTGAACGCGGGCAAGGCCACGTTCTATATAGGCTTTGACGCCACGGCGGACAGCCTGCACATCGGCCACTTCATGGCCCTGAACCTCATGCGCCGGCTCCAGCTCGCGGGCAACAGGCCCATAGCGCTGCTGGGCGGCGGCACGACGATGGTCGGCGACCCCTCGGGCCGCACCGACATGCGCCAGATGCTGACGCAGGAGAAGATACAGGAGAACGCGGCGAAGTTCAAGGTCCAGATGGCGAAGTTCATAGACTTCTCCGAGGGCAAGGCCCTGATGCTGGACAATGCCGACTGGCTGCTGAAGCTCAACTACATCGAGCTGCTGCGCGACGTGGGCGCCTGCTTCTCTGTCAACAACATGCTCCGCGCGGAGTGCTACAAGCAGAGGATGGAGCGCGGCCTCAGCTTCCTGGAGTTCAACTACATGATAATGCAGTCCTACGACTTCTACCACATGTTCAAGGAGTACAACTGCGTCATGCAGTGCGGCGGCGACGACCAGTGGTCTAACATCCTGGGCGGAACGGAGCTGATCCGCCGCAAGCTGGGCAAGAACGCCTACGGCATGACCATCACGCTGCTGCTCACGAGCGAGGGCAAGAAGATGGGCAAGACGCAGTCGGGCGCGGTGTGGCTGGACCCGAACAAGACCAGCCCCTACGAGTTCTACCAGTACTGGCGCAACATCGACGACGCGGACGTCATAAACTGCCTGCGCAAGATGACCTTCCTGCCGCTTGAGCAGATCGACGAGATGGCCAAGTGGAAGGACGCGCAGCTCAACGAGGCGAAGGAGATCCTGGCCACGGAGCTTACAGCTCTGGTGCACGGCGAGGAGGAGGCCCAGAAGGCGAAGGAGGGCGCGCGCGCCATCTTCGGCGGCGGCGGCGTCGAGCACATGCCCGAGACCGAGATAAGCGCCGACGACCTCACCGACGGCGCTATAGACATCCTGACCCTGCTCGTCAAGACCGGCCTGTGCTCCTCCAAGAGCGACGCCAGGCGCAACGTACAGCAGGGCGGCGTCACCGCCGGCGACGAGAAGGTCGACGACATAGCCAAGACCTTCACCGAAGCCGACCTCAAAGCCGGCGTAGTCCTCAAGCGCGGCAAGAAGAACTTCAACAAGGCGATAATGAAGTGATCGCGGCCGGTTTTGACCGCAAAAGATAATAGCCTAAAAACCACATAGCCGGCGGAGGTTCGCTCCGCCGGCTATGTGGATATGGATATGGGTAAAACGAGAGTCAGACGCCCTTTACAAACTTTTCAAGCCTGTCCAGGCCTTCCTTGATGTTCTCCATGGACGTGGCATAGGTCCAGCGCACGTAGTTCGGTGTGCCGAAGCCGGTGCAGGGGACGACGGCGACCAGACTCTCCTCCAGGAAGGCGGAGGCAAAGTCGATGTCGCTGGTGATGAGGTGGCCGTGCAGGGTCTTTCCGAGGAGCTCGCTCACGCTCATCATAACATAAAACGCGCCCTCGGGCTTTATGCAGCTGACGCCTTCGATGCTGTTCATGCGCTCATAGATGTAGTTCCTGCGCTCCTCGAACACCTTGCACATCTTGCCGATGTTCTCCTGAGGCCCGGTGACGGCTTCGATGGCGGCATACTGGCTGATGGTGGAGGGGGCGCCGGTGGAGTGGCCAACATAGCTGGACATGGCCTTTGCAAGCTGCAGGTTGGAGGCGGAGTAGCCGAGACGCCAGCCGGTCATGCAGTAGCACTTGGACACGCCGTTTACGACTATGGTCCGCTCCTTGATGTCCTCGCCGAGAGCGGCGACGCTGACGAATTCGCGGCCGTCAAAAAGCAACTTGTAGTATATCTCGTCCGCGAGTATGTAGAGGTCATACTTGACGCAGACGTCGGCCAGAGCCTTCAGCTCCTCCTTGGAATAGAACATGCCGCCGGGGTTGGAGGGGTTGTTGATGATGACGACCTTGGTCTTGTCGGTTATGGCCGCCTCCAGCTGCTCCGGAGTGATCTTGAAGCCCTGCTCATGGGTCGTCTTTACGACGACAGGCACGCCGCCGAGCATGGGGACTATCTCGCCATAGCTCAGCCAGAACGGAGCCGGGATGATGACCTCGTCGCCGAAATCGATCAGGGCCGCCAGCGCCAGGAAGACGGAGTGCTTGGCGCCGCTCGCAACGACGATCTGGGTGTAGTCGTAATCTATGCAGCAGTCGAGCCTGAGCCTTTCAGCTATGGCCTTGCGCAGAGGAACTATGCCGGCGGCGGGGGTGTACTTCGTGTTGTTGTCGATGATGGCCTTTATACCGGCCAGCTTGATGTTGTCGGGGGTGTGAAAGTCGGGCTCGCCGGCGCCAAAGCCGATGACGTCCAGACCGTCTGCCTTCATTTGCTTAGCCTTGGAGTCAATTGCCATCGTGGTGGATGCATGTACATTAGCTGCAGCTCTGGAAAGTGATTTCATTACAGTTCACCTCGTAAAAAATTATTGACTAAGCAGATCTGTCGATCTTGCTGAAAAACGCCTCCAGCATTTCGACAAGACTCAATATTGCCGAGTTTTTCAGTCCGTCCTTGCAGACCAGGTAACCATAAACCATTTCCAACTTGGCCTCCAGGGGGACAACTTCCAGGTTCTTTGCACCCGTGCAGCTCAGCTCGGCGCGATTTGTGAAACCGATTGCCTTTTTCCGGCAGGATACCACAGAAAAGCAGAGCCCCTTGCGCTGCGTTCTGACGGTGATGTTGGATACCTTGTATCCCGGACAGGCCCTGCGAAGAAAGAGCTCTTCGTTCCTGCAGAGCACTATCTCCGCATCCTTGAAGTCTGCGGCCGTGATCTTTGCCTTTTCGGCCAGGGGAGAACGGCACGAGACGCAGGCGAGCACATCAGTCCTCATCAGAGGGTGCCTTTCGTCCAGCTCGGAAAAACGGTTTGCAAATTCCGCGACACCGTTGGGAGACGCCCCGTAGAGGCAGATCGTATCCTGCTTCTTTGCCGGGAGGCTGTAGACCTCCTTGGACGGCAGCTCCATTATCCGGATATTGACGTCCGGATTCTTCCTGATGTATGCCCTCATGATATAGCTCAGGACACACTCGGTGAAGAAGGGTGAGGCAAAGATATTGAGCGTACGCCCGGCCGACCCGCCTTCGGGATTGGCCCGAATCTTTTTTATTGCGTCGTCGTTCAGACTCAGGATCTGTGAGAATATCTCGTATGCCTGCTGCCCCGCCTGAGTGGGCAGCACGCGGCTGCTCTCGTGATAGAGCAGCTTTACACCATATTCCTTTTCCAGTCTGCCAAGCGCCTGACTCAGCCCCTGGGGCGTGATGAACAGTTCTGCGGCAGCTTGAGAGATCGACCCCAAGTCAACAACCCGAACAAAGTATTGCATATAATTCATGTTCAACTTAAGCTCACCTTTCTGGCCAGTGAAAACTGTTTGTAAACACTAGTTCGGCAATATGACCTGGAAACAGACTTCTTTCGCTGCAAGTTTAGTATATAAAATGAGAGTTAAAATATAAACTACGTTTTTTCGTATGGCCGCCATACAAAAACAAATGTAAATTGAAGCGGGCATTTGGGAGGAAAAAATGGAATTTCGTCAATTAAAATACATCTATACAGTGTATGAATGCGGGAGCATCACAAAGGCAGCGGAAAAGCTGTTCATATCCCAGCCCTCCCTTAGTAGCTTCATCACTAAGACTGAAAAACAGCTGCGGGTGAAGCTCTTCGACCGCTCCCAAAACAAGCTGACGCTAACGTATGCGGGAGAGAAATATGTCAAGGCAGCGGAACGCATACTGATAATATATAACCGCATGATGAAGCAGCTGGAGGACATATCCGAGAACAAGGCCGGCCGGCTGCGGATCGGCATTCCATGGCAGAGACTGGAATACATGGCACCGACGCTGCTGCCGCGCCTGCACGAAGAATTCGGCTCGCTGGAGGTAGACATCGTACCGGGAAATTACAGCGTGCTGGAAGATGCTCTGCACAACAGGAAGGTCGACTTCATCATCGTGCCGCTCCTGGGCCCCGATGAAAACTACAATTGCGTGGAGATACACCGTGAAAACCTCTATGCGGTAACAAAAAAAGGGTATTTGAGCTCAAACTGCTTTGTGGAGGGGAGAAGAGACTCAGTCGATCTGCGGGCGATAGCGGATATGCCTATTTTCGTGCTCCCGCCATCCTTTTCATTCAGGAAAGTGACGGATGGGTTATTTGAAATATATGGTATTACGCCGTCGAACCTGGTCGAGTACCCGAGCCCTGGGAGCAAATTCAGAACGGCCGCCGCGGGGCAGGGCATAGACATCGTGCTCAAGTCCAATCTGGAGGTCACAAAGAGCGTGGACCCGCTGGACGTCTTCTATATAGGCGACCCACCCGCCAGCGTTGGCGTGTACGCGATGTTCAGAAAAGACGCCTATATAAGCTCGGTAGAAAAGAAATGTATTCATATAATCGGAGAGCTGTTCAATTGACGGTTTAATGTACTTCGGTAAAAATGAATATATAAAATCAAAGGAATCGCCGGCCGGGAGGTCGGCGATTCCTTTTACACTAAATTTAGTAAATTACAGTCTAAAACTTTAAAGCGTTTAAACTTTGCGTTGATTGTTGAGGCTAAGTTTTACTAGTAATATTCAATCAGAATAGTAAACAGCAAAACTCATCTTTCTGGCTCATGACATGAAAGGAGAGACTATACGTTTTGCTCGAGAATGTAATTTACTACGACAAGAGGCCGCCTCACATTGAGAAGCTGCTGATCGAATACGCTAAACCGGACATCGACCTGAAGTTTTACGAGCCCTCATACGGCGAACGCGGTTCTCTGGAAGAGGCGGAGGCGCTGCTGGCGCATTCAAGAGGCGTAACTAAAGAAATAATAGATAAAGCGCCGAAACTGAAGATCATCCAGGTCGCCAGCGTGGGCTACAACCAGCATGACATCGAGTACGCCCGGGAGAAGGGCATATATGTCTGCAACTGCGCGAACGGGGCTTCCGACTGTGTGGCGGAGCTGGTCATTGGATTGATGATCTCTCTCAGCCGCCGCATCAACCAGCTCGCTGAAAAGGTCAAGCAGGGCGAATGGCTCAACTGGACTTACAGGCACGACACGCACACCATTATAGGCAAGACTCTCGGAGTCATCGGAGCCGGGGGCATTGGACGCGCCGTGTTGAAACGCTGCCGGGCCTTTGACATGCGGGAGCTCTATTACGACATCAGGCGCATGCCGGAGGAGCTGGAGCGCGAGATAGGCGCACAGTATGTTGACCTCAACACGCTGCTGAGGGAATCGGACGTCGTAATGCTGCTGGTGCCGCTCCTGCCCAGTACATATCACATGCTGGGCAGCGAACAGTTCAAGCTGATGAAGAAGAGCGCGATAATAATCAACGACTCCCGCGGGGAGTGCATCGACCAGGAAGCGCTCGTTGAGGCCTTGAAAAACCATGAGATATGGGGAGCGGCCCTCGACGTGGTCTATCCTGAGCCGCTTCCGCCTGACGCGCCTCTGCTTCAGCTGAAGGACTCGCACGTGATCGTGACTCCTCACATGGGTTCTGCCACTACGGAGCTTTTGAAGGAGCTGTTCAAGGTAGCATGCTCCAATGTTGAGAAAGCTCTGCGAGGGGAAAGACCCGACAATATCGTAAACGGCCTGTGACAAAATTAAGAAAGGGTGGTTAAGCTTGCGCAAAAAGCTAAGAAACGCAGGGACATCTATCGTCCAGGGAAATGTAGCCATGATGGAGGGCGCCATAGCGGCCAACTGTAAATTCTTTGCGGGATATCCCATTACCCCCGCGACGGAGATAGCAGAACACGCTGCGCTTCGCCTTCCGCAGGAGGATGGCTATTACATTCAGATGGAGGACGAGCTGGGCTCCATATGCGCGTGCATAGGCGCCAGCCTGGCGGGCGAGCGGTCGATGACGGCCACCTCCGGCCCGGGCTTCTGCCTCATGACCGAAGGTCTTGGCGCCGCCGCCATAACCGAGAGGCCGGTGGTCATTGCCTACATGATGCGCGGCGGCCCCGCCGGCGGACAGGCCACGATGCCTGCCCAGCAGGACGTGTATCAGGCCAGGTATGGCTCCCAGGGTGACTATGAGGTTATCGCGATCTGCCCCTCCTCCGTGCAGGAGTCCTTTGATTTCACCATAAAGGCCTTTGAGCTGGCGGACAAGTATATGACGCCCGTCATCATACTCAGCGACGCCATAATCGGACACCTCAGAGAGAAGCTCGTCATCCCCGAGGAGGTCGAGGTGTTCGACAACAAGGTGAAGGGCCCGGTCGAGTACTGGTTCAAGCCCGACGAGCACCTGGTGCCCCCGCACGTCAGCTTCTATGAGGGCAGCAACGCCGCCTGGGACATCACCTGCCACGACTACCGCGGCAAGAATGTGGGCAGCAACATCGAGAAGAGCGCAGAATTTGTCCAGCGCCTGAATGACAAGATCACGAAGAACGTGGAGGACATCACCGACGTCAGGACGTTCTACGCTGACGAGGACATGGACGTAGGCGTCATCTGCTTCGGCAGCGTGGCCAGAAGCGCCGGCTCCGCCGTGGAGATGGCGAGAGCGCAGGGCCTGAAGGTGGGCTGGATGAAGATGAACACCATTTGGCCCGTGCCCGAGAGGCAGCTCATGGAGTTCTGCGCGAAGTGCAAGAAGGTGCTTGTTCCGGAGATGAACATAGGCAAGTACGTGCGTGAGATCCAGCGCGTCGGAGGCTACGACAAGGTCGTTGGACAGTCCATACTTGGCGGCGCTCTGTTCACCCCCGAGCAGATACTGGAGAAGATCAAGGAGGTTCTGTAAAGTGAAGGAACTCTACAAGAAGTATATAAGGGAGTACACTTTTCCTGAGATATTTTGCCCCGGATGCGGCTACGGCATCTTCCTGAACGCCTTTATCAGAGCCCTTGACAAGCTGGGGATCAAGAAGGGCGATATCGGCATCGTTTCCGGCGGCGGCTGCGGCGCCTGGATGGGCATGAACCTGGATGTGGACGTTTTCAAGTGCCTCCACGGCCGTTCGATAGCCTTCGCCGAGGGCGTCAAGATAGCCCGCCCCGACAAGATGGTGGTGGCCTTCACCGGCGACGGTGAGAACGTCGGCATCGGCGGCAACCACATGATACACGCGGCCCGCCGCAACATCGACATCACCTGCTTCCAGCTTACCAACCTCGTTTACGGCATGACCGGCGCCCAGAAGGCCCCCACGACTCCGCTCTACGGCAAGACGAAGACTTCGCCCTACGGCAACGAGGAAGAGCCGTTTGACGTTGGCCGCCTCTGCATCGCGGCCGGAGCCACCTACTTCGCCCGCTGGACCACCGCCCATCCCGTGCAGCTTGAAAATGCCATCTGCGAGGCCATGCTCCACAAGGGCTTCTCCGTGGTGGAGGTCATCAGCCAGTGCCCCACCGGCGCCGGAAGAAATATGTACGGCACCGACAAGGGCTACGAGATCATGGATATGTTCAAAAAGACATATACGCCGCTCAAACCGGGTGAGAAGCCGGACATCACCAACACCTCCGGCAAACTTGGCAAGTTCTATGAAGAGATTAAGCCGACATTCATGGACACTATGGATGCTATTAAGAAGGAGCGGAATCTGATATGACGATAATATTTGACAAGCAGTGGTGCAAGGGCTGCGGCATCTGCATCCACTATTGCCCTAAGAATGTGCTTGAGATCAGTGAGCAGCGCAGCGCCGGCGGCTACAGGATGCCCTATGCAAAGGAACCTGAAAAGTGCATAGGATGCAGGACCTGCGAGCGCCTTTGCCCGGATCTGTGCATCGACATTCAGGACTGAGAAAGGATTCAGATATGAGGAAGAATTTTAGGATATCCGGTTCCGGCGGCCAGGGAGTCGTATCGCTCGCTATTTTGCTTGCAAATGTGTACGGTGTGTACGAAAATTATGAGGTGGCTCAGACCCAGAGCTACGGCGCTGCCGCCAGAGGCGGCGCCAGCCAGGCCGGCCTCGTGATCTCGGACAAGCCCATCGACTACATAGAGGTCGATAAGGCCGACGTCTTCGTGGCGTTCAACGAGGCCTCTTTCAAGACTTACTACCCCAGGACCACCGAGGATGCGATCATTTTCGTGGACTCCACCCTCGTGCCCAAGGAGCTCTATGAGAACATACCCCACACGGTGTATGCCATCCCCGCTACTGACATTGCAGAGCACCAGTTCAAGCTCTATATGGCGAACGTCGTCATGATGGGCTTCATGGCTGCAAAGCTGGGCAACATCAGCTTTGATTCCCTGACCAAGGTCATCGCTGACCAGCTCCCCAAGCGGGCATATGAGGAGAATGTCCAGGCCTTGACTGCGGGGTATGAAAGAGGAAAAAGCTGATGGATCTGTACGAAATCGAAGGTAAAAAGCTCCTCCACGAGTTCGGCATACCTGCGGATGAAGGCTTCCTGTACACCTCGAAGGACGACGAGAGGATACAGTTCCCCTGCGTGCTGAAAGCCCAGGTCCTCAGCGGAAAGCGCGGCAAGGCCGGAGGCGTCAAGGTCGTGCACGACGTCGACGAGCTTGAAAAGGCGGCCGAGACGATAAGCGGACTTGTGATAGGCGGCAAGAAAGTGCAGGCCATCATGGTCTCGCCCTTTATGGACATCGCAAAGGAGCACTACCTGGGCATCACGCTCGACGCGCTCAACCGCAAGCGGGTGCTGCTGTATTCTTCGTACGGCGGCATGGATATCGAGCAGCTTGCCGAGGAGGACGCCTCCAAGCTCGTGCGCATGGACGTCACGGAGGGCCTGGAGCCTAAGGAGCTGATGAAGCTGGTCGTCGGCGGCGGCGCAAGCGAAAACGCGGCCGCGCAGATAGTGGACATAGCCTCCAAGCTGTATCGCCTCTTCATCGACTGCGACGCGACAACGGCCGAGATCAACCCCCTGGTGGAGTCCTCGGACGGCAAGCTGACGGCGGCGGACTCAAAGGTCGTCATTGACAGCAGCGCCCTCTACCGCCAAAAGGACATGACCATAATCCCCAGGCCGGCGCTGTCCGAGCTGGAGCAGATGGCCGAGGAGCAGAAGATAGGCTACGTCGAGATCGATGAGACCGGAAATGTCGGCCTGGTCGTGATCGGCGCCGGACTCGGCATGGCGACCCTTGACACAGCGATATTCTACGGGCTAAAGCCGTATGACTTCACCGACCTGGGCTCCAAGCTCAGCGAGCACTGCTTCAGGATAGGCGTCAGACTGGTGATGCAGAATCCCGGCATAAAGGCCATTCTCTTCAACGGTTTTGGAGGGATGTTCAGCACAAAGGAGATGGCCCAATGGATACTCGCCAGCATGGACGAACTGGGCGGCAAGAAGATCCCCGTTGTTGTAAAGCTGAGGGGCTATGCGCCTGAGGAGGGCTGGAGCCTGCTTGAGGAAGCCGGTATCCCGCTCATAAAGAACGGGACCACCGATGACGCCGTCAAGCTGCTTAAGCAGAAACTGGAGGAAGCAATATGAGCATTCTTGTCGGCAGAGACACAAAACTCATAATTCAGGGCATGACCGGAAAAGGCGGAAGAGTGCATGCCAGGCGCATAATAGACTACGGCGGGCAGCTGATTGCCGGCGTGACGCCCGGAAAGGGCGGCATGGAGGTGGAAGGCAAGCCGATCTACAATACGGTTGCCGAGGCAAAGGCCGCGCATCCCGAGATCAATGCGTCCCTGATACTTACGCCCGCTTCCGCTGTACGCTCCGCCGCGTTCGAGGCAGTTAACGCCGGCATCGAGACCATAGTGGTCTCCACCGAATGGGTGCCGGTCAAGGACACGCTTGACATCGTCACCGCCGCGAGAAAGAAAGGCGTTACGGTGATAGGCCCCAACACGGTCGGCGTCATTTCGCCGGGAAAGGGCATACTCGGCATCATGCCCGGCAATATCTACGGCAAGGGCGGACATATAGGGCTCGTGTCCAAGAGCGGCACGCTGACCCATGAGAATTCCTCGAACCTCACATATGCCGGCTACGGGATATCGACCAGCCTCGGCATAGGCGGCGACCCTGTGATCGGCCTGAATCACAAGGAGGCTCTGGAGCTCTTCAGAAACGATGATGAGACCAAGCTGATAGTGATGATAGGTGAGATAGGCGGCGGCGGAGAAGAGCTGGCCGCAAAGTACATCAAGGAAACAGCCTACCCGAAGCCGATAATCGCATTCATTGCCGGCTCGCAGGCGCCAGCGGGCAAAAACATGGGCCACGCCGGTGCGATAGTGTCCGGACATGTCGGCACGGCAAAGTCCAAGATCGACGCCCTGTCGGACGCCGGAGTCCACATAGCGAGGACCCTCGGCGAGATCCTGGAACTCGTTGCGCAAGAAGACGAGAAAATGAACCACGCACTTTATACCGGATAAAGAATACCGGATAAAAGTTCAGACAAATAGAGAGGTGAAAATCATGAGCAAATCTAAAACTGGCAACAGCTTTTGGTCGAGATGGAAATGGCTCATTGAAATTGTTATTTTCTCAGCCATTGCAGGGCTCCTGATTTATGCGGTCCCGATGGAAGGCCTGGAGTTTGAGGGCAAGGTAATGCTGGTAATGTTCCTCTGGTGTGTTGCCCTGTGGATTGCCAAGCCCCTGGAGGAGTGGCTGGTGAGCGTTATTGCCTGCGTCATCCTTGTCATCTTCTTCGGAATCAATCACAAGGGACTGCTCAGCGGTTTCCAGAACCCCGGCTGGTTCCTGGTCATCTTTTCTCAGATGATAGGCATCACCATGGTTATGACCGGCCTCGGCAGGCGAATGGCCTACTTCATCGTGTCCAAGCTCGGCAAGGGCGGCGCGCTGATGGCAAACTATGCAGTCGGCGCCACGACTGCGCTGTGCACACTGATAATCCCCTCCGCCGGCGCCAGAACGTCCACGCTCGTGAACATAGTCGACGAGCTGAGCGAGAGCCTCGGGTTCAAGCGCGGCGAAAAGGGCGGCGAGTCCCTTGTCATGACCGGTATGTTCGTCAACACGACGGGAACCATCATGTTCCTGACCGGCACAAACACCATCCCCATGGGCCTTGCGATAGTCATGGAGGCCACCGGCCGCACCATGAGCTGGGGCGAATGGTTCGCCGCCGGCTTCCTGCCCGGTGCGATATGCTGCCTGCTGATACCCCTTTACACCCACTTCCTCTACCGTCCCAAGAAGGCCAAAGGAGCCGCTGCGCCGACGAAGCAGATCGACGTAACGTTTGCAAAGCACGCCCTGGCAGAGATGGGACCCATGTCGACGGGTGAAAAGTGGTCGCTCATCTGCTTCACCCTCACCGTCCTCCTCTGGGCCACTGGCAGCCTCACGGGCATCGACGCGAATATCGTGCCCTGGCTGACTGTGTTCCTGCTGCTCATCCCCAACTTCGCCCCCGGCACCAGCAAGGAGATCATAAAGGAAGTCCCCTGGAGCGCAATGCTCTGGATCGGCCTCGCCATGGGCATGGCGAACAACGTCAACAGCACCGGCGGCTTCCAGTGGCTGGTCAACACCTTCTTCACCAGCAACCCCGCGGTGCAGAGCCTGAGCTACACCGGCTTCCTGATAGTCTGGCTCCTCCTGGTCCTGTTCATCCACATCATATTCGCCGGCATGGACCCGATGGTCACCCTGTTCACCCCCATCGGCATGTCCATTGCGATGGCCCTGGGCTTCGACGTCTTCACCGTCGGCGTCATCACCATCATGGCCGTCTGCGTCGGCGCCAACTTCATGGCCTTCAACAGCCAGTCCAACCTGCTCTGGTGCGTCACGAACAGATTCACGCCCGGCCAACAGCTCGGTGCGGCCTGCCTGATAAATGTGTCCGTTGCGGTAGTGCTGCTGCTGACGCTGCTGTTCTACTGGCCCCTTATCGGCATGGTCTGATGAAGACCCGCACAACTGTGCAGGAAACAAACAAATGTTAGGCAGGTGCAGCCCGTGAAAAGCTTAAAGATCAAATCAGTGACGTCGATAGTCCTCGGGCCGCTTGCTTATGCGCTCATTTTGGCGGCGCTGCCGGCGGAAACATTCACGTTTGAAATGCGCTGTGCCATAGGCACGCTTATATGGATGGTCTGCTGGTGGCTGCTGCCGCCGGTGGACTATCCGGTGATAGGCCTTTTGCCGATCGCGATAAATGCGCTTTTCCCGATGATACCGATGTCGGACATCATCTCCCAGTATGCGTCCGACTCTGTTATACTGGTGCTGTCCGGCATGATAATCACGGCGTCATGGGAGTCGACGGGCCTTAACAAGCGCATTGCAACGGCATTCCTCAACCTTGTCGGCACGTCTGTGCGCGCGCAGGTCATGTTCTGGTTCCTGCTCTCGACGGCGCTCTCCGCCATACTGCCGAACCTGGTGGTCGCGGCCACTATCTCGCCGATTGCCATGTCCATGCTAAAGTACGTCGGCGAGGGCGATATCTCCAACAGCAAGCCCGGCAGCATGATAGTCATGTCCGTCGCCTGGGGCGCAGGCCTCGGCGGCATGGCGACGCCCATCGGCAGCGCCTCGAACCTTGTCGTCATAGAGTACCTGGAACAGGTCTCGGGCAAGGAGTATATGTACATCGACTGGGTGGTGCGTTTTGCCCCCATCATGCTGACTCTGCTGGTCACATGCACCATATATGTCTACCTGATCAGCCCGAAAAATGTCTTCCTCGCGGGCTCCAGGGAATACCTCGCCAAGGTAAGGGCGGATATGGGCAAGATGTCCAGAGACGAGGCGCTGTGCTTCGCCGTGTTCCTGCTTGCGATACTGCTGGCGTTCACGAGAAGCCTGTACGCCGAGCTCCTGCCCGGCCTGGCCCCGGCCTATGGCTTCGCGGCCTGCGCGATAATCCTCTTCCTCATCCCCGGCAAGACCAGGAAACGCATAGTGAGCTGGAAAAAGGTCGAGGCGGAAGTGGACTGGGGACTGCTTTACATGTTCGGCGGCGCTCTGTCGCTAGGCAAGCTGCTGACGGGCACCGGCGCTGACGTGGCAATAGGAACGCTCATCGGCAACACCGGCGTGAGCAGCACGATGGGGCTCGTGTTCATCATCGTGACGTTCACCCTCGCGATGTCCGACCTCACGAGCAACGGCGCCACGGCCTCCATGTGCCTGCCCATCACCATGGCGATAGCCTCCGCGCTCGGGACGAACGCGACCCCGCTCCTCTACATCACAGCGATAGGCATCAACCTCTCGTTCACGATGCCGACCTCCATAAGGGCAATACCCGTCGGCTATGGACTCAAACCGTCCTTCCTGGCAAAGAGGGGCATAGTTCTCTCGGCGATCATCATCGTGGAAATGACCCTGCTGGGCTGGGCGCTAATAGAATTCTGGCCAGCCTTCAGCCTGTAAAACGAAACCGCCGCCCATACCGGGCGGCGGTTTTTTATCACTCAGGGAGCTTGCAGACGTCTATCCACTCGAGAGCGTTGGAATATTTCCACAGCTCGTCCAGGTTGAGCTCTATGGCGCTGGAGGGGCTGCCGACGGCGGGGAAGACGGTCTCGAAGCGCTTGAGGCTGTCGTCCAGGTACACGTCCACGCCCTCGTTTATGCCGAAAGGGCAGACGCCGCCGACCGGGTGGCCGACCAGCTCGAGCACCTCCTCGGGGGTCAGCATCTTGGCCTTGAAGTGGAACTTCTCCTTGAACTTGTGGTTGTCTATCCTCGCGTCTCCGGCGGCGAGGATGAGCAGCGCGCCGCCCTCAGGCTTCTTGAACGACAGCGTCTTGGCTATCCTCGCGCCCTCGACGCCGAGCGCCTTGGCCGCAAGCTCCACCGTCGCGCTGGAGACCGTGAACTCTATGACGCGGTCCTCCATGCCGAACTGCCTGAAATACGCGCGCCCTCTCTCAATGGACATCTCTCTTTTGCCTCTCTTTCAAATTATTTGCAGAACCATTCCAGCAGGTCGAGCGTCCCGCTGCCCTGAGCCATGGCCAGGCTCTCGGTGAGCAGCACGTCGTCTATGTCGTAATACTGCACGAAGTAGCTGAGCGTCATCGCGCTGTACTTGCGGTAGTCTATGACGTAGACGTTGTGGTAGTGCTGCGTCAGATAGGGCGCGAAGGGGTTCCCGAAGGAGTCCTTGATGACGACGCAGTTGGGGCCGTCCGGAAGGTCGTTGTTGGTGATGGTGACAAGCGGGTGGTCGCCGCCGAGGAAGGTCATGTACTTCGAGTATATGCTCGACTTGGACATGTCCGTCAGCACCGGCCACTCGAAGGAGCTGCCGTTGTCCTTCGTGATGGTCATGGTGATGTCGCCCGGCGGGTTATAGGCCGTGACGTTGTCCTCCCGCAGCTTAGAGCTCTGCGAGCAGCTGCCGTAGAACGAGCCGAGGAAGGGGCCCATGTCCAGCTCCTCGAAGTCCTCCAGCGGCACCGGCTCAAAGCCCGCCGAGGCGCAGAACTCCTCGTAGGCGTAGTAGGCGCCGAGCGCCGTCCAGTGGTGGTCGGTGCGGAAGTAGAGGTACTCGTCGTTGTGCTCGATGAGGCGGTTGAAGACGTTCACGCGACCGACGTCCTCGCTCTCGCGCGAGAAGATGTAGCTTATCGTCTGGCCCTGGTCAGTGCACTTGAGCTGCTCCATGTAGTCCGAGGACACCACGACGCCGACGCTGGTCGGGATGAGGATGTCGTAGAGCTTCACGTTGTACTGCTTGAGCATCTCGGCGCAGGAGTTCACAAGCTCGATGTGCCGGTCGGAGCCGCTCTGGGAGAAGCCGTAGTAGGCAAAGGCCGCGTCGCCTATCTGGAGGACGTTGCCGTAGATGACCTCCGTCTCGTCGTCCACCTGGAGGCCGCCCCAGTGCTCGACGGATTCCTCCGGCGGGGAGGTCAACACGACCTCGGGCGTCGGCGGGGGAGTGGGGGTCGGCGTGGGCTCGGGCGTCGGCGTAGGCTCGGGGGTGGGCGTGGGCTCCGGCGTCTCGTCCGCGGGCGGCAGCTCGTCCGCCTCGCCTATGTCGCCGTAGATGACCACGTCGTTTATGCCGTGCAGCTCGCCCAGGCGGGCCGAGACGGAGAGCCAGTAGTCGCGGAAGGGGAAGGTGTCCGAAAACCACAGCCCTATGCCGTCGAAGTACTCGCCCGAGAGCAGCGTGTCCACGGAAAAGGCGGGGAATTCCGTCAGCTTTCGCTTCTCGCTCGCGGACTCCGTGGGCCGCAGCGGGAGGATGAAGGCGACTATGGTAAGCGCAAAGAGCACGGCGAAGAAGGGCACGGCGATGCGCGTGCGGCGCTTTGCCTCCTCGCGGCGTTTGGCGCGGGGCGATCTGTGTTTTTGTTCGTGTTCGTGGCTCATGCGCGCACCTCAGAACTGGAAGTAGATGAAGGGGTTGTAGCTGTCGCCCACGAGCGAGGCCGTGGAGAGCAGCAGCAGAACAATCGGGAACACGATGTAGGCCATTAGGTTGAAGAGCCTCTCCCCGGAGCGGCTGCGCCGGAGCCGGGTGCCCGCGCCGTTGGCCATGGTCTTTACGAGCGGAGTGCAGGCGATGGCGGAGACGGCGAGGAGGAAGACGTTGTTCTTGAGCAGCGTTATCGACACAAAGTCCGACGCCGCGTTGCCGTTGGCGCCGAAGAGGCCGAGGAACACCGTCCAGCCCAGGCGCACGTCCGTGAAGTGGAAGAGTATCCAGCCCACGAAGACGACAAAGAGCAGATAGATGTGCGGCAGGATGTGCAGCTTTGCAAAGAGCCGCTTGAGGAAGAGCCGCTCTATGAGGATGAACACGAAGAAGTACAGCCCCCAGAGCACGAAATTCCAGTGCGCCCCGTGCCAGAGACCGGTCAGCGCCCAGACGATGAAGAGGTTGAGCACCGAGCGCGCCTTGGAGCACTGCCGCCCGCCGAGCGGGATGTAGACGTAGTCGCGGAAGAAGGTGCCGAGCGAGATGTGCCAGCGCCGCCAGAACTCCGTGACGGTCTTGGAGAGGTAGGGGTAGTCGAAGTTCTCAAGGTAGTGCAGCCCCAGCATCCGGCCCATGCCGATGGCCATATCGGAGTAGGCGGAGAAGTCGAGGTATATCTGCATCATGAAGGCCGCGACGCCCACCCAGGCGCCCAGGGCCGAGAGGCCGGAGAGCGTGGAGAGGTTCTCCGCAAAGAGCGAGGCGTTGGAGGCCGCGTCGGTCGAGAGCAGGAGCTGGTCGGCCAGCGCGCCGCAGGGGTTTGCAAGCAGCGTCTTTTTCGCGAGGCCGACGGTGAAGCGGGAGATGCCGCTGAGCAGGTCGCGGCTGTCGCGCTGGACAAAGAGCTCGTGCGCGATGGTCTTGTAGCGCACGATGGGTCCCGCCACGCACTGGTGGAAGAGCGAGGCGTAGAGCAGGACGTTCAGGTAGCTCGGCTGCGCCTCGGCGTCGCCGCGGTAGACGTCCACGACGTAGGTGAGCAGCTGGAAGGTGTAAAACGAGATGCCTATCGGCAGCGCGATGTTCGCGATGAACTCCGGCACCTCGCCGAAGACGGAGCAGATGAGCCCCGCGTACTTGAAAAAGCCGATGAGCGCGATGTCTATGGCGCAGGAGACGGCCACCCAGGCGCGTTTCCCCTTGCGCGAGGCCGCCCTCTCCACGCGCAGCGCGCAGAACCAGGAGCAGAGCGACATGAACATCAGCAGCAGGACGTATTTCGGTTCTCCCCAGGCGTAGAAGATGAGGGAAAAGACCAGCAGGGACATATTTTTTGCCTCCCTGCCCTTGCACAGCACGTACACAAGGAGCGAGAGGGGCAAAAAGGCATATAGGAATATGAGACTAGAAAAAACCATATACCGCACCAAACCCGTTGATTTTAAGCTTCTGCGCTAAGCATAGCCAATACGCTAAACATGCTAAACATTATATACCAGCCACCGCACCCAGCGCAAGGCAGAATTCGACAAACGCAAAAAAGGCCGCGCCGCAAACTGCGGCGCGGCCCGGTGGGCTGCGGCTTATTCGCTGAGCAGCAGGGAGCCGTCCTTGCCGCTCTGGGATATCTGGAGCACCGTGCCGTCCGAGAGGACAAGGCAGAACTGCGGCGTGTCCATGAACACGGAACTTATGGCAAGCGCCTCGCCCGCGTCGAGCTTGTTTATCCAGGCGTACTCGTCGCCCGTGTCGTAGATGACGGTGGGCTCCTCCTCGTCGTAGACGGTGATGGTGTCGCCCGCGGCTATCGAGCTGCCGTGCAGGGCGATGGGGCCCATGTCGGCGGCGGCGACTATGCGGTAGTCGACGAGGTACTCCTCCTCACCCTCGGAGCGTAGCACCCGTACCGAACCCGCGACGGGCACGTCGGCGGCGTCCTCGGCAAAGGCGATGGAGAGGTCGGCGGCCGTGCCGGAGGCCTCGGAGGGCTCGGGGATATACTCGGCCTTGATAAGGCCCTCGAGCTCGGAATAGGGCACGGCAAACTCGACCTTGCCGCGCGCCCCGGCAGCGATCTCGCCCACCTGGGCGACGATGACCAGCGCGTCGTCCGTGAGATACCAGGCGTCGGTGTCGTACACGCGCTCGGTGAAGCCCTCGACGTCAAAGAGCTCCTCGGCGTCCTCCTTGGCCGCGGCGAGGATGTGCTCCGTGAGCGCCGCGCGCAGGGCCTCGGGGTCGTCCGTCAGGTCGTCGATCGAGAGGGCCTTGCCGGTGACGGTGCTGAAGTTCTGGCCAAAGTAGTCGTAGCTCCCGTGGGCGCCGCCGGTGTAGGCGTAGGTGTAGCAGAGCAGGCTGAGCACCGCGCCGTCGCCGCGCTCCACCTCGGCGCTGCTGCTCCAGCCGTAGGCGAGCCAGATCTCGCGCCCGGCGTCGTCCAGCGCGTCAAAGGCCTCGCAGGCCGCGTCGTAGGCGTCCTTGGTGTTGTCCTCGCTGGCGGCGAGTTTTTCCTGCAGGGCCTTGGTTATCGCGGCGGCGGCCTCGTCGCGGCCCTCGATGGTGACGGTGGGCAGCAGGGCGTCGGCCTTGAGGACGATGTAGCCCTCATAGGTGCTCGCAAGGCCGTCAAACTCGCTGGAAACGAGGATGGTGCCGTCGAATTTCTCGGGCTCCGCGCTCGGCTCCGGTGTGGGGCTGGCCTCCGGCTCACCCGAGACCGTGGGCGCGGGCGTGGGCGTGACCTCCGCCGCCGGCGCGCCGCAGGCGGCCAGGGAGAGAATGAGCGCTGAGATGAGCGCAAGGGAAATGAGCTTCTTTTTCAAATCATAACACCTCCGGTGCTGTGGGTGATGTAAGTATGCGCGCCTCGGCGCATTTTTACGATGCTTGGACTGCAAAAGACGCGGACTTGTTCCCGGGGCGCGCGAAAAGTTCGCTCAACCGAGCCCCGCGGCCTCCGAGAGGTACTTTATGACGGCCTTACGTGTGAGTATGCCGCAGAGCGTGCCGCGGCCGTCGACTATGGGCACAAAGTTCTGGTCCAGCGTGGCAGCGACGACATCGGCGCCTTCGGCGTCGATGGGCAGGGCAGGGCAGAAGTCGCGGCGGACGATGCTCTTGATCCGGTACTGCTCCTGGGCCTTGAGGTCGGTGGTGCCGGTGGCCAGGACGTGGCGGAGAAAGTCGCCCTCGGTGACGCTGCCTATGTACTGCTCGTGTTCGTTGAGCACGGGTATGGCCGTGTAGCCGTGGTGGGTGAAGCACTCGAGCCCCTGGCGGATGGTGTCGTTCTCGTGCAGGAATGCGGTGTAGAGCTTGGGTATCATCAGTTTCGCAATGTTCATTACAGACCTCCGGAAGATGCTCTGCCGCCCGCGAGGCGGCTATATTATGATTATATCAGACCCGAAGCGCCCGTCCAAGTGCCCAGATGTTAAATTTCACCGCCGACACCTTGAAAGTGCGCGGCGGAGCCGGTATATTATAGTCAGGAAGGAGAGAGAACAATGGCAAAAAAGAAAATGACCGTCCCCGACTTCAAGAAGTTCAAGCAGGAGGGGCGCAAGTTCACCTACGTCACCGCCTATGACTACACCACCGCCTCCATCGTGAACGAGAGCGAGACGGAGGTCATCCTCGTCGGCGACTCGCTGGGCATGGTCATGCTCGGCTACGACACCACCGTCGGCGTCACGCTCGACGACATGATCCACCACATCCGCCCGGTGGTTAAGGGCGCGCCGGACACCTTCATCGTGGGCGACATGCCCTTCGGGAGCTATCAGCAGAGCCCGGAGCAGGCCATAGCGAGCGCCTGCCGCATCCTCATGGAGACGCACTGCGACTGCGTCAAGCTCGAGGGCGGGGCCGCGATGGCGGAGACCATCCGGCGCATGGTCGAGGTCGGCATCCCCGTCATGGGCCACATCGGGCTGACGCCGCAGTCGGCCTCAAGCTTCGGCGGCTTCAAGATGCAGGGCGGCACGCCGGAGGGCGCGGCCAAGCTCATCGCGGATGCCAAGGCGCTGGAGGCGGCGGGCGTGTTCTCCATCGTGCTCGAGTGCGTGCCGAGCGGCGTGGCCAAGGCCGTGACCGAGGCGGTGAGCGTGCCCATCCTCGGCATAGGCGCCGGCCCGTACGTCGACTGCCAGGTGCTGCTCACGCACGACCTGCTCGACATGTACGGCGACTTCAAGCCCCGCTTTGTCAAGCACTTCGCCCACATCCGCAAGGAGATGGTGGACGGCCTGAACGCCTTCCACGCAGAGGCCCTCTCCGGCGAGTTCCCCACGCCCGAGTACAGCTTCAACCGCGTCGTCGAGGGCTACGAGCTGTAAGATGGCGGCGCTGAGAAATTTCGTCTCCGCGGCCTTCGCGGGCATGAGCATCGGCCTCGGCGGCCTGGTGTACCTCTCGGTGGAGAGCCGCGTCGTCGGCTCGGCGCTCTTCACCATAGGGCTCTACACCATCTGCACCTTCGGCCTCTGCCTCTATACGGGCCGCATCTGCTACGCCTTTGAGAACGACGGCAAATACGCCCTGACGCTGCCGGTCATCTGGCTGGGCAACCTCGTCGGCACGGGCGTCACCGCCGTGTTCGCGCGCATGACGCGCCTCTCCGGCCTCGCGGAGGGCGCGGCGGCGCTCTGCGAGGTGAAGCTCGGCGACGGGCTCGTCAGCCTCTTTTTCCTCGGCGTGCTGTGCAACATCTTCATCTACATAGCGGTCGAGGGCTACAAGAGCTGCCCGCACGAGCTGGGGAAGTACCTCGTGCTCTTCTTCGGCGTGATGGGCTTCATCCTCGCCGGGACGGAGCACTGCGTGGCGGACATGTTCTACTTCTGGCTCTCCGGGCTCTGGAGCGGCCCCGCCGTGCTGAGAGTGCTCATTATCACCCTCGGCAACAGCGCCGGCGGCCTCCTCGCCCGCACCCTCCATCGCTGCGCCCTGCAGCGGATATGAAAAAAGGCCGGGAAACCTTGAGTTTCCCGGCCTTTTGCCGTTTTTTCAGCTTTCGAGGTAGCGCATGATGAGGGCCGCAGCCTGGGCGCGGGTCGCGGTGGCGGTCG
>ENA-OPCE01000641-OPCE01000641.1-human-gut-metagenome-genome-assembly--contig:-NODE-641-length-27700-cov-7.419859_pt1 | contig 27700 bp, 25 predicted proteins | sample MGYA00241247_ERZ501474 | MGnify/ENA primary metagenome ERZ501474 (study PRJEB25962, sample SAMEA2042572) | human gut metagenome | biome: human gut; feature: human-associated habitat; material: faeces... | reverse complement strand
GCCCACGCCGACGGGGTCGAGCACCACGGGCTTGCCCTGCCGCGAGCCCTCGCGCCCGGAGATGAGGCAGGCGTCGAACTTCGCGCGGGAAGGCGTGCCGCAGTTGAGGACCTCCGCGTCCGCTATGCGGGCTATGTCCGCCATCTCCTCGGGCGCCTCGGCCATCATCGGGCTCGCGCCGAGGGCGAGGGCGATGTTGGCGCAGTCGTTGGCGGTCACGATGTTGGAGATGCAGTGCAGCAGCGGGCGGCGGCGGCGTATATCGTCGAGGCGGGTGAGCTCGGGCATTTATTTCAGCTCCAGACTTCTCTGCAGTATCTTGAGCGCGCCTCCGGCCCTGAGGGCGAAGACGAGCACGCCGGCGATGATGGAGCCGGCGACGGTGGAGATGAGGAAGGGGATGATGTAGGCGGTGACGGCCAGGGTGGCGGCGTCCCCGTTCGTGAACAGGATGGACACCGGCCAGGCGCAGAGGCCGCCCAGCACGCCGGTGCCGAGCATCTCGGCCACGAGCGTGACGAGGATGGCGGCGACTTCATTCTTGTTGCGCAGCGCCTTGTAGGCAAGGCCGCAGCAGAGCGCGCCCACCATGCTGCCGGGGAAGGCCATGAGCGTGCCCGCGCCGACGAGGTTGCGGATGAGGCTGGCGCAGAAGGCCACGCCCACGCCGTAGCCGGGGCCCAGGAACACGGCGCACAAGACGTTCACCATGTGCTGGGTGGGCGAGCACTTGCTCCCGAAGACGGGGAAGCTGACAAAGGCGCTGCCCACGACGGCGAGCGCGACGAATATGGCGGCGATAGCGAGTTTCTTGGTGCTGTTGCTTCTCATTTTTGACACTCCTTTTCATCAAAAGACGCGGAGAAAAACGGCGATATGCGGCGTTTCCCCCGTAGGATACAAGGTCGGTCGAGGCTTGCTGGCCTCCTCTCACGCCGGAACACGGCTTCCCATCGCTGCATATCTGGCCCGGACGCAGGGCGCTCCCCCTCCATCCGCCGCCGGCACGGCCGGCACGCCGAAACTCTTTTCCCCTCGCGCCTCCTTTTAAAGAGCGTCAAAAAACAAAAGGCTCCCATACGGGAGCCGGCAGGCGAAAATGACTCCCTCCGGCGGCATTACCCGCATCAGGTCATAGGGTCGAAGCGAATACTTCCTCTCAGCCCGGAGGCTCCCCTGTTTTTTGCGAGCCCATTATCTCACCGCGGCGCGGCCTTGTCAAGTTTCCGCTTGCAATCGGGAAAAGGCGGGCGTATAATAATTCATGTCAACAGGGGAGCTCTGTGAGGGCTGAGAGGAGGCGCGAGCCTCGACCCGACCTGATTTGGATAATGCCAACGTAGGGAAATATTGCAGCTTCTGCCGCAGGCTTGCCTTATTTGGCGTGCCTGCGCTTTTTGTTTGGGAGGAATGGCTATGAAAATGGACCCCGCGGAGCTCCGGCTCTACGCCGTGACGGACAGGGCCTGGACGGACGGCGCCGAGGGCGTCTGCCGCCAGGTGGAGGCCGCCATCAGAGGCGGCGCGACCTTCGTGCAGGTGCGCGAAAAGCACCTGGAGCACGACGAATTTCTGGACGAGGCCAAAAAGGTCGTCGCAATCTGCCGCGCCCACGGCGTCAAGTGCGTAATAAACGACGCCGTCGACATCGCCGTGGAGTCCGGCGCGGACGGCGTGCACGTCGGCCAGGAGGACCTCGAGGCCGGCCTCGCCCGCGAGCGGCTGGGCCCGGACAGGATAATCGGCGTCTCGGCGCACAACGCGGAGGAGGCCCGGCGCGCCCAGGCCGCGGGCGCGGACTACATCGGCTCCGGCGCCGCCTTTGCCACCAGCACCAAGGAAAACGCCTCGCCCATAGGGCCCGAGGGCCTGCGCAGCGTCGTGGAGGCCGTGGACATCCCCGTCGTCGCCATCGGCGGCATCACGCGCGAGAACATCTCCGAGCTCGACGGCCTGGGCCTCGCGGGCGTCGCCGTGGTCTCCGCGCTCTTTGCGCAGCCGGATGTTGAGGCCGCCGCGCGCGAGCTGCTGCCGCTGTGCGAAAAGCTCGCGGAAAAGTGAATAACACGCAGAAAACCGGGTAAGACCCGTTTTTCAAGCGGTGCATTGGGGGCACCACCTTGCGCCGCTATACAAAAGCAATGCTTGGAAAGGAAGAGAAGTATGAAGACAGCATTGACTATCGCTGGAAGCGACTCCAGCGGAGGCGCCGGTATCCAGGCGGATATCAAGACCATGACTCTCAACGGCGTATTCGCCATGAGCGCCATAACGGCCCTGACCGCCCAGAACACGACCGGCGTCACAGACATCATGGAGGCCACCCCCGAGTTCCTGGCCGAGGAGATAGACGCCGTGTTCACCGACATCTATCCCGACGCGGTCAAGATAGGCATGGTCTCCTCGGCGGGGCTCATCGAGCTCATCGCCGCGAAGCTGCGCGAGTACGGCGCAAAGCACATCGTCGTCGACCCCGTCATGGTGGCGACGAGCGGGGCAAAGCTCCTGCGCGACGACGCCATAGACACGCTCAAGCGCGCGCTGCTGCCCCTGGCCGAGGTCGTCACGCCCAACATCCCGGAGGCGGAGATCCTCTCCGGCATGAGCATCTCCGGCGCGGCGGACATGGAGGCCGCGGCGAAGAAGATCAGCGCCGAATACGGCTGCGCCGTCCTCTGCAAGGGCGGGCACGACACCAACGACGCCAACGACCTGCTCTGCCACCCGGACGGCACCACCCGCTGGTTCATGGGCAGGCGCATCGCCAACCCGAACACCCACGGCACGGGCTGCACGCTCTCGAGCGCCATCGCCGCGAACCTCGCCAAGGGCTTTTGCCTCGAGGACTCCGTGGAGCGCGCCAAGACCTACCTCTCCGGCGCCCTTGCGGCCATGCTCGACCTCGGGCACGGCTCCGGGCCCATGGACCACGCCTTTGACATAAAGGCCGAGTACAGAATGGAGGCGCGCGCATGAAAAAGACCTCCACTTTCCAGAACGGCCTGATCTGGTTCGGCGCAGGCGTGTCCATCGCCGAGATACTCACCGGCACCTACTTTGCCCCGCTCGGCATGACTAAGGGCATCCTCGCCATCGTCGTCGGCCACATCATCGGCTGCGCGCTCTTCTTCTTTGCGGGCCTCATCGGCGGCCGCACGGGCCTGAGCGCGATGGAGACGGTCAAGATGTCCTTCGGCAAGAGGGGCGGACTGCTCTTCGCCTTTTTGAACGTCCTGCAGCTCGTGGGCTGGACGGCCATCATGATCTACGACGGCGCTCTCGCCACCAACGGCATCTTCGACACCGGCGCCTGGGTCTGGTGCCTCGTCATAGGCGTGCTCATCCTCGTGTGGATACTCATCGGCATCACGAACCTCGGCTGGGTGAACAAGATCGCCATGGCCGCGCTGTTCATCCTTACGCTGGTGCTCTGCAAGGTCATCTTCTTCGACGGCAACCCCGCGGCGGACACCTCCGCCTTCGGCGAGGCCATGAGCTTCGGCGCGGCGGTGGAGCTCGCGGTGGCGATGCCGCTCTCCTGGCTGCCGCTCGTGAGCGACTACACGCGCGAGGCGCAAAAGCCCTTTGCCGCCACCCTGGCCAGCACGCTGACCTACGGCCTCGTGTCCTGCTGGATGTACATAATCGGCATGGGCGCGGCCATCTACACCGGCGAGGGCGACATAGCCCTCATCATGGTGAAGGCCGGCCTCGGCATCGCGGCGCTCGTGATCCTCATCCTCTCCACGGTCACCACCACCTTCCTCGACGCCTGGAGCGCGGGCATCTCCTCCGAGAGCCTCTCCAAAAAGCTCTCCGGCAAGTGGGTGGCGGTCGTCGTGACGGTCATCGGCACCGTGGCGGCGATACTCTTCCCGATGGACGACATCACGAACTTCCTCTACCTCATCGGCTCCGTGTTCGCGCCCATGATAGCCGTGCAGCTCGCCGACAACTTCATCCTCAGGCGCTCGAGCTTCCAGCTCTCCTTCGACTGGGTGAACCTCTCCGTCTGGCTGGTGGGCTTCGTGCTCTACCGCGTGCTGATGACGGTGGACATCGTCGTCGGCAACACCCTGCCCGACATGGTGATAACGATGATCCTCTGCGTCATCGTCCGCAAGCTCGCCGGCAAGCGCGCCGCCTGAGCGAAAATATATAATGAGGCCCCGGGTCACTTGGCCCGGGGCCTTTTCTCATTCCTCCGCCGCGCCGGAGACCCGGCCGGCTATGTAGCCCTGCACGTCGTCAAAGGGGATGCCCAGGGCGACGGAGAACTCGCCGTAGAGCAGGTTTTCCGCCCGCTTCATGAACCGGGCGTCCACCTGGCCGAACTTGCGCTTCCTGCTCTCCACGTACTGCTTTTTCGCGTAGATGGACATCACGAGCTCTATGAGGTCCGAGCAGCTGTGGGAGCCGAGGGCCTCCTGATAGTGGGCCGCGAGCTGGGTGAAGTTGCGGTCGTGATATACCTCGGCGCTCATGCCGGGTATGGCGTCTATGAGCTTTTCCGCCTCCTCCCGGCTGATGACCGGGCGCATGAATACCTTCGTGTCCACCGGGATGCGTATCGTGCCGTCCTGATACAGGGGCTTGAGCAGGTAATACTGCCGCGCCGCCTCGCCGGGCCTGGGTTTGGGCGTGTCCACCGCCTCCACCCGGCAGACGCCCGTTCCTCCGTATACTATCAAGTCTCCGATTTGATACATTTTCGCCCCACCTGTCGTTAAATATGGCCTACTCATTGTTATTTCGTGTATATTTTATCACATTTGCGGTTTAAATGTAAGTAAAAAATCCGACCGCGTAAAAAACTTGTTAATTTCTCCCCTTCGTGATATCATCTGGGGCAAAGGAGGAGAGCATATGATACTCTGCTTTTCCGGCACGGGCAACAGCCTGTATGCCGCGCGCATCATCTCCGCCGTCACCGGCGACGAGATCGTCTCGCTCAACGACCGGCTCAAGCACGGAGGCCCCGCGGCGTTCTCGTCGGAGCGCCCCTTCGTGGCCGTCGTGCCCACTCACGCCTGGCGCATACCCGGCTCCATCGAGGCCATGTTCCGCCGCGCGAGGTGGGAGGGCAGCCGCAAGCTGTATTTCTACCTCACCTGCGGCTCCGAACCCGGCAACGCCGCCAAGTACTGCCGCCGCCTCTGCGAGGAAATAGGCATGGAGTACATGGGCACGGGCGTCGCCGTCATGCCCGAAAACTACCTCGTCATGTTCCCCACGCCCGACAGCGCCGAGGCCGCCGCCATAATCGAGCGCGCCGAGCCCGGCATAGAGGCCGGCGCCCGTGAGATCGCCGCCGGCAGGCCCCTCGCCGACCCGAAGATCGGCGTCGTGGACAGGCTCCGCAGCGGCATCGTAAACGACATGTTCCGCACCTTCTATGTCAAGGACAGGCCCTTCCGCGTCTCGGACAAGTGCATAGGCTGCGGCAAGTGCGCAAAGCTCTGCCCCGTGAACGACATCTCCCTGCGCGACGGCCGCCCCGTCTGGCAGGGCCGCTGCATGCACTGCATGGCCTGCATAAGCGCCTGCCCCGTGCAGGCAATCGAATACGGCCGCGCCTCCGTCGGCCGCCCGAGGAACTACCTCACCCGCGTGCCCGCGCAATACGCTGAAAGGAAGCAGGAAGAGACTTGAAACGACACTCCAGGCCCGTCGGCCTCCTGACGGCAATACTGCTAGGCCTCGCGTGCAGCGTCGTGGTGACGCTGTTCGTGCTCTGGGCGCACCCCGTCTCCGTCCTGGCCATGCTGGGCAAGATGCTGCGCCAGCCGCTGATACTCTTTCTCAACTGGTTGCCCATAGCCCTGCTCACCGCGGCCTTTGCCTTCGCGTTCCGGAACGTGTTCTTCAGCTCCGCGCTCGTGGGACTCATAGCGGGCGCCATGTCCCTCATAAACCGCGTCAAGCTCACCATCCGCGGCGAACCCTTCGTGCCGAGGGACATCTCCCTCATCAAGGAGGCCGCGGACGCCGCGGGCAGCTACGACATGACCCTGCCCTGGTTCCAGATAGGCTGCCTTGTTGTGATGACGGCGGTGTTCATCGCCCTGGGCGTGCTGCTGCCGCTCAAAAAGTCGGAGGACGCGCCGAAAAAGCGCGGTGCGCTCGTGCGCGTCACAGGCTTCGTGCTCTGCCTCGCCGTGCTCGTCGGTGCGGTCGGGCTGGTGTACAGCTCCACGGACCTCTACAACTCCTTCGAGACCACGGAGCCCTACAACCTCAGCTCCGTGAACAACGAGCTCGGCTTTGCCTACTACTTCTGCTACCACTTCTCCACATATAAAATAGAAAAGCCCGAGGGCTTCGACCGCGACGAGGCCGCCTCCTGGGAGACCGGCTATGAGAGCGCGCCCGACGCCGCGGACGTGAACGTCGTGTTCGTCATGAACGAGGCCTTCTCGGACATCCTCAACGAGGACGTGTTCGTCTTCCCCGAGGGCGAGAACCCGATGGAGGTCTACAACACCATGGCCGAGGGCGAAAACGCCTGGGCGGGCCACATCGTGGTGCCCTATTTCGCAGGCGGCACGGCGGACACGGAGTTCGACGTCGCGTCCGGCATGCAGACGAACCTGCTCAATCCCGCCGCGCCCTCGCTCACCGCCTTCCGCACCGTGAACCGCGACCTCGACAGCATCTTCCGCGTCTTCGGCGCAGACGGCTACACCAGCTGCTTCATGCACCCGGGGCAGAGCTGGTTCTATAACCGCGAGAACGTCTACGACTGGTTCGGCGCGGACGAGAGCTTCTTCGTCGAGGACTTCGACGCCGAGTACAAGGGCAGCTGGGTCACGGACGAGAGCGTCCTGCGCGAGCTCGTCTCCCGCTTTGAGGAGAAGAGCGCCGGCGGCGGGCTGGACTTCACCTACGCCGTCACCATCCAGAACCACATGTCCTACACCGCCGAGAAGTACGGCGACTACGTCTGCCCCGAGGTGGAGACCACGGCGGAGCTCTCGCCCGAGATCCAGACCGCCGTGAACGTCTACGCCGAAGGCATAAGGGACGCCAACGCGATGCTCGAGGACCTGACGGAGTTCTACTCCGAGCAGTCCGAGCCGGTGCTGCTGGTGTTCTTCGGCGACCACCTGCCGTATCTGGGCGACAACCGCCAGGGCTATGCCGAGCTCGGCCTGCCCGCGGCAAGCGTCACAGGAGGGGAGGACCCCTTCGCGGCCTACACCGCGCCCGTCCTCTTCTGGTGCAACGACGCCGCGGCCGAGGCGCTGGACTTTGCAAACGTGATCGAGGCGCTCGACCTGCCCGCCGACGGGCGGATAAGCGCCTGCTACCTCGGCGCCGTAGTGCTCGAACTCACGGGCCGCGGCGAGGTCTCGCCCTGGTTCGCCTTCCTCAACGAGATGCGCCGCGAGCTGCCCGTGCTGCACAACGGCTATTATGAGAGCGCCGACGGCGAGATCACAACGGAGCCGACGGCCGAAGAGGCCGCCCTCGTGAGCCGCATGCGCTGCTGGGCCTACTACAAACTGCGCTACGGCGTGGTGAAATGAGACAAAAAAGAGCCGAAAAAAGGGGCCGTCAGTGTTGACGGCCCTCATTTTTGGCCCTGTGCAGAAAAAATATGTGAATCTGCGGAAAAACGTGGTATAATGGTCCCGTCGGTAAGCCGACCAAGCCCCTTGCGGGGCCGGAAGAAGGAGGCACAGAAATGGGCATTAGGATAATAACCGTCAGCCGCCAGTTCGGCAGCGGCGGCAGGACCATCGCAAAGGAAACAGCCGAGAGGCTCGGCTGGAAATACTATGACAAGGAGCTCGTCAAGAAGATCGCCGAGGAGAGCGGCCTCGCCGAGAGCTACATACTCGAGAGCGGCGAATACGCCTGCTCCACCAGCAGCTTTCTCTTCAACTGGGTAATGAACGCGGAGGGCGCCCGCAGCGGCAGCCTGCCCATTTCCGACCAGCTCTACATTATACAGCACAACATCATCAAGGACCTCGCCGAGCACGAGCGCTGCGTCATCGTGGGCCGCTGCGCGGACTACATCCTGCGCGACAGGACGGACTGCCTACACACGTTCTTCCACGCGGACAACGCCTTCCGCGCCGACCGCATCGTCCGCCTGTACGGCGAGCGCCCGGAAAAGCCCGAGAAGCGCCTCAAGGAGAAGGACGACAAGCGCCGCGCCTACTACCGCCACTATACCGGCCACCAGTGGGGCCTCGCCGAGAACTACGACATCTGCCTCGACTCCGGCCGCCTGGGCATAGACCAGTGCGTGGACATCCTCGTCAACGCCGCAAAAGCGTAATAAGCAAAAAAGAAGCCGGAGCAAAGGTAACTTTGCTCCGGCTTTTGGTGCGCGAGGCGGGACTTGAACCCGCACGTGCGTAGTGCACACTAGAACCTGAATCTAGCGAGTCTGCCAATTCCACCACTCGCGCATTTGGAATGCTCGACTATAATAGCACCTGCACGGAGAAATGTCAACAAAAACTTGGCCGTTATTGACACGCCCGCCGCGCAGGTGATAACATAGTCCCACGCCGGTGTGGTGGAACTGGCAGACACCTGGGACTTAAAATCCCATATCCGCAAGGATGTACGGGTTCGAACCCCGTCACCGGCACCAAAAGAGGCAGAAGGGAAGCTCCTTCTGCCTCTTTTGTTTTTATGGTTGTCAGATGACGTATTTGCTCTTGAGGCCGCAGATGATGTCCTCGGTCTCGGCGGCTATCTTCTGCACCATGTCGGCGCAGCGAGGAAGGTCGGTGATGCGCTGGGCGCATTCGCCGGCGCCGGCCATGGCGTTTGCCTCGTCGCCGTTATAGGTGGCCGCGACGCCGAGACGCTCGGCGACGAGCAGGTCCATGGGGATCTTCGTGAAGTCGTCCGGCACGCCCACGTAGGAGCCGGGGGCGTCCTTGGCGGTGTTGTATGCGTGCTGCTGGGCCGCCGGGGTCCTCAGCCAGCGCGCGGGGCCCACAAAGCCGCGGGCTATGAGCGTGCCGCCGTCGCCGCAGTCGAGGATCAGCTTCTTCCACAGATCGCAGAAGTCGCTCTCCTCGGTGGCGAGGAAGCGGGTGCCCATCTGCACGCCGTCGGCGCCCATGGCAAGCGCCGCGGCGAGGCTCTTCGCGTCGCAGTAGCCGCCGGTGCCGCAGACCAGGGTGTTCTCGTCGGAGAACTTTTCAACGATGTCGGGCAGCAGCGTCATGCTGTGCACGGGCTGCCAGGCGGTGTGGAAGCCGCCCTCGTGACCGGAGGCTATGAGCACCTGCACGCCGGCCTTCTTGCAGCGCGCGGCGGTGCGCACGCCGGGGAAGACGTGCATCCAGATCATGCCCTGCTCCTTCACGAAGCCCGCCCAGGGCACGGGGTCGCCGGCTGTGGTGACCAGGACCTTGAAGCGCTCCGCGACGGCGGGGTCCCGGCGGACCTCCTTGATGGCCTTCATGACGTTCATGGCGTTTTCGCGGACCTCGGCCGAGACCATGACGTTGGCGCCGAAGACGGCGCCCTCGTTTGTCTCATTGTAGATGCGGGTGAACATCTTCTTGAAGATGGTGACGTCATCGTCGTCGAGCTCCGCGTGGGCCTGCTTGCAGAAGTCCTCGAAAACTACGGGGTTGGACTTGCGCGAGGTGGTGCCGAAGGTGCTGCACAGGCCGAGGCAGCCGGCGTTGGCGGCGGCGATGCAGAGGCTGGTCACGGGGAACGGGCCCATACCGGCCTGGATGATGGGGTATTTGATGCCTACGAGTTCGGTCAGTCTTGTCTTTAGCATGGTATATCTCCTTTTGTAAATGTGGGGTTTTCAGCTGCTATGAGCAAAGCCCCGTCCGCGTGCAAACGAACAGGGCTTTGGCCGGGCGGCGTCCTTCAGCGGGGTCGGGCGCCGCGCTTTGACGATCAGAAGTATATTCCGAGGCTGATGAGAGTGGCCGCGAAGCAGGCCATTATGATGGGCAGTACAACGGAGAGGACGAAGTTGTTGATGTACGCCTGCTTGTGGGTGAGCTTCGTGGTGGAAAGAGACGTGATGACGCCGGCGCTGTGGGGCAGGGTGTCGAGGCCGATGGAGGCCATGGCGACGAGCCTGTGCAGCTGATCGCCGGGGATGCCGGAGGACAGGAACAGGTTGCCGAAGTTCTGCAGGGCGATGTTCTCGCCGGAGGAGGCGGAGCCGTAGATGCCGGAGCACACGTTGGTGATGAGCACGATGGTGAAGGCGTTGACGCCGAGGTTCATGAGGCTGGTGACTATGGTCTGGAAGCCGGGGACGGCCGCGACGACGCCGCCGAAGCCGGAGGCGCAGCAGACGGTGATCAGGGGCATGACGGCCATGGGGATGGCGCCGGCGAAGAGGGCCTTGACGTCCATGAGCTTCTTCTCGAGGATGGAGAAGAGCACGTAGCCGACGACAATGCCGCAGCTGAGGGCGACGACGGCGGACATCTTGAAGCCGTTGAGCACGACGATGACGACGATCATGGGGATGAGGCAGGCCCAGAGGGGCTTCTCGTTCTCGACGGTGGGCTCGACCAGCTTTTCCTTGCTGATCTCGGCGCCGGTGGGCAGGAAGCCCTCGCCGCGCTTGTGGGTGCGCTTGACCTGGAAATAGATGTAGCAGCCGCCGAGGAACAGGGCGATGATGGTGCTCACGATGCCGAGACCGGGCGCGGCCATGGTGGTGGAGCCGAAGTACTCGCAGGGGATTATGTTCTGGATCTGGGGGGAACCGGGCAGCATGCCGATGGTAACAGTGGAGGAACCGAGCGCGGAGCAGGTGTACAGCCACCAGGGCACGTCAAGCTCCTTGAACAGCGCGCGGGACAGCGAGACCACGATGAACACCGTGACGAAGACGTTGACGCCGCCGTAGGTGAGGATGAGCTGGATGAAGGGAATGCTGATGACGGCCAGGAACTTGGCGGTGAGAGGATTCTTGGCCCTCTTGGCGATGCGGGCCACCTTGACGGCTATCGAGGCCGCGGCGGCGGAATCGCCCATGACCTTCGCGAAAAGTCCGCTGAACAGGAAGATCATGAAATATCCCGAAAGGAAGCTGGACGCCTTCGGCATGAATGCGTCGGTGAGCGCGGTGAACGGATTAAGGTTGCCGAAGAGAGCCACGATTATCGAGCCGATAATGGCGGCAAAGATCGTGTTGAGCCCCTTGAACGCAAGCCATATGAAGACTGCGAGGCCAACGATGATTCCGATGATACTCAGCATTGCGAAATTCCCTCTTTCTCTTTTCTGCATTTCCCCGGACGCCTGCCGCGCTTGTGACCGGGGCCACACGAAGCACTGTCCTGTGAGGTTGCTTAAATATTAACAAGTGGGGATAAAGAATTAAACATCAATAAATCTAAAAATTCAGTTGATATCTTTCGAAATCTGTGGTTAAAATATCTACAAGTAAAATTCCGAATTATTTTGTGAGGAATAAGCTATGATAATTACAAAATCAATGGTTTGCGACATTCTATCGGCACATAATATAGTTGAATACATAGCCGACGACACGCCTCAGAGCTTTGAAAAGGTCGGGTTTGTGACCGAAAACAGCCGTACTTTCACCATAAACGTCCTTTATATCGCAACGGCGGAACAGCTGCAAAAAGCCGCCTGCCCGGAGATGGACGGCATATGCGTGGTGTGCCGGGGAAGCGAAGCTTTCGCGCGGGAATTCACCGAAAAGCACCGCGTCGGGCTGCTGCTTTTTCCGGAGAGCGAGGACTTTTTCCAGGTGGCGAACGAGCTGCTGGACGGCATCTCCAGGCTCGACGGCTGGCTGAACAAGGTAAAGACCTGCATCGCCGCCGGGGAGCCCGTTCAGAGCCTGATAGAGGCCGGCGCGGACTTCTTCGGGGAAAATCCCGTCGTGCTGCTGAGCGTCTCCTTCAACGTCGTGGGCAGGAGCCTGGAGTCCACCTCCAGAAACGAAAAGGTCAACGGACTGCTCCAGCGCGGCTACCTCACCCAGGAGGAGGCGGACATAATGTCCCGCATGGGCTATCCGCTGCACCGGGAGGACTTCAAGGACGGCATGCTGGTGAATCCCCCGACATACATGGGCTGCCCGTTCCTGCTCATCGCCTTCCCCCCTCCCATGAAACAGGCCGCCTTCCTGGCCGTGTATTATGTGGCCAGTGTTCCAACTCCGGGTCAACTGGACGTCTTTCGCTGCTATGCCGGCCTGCTGCGGAACTATATCATGGGCCGCCTCAAGCCCGGAAAGCAGATGCCGTCTGCGCTGGAGCTGTTCATGGACGACATACTGCTGCACACGAGCGAGGACAGGGAGTACCTGGCGGACAGGGCAAAGCAGCTCCAGCTCCCGGTAAATGAGCCGTACCGCGTGGGGGTTATACAGTGGGAGGCGTATTCCAAGGACCAGGCCGACTATGTCCTCTGGCGGGTCCGCGCCGTGCTGGGCAAATCCGTGTACAGGATCATGCGGTATCACGACTCCGTGCTGCTGCTCATGAAGGGCAGCGTGCCGCACGCCACGGTGCTCCGGAACATGGATGAGACGGCCGACAAGCTAGCGGGCATACTCTCGGTCTGTGACGGCCACATCGGCTTTTCGCCGGAGGTCGACAACCTGTTCAAACTGGACGTGGCCTACAAGCTGGCCTGCTCCGCCGCGAAGTTCGGACAGCTGATAGGCGGGGGCGACAAGCTCTATTTTTACTCCGAATACTATATTTATGACATGATAGACAGCTATTCGGAGAGGTTCCGCATAGAGGACATGTTCGTCCAGAAGCTCCGCCTTCTGGAGAACAAGGACGAGGGCAGCTTCAACAATCTCAACCTTCTGCGCAGCTATCTTCTGTCCGAGCGCAACCTTTCCGAGACGGCCAGGCTGCTGCATATGCACAGAAACAGCGTCATATACCGTATAGGCAAGATCTCGGACATCCTCGGCGTGGACCTGGACGACCCGGACGTGAGGCTGTGGCTGCTCATCTCGTTCAAGGTCATAGAGATGATAAACGGCAGGAAGTTCCCGCCCCTGCACGACGGTAAGGACGCGGCCGAAAGAGAAAAATAATAATATAGAAAGCGAAAAAGGGCTGACCGCCTGCATCTTGCAGGCGGTCAGCCCTTTGCTTTTTCCGGTCATTTCTGGTCGAAGAGCTGCATATGCAGCACGTCGTATGACACCAGGAAGGCCATGCGGCTCTCGTAGTTGAGCGGCTCGAGATGGATTATGTCGCGGATCTTGTTCATGCGGTATTTCAGGGTGTTTATGTGTATGTCCAGCTCGGCGGCCGTGGCGGAGAGGCTGCAGTTGTGCTTGAAATAGCAGTAGAGCGTGTCCAGCAGCTGCCGGCCGCCGTTCTCGCTCCTGAGCAGAGCGCCTATGGCCGGGTGCATCAGCCTCTCGCAGCCGCCGGAGCGGAAGCGCTCGATGTAGTAGTCCCAGAGGTAATCGGTGCACAGCAGCAGGCGGGACTCAGATTCGGCCTTGTGGGAGAGGGAGATCTTCGCCTGAAGATAGGCGTCGGGTATCTCGTCCCAGGAGGCGAAGGGCAGGGATACCCCGCCGCTGAAGCCGATGGGCGGGAGAAGGTCGTTGAGCACCTTGCAGCCGAACTTGAAGTCGCAGTCTGCGATGAGGCAGACGATGGCGTCGTTGTAGTTGAACGAGAACGAGAAGGGCAGGTGGGTTGAGAGGGTGTAGGGCAGAGCCCGGGCCGCAAAGCTGTCCTTGGGATAGTTCTCGATCAGCACGAAGTACGCCCCGTCCGCCACCGACCAGCCGAGCGCCTTTTCAAAGTCGCGGAAGTCCTGCTCGGAAATCTTCTGCCCGTCCAGGAGGTGCATGATGAAGTTGCGGTTCATCATCAATCCGGGCTGCTCCAGGCCGGAGACGTTCGCACACTGGAAGATGCTCTGAGCAAACCGCCCGAGATGCATCTGGAAATCGCCTATGGGCTCGGCGCCGCTCTCCGTGGGAAAGACGGAGAAGATGACGAAGGAGCTGTCCGGAAATACAAAGTTGCCGAAGAGATATTGCCGTTGAAAGTATGAGGACCAGAAGCTGGTTATGCCGTTGATGCCGAGGGAGATCCTGTGGCAGGCGGGTATGTTGCGGATGAGCGTCATGTAGAGGGGGTCCATGGGCTTGGGCAGGACCTCGGTCTTGTCCGTGGAATAGTGGATGCGTCCCAGCGCGTCGAGGAACTTCACCGTGTATCCGGGAAAGAGCTCGCTGACGAGCGACAGATATTCGGAGAGCTGCTTTCGCGCGGCAACGGCGTTTAGCGCGCGGCGCTCCCAGTCGTTGTAGAACTCGACGCGCCTGACGACGGCGTTCATCACGTCCTTGACGTCCGCGTTGAAAACGGTTATCCGGTTTTCGGCGTTTGCGCACACCACGTCGTCCCCGGCGCTGAAGAACCTCAGGACGGACGGAGCGTCCGTCTCGTCCCCGAGCATGAGCGAGCTTATCCGCACCTCGTCCTCGCCCAGCTCCGCCCTGGTCTCAAAGCTGGAGAGAAAGTAAGAGATCATTTCCATGTTGAACAGCATAGCAGCCTCCGCCGCGGCGTTTAATGCCCCGCTGCCGCAAGTAGACATTATAACCACGCAATAAGAATAGGTTTGCGAATTATTATAACAGATTGACCACAAAATAATAGTCCTGATAGGACAAAAAATCGAAAAATATTCCTAGAAATTTGTCTGCTAAGTATCTAACAAAGCCATTTCATAATTGATATTATTATATCAATCTACGGAAGCAAACAAATCAACTCCCTTCAAATCTGCGAGACGGCAGGCTTGAAGATCAAACTTTCACAATAAAGGAGATGCTTGGCTGTGTTTGATTTTTCTCTCACCGAGGAACAGGAGCTGCTTGTCGAACAGGTTGAGGAATTCATGAAGCGCGGGAACTACGACGACTATTTCAGAGAGTGCGACCGCGAGAGAAAGTACCCGGAAAAGGCCTGCCGCGACTTCTGCGAGGAGGGTTTCCACCTGCTCGACTGCCCGGAGGAATACGACGGCGCGGGGCTGGACCTCGTCTCCGCGGTGCTGATGAAGCTCAAGTTTTACGAGTACGGCTGGCCCGCGCTCACCCTGCCCGGCGGCGCCCTGGAGCTGGACAACATACTGGCCTACGGCACCAAGGAGCAGCAGGAGCTCATCATAGAGGAGGTCGTCCAGGGCCGCAAGGCCTACACCATGGGCTTCACCGAGCCCCAGGCCGGCTCCGACAACTCCGCCATGGCCACCCGCGCCGAGCACCGCGGCGGCAAGGTGTACATCACCGGCCACAAGACCTTCAACACCTACGCCACCGTGTCGAGATACATGATGTGCGTGGCGCGAGAGTACGAGGTGCTCGACAAGCCCAAGAAGGACATGAGCTGGTATCTCATCCCGCTCAGGGACGAGGACGGAAACCTGACCCCCGGCGTCACGATACACGTCCTGGACAAGATCGGCTGCCACTGCATGCCCACCTGCGAGGTCTACCTCGACAACGTGGAGGTCCCGGAGTCCGCGCTGGTCGGTGAAAAGGGCAAGGGCTTCTACCAGCTGCTCAAGAACTTCGAGACCGAGCGCCTGCTCACCTGCGTGTCCAACGTCGGCTACGCGAGGGCGGCCTACCACGACGGGCGGTCTACGCCTCCCAGCGCATACAGTTCGGAAAGACCATCGGCAGCTTCCAGATAATCCAGGAGAAGCTCGTCGACATGAAGATAAAGTGCGACAACATGTACAACATGCTGATGCGCACCGCGTGGAAGAAGTCCGTCGGCGAGTCCATCATGCTGGACGCCTCGCTGCTCAAGCGCTACACGGGCCGGGCGGCCTTCGAGGTGCTGGACGATGCCATACAGGTCCTGGGCGGCATCGGATACACAAACGACACCCGCATCGCGCGGCTCTGGAGAGACCAGCGCGGCGCGCGCATCTACGCCGGGACTGAGGAGATCATGGTGCACTCGGTCGCAAGGGGCCTCATAAATCAGGAGGCGGGCATCCAGTAAACGCAAGTCCGCCGTCGGGCAACAGAGAGAACTCTGAGAGGTTTTATCATGAACTTGAAAGACTTTCTTCTAAATTCTGCCAGACTTTTCCCGGATAAGACCGCGATCATATACAGGTCGAGACGCCTGACTTACAGAGAGTTTTACACCGACTCGTGCACCTGCGGCTCCGCGCTGAGGAATGCGGGCGTGGAAAAGGGCGACCGCGTCTGCATCGCCGCAAGGAACTGCGTCGAGTATCTGGAGATAATCTTCGGATGCTCGATGATAGGTGCGGTGCCCTGCCTCATAAACTGGCGGCTGTCCCCGGAGGCCATGGCGGAAATGGCGAGGGAAACGGAGCCGAAGGCGCTGTTCATCTCGAACACCGACATCCAGAAGGCGGCGCCCCTGAGCGAGGACGCCACACGCATCATAAGCATCTGCGACGATCCGGCCCTCCCCAGCGACTACGACGAGTTCAGGCGCGGCGGGAGCGAGGAGCTGGAGTTCGCCGAGACCGGGGACGAAGACACGGGCATGATCCTCTTCACCAGCGGCACGACCGGCCGGGCGAAGGGCGTGCTGCTCTCCACCCGGGCGCTGATGACCCAGGTGTACAACACGGCGGTCTGCGCGCGCTGGAGCCACGAGGAGCGGTTCATGTGCGTCTCGCCGATCTGCCACTCCATCAGCCTCTCGGTGATAACGGCCTTCTGCGTGGGCGGGACCCTCATCCTCTGCCCGCTGGAGTATCTCAGGGACTACCGGAAGATGCTCAACATCCTGGAGGAGGAGCACGTCACCCGCACCGCCCTGGTGCCCACGGTCATAGAGCGGATGGTGAGCTGCGCGGAGAGCAACGGCATCACGAACACAACGCTGCAGACCATTTCCTACGGCGCCTCGCCGATGAACGTCTCGCTGATAGAGCGCTGCCGCAAGATCTTCAACTGCAAATTCCACCAGGGCTACGGCATGACCGAGACCTACGGCACGATAACGGCGCTCCTGCCCGAGGACCACGACAAGCCGGAATGCCTCGGCTCTGTGGGCAGGCCGATGGCCGGGGCCTGCGTGAAGATCCTGGACGAAAACGGCGCCGAGCTCCCCGCCGGAGAGACCGGCGAGATCGCGATCAGGACCGAGACGCTGATGCAGGGCTATCTGGGTATGCCGGAGCTGACGGAAAAGGTCGTCACCGACGGCTGGTACCACTCCGGCGACATAGGATATCTGGGCGAAAACGGCTATCTGTTTTTGACCGACCGCAAGGATTCCATGATAATCACCGGCGGGGAGAATGTTTTCCCCTCGGAGATAGAAAACTGCATAATGACGCTCTCCCCCGAGGTGCAGGAGGTCTGCGTCGCCGGACTGCCGGACCCGGTCTGGGGCGAGATGATAGTCGCGGCGGTGGTCAAGAGGGCCGATTCCGGCCTCACCGAGGACGACATCATGTCCCTCTGCCGGCAGCGGCTCGGGAGCTTCAAAAAGCCCAAGAGAGTGCTCTTTGTCGACGCGCTGCCCCTGAACAGCAGCGGCAAGGTGTCCCGGGATATGGTGAAAGAGCTGTTTTAAAATACAGAGCAAGACAAAGCGAGAGAGGAGAAGTGCGTTCCTTGAAATATGTAGTGTGCTACAAACTCGTCCCGAACGAGAACAGCATAGTCGTGAGGCCCGACGGGAGCCTGGACCTTTCAGGCTGCGAATGGGAGATAGGCCAGTACGACCTGCGCGCGGTGGAGACCGCGGCAAGGCTCACCGAGGCCTCGCCGGAGAACAAGCTGACAGCCCTGACGGCGGGTCCCGACGTCGTTGAGAACTCCAAGCTCAAGAAGTCCATCCTCGCCCGCGGCCCTCAGGAGATGCTGGCCGTCAAGGACGAAAAGCTCGCCGATGCGGACAGCCTGGCCGTGGCCGAGGTCCTGGCGGAGGCGATAAGGAAGCTCGGGGACGTGGACGCGGTGTTCTTCGGCGAGGGCTCGGGCGACCTCTATTCCCAGCAGGTCGGAAATATCACCGGTGCGCTGCTCGGCTGGAACACCGTGAACGCCGCGAGCCGCGTGGAGCTCGACGGCGACTGCCTGCTGGTCGAGCGCAGCCTTGAAGAGTGCACCGAGGTGCTGCGCGTCGCGCTGCCGGCGGCGGTCTCCGTCACCAGCGACATCTGCCTGCCCCGCCTCGCCTCCATGAAGGAGGTGCTGAAGGCGGACAAGAAGCCGAGCAGCGTCGAGACGCTGGACGCCTACGCCGCCGACGGCGAGAGAAAGGTGGCCGAGCTGAGCCTCCGCGCCCTCGGCAAGACCGTCAGGAAGTGCGAGCTCGTCCGCGACGACGAGGACGGCATCGCCGCCGCCGCGGCCTGGCTCAGAAAGCTGTGAGGTGAGAAGTATGGAGCGATATAGGAATTGTTTTGTCATCGCCCAGAGCAGGTCCGCCGCCCTCGAGCTGGCGGCCGGGGCGTCTAAGTTTGCCGGGGCGGTCACGCTCATCTGCCTCGGCGCCCCTGTCTCCGCCGCGGGCGTGGACAAGGTATATGCCGTCGGCGACGGCGCCCTTTCGGCCGCCGCTTACAGCGGCGCTGTGACCGCCCTCATAAGAGAGCAGCAGCCGGAGCTCGTCCTTGCCGAGCAGTGCCGCGACGGGCGGCTGATGGCAGGTATGGCCGCCGCGGCCCTCGGCGTCGGCGTGCAGACCGACCCCGGCGAGGTGCTCGCCGGTGAAAACGGCATCCTGACGAAGAAACTCAGCTACGGCGGCCTCGCGGAGCTCACCGAGGAGGGCGGCTCCAGGGCGGTGGTGTGCGTGGGAGCCGGTATATTCGAGCCCGCGGAGGAGCGGGAGGCCGGCGCTGTCGAGAAGCTCGCCCCCGCCGCCTCCGGCATAACGACGGTGGAGAAAAAGGAAAAGCAGGTCCAGCACACGAATCTGGCCTCTGCGCGCAGAGTGGTAGGCGTGGGCCGCGGAATAAAGAACGCCGAGACGCTCGCCGTCGCGGAGAAGTTCGCGGAGGTCCTCGGCGCCGAGCTCGGCTGCACCCGCACCGTCGCGGAGGAGGATCACCTCCTGCCCACGAGCCGCTACATCGGCGTGTCCGGCGTCACCGTGCGGCCCGAGGTCTATGTCGCCCTGGGCATCTCCGGCCAGATACAGCACACCGCCGGCTGCAGCCAGTCCGGCCTCATCTTCGCCGTGAACAAGGACGAGAACGCGCCCGTCTTCAAGGAGTGCGACTTCGGCGTGATCGGCGACCTGAACAACGTCGTCCCCAGGCTTATGGACGCCTTGGAAAACAAATAAGAGCACCGTATAAGGAGGAAATTATGCAGATACGTACTAAACTCACCGAAATGCTTGGGATAAAGTATCCCATCATCCAGGGCTGCATGCAGTGGTTCGCCACCGCGGACCTCGCCGCCGCCGTATCGAACGCCGGCCGCGCACCCACGGAGTACATCGACGAGATGAAGGCCGCGGGCATCACCGTCATCCACAAGTGCGTCGCCGTCAAGCACGCGCTCAAGGCCCAGTCCATAGGCTGCGACATGGTCGTCATAGACGGCTACGAGGCCGCCGGACACATCGGCGCCTTCAACACCGGGACCATTGTGCTCACCCCCAGCGCGGTGAAGGCGCTCTCCATCCCGGTCATCACCGCGGGCGGCGTCTGCGACGGACGCAGCATGGCCGCGGCGCTGATGCTCGGCGCCGAGGGCGTATACATGGGCACCCGCTTCTTCATGACCAAGGAGTGCCCCGCCAGCGAGGAGATAAAGCAGGAGCTGGCCGCCAAATACGGCGAGCTCGACACCTACATCGGCCTGCACCCCTACAAGAACGACACCCGCTTCGTCCTCAACAGCCTCATGAAGGAGGTCGCCGGGCTCGAGGCCGCGGGCGAGCCCTTTGAGAAGGTCGCCCCCTTCGTCGCCGGCTACCGCACGCACAAGTTCACCCAGGGCGGCAAGGAGCTCGACGAGGGCTCGCTCTGCATCGGCGAGAACATAGGCCTCATCAAGGACGTGCCCACGGTGGAGGAACTCATAAACAGCATGATGAGCGAGTGCGAGGCTCAGCTCAACCGTTTCAATTGAGGTGCGAAAAATGAACATCTACGAGGAGAAAAAGTACAACTTCGTCCACAACTGCAAGATCCCCTACCTGAGCGCCGCGGGCGTCGTCCCCGAGGTCATCGAGAAGGGCCACGTGCGCTTCGTCCTCCCGGTCAAGGAGATGCACATGAACCACGTCGGCATCGTGTACGCGGGCAGCTACTTCGTCTTTGCCGAGTCCGCCGGCGCCAGCCTTATCTTCGCCGCCTATGCGGAGAAGAAGAACTACGTCCCCATCATTTCCAACGTGTCCATCGACTATCTCAAGCCCGCCAAGACCGACCTCGTCATCGACATGACCATGTCCGAGGAGGAGGCCGCGGAGAAGATAGCGCCCATAGACGAGCGCGGCCGCGGCAGATACCCGCTGGACGTCCCTGTCTACGATTCCGAGGGCAACCACGTCGCCACGGCGCACATCACATACTACCTCTTCGCTGACGCCCCGAAGCTCTGAGCCGATACAACAGACAAACAATATATATAAAAGGAGAAAACGAAAATGATAGACACCAAACTCACCAGGCTGCTTGGCATCGAGTACCCCATCATCCAGAGCGGCATGCAGTGGCTCGCGGTCCCGCAGCTCGCCTCCGCGGTGTGCAACGCCGGCGGCATCGGCACCATCAACCTCACCTGCTGGCCCACCCTCGACGAGTTCGCCGACGCCCTCGATGAGATGAACTCCCTGACCAGCAAGCCCTATATAGTCAACATCTCCCTCGCGCCCTCGCAGAGGGTCACCGACGACATGATCCGCGCGGCCATCAAGCTCTGCGGCGAGAAGCACGTCGCGGCCATCGAGACCTCCGCTGAGAGCCCCGTGCCCTATATGCCCGACATCAAGGCGGCCAAGCTCATCCACTTCCACAAGTGCCCGAACTACAAGGTCTCCATGAGCATGGAGCGCAAGGGCGTGGACGGCGTCATCATCGCCGGCTACGAGGCCGGCGGCCACCCCTCCGCGGACGGCGTCGGCACCTACGTCATCGCCCGCCGCTGCGCGGCCGACATGAAAATCCCCGTCGTCGCGGCCGGCGGCTGCGCGGACGGCCACGGCCTTGCCGCCGCCCTCTGCCTCGGCGCGGCCGGCGTCGCCATGGGCACCCGCTTTGTCAACAGCACCGAGTGCCCCATCAGCCACAACCACCAGCAGTGGATCATCGACCACACCGAAAAGGACACCGTCCTCGCCCAGCGCGTCGTGGGCAGCATGATGCGCATCACCAAGAACAACGCCGCCATGCTCGCCAACGAGATCGAGGACCGCGGCCTGAAGGCCGGCTACACCCCCGAGCAGATACTCAAGGAGCAGTTCCCCGTCATCAGCGGCTCCCTGACCAGGGCCGCCTTCATCTCCGGCGACGTGGGCAGCGCCACCTTCTGCACCTCCATGGGCATGGGCCTCATCCACGACGTCAAGCCCGTCAAGGAGATCATCGACGACATGGTCAAGGAGTGCGAGGAGACGCTCGCCGCCGTCAAGGCCAGCTACAAGGAATAAGCTAACCAGGTGAGACCGACCTGCCATGCCCCGGCGTGGCAGGTCGTGACAATACGCAATTTTCACAGGAGATGCCTCACAAATGACACAAGAAACTATCAGCAAATTACAGCAGATACCGGGCCTGACCGTCCTCACGGGCGAGCAGATAGGCGCCGACTTCTGCCATGATGAACTGCCGGGAGCCGAGGCCCACGCCCCGGAAGCCGTCTGTGAAGCGTCGAGCACACAGCAGGTCTCCGAGGTGCTGAAGGTCTGCAGCGCCGACCGGGTGCCGGTGACCGTCCGCGGGGCCGGCACAGGGCGCGCCGGCGGCTCGGTGCCCATAAGGGGCGGCGTGGTGCTCTCCGTCAGGGGCATGAACAGCATCTGCTCCGTGGACGAGGAGGCGCGCACGATGACCGTGCAGCCCGGAGTCCTGCTCCAGGACGTGAAGGCCGAGGCCGGGAAGCACGGGCTCTTCTATCCCCCCGACCCCGGCGAAAAGACCGCGACCATAGGCGGCAACATCTCCACCAACGCCTCCGGCCCCTCCGCGGGGAAATACGGCCGCACGGCGGACTACGTTATAGACGCCGAGCTGGTCCTGGCCGACGGCACGGTCACGACGCTCCGTGCAGACGAGGCCAACGCGGCCGCAGCGGGCAGCGAGGGCGTGCTCGCCGTAATCACTCAGGCTACGCTCCGGCTCATCGAGGCCCCGAAGGCAGACGTCATCCTTCTGCTTCCCTTCGCCGACAGCGAGACCGCTTTTGCCGCGGCCCGGAAGATGCTCGATTCCGATTTCGACCCCGCCGTCGTGGAGTATATGGACGGCGAGCTCATCGAGTTCTCCGGCAAGGTGACGGGCAATCCCGTGTTCCCGCTCGAGTCCGACGGCGTGCCGGCGGCGGCCACGCTCATGGTCACCCTCGAGGGCGAGAGCGAGGACGAGGTGGAAGAGCGCATGGAGGAGTTCGCCGAGTTCGCCGAGGAGCTGGAGTGCCTCGACATCCTGGTCGGCGACAGCCTCAGCATGAAGCGCGAGATCTGGAGCGCGCACGACGCCTTCCACACCTCCATGGAGTCGGCCAAGTCCGAGGTCGAGGTCAACGTCAATGTCCCGGCCGAGCACATTTACGAGCTCCTCAGTTTCGCCAAAGACCTTGGTGAACAGGGCGGCTATAAGGTCATGGCCTACTCGCACGTGAGCTGCGGCGGCGTCCACATCCACGCCGTCTCCGAGCTGCCGAAGTCCGAGTTCAAGGCCCGGGCCGCGGCCTTCTGCGACGCCGTATGCACCAAGTGCGCGGAACTCGGCGGCGACGCGGCGGGCGAATACGGCGTAGGCTACGCCAACCTCAAGTATTTCAAGGACAGCGGCGAGCGCTATGCCAAGCTCCGCGAGGCCAAGGCCAAGCTCGACCCGGCGGGCATCCTGAACCCCGGGAAGGTGGTGGAGCTATGCTGAAGCTCCTCTGCTGCGTAAAGCAGGTCCCCGACGTGGACCAGATGCGCATGGACCCCGAGACCGGCAGCCTCATCCGCGCCGGAGTGCCGTCGATAATGAATCCCCAGGACGCGAACGCCCTTTCGGCGGCGCTGAAGGTAAAGGAGACCTGCGGCGGCGAGCTCACGGTCATCACGATGGGCCCGCCGAGCGCCGAGGCGGTGCTCCGCGAGTGCCTCGCCGTCGGAGCCGACCACGCCGTGCTCATCACCGACCGCGCCTTCGGCAGCGCGGACACGCTGGCGACGAGCTACACCATCCGCGCCGCGGCCGACACCCTGGGCAGGTTCGACATGATCTTCTGCGGCAGGGAGTCCCTGGACGGCGCGACGGGCCAGATGGGCGCGCAGCTGGCACAGCGCTTCGACACCGCGCTGGTGAGCTCCACGCTGCTCATCAGAGGCGTGGATGAGGAAGCGGGCACCGCGGTCGCCGACAGGCTGCTCGAGTCCGGCGTCGAGACGCTGGAGGTCCGGCTCCCGTCCCTCTTCACTGTGGAAAAGGCCAACTACCCCGCGCGCATACCCAATCTCAAGGGCAAGCTGGCCGCAAAGAAGGCCGCGATAACGGTCATCACCTCCGACGACATCCCGGGGCTGGACAAGTCCCGTATAGGCGACCCGGGCTCGCCGACCAAGGTCCCGCGCATGTTCCCGCCGGTCCTTCCCGAACCCGGCGTCATCATAGACGAAGGCAGCACAGAAGCCGCGGCGGCCAGGCTGCTCCAAATAATCGCCGGGCAAAGGAGTTAGTTCAATGGACAAAGCTGCTTATAAAGACATGTGGGTGCACATAGAGCACGACGGCGGGAGAGTGCTGCCCGTGTCGCTCGAGCTCTACTGCGAGGCTCGCAAACTGTGCGACCGGTCTGGTGACGCCCTGACCGCCGTGGCCGCCGGAGAGCTGGATGCCGCGGAGCAGGAGAAGCTGCTCGACTGCGGCGTGGACAAGCTGATCCTGGTCTCGGGCCGCGGCTACGAGCGGTACAGCACCGAGGCGTATTCCAACCTCTATGTCGAGCTCTGCAAAAAATACAGGCCCTCCGCCGTGCTCGTGGGCGCCACCGTGAACGGCCGGGACTTCGCCCCGCACTTCGCCGCGCGCCTGGAGACCGGGTGCACCAGCGACGCCACGGAGCTGGTCTACAACGGGGAGACCGGAGACCTAGAGTTCATAGAGCCCGCCGCCGGCGGCAGGATAATGGCTGTCATAACCATACCCTCCCTCAGGCCCCAGGTGGGCACCATACGCCCCGGCACCTTCAAATACGCCCCCAGCGGCAGAAGGGAGCGCGTCGAGGTTATCCGCGAGGAGCTCTCCACCCCGCCGGAGGACATCAGGACCAGGATCCTGAGCTATGCGGCGGACGAAAACGACCCTGAGCTGGACATCTCCTCCGCCGAGAGGATAATCTGCGTGGGTGACGGCCTCAAGGACGAGAGCCTGCCCAAGTACCGGGAGCTGGCCGGGCTCCTCGGCGCCAAGCTCGGCGGGACGCGCCCGGTGATAGACCGCGAGCTCCTGCCCTACAAGCTGCAGATAGGCCAGTCCGGCGTCATGGTCAAGCCCAAGCTCTACATCTGCTTCGGCGTCTCCGGCGCCGTGAACCACGTCACCGGCGTCGACGCGGAGCTCTTCATCGCCGTGAACCGCGACGCCTCCGCGCCTATCTTCAACTACTGCGACTACGGCATAGTCGGCGACATGGACGCAGTCTGCGACGCGATGCTCGCGGCTCTGAAGAGCGCCGGCGGTGCCGGGAAATAAATATCGACAGAAAGGAACTGAAGACATGCTGGATTTTGAGATCTGCAACGAAAAGGACTTCTCCCTCATCGGCGGGATGGACCCGTTCAAGTCCATCGTCGTCCCGCGCCCTATCGCCTGGATATCCACCGTGAGCAAGGACGGCATAGACAACCTCGCTCCCTTCAGCCAGTTTACCAACGTGGGCTTCAACCACCCCCACGTGCTCTTCGCGGCGCAGCTGAACGCGGAGGGCAAAAAGAAGGACTCGGTCGTCAACGCGGAGGAGACGGGCTGCTTCGTCCACAACTTTGTGACCTACGACCTGCGCGAGCCCATGCAGGTCACCTCCCTGAGCTACCCCTCCGACGTGGATGAGTTCGAAAAGGCCGGGCTCACCAAGGCCGAGAGCAGCATAGTCAAGGCCAAGAGGGTGAAGGAGTCCCCCATCCAGCTCGAGTGCCAGTATGTCACGACGGTCGTGCTGCCCGGCGCCGACTGGAAGAGCGGCTCCAACCTCGTCATCGGGCGAGTCGTCTGCATCCACGTGGACGAGAACTACGTGCTGCCCAACGGCAAGCTGGACATACTCAAGCTCCGCCCGCTGGCCAGGCTGGGATACGCGGACTACACCTCCGTCACCGACGTGTTCGAGATGCGCCCGCAGAGCATGATAGACCACCCCATCCCCGGCGGCTACGGCTATATGAGCCCCAACTCCCTCAAGTTCGAGGCGACGCACAAGGACCTGTGAACAGGCGGCCGCAAAACCTTATAAACAGGAGGATAAGCCATGCATTACGACGCCATACTCAATGATCACGGCCTGAAATCGGACCCCTTCAAGGCCTGCGTGGGCCCCCGTCCCATCGCGTGGATCTCCACCGTGGGCACGGACGGCCGGGACAACCTCGCGCCCTTCAGCCAGTTCAACAACCTCAGCTTCGACCCGCCGATGGTCATGATCTCCTTCCAGCACGGCGGCACCGAGGAGAACGCCAACCGCAAGGACACGCTCAACAACATCGAGGAGACCGGCTATTTCGTCTACAACATCGTCCCCTATGAGCTCAGGGAGAAGATGAACATAACCGCGCTTCCCGCCAAGGACACCGACGAGTTCGAGGCCGCGGGCCTCACCAAGGCCGACTGCATCAAGGTCCCCTGCAAGCGCGTCGCCGAGTCGCCCATCCAGTTCGAGTGCGAGTACTTCGAGACGATACACATCCCGAGCCGTTCAAAGCGCGGCGTAATAGACATGGTGCTCGGCCGGGTCATCGAGGTGCACATCGCCGACGAGGTCCTCACCCCGGACGGCAAGATCGACTTCCTCAAGATAAAGCCCCTGGGTAGGATGGGCTACTTCGACTACACCTATGTGAACGAGGTGTTCACCATGCCCATACCGGGCCTGACCACAAAGCAGATGGAATCCTTCAGCGGCGAGCACGAGGGCAAGTGAGCCCGCCCGGCCCGGCGCTGAAACTCAACGAAACGGAGGAATATACCATGGGAAACTATAAGCCTTTGGCGGGAGTCAAGGTCGTGGAACTCTCCTTCATGATGGCGGGCCCGTCCTGCTGCCGCTACCTCGCCGACTGGGGCGCGGACGTGATAAAAGTTGAAAAGAAGTCCGGCGACACCTTCCGGTTCTATCCCCCCACTATGGGGATGCCGGCCACCCAGGACTGCAACCCGCTCTACGACGACCTGAACGCGGGCAAGCGCTGCATCTCCCTCGACATCACCAAGCCCGAGGGCATGGCGGCCTTCCACAAGCTCCTCGCCAAGGCCGACGTGTTCTTGACCAACAACCGCCAGAAGGCGCTCGACAAGAACGGCCTCGACTACGACAGCCTGAAGGAGAAGTACCCCGGCCTCATCATGGCCCAGGTCACCTCCTACGGCCGCAAGGGCCCCAGGCGCAACGACCCCGGCCAGGACACCATCTCCTTCTGGGTCAGCTCCGGCTTCAACGCCGACATGATGATAGAGACCGACAACAGCTACCCGGTGTTCGGCTCCAACGGCGCCGGCGACTTCATAACCGGCCTCGGCCTGGCCTACGCCGTAGTCTGCGCGCTGTACAAGAAAAAGGAGACCGGCCTCGGCGACTATGTGGAGAACTCCCTCTACGGCATGGGCCTCTGGTGCACCAGCAACTACAACATCGGCTGCCTGCCGCAGTACAACTGGAAGATGCCCCGCCGCCGCGAGACCTGCACCCCCGGCGCCGCCCCCTTCAAGTGCAAGGACGGCAACTGGATCATGTGCGCGGTCGTGAACATCGAGAGCCAGTGGCCCGGCTTTGCCAACGCCATCGGCAAGCCCGAGTGGGCCCACCACGAGATCTACGGCACGACCAAGGGCCAGAGCGACTTCAAGGTCCGCGAATACCTGATGAAAGAGTGCGAGGGCATCTTCGCCTCCAAGACCGCGGCCGAGTGGGACAAGATCTTCACCGACCTCGACCTCACGCACGACATCATGGCCCATTACGGCGACTTCGTGAAGAACGAGCAGGCCTTTGCCAACGAGTACGCCTTCGACGTCTCCTACCCCAACGGGCACAAGACCACGCTCATCCGCCCCTCCATGACCAGCGAGAAGATGGGCGTTCCCGAGTTCGTGCGCGGCCCCATGACCGGCGAGCAGACCGAGAGCATTCTCGCCGAGCTGGGCTATACCCCCGAGCAGATCAAGGAGATGGAGGAGTCCGGAGCGGCATACCAGATCAGCCTCTGAATAACGGCGAGCGCACGCCTGAGATGAAACGGAGCCTGCACCACATGGTGCAGGCTCCATATTTATAGGGGTGAATTATACTATCAAGAGCAACACTTTAGGGGGATAAAAAGAAGTTCATACA
>ENA-OPCE01000640-OPCE01000640.1-human-gut-metagenome-genome-assembly--contig:-NODE-640-length-27728-cov-4.284284_pt1 | contig 27728 bp, 19 predicted proteins | sample MGYA00241247_ERZ501474 | MGnify/ENA primary metagenome ERZ501474 (study PRJEB25962, sample SAMEA2042572) | human gut metagenome | biome: human gut; feature: human-associated habitat; material: faeces... | reverse complement strand
ATCTGGTAATATTCCGGCAGGCGCACCCGCACCTTACGCGACTTGCCCCATTGCGGCAACGGGACGGCAAAATGGAAACCGCCGTTCGCCTCGCCTCCCGTGTACATGGCATACAAACCGGCCGTCGTCCGTCCGAAATGCCGGATGCAGTCCACCCGCACCCCGTAGTCGCCATAGACATAGCGGTGCACACCCAAGTTGAAATCCATATTGAAACGCCTTTCGCGGAAACGGACCTCCGCCGCCCCGCTTACCCGCTTCCAATTCGACACCTGCCATTTGCCCTCGTAGAAGGTAGACGATCCGGTCACACCGCCTTCCAAGCCGAACAGCCAACGGTCGTCCGGCGTCGCATAGCGCAGTTTCAGGTCCGCCCCCATCCGGCTGTTCGTGAAGTTGCCGACCGTCACCCGTCCGAACGCTCCTCCGGGCAATCCGAACTCCTGGCTCAAGGTCAGTACACCGGCCCGGATATAGTCCATCTGCCCGACCATATTGTTCCAGACCGGCAGGATCACCTGCCCTGTGAAAGCCGCCCCTTTCCAAAGCCGCGCCTCCACCGCCGGAGCGATATTGATCACCGTCCCGTATATCTTGTCCAGCCACGAATTGTTCAACGTGATCTGCGGATAAAGCACCAGCTCCACCCGTCCGTCCCAGGGCATACGGACCTCATCGGACCGGAACGCGCGAGGCCGGGGCGTCAGTTCGTACCGGAGACCGCCCGCCACCGTCTTGAAATCGTAGCAATAGGCATACAAGGAAAAATGGTCGAACAGCCGGGCCGACACTCCCACATTCACCACCTTCGAGTCATATTCCGCCATCACCTCAAGCGGTTTCAGGAATGCCGGACGGTAGCTCACCCCGCCGAACACGCCCTTATTCTCGCTCCTGCTGCGAAAGGGCACATGTCCACCGACCGTCACGCCGATATCATGGCCGTAGAAACCGAAATGCTTCGTCCCGACCGCATAGACGGAAGAGAAATAACGGTTCCCTCCCGAATCCAGAAAAGGATTCAACTCGCCGGTCGTCAGCAAGTCATTCGAACCGATCACGACCGACGGCCACCATTTCCCCTCCTTCAACGGACGCAGGCGCAGGGAGACCGAACGGTCCTGGTTCCATTTGCCGGTACTCTTGACCTTCAACAAGGTGCACCGGTAGGCCACCTCCATAAACGGCAGGAATGTCAGGTTCACGAAATAGTTTCCCGAATTATATCCCCACTCCCGGGGTAGCATCTCCTGAGGCAGGTAGTTGCCTCCCGTCATGAACGTACCGTCTTCCTGCATATCGGCCGATGGGATGTTCAGTAGACCGGAGACGCCCAACGAGCGTTGGGCAATTGACAATTGAGAATTGACGATCGACAATGAGATGCCGATTGTCAATAGGGTTTGCTTTATTATTTTATGTTTCATATTCTGTTCTGTTACTTTTGGCTTGATCCAAAAGTAACCAAAAGATCAAGGCTTAACCGGCTGGGCTACTCCGGGCAAAGACTACGCTGTCGCCTGCGAAACTCGCTTCGCTCAGACAGCGCAGGCTCCGGACGCTCCGCCTTTACCCTCCGCTTGACGCCCATCCGCTTAGGCCTTTCATAGAAAGCTACGCTTTCTCTTGGGATGGCCGATACCGCCTGCTTCTCTCGCCTGCTTCTCTGCGATCCCTCATCAAGTGCGGGAACAGGCTTGTCCCCGTGCCCCGCACGGGGCCGCAAAAGAACTGTCGAAATCGGCCATCCCAAGAGAGCCGTCAGGCTCTACCTCCGGCCTAAGCTGGTGAGCGTTAAGCGCAGAGACCGCAGTGAGCGCCCGGAGCGTCTGCTGTTTGAGCGAAGCGAGTTTCAGACGCGACAGCGAACGAAGGGAACGGAGTAGCGAAGCAGCTTAAGCCTTGACTTTTTGGTTACTTTTGGATCAAGCCAAAAGTAACAAGTATACATTTACACCTTGCCTGACATCCCAGAAGACGATGTACCGGTTGTAGTGCGGTTGTCCGGTTCTTTAGAAGCGGAGGCGATTGTTGCAGAAGCGGCACCTGTAGTAGTGACAGTCGTAGCAGCTCCCTGTACCTGTTTGTCGACTTCCCAATGGAACGGTTCGAACGCAGTATTCGGATCCACCCAAGACGGTTTCTTGGCAGCATAGATAATGAACGGAGCGGCTACTACCACAATAGCACCGATAATCAGTACGGCAAACCAGACAGTATTGTTACCTGTCGAAATCTGGCTGGGCGGGATAAAGCTCAGTACGAAGGCGAGCAATGAACCGCAAAAACCAAGACCGCCGATAAACCACATCAGTCCGTTACCATTCTTACCGATACGGAACGGACGACCCGCTTTCTTCATCCGGTAACGCAATGCGATTGCACCGGAGAACATCAGCATATACATAATCAGATAAAGAATAACCGTCAACTGTGACAAAATCTGATAGAAGCTCTGTACGGAAGGCATAACCACGAACAACAAACTTAGGAATGTAACAGCCAAACCTTGAACCAACAAAATATTTTTCTGTACACCCAACTTGTTTGTTTTCTGGAAGAACGGAGGCAGATAACCAGCTTTACCAACGGCAAAGATACCTTTTGAGGGACCGGCAACCCATGTCAATACACCTGCCAACACACCGAAAGCCAACGCAACGGCAATAACGGGCGACAACCAGGAAGCATGGATAAATTTAAAATAGTTGTCAAAACCAACCAGCAAACTCTGCGTCAGATTAATATCTTTCTGCGGGATAATGATACCCAATGCGAATGTTCCCAACACGAAGATCAACACGGTAATCAACGCACCGATAAACACAGCCTTCGGATAATTGACGGAAGGATTTTCGACATCTTTCACATGGATACCCCCCATTTCCATACCAGCATAAAAAAGGAATATACTGGACGCAAGTACCAAATTATCGAACTTCGTGAAGTCGGGGAAGAAATTGCTGTGGAAGTCCATATTGGAATGACCGCCGGAAGCCAGATACACGATACCTAAGATAATCAATAAGGCAGCCGGGATAATCGTACCAACGATACCACCCACTTTAGCCACTTTACCTACCCAGCTCAAACCTTTCAAAGAGATGAAAGTGGCAAGCCAGTAAATAATCAATACCACAACCAGCGTGTACACTTTGTTTGAAGCCAGCGTCATGTCATGCGCATCGTTCATCCCGATAAACGCAATAGAAACGGCCCCGAAAGTCAATACGGTCGGATACCAGATCGTACTTTCAATCCATTGTACCCAGATAGCCAGGAACCCCCATTTCTTACCATAGGCCTCTCCTACCCATCGGAACACTCCACCCTGTTTATCCTGGAACATGGCGGCTAATTCGGCTGCCACCAACGAGGTAGGAATTAAGAACACGATTGCTGCAAACAGATAATAAAAGGCTGAACTTAGTCCATACACAGCCTCAGCCGGCAGTCCGCGAAGTGAGACGACTGCCGTAACATTCATAATCGCAAGAGTAAATACTCCAAGTTTTGCTGCTTTTCCAATATTTGCCATGAATTTTACTATTAAAATGTGAATTTTGTTTTGTTTAGTTTCGCTTGTATTGACAGTATAACAACTCCTTTTTGTGTTAGTTTGTCAACAAGATGTCAAACTTGGTTAATTAACAGACAAGTGTTAAAAACAAAAGGTGTCATTTTGTTGTTTCATCCGATGAAATATCTATTACTTTTGGCTTGATCCAAAAGTAACTAACAAATCACCATTTAGTAAATAATATCTAAAGACAATGAGAACTGCATTCAATGATTTTTTTTATGAAAAACGAGGTATCTACGGAGTACTTCATGTGATGATATTGCTGCTATCGCTATTCCTCATCGTAGATATTTCGATCGACACGTTCAATAATATACCGTTCATCTCGCAAACCTCGTATCTGAAAACGCAGTTCTGGATCTGTATGTTCTTCATTGCCGATTTCATATTGGAGTTTTTCTTATCAAAAGATAAAATTCATTATTTGCAAACCCATTTTCTCTTCCTGCTGGTTTCGATTCCTTATCTTAATATAATAGATTACTATGGCTTTACTTTCTCGGCCGAGGTGACCTATTTCCTGCGTTTCATCCCGCTCGTACGCAGCGGATGGGCACTGGCGATCGTCGTCGGCTGGCTGACTTCGAACCGGGCTTCCGGCCTCTTCGTCTCCTACCTGACGATGTTACTGGCAATGGTCTATTTCTCCAGCCTGATCTTTTTCGTGATCGAACAGAAAGTGAACCCCGAAGTCAAGGATTACAGTGACGCTCTCTGGTGGGCTTTCATGGACGTGACGACCGTAGGTTCGAACATCATCGCGATCACCCCTACAGGACGCATCCTGTCGGTCCTGCTGGCTGCTCTCGGCATGATGATGTTCCCGATCTTCACAGTCTATGTCACGAGTCTGGTACAATCTGCAAATAAGAAAAAAGAAGATTATTATAATAAAACGCATCTCACTCCCTCCGGACAAGCAGTTGATACCCAGCCGGTCGTCATTACTCATAAATCCGATAACCCACAGTAACGAAAACAGTCGTCATGCCAAAATTCTGCGCAACTCACAGGGAGATTGCATTGAAACACATCCGACATGATAAAAAACACGAATTTAGAATTATCAAAATGTCACTACTACCCCATCCAAATCGGATTACTACCCCATGTTTTTGGAATTACTATTGCGGGTAATATTTTTTAACATTACAGAATGCGCTACTTTACCGAATAAAGATAATAAAATGATAAAATTATTTCCACAAAAAACGAGCCTCCCGTCTCCCTGTTAAATACAGGGGCGTGGAGGCTCGTCAACTAAAAGAATAAACCGTTTTAATCGGTGATTGTAAACCGGGTACTGCCAAAAATGGAGATGCCCAATTTATTCATTATGTATTTTATTGCCAACTGTGCCTTTACAGAGTTGCCGGAACTGTCCAAAGGAGGTGCAAAGGCAGAGATGCCGAAGTGCCCGGGCATGATACCCATCACGCCACCGCCTACACCCGTTTTGGCCGGAATACCGGAAGTATACAACCAGTCTCCCGTACGTTCATAAAAACCGACTGTAGCCACTAAAGAAGTGATTTTTGGCGACAAGGAGGCGTCGAAAACAGGCTTCTTGGTAACTGGATTCACGCCGTTGTTGGCAACGGTTGCTGCGGCAATGGAAAGCTGTTCGGCTGTGATACCTAACGAACACTGGCGGGTGTACAGGTCGAGCGACATATCCGGATCGTCATAGATACGGTTGTAGTTCTTCAGTAACCAGGCGATAGAACGGTTATTGAAGTTGGTGGCAGTCTCTGACTTGTACAGTTCATCGATCAGTTGCGGAGCACTCCCGCAAAGGTCGGTGATGTTGGAAACGATGGCTTCCCACTTCTTGTCGGAATTACCGACCGGTTGCACCATACTGCAAGCCGTGATCGCACCGGCATTTACCAGCGGAGTGGAAGGATGGTCATTTTCCAACAAGATCGCCATGATGGAGTTGAAAGGAAGGCCGGTAGCATCGGCACCGATCATCTTCAGTACTTTCTCGGCTCCGTACTGGCGAAGTGCCAGGATAGCCGTATGCACTTTCGAGACAGATTCGATCCCGAAACGGTAGGAAGAATCTCCTAATGTAATGATCTTACCGTCCAACAGGCAGATACTGATACCGAACAGGTTCTTGTCGATATTAGCCAGATAAGGGATGTAATCGGCATTCTTACCACCTGTATTATCCTTGAATTGCTCGTAAGCCTCCTGTGCAGCTTCTTTTATTTGTGAAACAGAAATTGTTTTATTCATGATTACTTCTTTTTATGAGGTACACCTGTATGAGTAAATACAGAACCTTTCACTTCCTGATTCTTATCCTGTGCAATACGGGTAGGAGTCGGATATTCGAGTTTTTCAAGTTCCGTTACGGCTCCCGTAATATCGTTCAGCAACTGGTCAGCCATGTCACGGCTGAATCCCTGGCGGGCAACGATACGCATCACGACATAATTTTCAAGATTGTTTGGCAATGTATAGGCGGGAACCATCCAACCGCTTTGTTTCAGTTTATCCTGCAAGTCGTACAGTGTCCATTTCGCCTTCTTCGCATAATCCGGTTTGAGATACCAGATGAACAGCGGATTCACGACTTCGTTGCTGTAGTTTACGAACGGAGCCATCTTGCCAATCTGATCATGTAGGTACTGGGTAACTGCCATGCTATTTTCCTGGACAGCCTTATATCCTTCAAATCCGAGACGGATGAACTGGTAGTATTGTCCGAGGATCTGGGCAGCAGGACGGGAGAAATTCAAACCGACCTGGGTAATGTTGGCACCCAGATAATTTACGCTGAACGACATGGAATCAGGCAAATATGACTTGTCTTTCCAGACAACCCAACCCAGACCCGGATAAACCAGACCGAACTTATGTCCGGACGTACTGATGGAAAGAACCCATTTCAAACGGAAGTCCCACTTCAATTCCGGTTTCAGGAACGGGAGGATAAAGCCGCCGGAAGCAGCATCCACATGAATAGGAATATCGTAGCCAGTCTTTGCATTGTAGGCGTCGAGAGCTTTGTCCAGAGCTTCCACATCATCGTTCAGACCTGTCCATGTAACTCCTTGAATCGGCACGATACAGATCGTATTTTCATCACACATCTTCAATGCTTCTTCGGGATCGAGCGTAGTCTTCTCCAATGTCAGAGGCACTTGGCGCATTTCGATCTGCCAAAGTTGGGCGAATTTTTCCCATACAACCTGAAATCCGGTAGAGATAACAAAGTTCGGTTTGTCTACAGGCTTACCGGCAGCCAATCTTTTCTTACGCCAGCGTAGCCAGGCTGCAACACCACCTAACATACATGCTTCGGACGAACCGATAGCCAATGCACCGGCTTTCCATTTTGCCTGTTCGGGGGTATTCCACAAATTCGCTACGATATTGATACATTTGGCATTCATAACGGCAATACGCGGATATTCCGTTTCATCAATGTAGTTGATGTTGATTGCCTCGTTCATCAGTTTGGTTGCATAGTCGTCCATGTAGGTAGTTACGAATGTCGCCAAGTTCAAGCGGGGCTGTGTCTGGGCAAACGTCTCGTCTTTAACCATTTGATACGCGATTTCCGGGGTGGTAGGGCCATCTGGGATCTTGTCTACTGGAGAGGCTTGTAACATCTTTTCCGAGCCAAAGATTGCTGTCTTGGCATCACCTTTTCTGAAATTAGAATCTTCCATGTCTTTTTTGTTTTTAATTATTAATGGCGTCATCGACTTGTTTCAGCCGATTGTATGGCAAAAACAGCTACTATCCGCAATTGTTCTGCGTTTTTGGTTAAACATACGATATTTGGAGTTTATTAAAATAATGTTATATAAGAGTGCCAAAATCTACTCGTATTTTAACCTAAAACGGCTTTGTAAAAGGATTTTATAAGTAGATGAGGTCCAAAAGTGAACATTCGCTATTCGGGATTGTTTCAATACAATAAATAAAACGATTATGCGAATACAGACCGGACAGGGGACGATTCCCCTTATTACACTAATAGGTATATGGTCGATATCGGCACTGAATGCATTGCCCGGCCTGGCTGTCTCCCCTATCTTAGGGAAACTTTCTGCTATCTTTCCGCATTCCACTGAGCTGGACATACAGATGCTTTCGTCGCTTCCTTCTCTACTGATCATCCCTTTTATCATCCTATCGGGTAAACTGACGGAAAAGATCAATAATATCCTCCTACTGCAAGTTGGCCTGGTAGTCTTTTCGTTGAGCGGGATTCTGTATTTGCTCTCCACAAAGATGTGGCAACTGATCGCCGTCAGCGCGCTTTTAGGAATCGGTTCGGGGTTGATCGTACCGCTTTCCACTGGTTTGATCTCCCGCTTTTTCACAGGGGTATACCGAACGAAACAGTTTGGCCTCAGTTCCGCGATCACGAATGTGACCTTAGTATTAGCAACGATTCTGACCGGGTATCTGGCGGAAGTAAACTGGCATCTTCCGTTCATCGTCTATCTGTTTCCGCTGATCTCGATCGTTCTTTCGTTCTATCTGAAAAAGAATATTTCACCCTATCCCGATACAAGTATGCATGCAACCGTAAAGCCGGTAGCTTCACAGGCCGAAATGAAGCCCGCATACGGTACTACCGACAACAGTTTCGGTAAATTCGGCATACAGATACGGCATCTGATGCAGATTATGGCATTCTACGGGCTGGCCACCTATCTGGTGATTATCATCAGTTTCAACCTACCGTTCCTGATGAAAGAGTATCATTTCACCAGCGGGAATTCGGGTATCATGATCTCCCTTTTTTTCTTAGCTATCATGGCACCGGGATTCATACTTAACCAGATTGTGTCCTATTTCGGGAAAAAGACAAAGTTCGCCTGTATGCTTTCCATTGCGATCGGGATGGCACTCATCCTGGTCTCCCGAACGGAATGGTTGATCGGGTTAGGTTGTATCTTTACCGGCTTCGGCTACGGCGTCATACAACCTGTCGCTTACGATAAGACAACCCGTACGGCGATCCCGTCCAAAGTAACGCTTGCGCTGGCTTTTGTGATGGCGATGAATTACCTGGCAATCCTGCTTTGCCCGTTTATCATCAATGTTTTTAAAGACCTTTTCCATATCGAAACCCAGCAATTCGCTTTTATCTTCAACATGGTGATCGCGCTGATAGCTGCCGCATGGGCATATATCAAACAGGATTCTTTCCTATTCAACGACAATTTTAAATCCGCATAATATCAAACCGTATCGAGCATGAAGAATAAAATTACAGAAGCCAACGTCAGCATGGTAATATCCAAGACCTTCAGCGGTCTGAACATGAATGCACTGAAATATCTGCTGCCGCTCTGGATGACGCCGCTTTCGGGTGTTACGATACGATGCACTTTTGCAGCAGTCGCTTTCTGGATTATCGGAATGTTTACAAAGCCGGAAACCTCTACGCGGAAAGAAAAGATATCCCTTTTCCTGTTAGGGGCGTTAGGTATCTATGGCTTTATGTTCTTCTACCTGATCGGACTGAGTAAGACAACTCCGGTTTCCAGCTCCATTTTCACCAGCCTCGAACCAATCTGGGTATTCATTCTTGCCGTAATCTTTTTCAAAGAAAAGATAACGAAGATGAAGGTTATCGGGATATTGATCGGGCTGGGAGGTGCCCTACTTTGCATCCTGACACAAAAGAGTGACGACCTGGCAACCGACGCTTTTACCGGAAATATGCTTTGCCTGATGAGTTCGTTCGCGTATGCCGCCTACCTGATTATCAGTAACCGGATATTGAGCAAGGTCGGGGTGATAACTATGTTGCGATATACGTTTACAGGAGCAGCTTTTTCGGCCCTTATTGTGTCGACGGTAACCGGTTTCGATGCCAGGGTACTGGAATTACCTTTGCATTGGACACCTTTCCTTATTCTGATGTTCATCCTGATCTTTCCGACCGTCATCAGCTATTTACTCATCCCTATCGGCCTGAAATATCTGAGTACGACTCTGGTAGCCCTCTATGGTTATCTAATTTTGATTGTCGCCACCATCGTATCACTCACGCTCGGACAGGACCGTTTCAGCTGGACACAACTGGTAGCCATATTACTCATCTGTTCTAGCGTTTACTTTGTCGAAATAGCAGAGAACAAAGAAAAAAAATAATTTTTTTCCTTTCTTTGTAACAACTTCTTTTCCGTTCCCGTCTATTTAATGAACGCTCTTCAATAGCGCGCATTGAAAGAGTCGGAAATAACGGAATTAAATAATGGTTAATACATAAGAAAGATGAAAAAATACATTGCAATCCTGATCCTCATTCTATCCTGCCAGGCAGGATACAGCCAAAGCATGGACAAACTGTTCAACGACTTTGCCAATCAGAAAAACGTAACCCGCGTCACAATCGGCCCGTTCTTGATGAAAATAAGCAGCTTGTTCACCGAGACGATGGGTGTGAAAAGCATCGAAGTCCTTTCTTTCGAGGAATGCGGTAGTACCGTCAAAAACGATCTCCGCACCGCCATCAAAAAACTGAAAGACCCGAATTACGAAACGATGGTCAATTCCAACGAAGGAGGTAGCCGTACGAAAGTAATGGTACGCATTGACAAAGATATCATCCGTGAACTGGTAATTCTGACAACCGACGGAGGCGATGATACCCTGATCCGTATCAAAGGGAAAATCAAACCATCCGATATCGAAAAAGTAATAAACGACCACAAAGATGGATGTTGAAAGCTTTAAAAGGCTGTTCCTTCCTCTCCATCCCAAGCTCTTCCGGATCGCTTACGCATTAGTCGAAAACAAGTCCGATGCCGAAGATATCCTGCAAGATGCCTACTATAAATTGTGGAGCCGTCGGAATGAACTGGCCGATGTCCGAAATCCGGAAGCCTTCTGCGTGACGCTGGTCAAAAATCTTTGTCTCGATTTCCTTCGTTCTCCCCGTGCGGGCAGGCATGATGAAGATGTCACCGAAGCCGTCACCCTCTCGACAGATTCTTCTCCGGACAAAGAACTGGAAATGCAAGATAAAGTGGAGCAAGTCCGCCATCTCATCAACCGTCTGCCGGAAAATCAGCGGCAAGTCCTCCGGTTGAGAGGAATTGAAGACTGCTCGATAGATGAGATAGAACAGATCACCGGCCTGAGTGCCGTCAACATACGAGTGCTACTTTCCCGGGCACGAAAAATAATCCGGGAACAATTTGAAAAATATTATGCATACGAATATGAACGATAAAAATATAGACGAACTGATCAATAAAGCCCTCCAGGAAGAGCAGGCTTTACCCGAAGGACTTTCCCGCAGGCTGGAAGAGCAGATCGACGCCTGGGCTGCCACAGAGGAAAAGAAGACTCGTTCATTGACCCGTAGACGAACGTTATACTGGTTAAGCGGAGTCGCAGCCTCTATCCTGCTCTGTATCGGCTTTTTCCAATACGATGTACCGTCTTATGCTCCGGATCGGCTTCATGACACTTATACGAATCCGGAAGATGCCGCCGTTGCCGCCGAAAAGGCTTTGCTCCTGCTGTCACACAATCTCAATAAAGGTATCAGCCAGGTAAACGATGCAGGGCAGGAAATCGATAAAGTAAACAATATTTTAAACAAACATTTAAACGATTAATCTTATGAAATCCAAGAATATATTCCTAATCCTGTTTCTTTGCTGCACTAGCTTGTGCTTCGCCCAAGATAAATTATTCGAAAAATATGCCGATATGGATAATGTTACATCCGTCTTCATCTCCAAGAAAATGTTCGACATGATCCCTAATGTAGAAAGTGGTGGCCTTAACCTGATGAATCTGAAAGGAAAAATAAACAACCTCCAAATCGTCACTTCCGACAAGCGTGAAGTCCGGGACCAGATGCGAAAAGAATTCAGCAGCCTCATCAGCAAATCGCATGAAGAACTGATGCGAGTCAAGGACAACGATACACGTGCCTCTTTCTACATCGTCCAGAACGGTGAGCTAATCAACGAAATGATCATGCTGGCCGACACAGATTCGGACTATGTGGTCATCCGGATAACAGGCAAATTCACATTGGAGGATATACAGGAGGTGGCAAAAAGTTTTGAAAAAAAGAAATGACAAAAGAAACCCTATGTGTTACGGTAGCTAATGCATAGCTTTACCACCCCTAACACATAGGGTTATACAAGGTAAAAAGCAGAGCTTATTTTCCAGTAATAATCCTTCGTATCTCGCTCAGCTTGTTCAGGGCTTCCAGTGGTGTCAGATTATTGACATCCAAATTTTTGATCTCATCCCGCACCTGACTGAGTACCGGATCGTCCAATTGGAAAAAGCTGAGTTGATAGCCATCTGCCGATGAAGCGATTCCTTTTACAGGCTTGCTTTTAATGCTGCCTTTGCGCTTTTCCGTAGCAATCCCCTCCTGACGGTTTTCCGTTTCCAGCTGTTTCAGGATCTCATTGGAACGCTTTACGATGCTTTTCGGCATACCAGCCATCTTGGCCACATGGATACCGAAACTGTGCTCACTTCCTCCGGGAACCAATTTGCGCAAGAAGATCACTTTATTATTGACCTCCTTCACCGAAACATTATAGTTCTTGATACGCTTGAAAGAGGTTTCCATCTCATTCAGTTCATGGTAATGCGTAGCAAACAGCGTCTTCGCACGGGCACTGGGATGTTCATGGATATATTCGACAATCGCCCAGGCAATAGAAATACCATCGTATGTACTTGTTCCGCGCCCCAATTCGTCAAACAGGACAAGACTGCGGGAAGACATATTGTTGAGGATATCCGAAGCCTCGTTCATCTCCACCATGAAAGTGGATTCTCCAACCGAAATGTTATCCGAAGCTCCCACACGCGTAAATATCTTGTCCACAATCCCAATATGAGCGCATTCAGCAGGAACAAAACAACCGATCTGGGACATCAACGTGATCAAAGCTGTCTGGCGAAGCAAAGCGGACTTACCGGCCATGTTCGGTCCGGTGATAATGATAATCTGCTGTTTTTCATCGTCTAGATAGACATCATTGGCAATATAAGGTTCTCCTATAGGCAACTGTTTTTCAATCACCGGATGGCGGCCTGCCTTAATATCTATCACCTGCGAATCATTCACATCCGGACGGATATAGCGGTTGATTTCCGCCACTTTGGCAAACGAGAGCAGGCAATCCAGACGACCGATCAGATTTGCATTCATCTGGATAGGCGGAATATATTCAGAAAGACAAAGTACCAGTTCGTTAAAGAGACGGGCTTCCAGCGAAAGTATCTTCTCTTCCGCCCCTAATATCTTTTCTTCGTATTCTTTCAATTCTTCGGTAATATAACGCTCGGCATTCACCAAGGTCTGTTTGCGTATCCATTCGGCAGGAACTTTGTCCTTATAGGCATTACGCACCTCGATATAATACCCGAAGACGTTATTGAAACCGATTTTAAGGCTCGATATGCCTGTCAGCTCTATTTCCCGTGCTTGTACCTTCAAGAGATAATCTTTTCCCGAATAAGCGATTGCACGCAATTCGTCGAGCTCAGCGTTCACGCCTGTCGCAATCACACCGCCCCGGTTCAACAAAGAAGGCGGATCGTTATTGATCTCCTTTTCTATCCGGTCACGGATCAGGGCACAGGCATTCAACTGTTCGCCGATACGGCAAAGACTCGGCTCATCGCTTGCCATACAAGCCTCCTTGATCGGCTCGATGGCACGAAGGGCAACTTTCAACTGCACCACTTCGCGGGGAGAGACGCGACCGACCGCTACTTTAGAAATAATACGTTCCAAATCGCCGATCTGTTCGAGTTTTTCTTCCAACAGTTCTTTCACTTCAGGATGCCGAAAAAAATATTCCACTACGTCCTGACGCTCATGAATCGGTTTCACATCCTTCAAGGGGAACAAGATCCAACGGCGTAACATACGTGATCCCATCGGAGAAACGGTCTTGTCCAACACATCCAGCAAACTCGTCCCCTCCTCGTTCATCGTACTGACCAACTCCAGGCTGCGTACCGTAAACTTATCGAGGCGCACATAACGGTCTTCTTCAATACGGGAAAGGGAAGTGATATGAGAAATATGGGTGTGTTGCGTCTGATCCAAATAATACAGGATGGCACCCGAGGCTACGATTCCTAATTTCAAGTGTTGGACACCGAAACCTTTCAAATTCTTCGTTTCGAAATGTTTCAACAGGCGGTCATTAGCAGCTTCCAAAGTAAACACCCAATCATCCAGTTCGAAAATAAAGAACCGGGGACCGAAAGCCTCTTCAAAACGTTTACGGCTGCCTCGTTCGACCAAGACTTCTTTCGGAGAAAAGTTGTTCAGCAGTTTATCCACATAATCGATAGATCCCTCGGCCGTCAAGAACTCGCCGGTAGAGATATCGAGAAACGCGATTCCACAAACATCCTTTCCAAAATGGATGGCGGCAAGGAAGTTGTTTTCTTTATGGTTGAGGATATTGTCATTAATAGAGACACCCGGAGTCACCAATTCGGTGATGCCGCGTTTCACCAGTTTTTTCGTAAGCTTCGGATCTTCCAGCTGGTCGCAGATGGCTACGCGCTTGCCGGCACGCACCAGTTTAGGCAGATAACTGTCCAGTGCATGGTGAGGGAAACCGGCCATCTCGACCGTTTGCCCCGGTCCGTTCGCTTTTTTCGTCTGTACGATACCCAGTATTTCAGCTCCGGTCACAGCGTCTTCACCATACATTTCGTAAAAGTCGCCGACACGGAATAGCAGGATTGCATCAGGATGTTTCGCCTTTATATCGAAATACTGCTTCATCAAGGGTGTTTCCACTATCTTTGCCACTGTTCTTTTCTTTTTATCTGTTAACCGTACAAAGGTACGATTTTTCATCTTTCAAAAAATTCACGGATTGCTTTTTCATTTACAAATACCCCGCAAGGATTATCCTCGACCCCACATTCCCAATATCGAAAACAACTTAAAATTCCAGCCCCTAACCATCACTGACAAAAACAGGCAGGCAGAGAGCAAACAGATTATCACTTGTTCTGGAAAGAATTAAGAAATTCATCCTGCACAGCCTCTTTTATTTCATTGTCAAGTTGTGGAGTAAGGAAAGAAGCGACAAACGCTTCATCAATATCCACCACCGGCCGGAACGCCTCACTCCGGACATAGTTACTGATGCTTTGCAACAATTGAAGAGAAGCAGGACGTTGATCGATCTTATTTTCCGTATCTATTGCCAGTACAAGCAACTTGCCTCCATGCAACTTGGCCTCGAATCCGATTCCGAGTTTATGGTTGTGCTGATAAGTGTCAATACTTTGGATAAAAGGAAGCAAGGCATTGGGAGCTGCATTCATTTCAATCACTTTCGCATGGCACAAAATATCCCACCATTGCCAGTCCACAAACTCATCTGTTACGAAATCGGCAAACATTGGCTGTTCTTTATGAATCAGACACCCCAACGTAAGAGGTTGCCACTTAAACATGATCGGATTCCAAAAATGATTATGGAAATTTGACTTCCGCCCTTTCACAGCCTCCGGACGAGGCAACAGAACCACACTTTTGCCAGCTTGCAGATAACGTCGGGCTTCTGCCGTATAGGAGGTCGTAAAAAGCACCTGATTGTCAGACTTCAGAATTTCTTTGACTTGCTTCCGAGGATAAACCCATATATCCCAACTGTTGGTAATCTTCTTGTCCACACAAAGATGTACAGTCAACTTTTCGTTACTTGTAATCCGGTTCAACGGAAACTCAAACTCACCGAGAGGATAAACGCCATAATTGGAAATCTCCTTACAACTGATCCGGCCACTATAAAGCGTAGTTCCACGACTGTCCGTCACATGCCAGCGGACATCAGGACGACGGAAACGGGAAGGAGAATAATTGTACAACTCGGCTTTGGCACTAAAGATTTCATCATTGAAAAAAGCACGCTTCTGAAAACGTAGTAAAGCTACGCTGGGAGCACAAAATTCCCGAAATTTTTCTGGTGTAATGATTCCCTTACTCTTCCAAAAGGCATTGAGAATTCCTACCGGAGCATAACCTTGTCCAGGAAAGTCAATCAAGCTCAACAACTGAAATCCCGATGAAAGCGAACTGCGCAGCTGCCCCTCGATCACATCTTTATATTCAATCCGGGTCTGTTGTCCCGACACTCGGAAAAAGTCTGCGGCAAGATTCTCCATTCCGTGAGCAGCCAGTGAATCACGATAACGTTCCAGGTTACGTGCTTCCACAGGGCCTGTATAAGCCGAAATCTCACTAAAATCAGGATATACACAACGCTGCCCCGTTTCATGACTGATAATAGGCTGTCCGGTACCATGTCCGGCATTAATATCCCAGTCAGTCATCGGACGACCTTCGTAAATAGTCACACTTCCTTTATCGGAACGATGGGACACATAAAACTGTTCTGCCTTAACATGCTTGCGAGCAGTAGATCCACTAAATAGACGGCGGTTATCATGACTACGTCCGTATTCGGTCAGTTCGTTCAAAAAATCAAAGTCACCCTCCAGCTCATTTCCGTTACAATACAACAAGAAAGAAGGATGATTCCCATATTCTTTAAGTATAGCTTTGAGTTCACGGCGGAAGAAATCATTACGTGCCTCATCTCCGGGCTTGGTATCAGCTCCCCACATTGGCATCTCCACTTCCAAATAGACCCCCATCTTGTCGGCCATACGGAAACAAGCGGCAAGCGGACACCATGAATGGAAACGCATGTGGTTCATTCCATACGATTTGAGTATGTTAAAAATGTGTTCCCATGAAGCATCATCCATAGGAACATGACCTGTAAGCGGGAACTCAGCATTGTTTACCGTACCACGCAAATGCAAACGATGCCCATTAAGCAAAATATCATCTCCTACAGCTTTTACCTCTCTCATACCGAAAGAGAGCTGCTTCTGTTGTTTCACTTCTTCACTTCCAGAAGAGAGCAAAGAACACTGCAATTGATACAGGTCAGGCGAAAATTCATCCCACAATTTCACCTTTTTGCCCAATACCAATGTTGTTTCCAAACTAATGATAGAATCGGCCGAAGCAACTTCCACCTCTTTCTTCGCCTCCAGCCCATGTCCAGTCACTTCCAGCAAGGCTTTACCCATAAAAGGCTTTCCGGTTGTATTCACAAGACTGAGACAAACCGTGACCTGCTGTCGCTGCACATCCGGATAGAGCTGTAGATCATCCATATAAACCGGATCCAAAGCAACAAGTTTCATATCCCCAATCACACCATTCCAATTAATCTGTGTAAATTCGGTATGGGCATGATCCCATTTATGCGTATTATACTGATAACGATTGTCGATCATTAAATCAATAATATTTTCCTGTCCAGGCTTCAGATAGCCGGTAAGATCATGTATATGAGGTACACTGATATAGTCATTCCTGTTCACCTCCGTCCTTCCACTATAAATGGCAGTCAGCCAATGAGCGCGTTCCAAATAGAGATGTATACGTTTACCACTCCATGATTCGGGGATTTGTATCTGCTTACGATACCAAGCCGGTGCCATATATTCATACTTGCGCGTCAAACGGTCATAATATTTGTAAGTCGTACGATTCCCTATATGATATTGATCCGTAATACCGGGCAAAATAATTGTATCATGCAACTCCCCATCGCCACGTATCTCCACACCGGAACGGCGAAAATCCATAACATCTGTCTCAAAGCCCCAACTACCCGCAAGATCTATCTCTTGTTGAGCAATCGTTTTTTCGACTTGCAAAAAAAACAATAAAACAATTGCGACAATAATTTTAAAATTTATCATAACATAAATGTCCGTTTATACCTCTTTTGTATATGTGTGCTTTGCAAAATTATCGATTTATTTTCTATTTATTTTCTATTTGCCAAACATTAATTTCTAAAAAGCCATACATTTGTAAATAGTAAAACATATATATATATCATCGAAAAATATGAAACAAGCAATTCTAATTTCGACCGGCCTTTTGCTAGCTGCTCCTTCCATCCATGCAGAGAAGAATAAGGATAAAAAACCGAATGTCGTTTTTATCCTTGCGGACGATTTGGGTTATGGAGATCTAAGTTGTTACGGACAGGAAAAGTTCGAAACACCCAACATTGATAAGCTGGCACAAAGTGGAATGCGTTTTACGCAATGTTATTCAGGGACAACCGTCAGCGCCCCTTCCCGCTCCTGCCTGTTGACAGGCACGCACAGCGGGCATACACCTGTCCGCGGTAACCTCGAACTCGATCCGGAAGGACAATTTCCACTTCCCGCAGATGTCCGTACCATCTTCGAGGTTATGAAAGATGCAGGATATAAGACATCCGCTTTCGGCAAATGGGGACTGGGTTATATCGGTTCGACCGGCGATCCTAAAAATCAGGGTTGCGACACTTTCTACGGATATAATTGCCAGTTGCTGGCACACAGTTATTATCCCGACCATCTTTGGGATAACGACAAACGGGTGGAACTCGAAGACAACAATCTGAATGTACAGTACGGAAAAGGTACTTACTCGCAAGACCTTATTCATGGAAAGGCTCTGGAATATCTGGACAATATGAATCCGGACGAACCGTTCTTCATGTGGTATCCGACCATCATTCCGCATGCGGAATTGATCGTGCCGGAAGACAGTATCATACAGAAATTTCGCGGTATGTATCCGGAAAAACCTTACAAAGGGGCCGAACCGGGCAGTCCCGCCTTCCGCAAAGGAGGTTACTGTTCGCAGTTCCATCCCCATGCCACTTTTGCCGCTATGGTTTACCGTCTGGACGTCTATGTCGGGCAGATCATCCAAAAGTTAAAAGATAAAGGCTTATATGATAATACAATCATTATCTTTGCGAGCGACAACGGACCGCATATGGAAGGGGGTGCCGATCCCGACTTCTTCAACAGCAACGGCATTTACCGTGGATATAAACGGGATTTGTACGAAGGTGGCATTCGCGTTCCAATGATCATTTCCTGGCCGGGACATGTCCAACCGAATACAGAAACCGACTTTATGTGTTCTTTCTGGGATGTATTACCGACCTTCGAAGAAATCATCCATCCGAAAGCCAAACAGAAGGAGATGGATGGTGTCAGCATGCTTCCCCTTCTGGAAAACCGGAAGGGACAGAAAGAACATGAATTCCTGTATTTTGAATTCCAGGAACTGAACGGTCGCCAAGCTGTACGCAAAGGACCGTGGAAATTGGTCCACATGAATATCCGTGGTGACAAGCCCTATTATGAATTGTATAACTTAGCTTCCGATCCATCGGAACGGCATAATATACTGGATCAGTATCCTGAAAAAGTAGCGGAACTGAAAGATATCATGGTTCGTGAACACAGATCGGACCCAAACTGGCCGCTATTACCGAGTGAAAAATAACCTCCCAAAAAGTTTGTTTCCAATAACAAAAATGACCTCTTCCTGCTTAACGAGTAGATTACTATTTACTCGATAAGTAGGCAAGAGACAACATATCAGATCTTAGTATATAGTAAAATACTATGAACAAAAAAATCTTAAAGTATCTGATATTAGAATTAATGGTTGGGATCTTAGGAATCATAGTCCTTAAGTATATGTTGGTATAGAAAAAATTTCATAATATGGCTAATTATAAACATATTCATATTTGTAGAGTATTATATACTTTGCATCTACATCTCCAAAGTTGTAATTTGTTTTCATTTTAGTATCTTTGAACCATTGGAAACAACAACAAAAGGATCAACATCTTTTCTAAGAATGTTGTGATTTGCTTTCATTTTAGTATCTTTGAACCATTAGAAACAACTCTTAACGTACACAAAGTCACTTCCGGACTGTTGTGATTTGCTTTCATTTTAGTATCTTTGAACCATTAGAAACAACCTTCCTGAAATTCTTTCTGGTTTCTCTAACGTTGTGATTTGCTTTCATTTTAGTATCTTTGAACCATTAGAAACAACCGACTTGCGTCTTTTGAGCATCAGTAAGACGTTGTGATTTGCTTTCATTTTAGTATCTTTGAACCATTAGAAACAACCGTTATGCGCACAGGAAAGCAACTTTAATAGTTGTGATTTGCTTTCATTTTAGTATCTTTGAACCATTAGAAACAACGACATTTATAATTATATCGCAAATTGTGAGTTGTGATTTGCTTTCATTTTAGTATCTTTGAACCATTAGAAACAACCATTGTCCTTAATATCAGCCAAGTTGGACTGTTGTGATTTGCTTTCATTTTAGTATCTTTGAACCATTAGAAACAACGCCCTCAAAATTTAAAGAACCTGTCCACTGTTGTGATTTGCTTTCATTTTAGTATCTTTGAACCATTAGAAACAACCAAAATGCCAGAGAATCCTTTTGTCCCTTCGTTGTGATTTGCTTTCATTTTAGTATCTTTGAACCATTAGAAACAACTACAAATTGGTATATGTCGGCTACAAAATAGTTGTGATTTGCTTTCATTTTAGTATCTTTGAACCATTAGAAACAACCTCACACTCCAAATCAAACCTACGATTGTTGTTGTGATTTGCTTTCATTTTAGTATCTTTGAACCATTAGAAACAACTTTCGCTAATAATCTTTGATTTTTGAGCTTGTTGTGATTTGCTTTCATTTTAGTATCTTTGAACCATTAGAAACAACCTTGCTGCACCATCTTGTCCTGTTGTACCAGTTGTGATTTGCTTTCATTTTAGTATCTTTGAACCATTAGAAACAACAAAATCGCTTAGCGAGTTGCGAAAACATGGTTGTGATTTGCTTTCATTTTAGTATCTTTGAACCATTAGAAACAACCTTATCAGAGAAAGCATCTACGATGGCCTGTTGTGATTTGCTTTCATTTTAGTATCTTTGAACCATTAGAAACAACATGGTAGCGATGGAAGCCGACAAGGTCTTGTTGTGATTTGCTTTCATTTTAGTATCTTTGAACCATTAGAAACAACCGCCAGTGTAGACGTTGCGCACGCGGTACGTTGTGATTTGCTTTCATTTTAGTATCTTTGAACCATTAGAAACAACCGGAATGCGTGGTGTAGCGGTGAAATGCATAGTTGTGATTTGCTTTCATTTTAGTATCTTTGAACCATTAGAAACAACAGATTTATCATTATCAATTGTTAATCAACAAATTACACAGCAAATTAGAATAAAAAATGGATGTTGTTTCAAAGAAAAAATCCCACTATTAAGCGGGATTTTTCTTTTTAAAACAGTTCTAACTGCTGCCCTGGAATACTCACCTCCATTGTCTTTTTACCATAAAACAGTTCGATATTTCCAAACTGCTTATCCGTAATACACATAATTCCGACACTTCCATACTCTGGAATAAACGATTTAACCTTTTTTATATGTACAGTTGCATTCTCGCTACTGGCACAATGACGGACATAGATAGAAAACTGAAACATTGTAAATCCATCCCTTTGCAGATTCTTTCTGAAATCAGCATATGCCTTTTTCTCCTTCTTCGTTTCAGTAGGCAAATCAAATAATACAAGTACCCACATAACACGATATTCGCTAAATCGGTCCATAACTACATTTCCGGATAAGAAATTTTGCGCAACTCTCCACTAAAGCACTTATACAAGGAAGCTGTCGTTTGCCCCACAGCCACCATCAACGGACTACGCTTTCCGGCAATATGAGTTTCTAATACAGGAATTGTTAGTAACTGTGCTTTCAACTCTTTAGTCAATTCCGTATAATCTACACCTTGTTTGATCATGCCACAAACCAATCGATCCACATACGGACGATAAGGCTCCATCACGTCATCAGCCAAACAATAAGCATTATAACGATTATGATGATGAATCCCCAACGTAGGCAAAAGTCCGCTCACCACCAACCCACGAGCCACAACTGCTCGTAAAATGGCATACCCATAATTCAACAGATTGTTAGGTGGAATACCATCCCGATCTCTTGTGAAACCTTCTATTTGAAACAGATTTTTCCAATAATAGGCAGCAGCACGGGCCTCCAAGTTGTTCGAATCTCCACTTTTCACATCGGCTGCCCACACGTTCATACATTTTGTTTCAACATCGGAGTATTCTTTCAATACCACTGCTTGGTTTTCAATCTTTGCTTTTATTGTCTGCTGCCAAAGTTGTTTCATCAACGGCAAGGAAGCATCCAACTGTTGACGGAATCTTTCATTTTGTGTCGTGTTTCCATATAGAGGAAGCATCAAGCCTATCGGCATACTTTTACTATCACAGGTTATGATGGCACAATTATTTTCAAGCAAAGCCTCCAACGCACCTGACGTAATGGTAATTTGCTTATGGTCCAACACGACTACTCCAATATCCTCAATAGGTTTTGTCACTTCCGACGTACGTTTAAAGCTTTCGGGCAACGTATCATTTTTAACCACTTCCGGCAGCTTTATCACCAACTGGGCATTTTTTAAAGACAGATAAACCGGATTTCCGAAATAGAGCGTTTTCTTGATCATAAGCTATTTGATTTTAATTAATTACTCATCATTTCCTTCAAAAGGGAATTGTTGAAGATCATTACCTTTTTCTCCTAATTTATCCGGAGTAACAATACTCCTTCCTAATTCTTTTTCGGCTTGTTCACGCGCCACACCAGCCACATTTCCTCCCCGCTTCGCGACCTGCTTGCTTTTCTGAAATGTATCAGGTTTTTCTTTTTGAGATATTTCTGTAGTGACTCGTTCGCCAAGCATGGTGAAGATTAGTTCCAAATCAGTCATGTGGTCGCGTAAGTTCTGATTCTTTTTTGTCAATCCCTTATACATTTTATAATCGGAAGGAGCCATACCAAACGTTGCTTTGGAAATTTCAGCTGTCAAGATTGCATAATCACTCTGCTCCGTAATCCCTCTCTCTTTCCATTCATCCGTCAAGTTTTGCCGGATAGCGATTCCCCTCAAACGTTTGTCTATCCAATCCTTAGGATAACCTTTCTGTTCGTAAAGTTCTTTCATACGTTCTTGAGCCAGTTCCGGATTTTCAATTTCCTGCACACGTTCATAACCGACTTGTGCTAACCACAACTTGAATGGTTCTGCTTTAGGGGAAGGAATAGATTGGATGATACGAAACAAAGCTTGCACATTAGCAGCCAATGTCCTTCTTTTTTTACCTGTTTCCGTCATCATTTCTACCTGGGGACAATTTGTCCCCAGGTAGGTAGCCAGTGCTTCATCTCGTTTACGCATCTTTTTCAGGTAGTCAGTTGGATTCACACTATCTGTAAGTGCTCCAACAACATCCACTACTGAAAAGTACCATTGCTGTTCTTCTTCATTCCATACAGAACGAATCTTTTTATCATGGAAAAGTTTGATGTTGCTCATAATATAAATTTTTTCAATATTCTCCTACTGAAACGATTTGTCCAATGTGATTGATTCGAACTTTGACTATATCAACCAATTTATTGGGTGCTTGAATAAGTTCCCATGCTATTTTTCTTAAAGACTTATTATCAATCACCGTTGTTTCTAAATGATGCCTAAACATATAATTTTTTGTAGAAATTTTCTGTACCCTAAACAAATTCGGACTAATCATCGCATAGTTGTCTGGATCCAACAAATCCACCTCTTTAGGATTAAAACCCGTCTTCTCATTAGGGAACACGAAATATTCATTTTGTTTCATGCTAAACAAAAATTGCCAACCTTCACTCTTTTTATAGTCCTTATCAATAATAGGTATTCCTAAATTTGCCCGTGTTACAGCTTCAAAGAAAGGAACAACATCTTCATCTAGTTCATACATTGGATTGCCTTCATCATCAAATATCACTTGGCCTTTTTTGTCTAAAACAGGTTTACGATAAATCGCAACGTGATGATTGTTACCTGTATTCACAAAATCAACCGGTATCCTCTTTCCTGTTCCATCTAAAATGAAATTGCCATCTTTATCTTTTTTATCATGCAAAGCTTGGGCTTTGCTGATTCCACGGATAGTAACTCGTTTGATACTAATCCCTTTCTCTTCATTTAACCATATTGGATTCTCATCCAGATTGACAAACGCCTTCTTAGCATCTCCTCCATATTCTTTCAGGCGTTGTTCCAAAATGAGACGTATCTTTTTATCTACAACTTTATCCACATTCAAGGTAGGATCAACCGGTTTGCGTATCGTATAAGCCGTTTCCAGTTCAACTGTTTGTACTTTATCCGGAACTTGTATGGTTTGTGCTCTATCAAGATAAATCGGATTCTTTTCCAACGAGTTCTTACCTGTAAATGCTTTCTTGGGATCATTACCAAAAACCTCCAAACGTTTGAGTAACGCATTCCGATAATCCTGTTTACTTACGGTTGCAATCTTTACGGCATCAAATGACGCATTTACTTTTTCTATCTTCGTAACATACTGGTTATGACTCCCATAAATTGTTTCCAAATGCAACTGTCCACGTGGTGTTTGTTGTGTATTTTTATATGTACCACCTTTCTTTTTTATACAATTCACATTGGTAGTAACGACTTTATTCTTGGCCTTGATAGAAACTAACAGATTCTCCAAATGGCATTTTGCCTCTACCCGGAACTGTCCCAGCGGTATAGGTGGCACTGCCTTTCCTGACTCAAAATAGCGCGTCTTTATACCTACTATATTAGTATGTTCTTTGCTGTCGGATTCCCATGCAGCATTTTTGTTATTGAAATACTGGATAAACACATCTTTAGTAAAAGCTACCGTCAATGCATCCATCGCATGATGTCGATGGTCATTCCTTTTTGTCCAATCTTTTATTCGCTTAATCTTTCTTCCATCTTTGTCTTCATAAACTTCCACCAATCCTAAGGCTTCATATTTAGGTAAGTTCAACTCTTTCATCACATCTACCAGTTGCCAATCTTCACGCAACTTATCCGTAATAGATCCGGTTGTAGCAACCACCCTACGACAAATTTCCGTCAACATGGACAGAGCCTTTTTGGCTATATATTGCGTATTCCTCAAATCTCTATCTATAAATCCATCCGGAATTTCATTCAGCTCCATCTTCAACTTCCGGAGTTTGGCTTTCTTATCCTTACATAGATTCTCACAACGATTGAGATATTGTTGCAAACCTTCCTCTCCATATTTTTCTTTTACAAAGTCGTAGGCAGTTTTATTCCCTTTCTCTATATTGATTGACTTATATTCCAATGTCTTATTGGACAACGAGTCATCAAAAAGCCGGGATTGGGGAATGATATGTTCGATGTCTATTTCTTTGCTGAAAAGTTTTTCTCTCGGGATATATTGATTGGAATACAACGTCTTATATCCATTATCTTTCAATTCTTCATAAAGTTTATACCGGATAATATCATTACGGCTCACATTTATCATACCGAATTCCGATTGTAACACCTTGCGTATCTCTTCATGTTCACGGGTATTCTTTGCGACAGCCTTTGTCAGCTCCTCTCGCTCCTTGGCACTCTTTTTCAATTCCCGCGCCAGTTCCACCCGAATCTCATCCGGTCTTCCATAAACCTCCATGACGGTATTGATCACATTTACCATTTGATTCAGAATCTTTTCCACTACAGGATTGCGTAAACTGTTCTTAGGAAGAATTTCCAACTTATCCTTTAAAACCTTATTTTCAATTTCTTCCTTAGTCAGAGACGATTTGGAATGACGATAACCGGCATATTCACAAGCCATATCATATTGGTTCCCCTCCTTCAAGTAAAGCAAAATCTTTTTTATGGCCTTGGCACTCAAACTACCATAATCATCTTGTAACGAGACATTCGCAAGTTCTATGGCATACTCTTTCTCTATCCCACAAAGTTGCATGATTTTTTCTATCAACTTGCCATTCCCCGTCGGTGTATTATCTCCTTCAAATGAATACAATAAATGCCAAAGCCTGAAATAAGGTTGTTTTTCCCATTCTTTATTTTCCTTATCCAAGTCTATAAAAAGCAAATCCGTATTCCATCCCAAATCGGTAAAAACAGTTTTCAGTTGACTTATCAGATCTTCTGCCGGTTTCTTAAAATCCAATGGTTCATAGCCATACTTCTCGATCATGTTACTATAGGCAGAGAAAAGGGCAAATCCCGTTTGATTGCCATCTATCTGTTTGAAATTTATATCCAGTTCTTGTGGATTTTCAAATAAGAGTCTTAATATTTCCGCTTTTGTCAAACCCTTTTTTATAGAGAGTTCTTTAGCTAATATCTTTTTTTCTTCTTGATACAGAAACCGTCTACCTTCTGTTATCAAGGCATCCTCCGTATCACCAAACAAATCAGACGAAACATTCGATTTCTTCCGCTTCCCTTTTTTTCACCAACAAACACCTCTATATTATTTAATGTCTGCCAAATCTTAAACTCCTGAAACAACGGATGCGAACGGGGGATAACCTTGCAACCAATAATCTTTGTCTGCTTCTTACCCTCTTTTTCAACAACGACTTCCCGATTTTCAAACTCACAAAAACTAATCAATCCCTTCTGGCTTTTCAACCGCCTTTGATAGAAAATAATGATGTCACGTATCTCCTTCTTCAATTCAGGTGTCAGTTCTTTATGAAATTCGGCTTGCTTCTCCCAAATAACATTGAACTCATCCAAATAATCTTGCCGATAAAATACCATATTTCGTAAACTCATATTGGGATTCTTATTGAGTTCTGCCATCTGATACTGTCCTACCGTCTGACGATTGAAATAAAGCACTTTACTACGGTCACTGATAGCTCCCAAATAACCGCTTGACGCACTTATCTGGCCATTGATTTCTTGCAATACTACGGCTATTTTTTCTAAGTCCAATTGCTCAGTAAGGGCTTGCACACGCCAACGATAATTTTCCTTTTTCAGTTCCTCCCCTTTTACCGTCCGCTTAAGGCCAACAAGTTTATACACTTCTTCTCTATTCTCTGTTTGAGCCTCATGTTCATTCCAAACGTTTACCTTTTTCGTTTCTACAAAATATTTTGCCAAGATAGCCCACGTCTGACTTTTATTCTTCCCTTTGACTTCTTCTTTGGCAACATCACAAAAAGAAAAGGGATTGAATTGCTTTTGGAAATTCCATATCTTGTTAAATTCTTCTTGCAGATCTGAACGATAAAAATCAGGGAAAAACTTTTTTCCTGATTCAAGTAATTGTAAACAAAGCTGCCCTGGAGTCAGATCTTCATCATACAATTTCTTAGCAATCTCCATTCCGTCAATCAAAGCCCCCTCTTCTTCTCCCTTTGCTTTCCGGCTACTTTTATAACCACGCTTCTTATTAATCATCAACAATACACGTGCCAATTCTTCCAAAGATATCTCCTCTTCAGCTGCTTTAGCTCGTAAACGATAGGTTTCAAACGTAGTTCTGTTTCCTTGTTCCGAAAGTATCGTTTTATCTGTAATAAAACCTACTTTTTTCAGAAGTTCAATCAACGCATCCCGACGTAATTTATACCGTTGCAGATTACGGCGCATACTTCTTTTTAAAGTTCTATCAGTATTCGTAGTGATACTTTTCCCTTTTTCAAAGTTTTGCATTTCATCCACTGTCAAAGGATTTACCCTTACTCCTAATTTAATAATAGACGATACTTCATCACTATTTTCGGCTTCGTTTACTAATGCCCACCCTATACTACTCGTACCTAAATCCAGCCCTAAAATCTTTTTCATGGTATACTGTTTTAATTTTTCCAAATATAATAACTTTATCATCAAAAAACATTGTACACAAACCTTTCATTTCATATATTTGTGACACTAAAATGAAGCAAATCACAATAAGGATTATTCCGTTGTGAAAACATTAGGTTCCCTCGCCCTTCTGCGGGGGATTTTTTGTAAGTCACTCTACACTTTCAGGTCTATTCTATCCAACAAATTTTTCATCCTCCTTCCCCCTTATTGTATTATTCCGTAAAAAGCCATTCGTCCAAATCGAAACTACTACCTCATCTAATTCGATTTTCTACCCCATCTAATTCAAATTTCCTTATAGGGTAATATTTTTTAAGAAACAGACATTTTTATCATTTTGCTATAAACCAACAATTTATTGTATCTTTTAGATCTAAAGGGAGATATTGTAATTTCCAGATGGGTATCTACAATGAGGGTGTGCCGAATATCGGTATTCATGGGACGCAGACAACGCAGACGAGCGC
>ENA-OPCE01000619-OPCE01000619.1-human-gut-metagenome-genome-assembly--contig:-NODE-619-length-28506-cov-4.234754_pt1 | contig 28506 bp, 24 predicted proteins | sample MGYA00241247_ERZ501474 | MGnify/ENA primary metagenome ERZ501474 (study PRJEB25962, sample SAMEA2042572) | human gut metagenome | biome: human gut; feature: human-associated habitat; material: faeces... | reverse complement strand
CAACCACGAGCGCATCAAACAGTCGCTTGGTTGGATGAGCCCGGTACAATACCGTTAAAGCCAAGGAATGGCTGCGTGATTATCTCCAAGAAAATGTCCGCAGCCCCTAACGCCCGAATTCTTGCGCATTTTCGGATTTCGGCCTTGGTGGGAAGGGACATGGAGCCAGACCCGCGGAAATCATACAGTTCGACCAGGCCATGTTCGAGACCAAGCTTGACGCCATGCTGCGAGAGAAGGTCGAGCGGATCATCAACGCGATGCTCGATGCCGAGGCCGACGAGATCGCCAACGCCGCCAGATACGTGTATTTAGTCAAGTCGTCACATTCCTGAACTCGAACATGCGGTACATCACGAACCTGCCCGGAGAGAACGCGGAATGCCTGTTCCACGGGCCGGTAGAGGTGTTCGAACACATCAGTGGCGTCCCTCCCGTGATCGTCATGGACAACGCCTGTCTTTCGTCAAATAAATCTGCGTGTCGCGAGGTGGTGACGTTTTGTTGAACTCATCCTTTATTCCGTCGCCAACCCTCTGTTGTTTATTTTTTATGCTTTGGTGCTTTTTGGGGCTGTATCTGCTGTCTGCCCAGTAAAGACAGTGCCGTATTAGCCACCCAAATCGCGCTATCTTCTCTAACAATGAGTCCAACGATGAGCCATGTAACTCCATAGATAAAGAACCCGACGATAAGCAGCGGAATCTCCGCAAGAGGGAGCGCAGCAGCGGCAGATCCCACCATCAACGCAATAACGTTGATCATAAGAGTCTTGAGTATGTCACCGAACCGCAAAGCATTGCGCAGTATTTTCCAAGAGGCATGTACTTGAACGGTAAAAATGACAAATTCTGCAATAAGAACAGCAACGGCCGCTCCGGTGGCTCCCCAAGTACCGTCGAGCGCAAAGTTGGCAACAAGGCTGATAGGTACACCAGCCATATTAGCCATTGCAAGCTTGCGCTCAAGATCAAGCGGGGTGAGTACGCACAAACCTATGAACGTACTAAGACAGGAGAAAAAGTTTACGAAACCGATAATCTGCACCGATATCACGGCAGCCGCATATTTTTCCGAAGAAAGCAGCACAATAAGGGGATACGCAAATGCCAAGAGATAGTTGGCTATACCTAGGCTAAGGTTGAGTGTGATTCCAAAACCACGTTGCAACAAAGATGTGTACTGAGCGGGATTATTTTTAGCATAATAGGACAGTCTTGGTATAAGCACGCTAACGATGGCATTTACAACCTGCCAGCATATATTACGGAGCTTTGATGCAAGCTGATAGAAAGCGACTTGTATGTTATTAGGTGAAAGTAGACCGAGCAACACTGAGTCGAAAGACTGATAGATTGCAGTAGCAATGGACAAAGCTGCGAAAGAAATCAACGATTTGTCATGCTTACGCAAGTTGGATCGTCCTAGATTTTTAAAAGAAAGTGTGCGCAAAAGCCTGGCAATGTTAAATAAATTGTTTGCACATGCAACTAGTGCAATAATTGCACCGTAAATAAGCCAATCATCTTTGTGTCGAACAAATACAAGTATCGCTATGAGTGAAATAATTTTGAAGATAACACTACGTATAGTGATGTATTCATATTGCTCTGTCGCTTGAAAGAACCATTCCACTCCATAGGAAAGCAGGAGTGTACTAATCAGGAAAATCCACATCAAACAAGAAAGGCTTCGCAAACGCGGCACTAGATAAATGCATGCAGCAAATACACTTAATGACGCCATGGTAAAAACAGTAACAATAGAAAGGAGTTCTTTAACAGTTCTTGCCAATGCTTGTGGATCATCTCTAACTCGTGCACATTCTCGTATACCATAGGTGGGGATACCAACCAAGCAAAGAGCGGAAAGCCATGTGGACAAGCTTTGAGCAAAAGTCACATCCCCATAACCTTCTACAGACAATACTCGAGTAACATACGGCAATGTGATAACGCTGATAAGCATATTCGATGCCGTTAGCAATGTGTTCATGACTGCGTTAAATTTAACCGAATGCGACTTCATCTATATATATCCCAAAAAATGCCTTACGATATGTTTTAAAAAGCTATCATTTTATAGCTTTTGCCGGTACACCAATAAGAACTGCAGACGGAGTTTCGCATGACTTGGTCACTACGGCGTTAGCGCCTATTTTGACATTATCGGCCACCCGAACAGGACCGATGATTTTGGCACCTACTCCTATATCAACATTGTCTCCTATAACAGGGGCCCTGTTGTCGAAATCGCCTTTATCTCCAATTACAATATTTCCATGCAGCTGACAATTTTTTCCAATCCGAGCATTTCCGTTAATAACAATATTTCCATAGTGCCAAATGCGTAGACCAACATCCACAGTGTTATGAAAAATCGTTATTCCCAGCTTTGAACCAATAATGTTTTTTCTTCTTTCCCAAAGAACATACCTCAAATGGTTTTTAGTATTGGCATGGTATTCTTGGTAACGCAAAGCCTTGATAAAAGTCCAGATCAAATAATCCTGATCTCTTAGAAGGCGAAGCTTCCAATATCTGAAGATATCATCAGAACCAAAATATAAGCGATATTCATAGCTTAAGGCTTTCTCAAGCTCCAACTTGCTGCTAATCAAAACCGTTCCCTCCAATAATCAAGAATGTGAATACCATTCAAAAATCTGATGGACAATCGCCTCATCGATATTGATATCGAATTTGCGTGCGAACAACATATTTGAATCACGCAATTCGGTCTTATCTTGGATTCTCCACGTATACGGTTTCCCACGATTCCAATCGATAAGGCGCATCGAATTCGAAATATCCTCATGAGGGCTTGTTTCTAACTCCGCGATATGGAATACAGAACTCCGCCATTTTGAATTCCAAATATAGGTCTGTAGAAAGATTTCATCACAACAAAAACCATATTTGCAAAAATCCAGAATCTCGGATTCATGCCTGACGAGATCGCAAGCCAAATCTCCCGTTATGCTGAACCAATTCGCGCCTTTACAGATTGTTATTGTCTTATCAATGCGATTAATGCGTAATTTTCGTTCGATAGCGCAAATCAAAGCATCAAAGATAGACTTCGCGTTCTCCCAGAAAGGACTCTGTCGCCCTCTCCTACCAGTGCATAGATGATATAGGGAAACTCTCTCCATATCGTCCCCGGAAATTTTAGGAACGAAAGATACGAAATTCACCCCTTCCCATTCCTTAAAAAAAGCATGAATCGTATCTTGAGTCTGTATAGGCAAGTCATGCCCTGATAGCAAATGATAATACTTATATCCGCCAGCTTTGACAGATGAGCGTAACAGATCCAGCTCTGTTTTCACCTGATCGGACGACCCCCATCGCACCTTCCTCCGATTAACATAAATAAGCTTCGATTGCTTTACTGAATTATTCAGCAACTGAGGATCAAAATCAGCCCGAGCATCTATATGAAGATAGATGTCATTCCTGGAATCATCAATCATCTTTAGCAATAAAGCCAATTGATCAAAACGATCATGGGCAATAACCAAATAAGCGTGCTTATCCATATCTACTCCCCTAATCTGACCATTTTTCCAATTTAGCTGTTTTACATCCATGATTCATTTGATACTGAGGCATATATATCACCATACCTATAAATATGAAGGCAATACCCCAAGCATAATTAGAATTCAAAGAATGCGAAGTTAAAAAATTAAAAGACTGAAATAGCATAAATATAGTTAAATATAGATTATTACCCAATATGTTCCAATATCCATTTATAAAAATGAATAAAGCTATAGGTGTTAGTTCTATGGCAATCTGAAGATAATCCATTTCAAGGCTTCTACCTATTACTATCGCACTTGACCCATACCCATACGATTGGTAATTCGTAGACAAAAGCGTACGTAAAAAAGAACTACGCCCCATAGTATATTGATCTTGAGATTGATGAAAAAGCTCCTCAAATATTCTGCCTGATTGAGGCAGTAGCAACAGATAATAAATCCCTGTTCCACATAAAAAGACCATTTTCATTATTTGCCGTATATAGGATGGAACCTTCTTATTCGGATCAACAAAGATCGGGATAACAAAAAATGCAATCGCAAAGATTATGGCCAAACGTTTGAATGTTGCAATTGCATATATTGTGCTTAAGACCGTAAGAACCGTATTGTTGCGATAATAGCAGTAAAATGCACAAAGAATAATGGATATTCCTGCAAAAATACTAGATTCCGTAGGCGATGACGATGTGGCATAATCCATCTCAGAAAGACTTGCAGAGGAGAAACCCCCAAAAAGCAGTTCACAAACATATCCGGCAATGGAGAACCCCAACACTATCACCATTGATATCTGTAATTGCCTGTACGTGAGTGTGTTGAGAACACCATACGCAAGAAGCACCGGCAACGCCAGTTTAATTAAAGAATCCAAAACATCAGACGTATATGCACCGACCGTAATAATCTCAAAACCGGATATGAGCGCAAAAACAATAACGATTATTAATAACTGCTTGGTTTCTTTCCAAAAAATATTAAATCGCTTATGGACTACGGCATACAGCAACGAACAAGCCACTGTAAGTATCATCAGGTAATATTTCAGTCGAACTAAAATATTTCCTGCATCAACCCCTCGCGCAACGAGTAATCCATCAGTCAGGCCAAGAAAAATATAAGTCAAGCAAAAAAAGACAACAGTGAGCCCATTGAGCACATCACAGTCCGACATTCTTTTTTGGTTCAATGTCCACATTTTATTCACCTTATGCTTTTACAAAACTAAGCGAAACCACTTCACAGATATCAATAACGATTTTTCCCAAGCAGAATATTTTTTATATAACCTACCAACCTAATGCCCCATGCATTATGGCATTTGATCATTATGGAAATAAATCTGACGTCAATACGTGTTTTTTGTCTTGCTGAAGCATACGCATCATGAAACATTTCAGATTGTTGGACTCTCATTAATGTTCGCTTCGCATCCGCATGAGACAACGCCATCACCGCATCCTGCATTTGCAAAGCCGTCAGCTGCAAAGTCATTGTTCTTGCGGCATCCACAAGTCCGCTATCTCCGGTTTCCCGCTCCCATTTCTTCGCATAGCGCATCACACGATCACGTACCGCCACAAGATCATCAAATTGTTTCTGGCGATATACATGCACCAAACTTGACGCATTCAGTCGATAAAAATATAGGTTCTCAGGAATATATGCGATTCGCGAGGCTTTGTCGAGCACCGGCAGCACTTGACAGACATCCTCGCCAAAACTTAAACCTTTATATGCCGAATAGTCATCTTGGATGCCTATCACATCGCGCGATATAGCTTTAGACCATATATTATTAAAGAAAAAGGTTCCACAAATCAATTCATATAATCTTTTTTTATCTTTTCCCTCAAAAATTTCCGGACCAGTAAACAATCCGCGATCTTTACCGGATTTTTTGAAAGTGATATCGCGAGTGGATTCATAACATACTATTTGAGCTTGAGACTCATGAAAAGTCTTATCCAGAATTTTCAAGGCATCGGCACGCAGCGCATCGTCGCTATCCACAGAAACAATGATTTCGCCCTGAGTATGAGCAAACCCCACTCGCCGAGCCATGAGCAATCCTTGATTATTCTGATTAATCAAAACAATCTTTTCAGGATTCTTTTCTTGGTATTGACGGCAAATATCAGCGCTTGAATCCGTGGATCCATCATTCACAATGACGATTTCAAAATCCTGATAATCTTGATTTAAAATTGAATCAAGACAATGCCTAAGATAATTCTCAACATTGTATACCGGAACAACCACAGAAAACCGTCGCATTTTATTTTTTCCTTTTATACCTATAATGTGCTTAATACGCCATAACAGCCGATAAGAGACCAAAGGCGATAATTCTCTGTTTTAAACGCCTCTTCTATATCTTTTGATAATTCAAAGTTGAAACTAGAAACATTAGATTCTTCTTTAAGTACCATCAAAAAATCTCTACATGCAGAAAAAATCAGCGGCACCCATTCCTTTGAAAATCGTTGTTTGCGTTCATAAACTGACACGCAGCATTGTCGAATCGCTAATTCGTAAACGTCCTTTGTCGGAATATTTAATAATCTTGCCTCATCGATTAATTCTTCAATAATCCAGTACGCATCTAGGCATTTTTTATCTGTACCTTTGTTTCTTGAAATAGATGACTTCGTATGTCTATATAAATATCCATTATTTTCTATTTGCTTATTTTTGTAACGCGGCTTTATAAGGAAAGGCAACATCGTATCCTCATATAAATAGCCTTCCGGAAAACGAACATCGTTCCACACATAACGCCAATATGCACGTCCCCATGCGGTCCCCATAAATTTACGGGGCTTCCCTTGGCCTATCTGATTTCCGGCCTCATCGATATCGGTGTAGTCTGATGTGACATAGTCGCAATCACCTGCTCGCAAAGCCGCCATCAAGGCATCGACATGCGTGGGCGCAATCATATCATCGGAATCGACGAACATCAGGGCCTTGCCTCTTGCCTGATCGATGCCGGTATTGCGCGCACCGGAGAGCCCTTTATTCGACTGGCTGATCACACGAATACGGTCGTCTTTCTGGGCATATTCCGCTATAACATCAGCAGTGCCATCAGTCGATCCGTCATTGACGACGATGACCTCGAAATCGACTTGGGTTTTCTGGCTGAGAACAGATTCCAAACATGGACCAACGAATCGTTCCACATTATATGCGGGAACAATAATGGAAAGATCCCGGTCCGTTTGCACATATGCGAACTCGGGGCGCTTATACCGGTACGCCGGCTTGGGATGGATGCGCATCAAACGTTCACGCGCATTGTCGATATGCAACGGCTTGGCCTGACGTACCGCGAGCCGAGCGATCCTGTACATCTGATATTTGCACGGGAAGGCTCGCACCGCACGCTTCACAAGTTCCTTTACGTTCATCTTCATTCACCATCTTTGATGAGGCCTGCATACTGCGTGTCAAGTTGCTTGACGTAGTCCATCTGCAAGCACCGCTGCCTCACGTATTCAAGACAGGCATGTTGCATGTGCTGGTATTCGCCCTGTCGCACGTCGACGGCCTTCATCAGAACATCCCTCAGATCCGCGGCATTCCCCGACTCGAAGGTGAAGCCGGTCCTGCCCTCCTCCACCAGTTCGGGGATGCCGCCGATGCGTGCACCGATGATCGGCGTCTGGGCGGCCAGGGATTCCAAGCCGGAGTACGGCATGTTCTCCCGCCATTCGGAGCTCAGCACGCTGAATCGGGCGTTGCCGACTTCCCGCTGCAGATCCTCGCCGGTCTTATAGCCAAGCAGCCGGATGTGGGAAACGGCCTGCGGGCCCGCCGAGGCGATCAATCGCTCGATGGCTTCACGTTCCGGGCCGTCGCCCACGATACGCAGATCCCAGGTATCGGGCAGGAACCCCTCATGGCCGGCAGCGGCGTCCGAATCCGCATATCGTCCCAATCCAGCGGCCTGCAGGAACGCCTTCACCAGGGTGAGAATGCCCTTCTCCTTGGAAAGACGGCCGAAGAACAGGACATACGGCCGCGCCCCGGCCTGCGCATCGTCGAACTTATGCGTATTCGCCACACGGGCGCCCATCGCCATCTGCGAATCGGTCAGGAAATTCTGCATGGCGATGGTCTTGCCGGCAAAACCGCCCTCATCGAGCTTGTTCTTCATGAATCGCGATGGTGCGATGATCAGATCGATCTTGTCGTACGAATGGTGGAGTTTCAGGAATTCCGCCTCCATGGCGGCCAAAGCGCTTTTGGCGCGGGACCCTTTCACGCACACGTTGCTCACGGCATGCATGAAATGCCTGTCCAGACAGGCGTCGCAGACCGCTCCCCCGCCGTTCACCATCGTATAGGCCGGGCACAGCAGAATGTAGTCGTGCGCCGTATACACCACCGGCACATGGTGCCGCTTCAGGTAGGGGGCGTCAAGAATCGAAAGCGTCAGCTGGCGGTGCACGTTGTTCATGTGAATCACATCTGGCTTGAACTCCTCCAGCAACGCCTCGAACTTGCGCTTCGCCTCGAACGAATAGATCAACGTGGCGGCTTCCTGCACCTGCTTGAACGCGGAGACCTTACCCACATAATCCTTCTCGGAGACGAAGTACTTGCTCCAATAGCTCGGTTCGTTATTCGGGTGCTGCATGGAGAAGAACGCGACATCGTGGCCAAGTGCGCGTAAGCCTTCCGCCAATGCGAAGAAATAGGTTTCCGCACCGCCTTTACGATAGAAATATTTGTTCACTAGGAGAATTCGCATGCTCACTCTCCCCCATACAGGTTCAATGTTTGATCGGTGACGTCATCCCAGTTATATTTACCAACGATGTAATCTGCGGCATTTGCCTTGTAATGCTGTACAAGATCATCGTTTTCAAGCAATTCCTGAAGTTTTTTCCGCAGGAATTCAACAGAACCATGCTGGAATGTCACTGCGTGCCCTTCCACTACCTCCGCACATTCCGGAATGTCGGACGTAAGGCAACAGTTACCGTAACTCATGGCTTCCAACAGACTCATCGGCATACCCTCCAAGTCGCTTGGGAGCACATAAATATAAGCATTGCTATAGAGCTCTTTGAGTGCCTGCCCTTGTATGAATCCGGTCAAAATAACACGAGAATCCTGATTAGCCATCTGCTGAATATGCTGGTAATACTCGTTGGAGTCGGAAGCGCCTCCAACGATGACAAGCTTTTTGTTCGTATTCAGCTTGCTGAACGCCTCGATAAGGTAATGCACGCCTTTCTCGGGAACAATACGCCCGAGAAATAGTACGTAGTCATTCTTATGAAGACCATATTTTTCGGTAATTTCCTGCGCCGAAACTGGCTCGCCATATTCGATGCCATTGGGAATGAAATGTGTGCTGCGACCATATTTTTCTTGAAAATACTGCCGCATGCTTTCGCTGAGCACTATGATTTCATCCGCGCATTCTGCTGCGGTACGTTCTCCGAACTTGAGATATATGGAAGCGAACTTGCCCCATTTGGCACGCTGCCAGTCAAGACCGTGAATGGTCGCTACCGTGCGAATGCCCGCCCAATGCGCCAGACGCAGCATGACGCAGGGACCTTCGGCATGATAGTGAATGACGTCCGGCCTGGCCTTGATAGCTTGTAGTGTGGCGAAAAAGGAAGAGGATAGTGCGGCAAGTCCCTTGCCTTCAATGGTGGGAACGGAAACAACATTCACCCCGTGATAGGAGAATCGTTTGCCGTGCCCATTGGCCACGCCGTCGAATTCGGATCCGGCGACGTTGTGCCCGCTACGGTTATATGCAATGACCTGATGTCCACGATCGACCATTCGCGTAGCCAGCTCATCGACCACGATCTCAATGCCACCCTCTCTGGAGGGGATGCGTTTATGCCCAATGAATGCAATCTTCAATGAACTCAAATCCTTACTGCCTTAACCGCGCACGGTACCCTTGTAATCTTTGCTACGCCTTTATTCCCGCTATTAGTATGCACCCTTATGAGTGATGACTGCACCGACTGTGCGGAAAAGCAGCACGATGTCTCCCAACACAGACCAGCTTTGCACGTAGCTGACATCCAAAGACTCCGACTCCTCCTTACTCAAGTTGGATCTGCCAGATACCTGCCACGGACCGGTAATACCAGGCTTCACCAGCATACGAGTGGCATACGTCTGGTTGTATTGAGCCACCTCCTCAGGTAACGGCGGACGCGGGCCCACCACGCTCATATCGCCCTTCAACACGTTCAGGAACTGCGGAAACTCGTCAATGGAGAACTTACGGATAAACTTGCCCACCTTGGTGACTCGCGGATCGTCCTTCATCTTGAAGATGAAACGACCATCCTGACCGGTTTCTTTCGCCAGTTCCGCCTTCATCTTGTCCGCATTCACCACCATAGAACGGAACTTGATCATCTTAAACGGCTTGTCACGGCGCCCAACACGAGTCTGCGTGTAGAAAATAGGACCGCCGTCGGTAAGCTTGATAGCAATCGCGATAGGAACGGTAACAATCGCAGTAACAATCACGGCAAACAGCGAAACCAGCACATCAAAAACGCGTTTTTTGCACATATCCCATGGCGAATACTGCGGTAGGCTGATCGTCATCACCGTCGTACCCTGAATCACACGGATATTAGTCTCATGACCACTCACGTCCACTGCGGAAGTGACCACCGCAATCTCCAGATTCATGGTTTCCATGTTCAGCACGAACGTGTTGAAATTATCTGAGAAGCGCTGCATAACATCCGTAACCATCACCGTCTGTACGCCCATCGAAGCGGCACGTTCGGCGAAGTTCCCGCAATACGGCAATGTGGCGATGTCCCTACCACTGATCTTACGGATTCGTTCCTTGAAATCGGCAGACGCGGCAACAGCCTCCACAAGCCCAGTCCGCTTGTTCAAACCAATCGGGCACACCGCAATAGCATGATAATTCAGTTGGCGCTTCTGGCTCAGGAACGCCAAAGCATGCTCAATGCCCTCAGGGGAACCAACCACCACAGTGCCATACGAATATGCGCCCTTTTCACGGCTGGACAGCACAAACTGGCGGATAATCAAACGCTCCAGCATGGTAATCAGGAATGCGCACAGCAACACCAAGCCGGTATGCAGCAAAGGTATATAAACGTTGAGAATAGAATCGATTGCACAAATCATCAATCCCGCGAAAAACGTGCCTTTGACCAGTAGCACGTTCAACTGATAACCGTCACCCATCACATGACGGTGATACACACCCACACCATGCAGGCAGTAGATCCAAATCAACGAGCAAGCAAGCGCATACAGCCACAAACCAATATGGAAATGGAAACGGGAAGAATACAACGCTTCCCCACCCTGCCACACATATATGATTGCCGAAGCGACAATAAATGAAGCCATGTCGCACAGAATCAAAAGAGCATTGACGAAAAAACGCCAATAAGCGACGCTAAGCACCCGGTTACGGGAGGTTTCACTCAGATTCGTTTCAGCACTACCGCCTTGGAACATTCTTCTCTCCACAACTACCCCACCCCCCCCCGATATTTCAAGGGGCAATAAGCGAGGGTACACGAACTCCTATACAAAGCTATAAGTGAGCATCTACCTCAAATTCACCTACCCTCAATGAGCGGTATCTGACGGGGGAGTAAGAGGTTCTTTAGTATTCTGAGCAGACTGCACTTGCAGGGGGATGTCATACTCCTCCCCGGTTTCAACGCGACCTTGGCAACAGCAAGCACCAGACCATCATGCACGGTCACACCTTGGTAATCATCGGAATTCTGGAACTTCCAATCCATCAAGCGGCCATTCGCCGGAGCATACAGGAACAGCACGGTTCTGATGTCACCGGTCACATAATTAGGGGCTGTTTTCCGGTTCCTCAGCAGTCATCAAGTACGGAAAAACGTATGCACCCAACGGAAACGCCTTCACAGCCTCCGCCAAAAGTGCCTCTCTTTCGGACCGAGAGAAGAACCTAGCGAATCAGTGAAGGCGTCAACAAACGGACCGCCCCCGCGCACGACAGTGCCAAATCCTGTTCTTTATTCCAGCCTTGTCATAAGCATAAGAGGCATAAGAGCCTTCTTCCTCCAAAGGAGAAGGCTTAACGGTGTGTCTCAGCACTTCGAGAAGCCAGATCGCAGAGCAATACTCCGATCGTCGGATTGAAGAAATTCGGATCCGATGATCGGAGTGCGGTTTCATGTCTGCATTACTAGCGTTTTGCGTCTATACAGCTCAAGAAAAGGGCGGAAAATACTAGTTGTGCAGACGCGACGACCGCAGACGGGCCGTTGCATATACGCAAATTGCGGAAGCGATCACCAGTCGCAGTGAGATGATGGCGAGCGCCTGCACTGCGGATCCGGAGCGAGGCATTTCCGGCTTTTCCGGCTTTTCTGAATCGCCGGGTTTGCCAGGTCCTTCTGGTTCTTCTGGCTCGGCGACGGCTTTGATGGTTACCGTCACTTGAGTGCTTATGCCATCATGGTCGGAGGTGCGCAACTGTGGGCCCGCTCCCCTGCTCGAGTTTGCATCTGTAACATCATCCGCACCATTGCGCACGGCGGTGATGGTGATGTTCTGGCTCACGGCTTCGAAGGCTTTTCTCTTCCCAACCGCCTGCATTGCGCGATCGATCTGATCGTTCAACGCCTGCAACTGGTCACTATCCACCACAAGACGGTAGTCGGCGATGCCGTTCAGTTGCGTTCCCGTCAAGGTCAGTAGGTCGTCGGCACTCAGCTGCTGAAGGCCGCTCGCCGGATCCAATTCCACCGAAGTCTGCTTGCTGGAGATCGCCAGATCGCCGACATGGAACATTCCGTCACCCATACCATCACCGCTAGTGCCGCCTGAAATCAGCCCAAGCGAGTCAGCCAAGTACGGCGCAAGATTCGACAAGTCGGAGAACGAGCCGCTCAACAAGGCGAGCGTGTTCAGTCCAGCTGGGATCATACCCCGGTATTCGCCACCGCGAACAGTCACATAGCCAAGGTTTTTAGCGTCATCCAGCAGGTTGAATAACGTCGGCGCGGTGAACGTTCCGCCCGAAAAACTGCCTTGCGCGGAAGTCTCATCCGTTTCGGCAAAGCGCATCAGCGTCGCGTCTGAAGTGAACGTGCCACTTTCCACGCGCAATGTGCCACGGCAATCGACTGCAGGACGGCTTCCGCCAGCAACCGTTCCCGGGCCGACAATGGTGAGCTGCATGTTCGCAGGCACAGTGATCGCAGCAAACCCAGCCGCTCCACCGGATTCAGTGGCTTGCAGCGTATGCCCGTTCAGGTCAAACGTTACGTTTCGTACGCCTTTCGGTGGCGTAATCGTAACGCTTTCCGTCACGTCGGCTAGCAATGTGACCGTCGTGTTCTTCAACGTTGTTCGGCCGATCGCCTCCTGTACGCTCGCGTAGGTTGCGTTGCCCACTTGCGCGACCGCCTGAGATTCGGCGGCATCGGCAACCGCATCTGCAGAGAACAGCAGCGTTCCAAACAGCGACGCGATCGCGAAAACAGCGGTCAGCACCACCGAAACCAAATACTTGCTTTTTGCTTGCGGGCACACATTCGCCCGCTTCTCATGACTACGCATGATTATTTCCTTTTATAGGTTCTGTTGCATATTTCAATCCGCACCGAAGTGCGTGGGACCACCCTCAGCTGTGAGGGATGACGTTACAGAAATCATGGCGCCATGTTGCATTAATTATCTCACAATACGCAAAGGAAAGCAAATTACCTATTTTGAAAATCCAAATCTTATATGAGATATATATCAAAAGACAATCTTTAGTTATAGTGGACTTCATCACATAAGTTGCATCTGTTTCACATGAGTATTACAATATTCCCCATAAAAATAAATCCATCATATAAACTGCAAAAATATACGTATGACAAATAATTGTTTACCATCAAGAAACAAGTGAGGCTGAATCCAAACAAGCGAAGCCATGGCTAAAAACAACGCGGTCGCGACCAAACAAACTCCACCACACAAAACACGTCCCCCGCCTGCACAAGTCGGAAATACAAAAAGAGCGCTCCAGGAGGGAGCGCTCTGATTTGCACGACGATTCGTGCGAAAAGTACTGCGGAATTTAGTAAGATCCAGTGCCGCGGAAGACCACGAGCACGGTTTTTGCGAGAATCGCAAGATCGCCTGCAATGGACCAATTTTCGATATAGGAAACGTCCAGATATTCGCTCTGCTCCTGCGAAAGATCCGAACGGCCAGAAACCTGCCACGGACCGGTAATACCTGGCTTAACCAGCAGTCGCGCGGAATAAAGGGAACCATAGCGGGCAACCTCTTCCGGCAAAGCCGGGCGAGGACCAACCAAAGACATGTCGCCCTTCAAAACGTTGAAGAACTGTGGGAATTCATCCAACGAAGTCTTACGAATAAAACGACCAACCTTCGTAATTCTCGGATCATCCTTCATTTTGAAGATGAAACGATCGGTCTGTCCATTTTCTTCGGCAAGTTTCTTCTTCAATTCTTCCCATTGGTAACCATGGAACGGAATTTATACATGGTAAACGGCTTGCCATGCAAACCGATACGCTTCTGCGAGAAGAAAATCAGAGCGACGATAAACGCGGTTCGCGGCAAGGACGGATGAAAAGTTGACGTCCGTTCTGTGAATGTGAGGTTACATGCGCATATACCCGCATACTCACCCATACTCACCCTGTTGCAAGATGACTTGTCTAGCCGCTTGCTTGACGATTTGACCGTTTGCCAGCCGCCTGTTTGGCTTCTTAAGCTGCCTACGGAACTGTCTAGCGGCCTTCAATCAGCGGGGTCTGGCGGAGGGTGAGCGGCTCATCCGTATCTGGAGCGGACTGCACATGCACGGTGATCTCATAGGATTCGCCGGGCTGCAAGGTCACATCGCCCACGCCCACGGTCAGGCCATCGTGCAAAGTCACACCCTTGTAATCGTCGGCATTCTGGAATTCCCAATCCACCAAACGACCGTTCGCAGGCGCGTAAATGAACAATGCCGTCTTGATCTGGCCTTTCGGAACGATATTTCCGGCACCGGTCACATAGTCAGCTTCGGAAGCCGCTTCTTCCGCCGTTATGGTGTTCTGCAACTTGATATGCACCGTATACTGGTTCGCGCCGTTTCGCGCGACCTTCTGGAATTCAGTGGTCACTTCGCGATGCAAATACCAGTCCATTTTCGACTCGGTTTCGTCGGAAATATACACGCCGACCTGCGGTTTCGCACCTTCCGTAATCAATTTGCCGGAAATAGCGGAATCGGCAATCAGATTCTGCTCATCCTCATGCGCGCTCCACACCATCACGTGTCCCTGCTCAACAGACGTGGCAAGCGCCTTGACATACGATTTGAAATCGCCCGCATTCTGCATGATATGGTCGAACGCGGCCTGCGCGGCAACCGCGAAATACTCGTCTGTCTCCTGCGGAGCCATGCGCGCATACACGTCATGCAGCAACGTTTGGGCGGTATTAGTGCCATCCAACGTCGAACCGTCAGGCATGACAACGCCACCGGTCACCGCCAGCATGTTCTGCAGGAACAGCGGATCAATGGCGATCACGCCATCAACCGCAACGCCATACTGGCGATTCCACATGGCGCTCACAATCTCGCCGGTGCGCGGAAAATCAGGCGTGAAATTCACGTCGCGAATATCCTTGCCAAGCTTGTCGGTAAACAGCAAACGTTCCTCGGCGGTCAAATCCACAACCGGCTCATCGGCATTCTGAATTTCCGAATCGGAAACGAACGGCTGCAAGCTCACGTGACCACCCTGCACCGTGACCAGGCCGAGCGATCCCGTAAGACCGCCAGACGGGCGTGCCTCCGCATTCGTTTGCGCAAGGATCAGATAATTGCGCGGAGCATCATTCGCATGGCTTTCCGTGCCCAACATGCTGGGCAGCACCTGCACGATGGAATTCAAGGAATGCACCATGCTGTCAAGTTTTTCGCAATACGTTTCCGCGGTTTTCAGGGCGTCCGCGACCTGCGCGATATGCGGGGTTTTCATGGCTTTCACGGTTTTCACTTCCCGCGTGGCCTTGTCGATCGTATCGTCCGCGATTTGGAGCGGCTGCTGAGACGCTTCCAATCCGGAAATTTCGATCGTGCCGTTTTCCACGTGAATACTGTTCAGATCAACATTTTCGGCGACTTTCACCAGTTGCGGCAACGCCTGCGACGAAATATTCTCCATGGCGGCCACCGTGGTGCGTACGGCGGAAATGTCATTGCCCACATACGGCACGACCGAGGCCACCTGCCACAGCGGCGAAGAGGTTTGCTTGTAGGCCTTGCTTACGTGATCGGAGAACGCGGTTGTCTGCTTCTCAAGCTTGGACGTGTCCGCTTCGGAGATGGTCTGCTGCAAGCCTTGAGCACTTGACACCGCCTGCTGCAGCTCGTTTTTCACGTGCAGCGCAGACCATACGAATGCGCCGGCGAAAACGGCGAGGGCTGCGACTATCACGAGTACGCCGATTAGGATCTTGCGACGGCGACGTTTGCGCTTGATTTGGCGAATATGCTCGGCGCTCATACGGCGGCGCACGCGGCGGGAATGCGGGACGCTGGAAGTGGAATCTTCTGGACTGGCGGTTGCGTCGGAGGTTGCGGTTGCGTCGGCGGCTGAATCGGCATTAGACTGCGGCTCCTCCTGACGGCCTTGCTCAGGCTGGACGCCGAATTCTTCAGGCTGATCAGACGCGCCGTTCATATTCCGTTTCGCTCCCTAATTGTTTGCAAGCACTTCGGATTCCCCAGTGTAATAGTAGGGGGAGTCGATGAAACCTACGGAACAAAAACGGGGCAATAACGGCGGTATTACTGCTCAACTGTTGCCGGTAACGCAAGAACTGATGCAACCTAAACGTGACCTGCAAACCAGTATTGCTACAACTCAAGCATGACCCGCGACGGCAGCATTACTGAAATTCCAACGTCGCCAATAATGCCTTGTGATCGGAACCTTGAATCCGCTTGGTTTCCAAATTTCTGGCGTACACACCCTTGTCGTAGATGATATGGTCGATTTCAGCGATAGGGAATACCGAAGGATACGTCATATGCAATCCCTCGCCGGCACTCTCCCCCGCATCCGTAAAGCGATCGCCCAACAAATATCTGAAGCTTGCATGATCCCACGTGGAATTAAAATCCCCCATCAGCACATACGATTCTCCATTATCGTAATGCTGTAATTGCGCTATGGAATCCAAACTTTTATTCCATAATCCCTGATTGCTTGGTCGTGGAGAAAACGGATGAACCGACCCAAATCGTACTTTTCTGCCATTGAAATCAACTGTCGCGGCAGGAATACTACTGGATTCAATAGGAATGAGATCCTGCGTTGTTTCCTGCAGAGGATGCGCACTGTACAGTACGTTCACACCGCCATTGTCGTGCCAAGTGAGTTGCGCGGAAACGGAATACGGAAGATAATCCTCAATTCCAGCATCATGCAACCGATCTAATAATCCTGATGAAACTTCCTGCATTGCAAGAATTTCAACATGCTCGCTTTGGATTGTTCGCACGATTTGCTGCGCATCGGCACAACCTTGCTTCGTATTGAACGTCATGACACGCACTGTTGCAGAAGGTTGTATGGCACGATCATTGGTCGGAACGACATACCCCCAATGCCAAATAATCTGGATGATCACGCACAATACGCTTAACGCGACTAAAAGTTTTCGTTTGCCGACAGTGCGAAAAACTGTTGCAATAATTGCGATAATCACGGAAAGCAAGCCAAGCCAAGGCATGAGTGCGACAATCAAAGGCACGTACCGTTTGCCATCGAGACTGTTCGGCAGCATGCGCAGAAGCATCGCGAACACGATGACGGCGGATGCGAACCACAGCAACGCCGTAAGCAGTGAAGCACGCGTTTCACGACGCGTCTCACTTCGTTGGACATCGCCAAGTCGAGTCATGCGCACTCCTTTCCCATTCCATCTTCCCGTTTCACTTCCTATTCCGCGCAATCCGCAATCGTATGCAATCACATGTTGCAACCGATAGTCTTACGCATCGTTTTTCACAACATCTCTCACAACATCTCTTCTCGTGAACGCTACCCGCGTTCATCCCCGCATATGTTTCCCGCATGCATTGAGGGTGATGCTTTCACAAAAGTGCCACTATATGGACACTTTCCGGCATTTGGAATCGTTCTGATACGTTCATCCGATAATCTATAGGTTGCAAAACGGTGCTTAACAAAAGAGGCAATCATGAGCGAAGAAGCAATGCGAGAAGAAGTGGCGCAAGCTGTGGAAGTGGCCGCAAACAAGGCCGCCGAAGAGGAAATCAGCAAACTGACCGAATTCGAAAGCGCCATCGACGAAACGCTCGCCTCCGGATATTTGGACGATACGCTCACCGTCACCGACGCAGACGGTGTAGCGCAAGTACTGCCGGTGCTTGATTCCGAGCCGATCTCACACCTAGTGGAAGGCTTGGAAGCCGTAGGCGGGAGCGCCAACGTGTTCGTGCACACCAGCGCAGGCGTGATGGCCCTCAGCGTAGTGGAATACAAGCCCGACGAAGAAGAGTAGCCGTCGCAGCATGCACGGTCAGGCGGCACGCCTACGGTTGAGGGCGCGTTGCACGGTTTCATGCGTGGAACCGGCACCCTGGCCGCGCACGCCGAAGAACACCATCAGCACCATCACGAAGCAGATTGCCGCACTGATACGAAGCGCCCACTGAATGCCGAACACGTTGGCAGCCGCATACACTGCTTTTTTGCCACCGAGCGCAGTCCAACGAAGAGACGTGAACGTCTCCATCAAAATCACCAACACCGGAGCGCCAATCGCGCCCGCAATCTGACGAACCGTATTCGTCACCGCGGATCCGGCGCTCACCTCTTCCGGTTCCAAACAATTCAGTGACCATGTGGTGATCGGCATCAACACGAAACCCATGCCGATCTGGCGCACAAACTGCCAAATCGACACCCACCAAATCCACGAGGTCATGGAAATCAAACTCATCATGACCGTGCCGAAACACAAGGTAATCGTGCCTACCAACGCCACCGGGCGTGCACCGAAACGGTCAAGTATCTTACCACCGAAAAACTGCGAAATGCACTGGCCCAAAGCACCCGGAAGCATCACCAGGCCGCTAATCGCAGCAGAATAGCCACGGCAATCCTGAATGTACAGGGGCATGATCACCATAATCGAACTGAACGCGAAGAACGAGAGCGCGGCCGTGATCGTGCCAACAGTAAAACTACGATTCTTCAACACGCTCAAATTCAACAGTGGCGGCTGCGCTTCAGGATTTTCAATCTGCCTGCGCGCGCCATGAATCTGGCGGAGCACAAACCAAATAATTCCCACAACGCCAATCACCATTGGCAGCCAAACCATAGGATTTACAAACGAATACGATTCAATATTCGTAAAGCCGAACATTAGCCCGCCGAAACCGAAAATAGACAGTCCAACGGAAAAAAAGTCAGCCTTCGCGGTTTTATCATTCTCACCGAAATTATGCAATCCAAAATAGGCAAGAAGCAGCGAAATTACGCCGATAATGGTCAACGTGAGGAAAATTGAACGCCAACCGTTCAAGTCCGTCTGCACACCGCCAAGCGTCGGGCCGATCGCCGGAGCCACGCTCATCGCCATGCCAACCGTACCCATTGCGAAACCACGGCGAGACAGCGGATAAATCGAAAACACCGTGATCTGCAACACCGGCCACATCACACCCGTGCCAACCGCCTCAAGCAAACGCCCGATCAGCACCATCAAAAAAGTTGGACCAAGCCAAGCGAACAGTGAACCGATCGTGAACACAACCATGGAAACAAGCACGATTTCGCGCGTCGAAAAACGTCTCGTAAGGTATGCCGTAAGCGGCACCATCACGCCCATGACCAGCTGGAAAATCGACGTCAGCCACTGACCGGTCGTAACGGAAATACCAAAATTACTGACGATCGTCGGCAACGCGGCGCTCAACTGCAATTGCGTGAAATTACCGACGAACGTAATAAATGTAAGAATCGCAATGGAAATAAACGCCGTGCGCGTTAAATGACCGTTCTGATATGATTCCTCTCGAGCAAGCGCTCGGGACATGCTCCGCTTCGCTGACATCAATCACCTTCTCCACATTCAAACGCACAAACTATATGATAGCCCGTATGACAGAGGCATGGATATTCGCCTGCGGATTCCTGTTTTTGTCATTTCGGGGTAACGCTCCCCTATTTAGAGGTATCATGGCACACGAAAGAGGTAGGCAAGTTTTCGACGCAGGCAGCGTCGAGGGGGGGGGGGAGGATAATGACAGTCAGGGCCATGTTCCACATCTGCATGGAGTTGTGGGGTATTTTCATATGTCTGATTTGCGCAGGCGGAATTTTCATTGCAACACCACAAAAACCAGACGAACTCGCATCAAAATACTCATGCAGATCGCCTGCATGCTTCTTCTTGGAACCGACGCGCTCAGCTGGTATTTTCGCGTAGATGCAGACAAAACCGCATACTATATGGTTCGCATAAGCAATTTCTCAGTATTCTGCATCAACTATATTTTCATGAGTTTCTTCGCAACCTATGTTTGGTTGACAGTGAGCAAACATCAGCATCGCAAACCCGCCGCATTGCGTGCTGTCTACGCATTATCCGTAATTGGAATTCTCTTACTTATCATCACACAATTCACTGGTCTTTTCTACTATTTCGATGACCACAATCTTTACCATCGCGGTAATTTCTATCTTCTTTCGCAAGCAATTGCGGTCTTGGGAATCGCATTATGCCTCTTCATGTTGATCTCATATCGCAAGAATCTTGATCGCATTATTTTCCTTTCCATGATGTCGTTCTTCGTGCTACCAGTATTGGCGACCATCTACCAAGCACTGGCATACAGTTTTTCATTGCAATGTTTGGCGATCGTGATTTCCACACAGATTATGTTCGTCATGGACACCGTGGAAATGAAACATGCGATTCCACTCGCAACAGGCCGCCTACGAAAAAGCAAGGTACGAAGCCGAACATGACGGCATGACCGGTTTGCTGAACAAGGAAGCGGGATGGAAGCACATGCGCAAATATTTCGACCGCATGGATTCGCACGACGAAGCGATGCTGATGTTCGTCGACATCGACGATTTCAAAACCATCAACGACACATACGGACACACGGTCGGCGATTTCTGGATCCGCGAGGTCGCATCCCAGCTTCGGCACATCTACCGGCAAGATGACATTATCTGCCGATACGGCGGCGACGAATTCTTGGCGCTTATTCGCAACACCGCCAGCGAACAGGTGCTTGAAACCACGCTGGGCATGTTCTTCCAACAGTTGGCACGCGCCTCGGAACAGCATGGGCAAGACGTGCATTGCAGTGTGGGCGTGTGCCGTATTGCAGCCGCTGACGGTGCCAGCCTTGGCACGGGGAGCGCCGATGGAGACGCGATCGGAAGCGTGGATTTCGGCCAATGCGTCGCACAGGCCGACTTGGCGCTGTACGAAACCAAACGATTCAACAAAGGAACGTTCACCGTCTACAACTACGACCGTTCCCAGCCAGCACCCGCAAATATCCGCGCCTAAATGAGCAGCTTCAGCTTTCCGGCAATTCCTGCGCTGGGCAACCGTGCAATACGGAAAGCATCGCCCGCTTTTCCTGCGAAGTGACAGTCAGCCCGTACTTGTCTTTCACGCCAATCTGCCGGGCCACGTAATCGCAACGGTATTCACTGTTCGTCGGCAGCCAGTATGCGGCCGAAGCGGAACCCTTCTGCTGATTCGCGGGCCCATCCACGGCCAGCAGATTGTACATGTCGTTGCCGAATTGGTACAGATTCGCATGATCCCACGTGTTCGCGCCCGACTGCCACGCATTTTCCAACGCGACCACATGATCGATCTGCACCGCCGAAGACGTTTTCACTCCACGTACGAATTGGATGGTCTGACCGGTATACGGATCGTCAAGCGTGCCCGACGCAACCTGGCAGCTACGGCCGTTCTTATATTGCACGTCCGTCAGATCGCGCGCGAGCACGTCTTCGCGCACGTCGCAACCGTTGCCATCGTCGTCGGTTTCGCGGAATCCGAACGCATCGCGATCATATCCGGCCTTGCTGGGATTGTCGTCGACGGTAAGTTTTTCCAACGTTTCCGCAGCTGTGCCGGTTGCCGTGTACTCGCCGGTGATTTCGCCTACGGTCGGATTGACTTTCGGCAGCAGCATGCCGATAGTGACGCCGATTACCGCAACGACTACCAGCAAAATAAGAATACGTTCCAGCGGACCGTCGGCGTTGATCCAACTTTTTTTGAACCGTTTGCCGGCCCGCTGGATATCACGCACGTCGCGTTCAATATTCCGATAATTATAAGAATTACGATTATTCTTTCGAGGCATAATTATTAAAAATAATACGAAATTACGGAATTACGGAGTATCAGGCGTACGTGAACGTCATCGGATCATGTCCGGCGCGCGTCGGACCGTCAAGCGCGTCGATCGCGGCATGTTCTTCAGGGGTGAGCACGAATCCAAACAAATCGAGATTCTGCTTCTGCCGATCCGCATGCACCGACTTGGGGATGATGATCGTGCCATTTTCGATATGCCAACGCAGAATCACCTGCGCAGGGGTAACCCCATGCTCCGCTGCGATGCGCTCAATCGCACCATTTCCGGCGTTCAAATCAGCACCGCGAGCCATCGGCGAATATGCTTCCACGGCAATGCCGTGCGCCTTGCAATAGTCCACGACCTCGCGCTGCTGCCAGGTCGGATGCAGCTCAATCTGGTTGACGGCAGGATATTCGCCGGTCTCCTCATGCAAGCGGTCGAGATGCTCGGGCAGGAAATTGCACACACCCAGCGTGCGCACGCGCCCCTCCGCGCGGAATTCCTGGAACGCCTTCCACGTTTCGCTGGAACGCCAGTCGAACGGGGTGGGCCAATGCAGCATGTACATGTCGACATAATCGAGCTGCAGCAAGCCAAGCTGGCGGTCGAACGCCTTGCGTGCGCTGTCATACCCCTGCTCGGAATCGCGCAGTTTCGTCGTAACCCACAGGTTTTTGCGCTGCTCACCTTCCGTGAATCCCGCATTGTTCAGCGCGCGACCCACGCCGGCCTCATTGTTGTACCCCGCCGCGCCGTCGATATGACGGTAGCCGGCTTCCAGCGCACTCTCCACTACGGGGGTAACACCCTCATCGTCGATGCGCAGCACGCCCAAGCCGATTTGCGGAATCAGATTGCCGTCGTTCAATGTGACCATGGGGGTATGGAAAGTTTCCATGCGTTGTCCTTTCGAAGGCTGTGTTTCAGGCGATTATTCTCAACCGTTCTCATGCTTGTTCCAGCTTAGCCGCAGGTCGCCGCAATTCGGCCATATTTCGTGGCACATGCCTCGCATTGCGTCTTGGAACGGTTCGGACGCGCCGTTGCATGAGTCGCGCATATGCCGACAGATGATATGCGCGTACGTAACATAACCGCGCAGTCTCGTGCGCTATAACATTGCTCGGATAAGAGGGCTACGAACATGAACAGTACAGACGACGCGAACGATATGGACGGCATGGGAGGCATGGTCAATGCGGGTGCGACGGATGGCGTGGAATGCTGGGAAACGGCACGGGCGAATCACGATTTCTCTTCCCGCCACGGGCACGCGCTTGCCGGCATGCTTGGACCTGCTTTTGTGGCGGCCGTCGCCTACGTGGATCCCGGCAATGTGGCTGCGAATATCACATCCGGCGCGAGGTACGGATATCTGCTGGTGTGGGTGCTGGTACTCGCCAATTGTATGAGCGTGCTCATTCAATATCAGTCCGCAAAACTTGGTATCGTCACCGGAAAAAGTCTTCCCGAAATCCTGGGAGAACGACTTGGCTACGGCGGTCGATTCATGTTTTTCATGCAAGCGGAAGTCATTGCAATAGCGACTGATCTTGCGGAAGTAATTGGCGGCGCAATCGCACTGAAATTATTATTTGGACTTCCGCTTTTTATTGGTGGGTGCATAATCGGCATTATTTCTACGGTCTTGCTTATTTTTCAAAAGAGTGCCACGCATCATATTTTTGAAAAGCTGATTATTGCATTGCTGCTGGTGATTACTTTTGGATTTATTGCAGGCCTTTTTATTGATCCACCAAATCCTGCGCAAGTTTTGCAAGGTCTTGTTCCGCATTTCAAAGGAACCGAAACGGTATTGATGGCAACTTCCATGCTGGGCGCCACGGTGATGCCGCACGCGATTTACCTGCATTCCACGCTGGTGAACGACCATTACGTGCCAGGAGAGCCCAAACCGAGCGTAAAGACCCTGCTACACGGAAGCAAAATAGACGTGTTCTGGGCATTATTACTTGCTGGATCGGTGAATCTTGCACTATTGATTCTTGCGGCGAATTCATTGCATGGCATGACCGGCACGGATACGATCGAGGGTGCGCAACAGGCCATTCAGCATGTGCTAGGTCCGGTGATCGGCACGATTTTCTCGGTCGGACTGCTGGCTTCCAGCCTGAGTTCCACGTCGGTCGGCACATATGCGGGCGCAGAAATCATGCATGGACTGTTGCGGATCAAAGCGCCGATGTGGGCATGCCGCGTGGTGACGCTCGTACCGGCGTTGGTGGTGTTGTGGTTTGCTAAGAATCCGACGGAAGCGCTGATCATAGGGCAAGTTGTGCTGTCGATCGGCATTCCATTTGCGATTATTCCGCTGATGAAATACACTCACGATCGATCATTAATGGGCGATTATGTGGATGGTCCGGTGAAATTCGCGATCAATATGGTAGTTGTTTCGCTGATTGTCGCACTTAACGTGATTCTTGTAATTCTCACGCTCTCCGGTCGTTCCTGATGTGGGTCCCATTTCGGTGTCCGCACAGTCGACCGGCGCAGCTGCGTCCGCACAGCCGCCTCGCGCAGTTGTCCGCCAGTCGACCGGCGCAGCTGCCCGCGCAGGAATTGCCGGAACACCGAGGTTGATTCGGGTCTGCACAACCTCGGTTCCGTGTCTGCATAAGTCTGATTTTGCGTCTGCACAAGTCCGGAATTGGCCCTGAAATCGGAGTTGCGCAGACGGAAAAACCTGCCAAACCGGCAATACGGGAATGAAAATCAAGAACAGATACCCCTAAAAAGGCATTTGGCAGGGAAACTGCACAAACATCGCGAGCTGCGTCGCGAAGCCAACGATACGAAATCAACAGCACAAAGGGCGATAGCGCGAAATCAACGGCACGAAAGCCGACGGCACGAAACCAACGGCGAGCTACACGCGCGTGGTGGCACGGGCGATCACGTGCGACTGGGTGGTGATGTAACTCGGCTCCAGCACACGCGTGCCGTCGATCCGGTCGAGAATGCGGCTGACCGCAGTCGGCGCAATCCAGTCGAGACAAGAATCCATGGTGGTCAGCGGAGGCTGGAAATATGCGGCTTCTTCAATATTGTCGAAGCCGATCACCTGCATCTGTTCAGGCACGGAAATGCCGTTCGCAGCCAAAGTGAACAGCGCACCCAACGCAAGCTGGTCATTGAACGCCACAATACCGTCGAATGGAATCCCGGAATCAATAAGCTGCTGCGTAATGCGAGCGCCGGAACCAATCGTCCAATCCTGCCCAGTGCTCATTACCAGTCGGGAATCGAATGCCGCTCCCCGCGCGGCGCACGCTTCGAGCACGCCGCGAAGTCGCAGTTGCGCATTGCCTTCCACTGCTTCACGCACGGAATCGATATGCTCCGGTTCGGTTCGCGATCCGACCACCGCGAGCCGGGTTGCGCCATGGTCGAACAGGTATTCGGCTGCGAGTCGGGCTTCCTGAATATCGTCGGGGGTAACGTGGTCGGCTTTGCCGTGTGTGGAACGCGCGCCCACGCATACGAGCGGATAGTCCACGTCCAAGTCCGCCGCTTCAAGGTTTTCGACTTCGGAGATCGACAGGATCATGCCGTCCGAGACGGTGGTGTTGAAGTTGCGCAGGAGTGATTGCGCTCCTTGTGCGGATCCTTCGGCGTAGGTGGTGACGTATACGGAGTAGCCGTAGCCGCGGGCCGCGTCGATTACGCGGTTGGCGAGCTCCGACAGGTATGGGGCGGTCAATGTTGGTACGGCGAGTGTGATGAAACCGGTTTTGCCGCGGTTGAGATTGCGCGCGGACACGTTCACGCGGTATCCGAGTCGGTCGATGACTTCCTGGACTTTTTCTCGCGTGGAGTCGGTCATACGGCCGGAATGGTTGATCACGTTGGATGCGGTTTTGAGTGAAACGCCTGCCTCTTCGGCCACGTCTCGTAGGGTGACGCGTTTTTTGTCCGGCTTCGGCTCCGGCTTTGACTCGCCCATGTTCGTCTCCGTGATTGTTGAATATGCCGGTAAAAAGTTTACCAGTTATGGCAAGCCCGCCATTCTTGAGTTTCAGAATGGCGGGCTCAGGTTGTGTGAGATTGTTGTGTTACGCAATCAATTGCGCGAAATTATGCGGAATTATGCGCGCTTTACGACGAGTACGCCGTTGCGATGCACGGTGTAGCTGCCCGTCTGTTCCTCTGCTTCCGCTTGGAACAGGTAGATTGGTTCGCCTTCGATGCCCTGCAATGCGATTTCTTTCTTGCCGCGCGGCAGATAGAAATCGAAGGTTGCGTCGGCGGACTTGCGCACGGTGTGCAGTACGTCGGAATCGGTCGGATTGGCGACATTTGCGGAATCTTCCACGATATTCTCGCGCACGAATTCCGTAAGATCGGCGACGTTGAGATCGCAGCCGACGAAGTATGTTTCGCCGGAACCGTACGGATTGCGGGTGATTGCGGCGGTGCCGCCGAGTTCCCATTCGTCGGCTTCTTCACCTTCGTAGGTGGCTAATACCTGCGCGCGTTCGCCGTCGACGTTCACATCGTTCTGCCACAGGCGGGTGACCGCACCGGAGCTCAAACGAATTTCGGACGGTTCGCCTTCGGCTTCCGCGCCGAGAATGTTGAATTCCTCGCCGCGAATACCCAGCATTTCGCGCAGCAGGCCGTCTCCGGCTCCCGGGTATCCGCCGAGCCAGGTGTGGAAGTTTTCGTCGATCAGTCCGGTTGCGTAACCGATGACCACACGACCGCCGGCAGCTGCGAAATCGGCCAAACGCTGCGTATCTTCGGCGCTGAGCATGATCACGGTCGGCAGTACGACGGTCTTGTATGCGCTCCAATCGTATTTCAACGGCACAATGTCGGCACGGGTGCCGGCGTTGAGGAACGCACGGTACCAGTCGCGCACGTCATGCCAATGGTTGAGCTTCATGCTCGGCAGGGTTTCGGAGCGTGTGGCCCATTCGGATTCCGCGCTGAACAGGATCGCCGTATCGGACTGTTCCAGTTCGGTACCCTGCACGCCAGCGTCGCCGAGGGTTTTCAGCGCTGCGCCCAGTTCGCACACTTGGCGGAACAGTTTGGTGTCTTCGCCCGCGTGGGGCACGAGTGCGGAGTGGAAGGATTCGGCTCCGAATGCGGAGGCACGCCACTGGAAGAAGTTGATGGCGTCGGCACCCATGGCCACATGCGCAATGGAGTCACGCACGGTTTCACCCTTGCGCTTGCGTGCGTTGAGCGGCTTCCACTGCACGGCCGAAGTGGAATGTTCCATCACATACCACGGCTTGCCGAGCGCGAGGGAATCCATCAAAGCGTCGGAGCAGAACAGTTCGTCGATATGCGATTCGCCCTCATGGAAGTAATGGTCGTTCGACACGAAATCGACTTCCTCGGCCCAGTCGGCGTAGTCCATGCAGCACTGGTCGGTGGAGACCATGAAGTTCGTGGTGAACGGCTTGTCGGGGCAGATTTCGGCGATGGCGTCGCGTTCGGCCTTATAGAAGTCGAGCAGCATATCGTTGCCGAAACGCTCGAAATCAAGCTTTTGACCGGGGTTCACCATGGAGTCGGCGCCCATGAAACGCGGGATGAGCACTTCGTGGAAACCGTTCATTTCCTGACCCCAGAAGGTGGTGCCCCACGCCTTGTTGAGGTTTTCGATGGTACCGTATTTGCGTTCGCACCACAGACGGAAGGCATTGAGCGCGTTGTCGGAGTAATCGTAACGGTTGTTCCAGCCGTATTCGTTGCCCATATGCCATGCGGTGACGTACGGGTTGGTGCCGTAGCGTTCGGCCAGTTTGCGGCACAGGGTGAGCGCGTATTCCTTGAACACCGGGCTTGTCGGGCTCCAGGATTGGCGCGATCCCGCGTTGACGGGATGGCCGAATTTGTCTTGCGGCAGCACTTCCGGGTGCTTTTCGTACAGCCACAGCGGCGCGGTGGCGGTTGCGGAGGCCAGATCGACCGCGATGCCGGCTTTGCCGAGCTTGTCGATGATGCGGTCAAGCCAGCCGAAATCCCAACGGTTTTCTTCCGGCTGAATGCGATCCCAGCTGAAAATGGCCACGGCCACGGTATTGACACCGGCCTGTTTCATGAGGCGGACGTCGTCGTCCCACACGTCTTCCGACCACTGGTCGGGATTGTAATCACCGCCGTATGCGATGCCTTTGCCGTTGTCGGTCAGCAGTTCCGGCCATTTGAACGTGCGATGCATGGATTACTCCTTTGTGTGCGTATGGCATCCGCTATAACGCCGAGGATGCCAGCTCGACAGCTTCCCTTCGAAAGCTCTCGTAAAATCTTTTTATAAAATCTAGTATATATATTTACTAAGATATTTGAGATGGTCCCGGGGATGTCCACGATGACACCCCCGAGGTCTTATTTTTGTTCTTTTCGGACGATTGCCGAAAAATCGGTATGCGCTTTACCGAAATTTCAGCATGCGACCGTTGCGATCATTCCTTGACGGCGCCTGCGGCAAGGCCGGACTGCCAGTACTTCTGCAGGCACAGGAACGCGATGACCAGCGGGACGA
>ENA-OPCE01000613-OPCE01000613.1-human-gut-metagenome-genome-assembly--contig:-NODE-613-length-28698-cov-9.925148_pt1 | contig 28698 bp, 25 predicted proteins | sample MGYA00241247_ERZ501474 | MGnify/ENA primary metagenome ERZ501474 (study PRJEB25962, sample SAMEA2042572) | human gut metagenome | biome: human gut; feature: human-associated habitat; material: faeces... | reverse complement strand
TTGGGTCAAAAATTCTGGCTGAGACTTCTTGCCGAATTGTGCGGTGTTGCCTTAACATGCTCCGGGCATTGCCTGTATCAACAAATCCCTCTGTTGCAGCTTATTTTTTACGGACGAAAAGAATGCCCAGGGTGCCGGGGCCGCAGTGGCAGGAGACGGTGCAGCCGGCCAGGGTTTCGTAAACCTTACGGAAGCGGCCGTAGGTGGACACGGCTTCCATCACGGCTTCATGGCACTCGTCGCTGACGCCGGTGTGGGTGATGAAGAGAAAACCGTCGTCCAGGTCGTCCCGGCCGTCAAGACGGTCTTTGACATAGTTTGCAAGGCACTTTGCGTACTTTCCGCGATACTTTTTCGCTACGCCCATCTTACCGTCCTTCACCTCGATGCAGGGCTTCAGGTTCAGTAAGTTTGCGCCCAGCGCGGCGGCGGAGGAGCAGCGGCCGCCCCTGACCAGATAGTCCAGCCTGTCTACTAAGAAGCTGGCTTCCACCCGGGAGGTGAAGTCGTCCAGCTCCCGCTTCAGCTCGTCCAGAGATGCGGCGGTTTTCGCCAGCTCGCAGGCTTTCAGCACCACCAGACCCTGACCGGTAGACAGATTCCGGGAATCGACAACCCGGACATTCTTAAAATCCTCCGCGGCAATGCAGGCGTGGCGGTATGTAGAGGAAAAATCCGAGCTGATGCAGATATGTATTACGCCGTCATATTCGCCCGCGTATTTTGTAAAATGCTCCTGATACTCGCCGACGCTGACGGCGGAGGTGGAGCAGAGGTCGCCGCCTGCGGCGACGTGGGCGAAAATCTCGGCGGGGGTGATGGTCACGCCGTCGATGTATCCCGTTCCGGCCTTGATAACCGTCAGGGGAGTGATGGCGATGTTGTATTCTTCCAGAATGTCAGCGGAAAGGTCGCAGGTGCTGTCAGCCGTGACTTTGATGTTCATAACAGTTCTCCTATCGGTTTGTTGAATTGACGATGGGATTTGTTCCCATCATGAAGCAGCAGGGTTCCGTGTTCTTCCGACGCAGATAGTCCGCGCCCCAGTCCCGCATGGCTACGAGAACGGGCATCAGACTGCGGCCGGTTTCCGTCAGGGAATATTCCACCTTGGGCGGGATGACGGGATACACCTCCCGATGAACCAGACCATTGGCCTCCAGCTCCCGCAGCTGCTGGGTCAGCATTTTTGGCGTCGCGCCCTTGATGACCTGACGCAGTTCCGAAAAACGGAGGATTCCCTGGGAAAGATGCCACAAAATCAATGCCTTGTATTTTCCACCGATCAGCTCCAGGGTGGCTTCCACTGGGCAGTTGTCTTCCTTTGCCATTCCGTCACCTCCTTACGGTATCCAAAAGGGTAGTATGGCACATAATAGTGCATACTTGCTTTTTCGGATTATCCTGGTAGAATGGTATCATAAATGAAGGGAATAGTCAATGAATTTATCTGGAATACGGGGTTCATTTGACGGATTCCCCTGAAATGGAGGGAGAATCATGAAACTCAAGTTCAATGTCACCGGCATGACCTGCGCGGCCTGTTCCGCCCGGGTGGAAAAGGTGACGAACGCCGTTCCCGGCGTGGAAAAAGCGGAAGTGAACCTTCTCGCGGGAACCATGCAGGTGGAGGCGGCGAGCGAGGACGTTGTGCCTGCCATCGTCAAGGCGGTGCAGGACGCAGGCTATAATGCCGCCCTGCCCGGCGAAAAGAAAGCGGAAAAGGCAGAGGCAACCCCGGCGGAAGCTGCTTTGAAGGAAATGAAAAAGCGGATCATCGGCAGCGCAATCTGCCTGGCCGTCCTCATGTATTTCACCATGGGACACATGATCGGCCTGCCCGCGCCCCACTGGTATCACGGCGTGAAAAACGCGCTGGTTGCGGCGTTGCTGCAATTTTTCCTGACCCTGCCTGTGGTGTACCTGAACCGGGTGTACTACAGCAGAGGACTGAAAGCCCTGTGGCACCGTGCGCCCAACATGGATTCTCTGATCGCCGTTGGCTCTTTGGCCGCGCTGGGCTATGGTGTGGCGGCGCTGTTCCGCATGGCCTACGGCATGGGACATGAGGACTGGGAACTGGTGCAGTCCTACAGCGAGAACCTGTATTTTGAATCCGCGGCCATGATCCTGACGCTGATCACCTTGGGTAAATTTCTGGAGACCCGCGCCAAGGGCAAGACCGGCGACGCCATCCGTTCGCTGATGGATCTAAGCCCCAAGACCGCCTCTGTGCGGAGAAACGGGGAGATCGTGGAGATCCCCGTGGAGCAGGTGGCTGTGGGCGACGTGGTCATCGTCCGTTCCGGCAGCAGCATTCCCGTGGACGGCACCGTGCTGGAAGGCCGGGCGTCCGTTGACCAGAGCGCCCTCACGGGAGAAAGCGTCCCCGTGGAAAAGGGCGTGGGAGACAAGGTCGCCGCCGCGACGGTCAATACCGAAGGGTATCTGGAATTCCGGGCGGACAAGGTGGGCGAGGATACCACTTTGGCCCAGGTCATCCGCATGGTGGAGGACGCGGGCGGCTCCAAAGCGCCCATTGCCCGGCTGGCGGACAAGATCGCGGGCGTGTTTGTCCCGATGGTTATGAGCATCGCGGCGGTGACGTTCATCGTCTGGATGATCGCGGGATACGATTTGGAATTTTCCCTGAACCGCGCTATTTCCGTGCTGGTGATCTCCTGCCCCTGCGCGCTGGGGCTGGCCACACCGGTGGCCATCATGGTCGGCACCGGCCGTGGCGCCAAGATGGGCGTGCTGTTCAAGAACGCCGAGGCGCTGGAAAACCTGCACCGGGTGGACACCGTGGTGCTGGACAAGACCGGCACCCTCACCACCGGCAAGCCGGAGGTGACGGACGTTCTCCCCGGCGCGGTCGGCGAGGATGCGCTGATGCGGATTGCCGCCGCCCTGGAAAGCAAATCCGAGCATCCCTTTGCCAAGGCGATTCTGAACAAGGTGGGGGATACCCCCTATCCGACAGCGGAGGATTTTGAGACCCTTCCCGGCCGGGGTGTTTCAGGCATCGTGGACGGCGTCCGGTGCTACGGCGGAAACGGACGGCTGATGGAAGAGCTGGGTGTCAAGGTTCCGGCCATGCCGGAGCTTGCCGGTGAGGGAAAGACGCCCCTGCATTTTGCCAATGAAAAGGGCGCTTACCTTGGAACTGTTGCCGCCGCCGACGTACTGAAAGCGGATTCTCAGGCCGCCGTGCAGGCGATGACAAAAATGGGACTTGACGTAGTGATGCTGACAGGCGATAATGAAGCTACGGCCAAGGCCATTGCCCGGAAGGCGGGCATTGCCCACGTGATCTCTGATGTGCTTCCCACGGACAAGGCCGGGGCGGTGGGAAAGCTCCAAGGGGAGGGACACCGGGTGCTCATGGTGGGCGACGGCATTAACGACGCGCCTGCCCTGGTCAGTGCCGACGTGGGCATGGCCATCGGCGCGGGAACGGACATTGCCATTGAGTCGGCGGACGTGGTGCTGATGACAGGCTCCCTCGCCGCCGTCAGCGGCGCGGTGGAGCTGAGCAAGGCCACCATCCGCAACATCCGGCAGAACCTGTTCTGGGCGTTCTTCTACAACACCCTGGGAATTCCCCTCGCCGCCGGTGTGCTGTTCTTGCCTCTGGGATTGTCCCTCAGCCCGATGTTCGGCGCGGCGGCCATGAGCCTGAGCAGTGTGTTCGTGGTGACAAACGCTTTGCGTCTGCGCCTGTTCAAGCCGAAGACTTCCCCGGCGACCGTGGAAGTCCCGAAACACGAAGAAATCAAGGAGGATACAATTATGAAAACGGTTATCAAGGTCAACGGAATGATGTGCGCTCACTGCAAAGCTCACGTGGAGACTGCCTGCAAGGGCGTTCCCGGCGTGACGGACGCGGTTGCGGATCTGGACGCCAAGAATGTCACCGTCACCGGCGACGCGAATCTCGCGGCGCTGAAGAAGGCCATCACCGACGCCGGTTATGAGGTGGTGGAGTGAGAGCGGATTTCTGGTTTGATTCCTGCGGCGCGGGGAAGATTCACGTCTGCCGCTGGATGCCAGAGGGAGAGCCAAAGGCGGTGTTCCAGATCGTCCACGGCATTGCGGAGGTGGCGGAGCGCTACGACGCATTCGCCCAGGTGCTGGCGCAGCGGGGCTTCGTCGTGGTGGCTGACGACCACATGGGCCACGGTGAGTCCGTGGGCGAAGGGGACACCAAGGGCTACTTCACCGGCGGCTGGTTCAGCGCCGTGGCGGACAGCTATCATCTGCTGGAAATGACCAAGGCGGAATATCCGAACCTTCCCTACGTCCTGTTTGGTCATTCCATGGGCTCCTTTATGGCGAGAACCATCCTGTGCAAGTACCCGGACAGCGGCATTGACGCCGCCATCATCTGCGGCACCGGCTGGCAGCCTGCCTTTGCGCTTCCCGCCGTCATCAAGGTGGTGGAGAGTGTGTGCAAACGGGTGGGGGAGACCAACCCCGACGAGACCCTCCACAAGCTGGTGTTCGGCGGCTACAACCGGAAGGTGGAGCATCCCCGCACGGAATTCGACTGGCTGACCCGGGACGCCAGGATCGTGGACGCCTACATCGCCCATCCCATGTGCGGCTTAACCGAAACGACGGGGCTGCTGCGGGATTTGATGACGGGCATCCGCCACATCGAGAAGCCGGAGAGCCTTGCCGCCATGCGCAAGGAGCTGCCCGTATTCTTCGTTGCGGGCGGAGACGACCCCGTGGGCAACTACGGCAAGGGCGTCCGTCGCGCAGCCGACGCGTTCCGCAAGGCGGGAATGACGGATGTCTCTGTACACATTTACCCGCTGTGCAGGCACGAGATTCTCAACGAGATCAACCGGGAAGAGGTCTACGGGGACATTCTCCAGTGGCTGTCCTCCCGCATGAAAAAAAGTTTGCCGTAAGCCTAATTAGTCCGATTTATTGGACAGATAGCGTGTTATACTATGGCCAGAAACCAAAAGGAAAGGTTGATGGCTATGTTTCAGATGCGTTATGTGGGTGGACACGTTCAGGTGTATGACAGAAACGGCAAGTTCCTGTTCTCGGCGGATACCGAGCGGGAGGCCAGGGAAGAGATGGAGGATTATGCGGAATCTGCGGCTTGATATTTGCTACGACGGCACCCGCTACCGGGGCTGGCAGCGCCTGCCCGGAAGGGACGACACCATCCAGGGCAAGCTGGAAACGACCCTTTCCCGGATTCTGGACGAGCCGATCGAGGTCAGCGGCAGCGGCCGCACCGATGCCGGGGTACACGCGCTGGGGCAGGTGGCGAATTTCCACTGCGAAAGCGCCATGCCGTCGGAGGAGATTTTGTCCGAACTGCGGCAGTATCTTCCCGAGGATATCGGCATATATTCCTGTGTGGACGTGCAGCCCCGGTTCCATGCCCGCCTGAATGCCCGGGCAAAGACCTACCGCTACCGTATCTGGAATTCTCAGGAGCCGCGGGTATTTGAGCGGCGGTACGTGGCGGCCATGCCGGAACGCCTTGACCTGGACGCCATGCGCCGCGGGGCGGCACTGCTGACGGGGGAGCATGATTTCTCCGCGTTCTGCGGCAACGCCAAAATAAAAAAGTCCACCGTCCGCCGGATTGACTTCATCGACATTCAGCGGCAGGGGGAGGAAATCCAAATCTCGTTCACCGGAAACGGCTTTCTTTACAACATGGTGCGGATCCTGGTTGGTACGCTGGTGGAGATCGGCAGGGGAGAACGGGAGGCGGAGAGCATTCCGGCGCTGTTCGGCGGCAAGCGGGAGGACGCGGGCTTCCTGGCGCCTGCCCAGGGGCTGTGCCTGATGGAGGTAGTGTATTGAACATTCAGATTTTCGGCAAAAGCAAATGCTTTGACACCAAGAAGGCGGAACGCTACTTCAAGGAGCGGCGCATTCCATTCCAATCCATAGACCTGAAAACATATGGCATGTCCGGCAGGGAATTTGACAGCGTTCTCCGGGCGGTGGGCGGCATTGACAACCTCATCGACTGGGACGGCAAGTCCCCGGACATCACCCTCATGAAGTACATGGACGACCAGCGAGCGAAGGAAGACAAGGTCTTCGACAACCCCACCCTGATGAAAACGCCTGTCGTGCGCAACGGCAAGCAGGCCACGGTGGGCTACTGCCCGGAAATCTGGGCGGCTTGGGAATAAACATAATCAATCACGAAAGCGGTTCTCCAAAATGGAGAGCCGCTTTTTTTATCATTTTTCCAATTTTTCTCTTGCAGTTTCAACAAAAAAGTGGTATGCTAGGAGGACAAAATGACCAAATACATCGACGGCCTGAATCGAATCGTCTGGGGCGCGCCCGCCTTGGTGCTGATCGTTGGCGTGGGGCTTTACCTGAGCCTGCGGCTTCGGTTCGCTCAGCTGACGCTGTTCCCCGGAGCGTGGAGGCGGTTTGTCGCCATGCTCCGCCCGGGGCGGAAAAGCGAGGACGGAGTTACGCCCTTTCAGGCGCTGTGTACGGCACTGGCGGCGACCGTGGGGACGGGAAATATCGTCGGCGTTGCCGGTGCGATTTGTCTCGGCGGGCCGGGAGCCGTTTTCTGGATGTGGATTTGCGGCGTCCTCGGCATGGTCACGAAGTACGCGGAGGTCACGCTGGCGCTTCGCTATCGGGTGAAAACCCCGGCGGGCTGGATCGGCGGCCCAATGTATGTGATTACCCAGGGCTTGGGGGCGAAATTTTCGCCTATGGCCGTTGCCTATTGCCTGTTTGGCGTGGTCGCGGCCTTTGGCGTGGGTAACGCTACCCAGATCAACGCCGTGATTTCCGGCGTCAACGATGTGGTGACCCGCTTCGGCGGGGAACAGACCAAACTCAGCAACCTGGTGATGGGACTGGTTCTGGCCGCGCTGGTGGGAGCGATGCTCCTTGGGGGCGCGAGACGTATTGGCATTGTGGCTGAGCGGCTGGTGCCGTTCATCTCCGCCGCGTATATTTTGCTCTGCGGGGTGGTGCTTGCCTTACGCTGGCGGGAGATTCCGGCGGCATTCGCGTCGATCGCGGCGGGGGCGTTTTCGCCCCGGGCGGCGACAGGCGGCGCTCTGGGGTCTGCTTATCAGGCGCTTCGCGTCGGATGCAGCCGCGGGGTGTTCACCAACGAGGCCGGCATGGGCACCGCGTCCATTGCCCACGCTTCGGCGGAGGTTTCCCACCCGGCGGAACAGGGACTGATGGGGATTATGGAGGTCTTTCTCGATACCATCCTCATCTGCACGCTGACGGCGTTGGTCATTCTCGTCAGCGGCGTGCCGATTCCCTATGGCAAAGATGTGGGTGTGGAGCTGACGACGAAGGCGTTTGCCACGGTATACGGCGATTTTGCGCCGATCTTCATTGCCGTTTCCCTCGTCTGCTTTGCTTTTGCCACGGTGCTTGGATGGGGACTGTACGGTGCGCGGTGCGCCCAGTTTCTCTTTGGCGCGCGGGCGTGGAAGCTTTTTGTCGCGGCGCAGATGGCGGCCGTGGTCGCCGGGGCGTGCCTGCAAACCGGCGTCGTCTGGTCGGCGGCGGAGACCGTCAACGGCCTGATGGCGATTCCCAATCTGACAGCTTTGGCGATTCTCACCCCGGAGGTGGTTCGCCTTACAAAAGAATACAGGAAGCTCTGATTCCGGCGAAGATTCAGAGTTTCCGAAAGAAAATCCGGCGGAAGTACCGCCGGTGGAGGTAGTTATGCAGATATCCATAAACGCAAACCGGTGTGAGCCCTCGCCCATGCGGAAATTCCATCCCTACGCCGTGGAGGCAGAGAAAAAAGGCAAGAAAATCTATCACCTGAACATCGGCCAGCCCGACCTGCCCACGCCCACGGCTTATTATGACGCCGTGCGGAATTTTGACCACAAGACCCTGGCCTATGCCGAGTCTCCCGGTATGCCCGTGCTCATTGACGCAGTGCGGGGCTATTACCACAAGCTGGGGGTGGATTTGGCGCCCAACGACGTTCTCATCACCACCGGCGGCAGTGAGGCGCTGCTGATGACCTGCCTGAGCATTCTTGACCCCTACACCGAGGTTATCATCCCCGAACCGTATTACCCCAACTACACCACCTTCGTCCATGCGGCGGGCGGCGTTATCCGCGCCCTGCCTACCAACCCCTGGGAGGGCTACCACTATGCCAAGCGGGAGCGGATCGAGAGCCTGATCACCAAGAACACCCGCGCCATCCTGATCACCAACCCCGGCAACCCCACAGGCGTTGTCCTCGACCAGAAGGAAATGCGGATGATTGCCGACATCGCCAAGGAACGTGACCTGTTCCTGATCTGCGACGAGGTTTACCGGGAATTCTGCTACGACGATAAATTCGGCGTGCCGACCATGGCGCATTTCCGGGACATCGACGAGAATCTGGTCATCATCGACTCCGCGTCCAAGCGGTTCTCCGCCTGCGGTGCGCGGGTGGGCTGTGTTGTGACCCGGAATAAGGAATTGCAGGCGGCGCTGCTGAAATTCTGCCAGTCTCGTCTGTCCGTCGCCACCATCGATCAGATCGGCGCAGCGGCGCTGTATACGGTGGATCCCGAATTCTTCCGTCGGAGCAAGGAGGAATACCGCCGCCGCCGGGATACGGTGATCTCCAAGCTGCGTCAGATTCCCGGCGTGGTGGTGGAGGAACCCATGGGCGCGTTCTACGTCATGGCGAGCCTGCCGGTGGACGATGCGGACAAGTTCCAGTATTGGCTGCTGGAGAACTTCGACCATCAGGGGGACACCGTTATGTTTGCCCCCGGCGCACCCTTCTACGAGACCCCCGGCAAGGGCATCAACGAGGTGCGTATCGCCTATGTCCTCAAGCAGGAGGATCTGGAGCGGGCTATGGACGTGCTGGCTCTGGGCATTTCCGAATACCAGCGCAAGGTCATGAGAATTACCCCCGTTCCTGTGGGATAACAAAATATTCCGATGCCGGACAAGCACAAAACGCTTGCCCGGCATTTTTTCGCCGGAAAACCCCTCGGCCTTCCTTCCGTGCTTCGACTGCTTGTTCTCCCCGGAAAGGGTATACTGTAGCCAAACCGGGAAAGGGGAGAAGCGAAATGCTAAAACGGCTTGTATTTGCTTTATTGGTGGTTGGACTGCTGCTGGGAGGTGCCATTCCGGCCTACGCCGCCCAGACGGGTTCTATCCGGGTTATCCCGGAGACGAAGCCGCCCGCCGAAAGTGCCGTGACGCTGTACCATGCGGGCGTCGAAGCGGACGGCGGCTACTGGCTGGACGAGGTTTACGGCGGGGGACTGATAAGGTGGGGCGACCTGCCGTCCTTGTCGCTGGCGTCGTGGCTGGCGGAGCATGAGGCAGCGGAGGGAACAACGGTTCCCTTTGACGCGGAGGGCAGCGCCCTCTTTTCCAATCTGTCGCCGGGGCTGTATCTCATCAGACAGACCGGCGTTTCAGCAGGGAATGACACAATACCGCCCTTCGTAATCGAGCTGCCCTATGAGGACATCTGGGAGATCACGGTACGTCCTCAGACGATGACAGCCGATCAGTCACCGCCCCCTACAGGACAGGAGCCGGCGCCGGTCGTTGCCGCGGTGGTGCTGGCGGCTTCGGGAACGGGGCTGCTGGGAATGGCTGTCTGCACGAAACGGAAGCGCGCCACTGGCTGACGGGGCTGTGGCGTCCCGATTGCGCATTTTTGGAAAAGATTCTCTTGTATGGATGGCGCAAATGTGATACACTGAAATCATCCGACAGAGAGGTGGAGTGCGTATGAAAAAGGTTTTCCTTGGCCTCACGGCGGCCACGATCCTGTACGCCGTCTACAATGTCATCATCGACATTAAAGATGGGGTCTTTGATGGCCTTACCATTGTAGGGCTGGTGTTTCTGCTGCTGGTCGCGGGCGTGTTTGCCTTCCTGGCATGGCTGTTTGACGGGAAATCCCCGGTGAAACGGACGGCGGAGCAGGCAAAAAACATCGTGAAACAGGAGCAGGAAAAGATGGACGCCTATGTGAGCTATTCGCCTGCCATCAAGCGGCGGATCTGGAAGTTCCGGATCATCGGTCTGATTCTGATTGCCCTGGCGGTGTGGCTCTGCTTTGTTGGAAACTGGGATAATATCCCGGTGTCCATTGCAACTGTGATCCTGATTATCGGCATTGCGGTGTTCAACATGGGTTCTCCGGCGGACTACAACGCCATGACGGATGGGGGCGCCATGATTGCCATGGATGCGCCCCGGAAGATCGATGAGTTTTACCGGGCGTTTCAAAATGAAAAGACGCCCCTTGGCTCTGCGTACCTGGGAAAATTTTCCACAAGCCCCTACACCAGCCTGATTTTCGGGCCGAATGTCCGGGGGGAGTTTCTGTATTTTTACCTGAACCGTGACGGGCTGGTTGGCTATGTGGGCTACTCCATGCTGGATGCTGCCATTTCGGAGCGCCTGACGGAACCCCGTTTCCCGGCGGAAGCCGATACGGGGGAGAGCCTTGCGGGGCATCTATGCTACCATTCGGACGTCTTCCTGATGCGGGAGTGGCTTCAGAAAAGCCTGGAACATTTCGTGAAAACCGGCAGGATTTTGCCCTATCAGGAAATCTCTGCCTCCCAGATCTATACCTTCAGCGAGGATTTCAAGCTGACGGGGCAGCATTTTACCGTCCAGGATACGGACGGCAACGTCCTCTACACCGTGGACGGAACGGTGCCGCTGGTGAAGCTGCGGGTGCTGGACAGCTACGACCGGGAGGTTTTCGCCATGACCAAGCAGCTGGGTCACGCGCTGGCTACATACAAGTTCTATCAGGACGGTGTAGTTTACGGCACGCTGGAAAAGCAGTTTGATCTGGTGCGGGACCGCTTCACCATGGAGGTGACGGAAGGGAAACTGGAGCTGCGGGAGTACAGCGGCACCGTCGGCCACAACTACAAGGTCACGCTTAACGGCGAGATGCTGGGCGCGATCATGGACGACATGGATTTAACCGTTGAAAACGCGGTGTTCGATAACGCCTATCTGATCGTCTACCGGCCGGATAAGCTGCCGCTGCTGGTGTGCATGGCCGTGATGGCCGCCCGGGAGTTGGCGAGAGACAAAGAGGGCGCGATCACAAATCATATGTAGGAGGAAAAGAGAGATGAAAAAGGGAATTGCGCTGATTACGGCGCTGATTCTCAGCGTTTTGCTGCTGGGCTGTGAGGAAGCGGCGACCTATGCCACCGCCGACGACGCCAAGGCGGCGCTGAATGGACAGGGCGTTATCACCATCGACGGTGATTTTTCGGAACCCAATCAGGCCAGCGACATCCGCGTGGACGGCACCTTCGCCGGATTCATGCGGGAAACGGGGCTGATCAACGGCAAATGGACGATTTCTGCGAACTACGAGGAGTGGTTTTACGCCAAGTATGTCACGGACGAGCCGGTGAACCACCAGGAGGGCGTCAATTCCGGCTCCACCCTGGGCTTTTATGACATGGACGACAACTGTCTCGGCTATGCCCAGGAGCGGGTGGACCCGAACTGGGACAACGCCTATATCGTCTATTTCCTCGACCCGGATTTCACCCCCATCGGACTGTACGCTTCGGAGGACTGCAAGACGCTGTGGGACGACAGCGAGACCGTGCTGGCCGAGGGCGATATCGATTGGAGCTATTCCAGCGATATGTGCACCGTCACCATCACCCCCACCGGCGGCAAGGATGTCCCCCTCTATGCGAAAATTGCCATGTATGTCAAATTGTACTATGAAGCGAACATGCTGAAAATGTGATACTAGTTTTCAATAAAACGGTTAAAAACCGTTTTATTCGGCTGCTGTTTCAGCAGCCAGCGGCGTAGCCGCAAAAAACGTAAGTCCATACATTTCTCGCCGCCACCGGCGGCCTGCGAAGGATTCGCAGGATAAAATGGTGTTAACCATTTTATCGAGAAATAGTATGATTCCACGACAAATGCCCCCAATATGCACAGTAAGCGTGCATATTGGGGGCATTGTGATATTTTCCTAGACGCGGGTGAACTCGTAGTTCTCGAATTTCAGCTGATCGCCCACATCCACGCCAAAGGGCAGCAGCGCAATGGCGACCTCGGAGACAACGCCGGTGTCTTCGTATCTGACGTAGGCGTAATCGCCGCGAATGTCCGTGACGGTGCAGAGCATAGTGGCCCTCCTTTACCGGATGAAGTGGGTGGGGGAGACGGGGTCAAGCTCCGGCAGGCCGAATTGCGCCTTGCCGAGAGCGATGGACTTTCATCAGAAAAGTCATGTTTTTGGCAAGATTCCGGACGGTGGCGATGCCCTCCAAGTCCTGCGCCGCTTCGCCGGGGGCGCGGCCGTGGACACTGTTCCAGTAATGGCTGGACGCGACGGGCATTCCGCTGATGGTGAAATACTTGTTCAGCTCGTCAAAGGTGGCGGAACAGCCGCCCCGGCGGGCGACCACCACGGACGCGCCGACCTTCATCCGCTTGTCGAAGCCGGTGCTGTAAAACAGCCGATCCAGAAAGGCCACCAGCGTGGCGTTGGCCGAGGCGTAATAGACCGGGCTGGCTGCAACCAGACCGTCAGCTTCCCGAAACGCCTCCGCCGCTTGGTTGACCACGTCATCAAAGACGCATTTGCCGGTCTTCCGGCAGCTTCCGCAGGCGATACAGCCCCGGATGGGCTGATTGCCCACCTGGAGAATTTCGGTTTCGACGCCCTCTGCGGCAAAGACCTCCGCCATCTGGGAAAGGGCATAGGCCGTATTCCCCCTTGCCTTGGGGCTTCCGTTAAGCAGCAGTACCTTCATATGATTCCTCCCAACAAGTTTGGAAAACCCGCCCCCGTTACCGGGGACGGGCAGTTTTCGTTTGCGCAGAATCGGAAGTATAGGACGATTAGTCCTTGTACATCTCGACCAGCTTGTTCAGATGCTCCCAGCGCTCCTTGGCGGCAGCCTCGTTCTTGGCGAACAGATCGGTTGCACGCTCGGGGAACTCGCGGGTCAGACGGCTGTAACGAGCCTCGTTCATCAGGAACTCCTGATAGCCGTCCTTCGGAGCCTTGCTGTCCAGCTGGAACTTGCCGGTCTCCTTGGAAGGATCGAAGCGGAACAGGTTCCAGTAGCCGCACTCAACGGCCTTCTTCATCTCGGCCTGGCAGTTGGTCATGCCGCCCTTGATGGAGTGCATCTCACAGGGAGCGTAGCCAATGATCAGGGACGGGCCATGATAAGCCTCGGCCTCGGTGATGGCCTTGATGGTCTGAGCGGGGTTGGCGCCCATAGCGACCTGAGCGACGTAAACATAGCCGTAGCTCATGGCGATCTCAGACAGGGACTTCTTCTTGGTCTCCTTACCGGCAGCCGCGAACTGAGCGACCTGGCCGATGTTGGAAGCCTTGGAGGCCTGTCCGCCGGTGTTGGAGTAAACCTCGGTATCGAAGACGAAGACGTTGACGTCCTTGTTCTGTGCCAGCACATGGTCAACACCGCCGAAGCCGATGTCGTATGCCCAGCCGTCGCCGCCGAAGATCCACACGGACTTCTTGGACAGATATTCCTTCTTGGACAGGATGTCCTTCACGGTGTCGCAGCAGACCTTGGCTTCCAGATTCTCGATCAGAGCCTTGGTAGCGGCCTTGTTGGCCTCGCCGTCGTTGTAGGTGTCCAGCCAAGCCTGGCAAGCGGCCTTGCGCTCGTCGCAGGTGGTCTTCTCCATGACTTCCTTGACCTTGTTAGCCAGGGACTCACGGATGACGGCCTGTGCGGTGTACATACCCAGACCATGCTCGGCGTTGTCCTCGAACAGGGAGTTCGCCCATGCGGGACCACGGCCTTCCGCAGTCACGGTGTAGGGAGAGGTAGCAGCGGGACCGCCCCAGATGGAGGAGCAGCCGGTGGCGTTGGAAATGTACATCCGATCGCCGAACAGCTGGGTCACCAGACGGGCGTAGCTGGTCTCGGCGCAGCCGGCGCAGGAGCCGGAGAACTCCAGCAGAGGCTTGCGGAACTGAGAACCCTTGACGGTGTTGTCCTGCATGTCCTTCTTCTCGCTGACCTTGGAGACCATGTAGTTGAAGACGTCCTGCTCAGGCAGCTCGTTCTCCTGGGGAACCATGGTGATGGCCTTGGTGGGGCAGACGCCGACGCAAACGCCGCAGCCCATGCAGTCCAGAGGAGACACGGCCATGATGTACTTGTAGACGCCCTTGCCCTTACCGGCCTTGACATCCACCAGACGGGCGTTCGCGGGAGCGGCAGCGGCCTCTTCAGCGGTCAGCGCGTAGGGACGGATGGTGGCGTGGGGGCAGACATAGGCACAGTTGTTGCACTGGATGCACTTGGTCTCGTCCCAGTGAGGAACGGTAACGGCAACGCCGCGCTTCTCATAAGCGGAAGCACCCAGGGGGAACTGGCCGTCGGGCAGATCGGCGAAGGCGGAAACGGGCAGGCTGTAGCCGTCCATTCTGCCGATGGGGTTCAGGATGGTCTTGACGACCTTCACGGTGTCGGGACGGCCTTCCAGAACGGTCTCGGGCTTGTTGTCCTCAGCGGTGGCCCAGGAAGCGGGAACATCGACCTTGTGGTAAGCGGTAGCGCCCACATCGATGGCGTTCCAGTTCTTCTCGACGACGTCGCGGCCCTTCTTCAGGTAGGAGTGCTCGGCAGCGTCCTTCATGTACTTGATGGCATCCTCAGCAGGCATGACCTTCGCCAGGGAGAAGAAAGCAGACTGCAGGATGGTGTTGGTACGCTTGCCCATGCCGACCTTGATGGCCAGGTCGATGGCGTCGATGGTGTACAGCTGAATGTTGTTGTTGGCGATGTAGCGCTTGGAAGCGGCATCCAGATGATGCTCCAGCTCCTCCAGATTCCACTGGCAGTTGATCAGGAACACGCCGCCGGGCTTGACGTCCTGAACGATCTTGAAGCCCTTGGTGATGTAGGAGGGGTTGTGGCAGGCAACGAAGTCAGCCTTGTTGATGTAGTAGGGGGACTTGATGGCCTTGTCGCCGAAGCGCAGGTGGGAAACGGTGACGCCGCCGGTCTTCTTGGAGTCGTACTGGAAGTAAGCCTGTACGTACTTGTCGGTGTGGTCGCCGATGATCTTGATGGAGTTCTTGTTGGCGCCGACGGTGCCGTCGCCGCCCAGACCCCAGAACTTGCACTCGATGGTGCCTTCCGCGGCGGTGTTGGGGGAGACCTTCTCGTCCAGGGACAGGTGGGTCACATCGTCCACAATGCCGATGGTGAACTCGTTCTTGGGAGCGTCCTTAGCCAGCTCTTCGTAGACGGCAAAGACGGAAGCGGGGTGGGTATCCTTGGAACCCAGACCGTAACGGCCGCCGATGACGGTGACGTCGCTGCGGCCGGCCTTGGCCAGAGCCATGGCCACGTCCTGATACAGAGGCTCGCCCTGAGAGCCGGGCTCCTTGGTACGATCCAGAACGGCGATCTTCTTGGCGGTGGCAGGAATGGCCTCCAGCAGCTTCTCAGCGCAGAAGGGACGGAACAGGCGAACCTTCACAACGCCGACCTTCTCACCGTGGGCGTTCAGGTAGTCGATGACTTCCTCGGCCACGTCGTTGATGGAGCCCATGGCCACGATGATGCGGTCAGCATCGGGAGCGCCGTAGTAGTTGAACAGCTTGTAGTCGGTACCCAGCTTCTCGTTGACCTTGTTCATGTACTTCTCGACCACTGCGGGCAGTGCCTGATAGTACTTGTTGCAGGCCTCACGGTGCTGGAAGAAGATATCGTCGTTCTCATGGGAGCCGCGCATGGCGGGACGCTCGGGGTTCAGGGAGTGCTTGCGGAACGCCTCAACGGCATCCATGTCGCACATTTCCTTCAGATCCTCGTAATCCCAGATGGCGACCTTCTGAATCTCGTGGGAGGTACGGAAGCCGTCGAAGAAGTTGATGAAGGGAACGCGGCCTTCGATGGCGGACAGGTGGGCGACAGCGCCCAGATCCATGACTTCCTGCACGTTGGTCTCGCACAGCATGGCAAAGCCGGTCTGGCGGCAGGCGTAGACGTCGGAGTGGTCGCCGAAGATGTTCAGAGACTGAGTAGCGACGGTACGGGCTGAGACGTGGAAAACTGCGGGCAGCAGCTCACCGGCGATCTTGTACATATTGGGGATCATCAGCAGCAGACCCTGGGAGGCGGTGTAGGTGGTGGTCAGAGCACCGGCAGCCAGAGAGCCGTGGACAGTACCGGCGGCACCGGCCTCGGACTGCATCTCGACGACCTTAACGGTGTTGCCGAAGATGTTCTTCCGACCTGCGGCAGACCACTGGTCCACGTTGTCAGCCATGGGACTGGACGGGGTGATGGGGTAGATGCCAGCGACCTCGGTAAAGGCATAGCTGACGTGGGCGGCAGCAGTATTGCCGTCCATGGTTTTGAATTTTCTAGCCAAAATGAATACCTCCTAAAGTATTTCTAATTTTGTCGGGCATATTATACCACTTTTCGTGCAGTTTGTAAAGCCATCAAACGACACTCATATAAAAAATTCATGCTTTTCCACAGGAAAGATTTAGCAAAACTGTACATTCTGCAAACAAGAAAACTAAGGCAACACCGCACGATTGTGCCTGCGAGTCTCAGCCGTCTTTTTGCCCCACTTCTTCAGTTTGAAAAACGAGAAATATAGCGCAGCCGTTGCCAGCACAAGCTGGCTTACGGATGCGGCATACCCCTTGCGGGTACATACAGTATTCCTTCGTTTTCCAAACTTTGAATTGGGACAAAAATCCTGGCTGAGCCTCCTTGTCAAATTATGCGGTGTTGCCCTAAAAAAGGATTGCCTTTTCCGGTGGAATGGAGTATGATGGAAAACAAAAGAGAAAAGGGGGACGGAAACATGATTTGCAGCGTCCGGACGCTGGGCGTCTCCGGGATCCAGGGCAGCGCCGTCACGGCGGAATGCTACATTTCGCAGGGACTTCCCGGCTTTGATATCGTGGGATTGCCCGACGCGGCGGTGAAGGAAGCGCGGGATCGGGTGCGGGCAGCGGCAAAGAGCAGCGGCCTGTCCTTTCCCGTGAGCCGCATTACGGTGAATCTGGCTCCCGCAAGCCTGAAAAAGGCGGGGACGCATTACGATCTTCCTATTTTGTTAAGTATTCTCGCGGCCTGCGGAAGCGTCCGGCGGCCGAAATCCACCAGCGCATTCCTTGGAGAGCTGAGTCTGGACGGCACCATCCGCCCCATTTCCGGCGTGCTGCCCATGGCGCTTGCCGCCAAGCGGGAGGGAATCCAGGCACTGTTCGTCCCGGCGGAGAATGCCCCGGAGGCGACGCTGGCACGGGGGCCTGCGGTGTATCCCGTCCATACAGTGGCGCAGCTGGCGGCGGGGCTGAACGGGGAGACGACTCTGGAAGAAGAACCGCTGTGGGTACCCTCCCGGGAGGATACCGTCATGCCGGATTTCAAGGACGTGCTGGGGCAGGAGAACGTAAAACGGGCGCTGGAGGTCGCGGCGGCGGGCAGCCACAATGTGCTGCTCATAGGCCCGCCGGGTTCCGGCAAAAGTATGCTCAGCAAGCGTCTGCCCTCCATTCTCCCGGATATGACTTGGGAGGAGTCTTTGGAGGTCAGTCAGATTTATTCCGTCATGGGAATGCTGACGCCCAGCAATCCCCTTGTGACCCAGCGGCCGTTCCGTTCGCCCCACCACACGGTGTCCAACGCCGGACTTGCCGGGGGCGGCTCCAACCCAAGGCCGGGAGAGATTTCCCTTGCCCACAAGGGCGTGCTGTTTCTGGACGAAATGCCGGAGTTCCGGAAGGACACACTGGACTTGATGCGCCAGCCGTTGGAGGACGGAAAGGTCACCATTTCCCGGGTTTCCGGGGCGGTGACGTACCCGTCGGAATTTATGCTGGTGTGCGCCATGAACCCCTGCAAATGCGGCTGGTACGGCGACCCCTCCGGGCGGTGCCGCTGCTCCCAGCGGGACGTGGACAACTACCGCAGCCGCATTTCCGGGCCGCTTCTGGACAGAATTGACATTGTGGTGGAGGTTCCCTCCGTCCATTTTGAGGATTTGCGGGAACGGGCGGAGGCGGAACCGTCGGCGTCGGTAAAGCAGCGGGTCAACGCCGCCCGGGACATCCAGAACCGGCGCTTCGGCTCCGGCGGAATGTGCAATGCCCGGATGGGGCCGGAGGAAATGCGCCGCTATTGCACACTCAGCGAGGAATGCGCCGAGCTGATGAAGGGCGCGTTTGAAACCATGGGCTTAACGGCGAGAAGCTATGACCGCATCCTAAGAGTCGCCAGAACCGTAGCAGACATGGACGGAAGCGAAGACATTCAACCCCAGCACATCGCCGAGGCCATTCAGTACCGGGCGGTCAATTTGGGAAACCGATAAACAGGAGAACGAAAATGAAGGAAATTTTTCTACTAAAGCTGGGCGAGATCGTCCTGAAGGGCGCGAATAAGCGCCAGTTTGAGAACAAGCTGCGGCAAAATGTCCGCCGCCGCATGAAGAAGTACGGCAATTTTGACGTGTATATTCTCCAATCCACGGTGTACGTGGAGCCGATGGACGAGGAAGCGGACGTGGATGGAGCGTGGGAAGCCTGCCGCTCCATTTTCGGCGTGGTAAGCCTGTGCCGCTGCCGCCCCTGCGAGAAGGATTTGGACGCGATCTTTGCCGCCATCGAAAACTATCTGGGGGACGATCTGGACTGTGCCAGGTCCTTCAAGGTGGAGTCCAAACGCTCGGACAAGCGCTTCCCCCTGACCTCCATCCAGCTGTCCCAGGAAATCGGCGGACGGCTGGCGGAAGCCCACCCCGGGGTGGAGGTGGACGTCCGTCACCCGGAGTACACCGTGTACGTGGAGGTGCGGGACTTGTCCGCCTATGTCCATGGCCCCGCCGAACCGGGTGCGGGCGGCCTGCCCACCGGCGTCGGCGGACGGGCGATGGTGCTGCTCTCCGGCGGCATCGATTCTCCTGTGGCGGCCTATATGATGGCGAAGCGGGGCGTGGAGGTGGAGGCCGTCCACTTTTTCTCCTATCCCTACACCTCCCAGCTGGCCAAGGACAAGGTCATCGAGCTTGCCCGGCTGGTGACCAAGTATTCCGGACGGATGACCGTGAATGTGGTATCCTTCACGGAGATTCAGGAAGCCATCCGGGACAACTGCCCCGAGGAATTTTTCACTCTTATTATGCGCCGGTTCATGATGGAAATTGCCCAGCGCATTGCCAAGGGCGACGGCTGCGGCGCGTTGATCACCGGCGAAAACCTGGGTCAGGTGGCGTCCCAGACCATGGAGGCCATGACCGTCACCGGCGCCGTTGTAGACATTCCCATTTTCATGCCTTTGGTCGGCATGGACAAGAAGGACATCATTTCCATTGCCCGGGAAATCGGGACACTGGACACGTCGATTCTGCCCTATGAGGACTGCTGCACCGTCTTCACGCCGAAGCATCCCAAGACCAAGCCTACCCTGGGGCAGGTGGAGAACGCGGAAAAGAAGCTGGACAGGGAAGCGCTGATCGCCCGGGCACTGGAAACTGTGGAAAAGATCAAGGTGACGTATCATGACGAGCCTTTGCTGTGACGTTCTGAAAGCACTTCGGGGAAAGACACTGGTCACCGCCGAAAGCCTCACCGGCGGCGGCATCGGCGCGGCGCTGACACAGGTTCCCGGCAGCAGTGAGGTCTACAAGGGCGGCGTCATCTGCTATACCAACTGGGTCAAGGAGAACATTCTGGGCGTGCCGGGAGAAATACTGGCACGTGACGGCGCGGTGTCCCGCCCGACGGCGGAGCATCTGGCCTCCGGCGTCCGGGCGCTGCTGAAGGCGGACGTGGCAGTGGCGGTCACGGGTCTGGCCGGCCCCGGCGGGGACGAATTCGGACACAGCGTGGGAACGGTCTTCGTCGGTTATCAGGACGCGGCGCATTCCGACGCAAGGGAATATCACTTCTCCGGCGACCGGGAAGCGGTGCGGAATCAGACCATTGAAGCCGCGCTGAAATTGGTTCTGGAATATCAAAAGGAATAATTATGCCCGCTGCTTTGAACAGAGAATGAAACGTATCGGTACGGATACGCTTCATTTCTTGTGCCAACATATGCAGCCCCTTGGCTCTCCCCCTGGGAGAGCTGTCACCGAAGGTGACTGAGAGGGCTTTACATCCTAGGGCAGCACCGCACAATTGCGTCTTCGAGTCTCAGCCGCCTTTTTGCCCCACTTCCGCAGTTCCGAAAATGGGAAATACATACAGTATTCCACCATTTTTGGAACTTTGAATTGGGGCAAAAATTCTGACTGATACTTCTCGCCGAATTGTGCGGTGTTGCCCTAGTTTACCCTCTCCGTCCTCACTTCGCTCGGCCACCTATCCCAAAGTGAGAGGCGAGAGAAGTGCGGTGCATCATAGATAAAAATTATGCCCGCTGCTTTCAAAGCAGCGGGCATTTGCTATGCTCAGGTCGGGTCGTAGTTGACGATGATGTCGTGCTCTCTCAGGGCAGCAACGTCGGAAACGGGGTTGCCGAACACATTCACCTGTACCAGGCAGTAGCAGTCGGCAAGGGAATCAATGTTGCTGATCTGGTTGTAATCCATATAGATATAGGTCAGGGATTCCATTTTGCTCAGATTGTCCAGACTGGTCACCGCATTGTAGGCACCGTCGATGACCTGGAGCTTGCAGCCCTCCGGCCATTCGGGCAGCGCCGTGACCTGGTTGGAGGAGAAGACGAACCGCTCCAGATTGACCAGGGTGGAAAGGGCGGAGATATCCGTCAGGGTGTTGTTGGAAATGTCCAGCTCGGTCAGGGTCGTGCAGACGGCCAGGGGAGAGACATCCGTCAGCGTGTTGTGGTTCACGGACAGCCGGGTCAGCATTTGCAGGCCGCTCACGCCGTCCAGACTGGTGAGCTGGTTGTTGTCTGCCAGCAGGGTCGTCAGCCGGACGCAGCTGGCCACGGGGGCAAGAGTGGCCAGGGCGTTGTAGGAAACGTCCAGGGTTTGCAGGTTGGACAGACCTGCCAGCGCGTCGAGATTGGTCACGGCATTGTGCTGGAGGTTCAGCTCGGTCAGGGTGGTCATGGAGGACAGCACGTCCAGATTCCGGATGGTGTTTTCCCCCAGATTCAGATAGATAAGGCTCTTGGCGCCGGACAGCTTTTCAATGGTACTCAGGCCGCATTCCACCATGGTCAGCTCGGTCAGAGAGGGGAGCCCCGCAATGACGGACAGCTCGTCTGGGCTGAACCGGCTGCCGCTGAGGTCAAGGGACGTGAGCTTGGTCAGAGAGGACAGGCTCTCCAGAGAATCGATGTCCTGATTGTTGATGACCAGCGTTTCGAGATACGGCATGAACGTCAGGTCGGTGTAGACCTTCGTGTCCTCGGGAACGGTGAACTCCGTGATCTGCCACAGCTGGCTGGTGTAGACGCTGTCGCCGTCTCTGGTACCGGTCACCTGCCGCAGAGCCGCTTCCATGGCCGGGTCGGCAAACTTGACCTCTTCGATGACGCCGGTCACGGTGTAGCCCAGAACCGTCAGGGGACTGACAAGGCCGTTGTCGTCCACGGCGATGGCATAAACGGTCGTCTCACCGGCGGGGAGGGTAATGGGGCTTTCGTAAACGGGGTTCTGCACGGAGGGGTATTCGCCGTCGGTGGTGTAGTAGAGCTTTCCGGCGGCGTACAGGGTGACGTCGATATACTGGCTGTAGTAGCCCGGCGCGTAGTTGCTGACGGGAGCGTCAGGCCGCTGCGCCTCGATCTCGGCCTTGATTTCCGGGTTCGTGATCTTGTCCAGCAGAGAGACGGCGTCCAGCAGCTTGTCCTGCTCCACATAGGTCTTGCAAAGAGCGGTGAACAGCTCGGCGCTGGGGTCGGAATTGATGGCGTTGGTCAGGGTGTACTCGGCCTTGGTGTAGTTGCCGTCGGCCTTATACAGGTTCGCCAGCTCGATGGCCACATTCTCGTCGTGATTGGAGAAGTTGTAGGCAAGGTCATAGAACCAGGAGGACAGGCGGGAATTGCCGTGGAGGTCATTGTATCGAGCCTGGGTCAGCAGAAAATCCCGGGTGAACCCACGGTCATAGGTAAACAGATACCAGCCGATGCTGGCAATAATCAGCACCGCCAGCAGGAGCGGCACCAGAATGCGGATAAACTTCTTCATAAAATTGCTCCATTCCAATGGAATTTCAAGAAATTATACAACAAAACGGCGATAAAGTCAAGCATACGGGGAAAAGTTGCGGTTTTACGGAACTTTCAGGCATATTGAAGCTGAAAATGGACGGCGCGGGACGCTTGACAGGGATGATAAAATATGCTATAGTAGTATAAAATAATACTTGTGGAGGAACCATGAAACAGAACGCGATCATCCGCCTGGCAGACAGACCGGAATATAAGGAATCCATGGCGCAGGGCGACGGGGAGCCGGAGCCGACCAGACTGTACAACCGTGAAGCATAAAATTTCGGCTGCTGCGGTTTTCCGCAGCAGCCGATTTGCGTCATTTTGCCTGTTTCATGGAAAGACCGATGCGGTGGCGCTTTTCGTCCACACTCAGGACGACCACCTTCACCACGTCGCCGACCTTGACCACCTCGCTGGGGTGGCGCAGACGCCGGTTGCACACCTCGGAAATATGCACCAGACCGTCCTGATGGACGCCGATGTCCACGAAAACGCCGAAGTCGATGACGTTGCGCACCGTGCCGGTCAGCTCCATGCCGGGCTTCAAATCCTTCATTTCCAGCACGTCCTTGCGCAGAATGGGGGCGGGCAGCTCGTCCCGGGGGTCGCGGCCGGGCTTGCTCAGCTCCTTAGCGATATCAAGCAATGTCGGCTCTCCCACGGCGCATTCCGCGGCGGCCTTGCTCAGGCCGTAGGCGTTCAGCTTTTCCGTCAGGGAGGAGAAATCCTCTCCCTTTTTGCAGCCCAGAAGATTCAGCAGCGCCTTGGCGGCGGCGTAGGACTCGGGGTGAACGCCGGTGTTGTCCAGAATCTCCTTGCTTTCGGGGATACGGAGGAAACCGGCGCACTGTTCAAGGGCCTTGGGGCCGAGCTTGGGAACCTTTTTCAGCTGTGCGCGGCTGGTGAAGGGACCGTTTTCCTCCCGATAGGCGACGATATTTTTCGCCGTGGTGGCGGTCAGACCGGAAACCTGCTGCAACAGGCTCCGGGAGGCGGTGTTGGCGTCCACGCCCACGGCGTTGACGCAGTCCTCCACCACGGCACCCAGAGCGGCGTCCAGCTCCTTCTGGGGGCAGTCGTGCTGGTACTGCCCCACGCCGATGGCTTTGGGGTCGATCTTCACCAGCTCGGCAAGGGGGTCTTGCAGCCGCCGGGCGATGGACACGGCGGAGCGGAGATTGACGTCGTAGTCAGGAAATTCCTCCGCCGCAAGGGGAGAGGCGGAGTAAACGGAAGCGCCCGCTTCGCTGACGATCATGTAGCTGGCCTCCGGGAAGGATTTCAGCAGCTCCACGGTCATGGCCTCGGTTTCCCGGGAAGCGGTGCCGTTGCCGATGGCGATGTGCCTGACGCCATATTTGCGCATAAGAACGGACAGGGAGGAAATGGCCTCCTGCTTCTTCCGCTCATTGAATGTGGGGTAAACCACGGTGGTGGCCAGCACTTTGCCGGTGGCGTCCACCACGGCGACCTTGCAGCCGTTGCGGTATCCGGGGTCAAGCCCCATGGTGACGAAGCCCTTGACAGGGGGCTGCATCAGCAGCGGCTTCAGATTCAGGGCAAAATTGTGGATAGCACCCGCATATGCCCGGTCGGACAGGTCGCTGCGCACCTCCCGCTGGATGGAGGGGAAGATCAGACGCTCATAGGCGTCCTCGGCGGCGGCGCGGACGAAGGCAGAGACCTGCACGGTGGGCTTCAAGGCGGCGCGGCACACCAGCGCGGCGCCCTCGTTGCCCGCGAGAATGACGTTGGGCTTGAGCACGCCCTCCTTTTCGCCCCGGTTCATGGCGAGGATTTGATGATCCAGCACCCGGGATATGGGCTGGGAGAAATCGTAGTAGAGCTTGTAAACGCCGTCGGCCTCCGCATCCTCGGCGGCGGTGCAGGTCAGCATTCCCCGGCGCATCACCAGCTCCCGCAGAGATTTGCGGATGTCGGCGTCGTCGGAAAGGTCTTCCGCAATAATGTCATTGGCACCCTGCAAGGCTTCCTCCACGGAGTTAACGCCCTTTTCCGGGTCGATATAGCCCGCGGCCAGCCCGGCGGGATCCTGACCGTCCTGGGCAAAAATGGCCTCGGCCAGAGGCGCAAGCCCTTTTTCCCGGGCGATGGAGCCGCGGGTGCGGCGTTTCTGCTTATAGGGGCGGTACAGGTCTTCCACCTCCGCCATGGTGGCGGCGCCGTCGATGGCGTCGGACAGCTCCTGGGTCAGCTTGCCCTGATTTTCGATGGACTTCTTAACCTCGTCCCGGCGATCCTGGAGGTTGCGCAGATAGGTCAGGCGGGTCTCCAGATTCCGCAGTGTGGTGTCGTCCATGGTGCCGTGCATTTCCTTACGGTAGCGGGCGATAAAGGGAATGGTGTTGCCCTCGTCCATGAGGTTCACCACATTCTGAACATATTCCAGCTTCTGACCCAATTCCTCGGCCAGAATTTCGGGGATTGATTTCATGCTTGTGTCTCCTTTGCGATTGTTTTGCCTGTGCCGGCTCAGGGCTTTACCGCCCGGGTGGCGAGGAAGGTTTCAATGTTGCGCTCCTGGAGGTATCCGTTGCCGTTGGTGTCGCCGTACAGATGGGTCAGGCGAAAACCGGCTTTCAGCTGGCCGCCGATCTGCTCTTCCAGGGTGTGGGAAAATTCGATGCCGTCGTCCTGCTGCTCCAGCTGGCGAAGCTGGGCTTCGTTTTTCAGGGGATTGAAGGGCATGGTGTTTTCAATGGTTTTCTCATCGAGACCCACCATAAAGTTGATGCCGTTGTCGAATCCGGCGAGAAGTGCGCCCCCGCGGCGCAGAACCCGGAAGCACTCCCGGAAAATGGGTTCGACCTCCTCCACATAACAGTTGGAGACCGGATGGAAAATGAGGTCGAAGCTGTCGTCCGGGAAGGGGAGGGGCTTTGTCATGTCGGCGCGGACGACGGTGATGTCGTAGCCCTCCCGTTCGGCGACGACCCGCTCACTTTCCAGCTGCTTTTGGGAATAGTCCAGCACGGTGCATTCCGCCCCCAGCGCCGCGAAAATGGGCATCTGCTGTCCGCCGCCGCTGGCAAGGCCGAGGACGCGCTTTCTGTTCAGGTCGCCGAACCAGTCATGGGGGACAGGCTTGGTGGGGGTGAGAACCACGTCCCAGTTTCCGTTCACAGCGTCCAGATACGCTTCGTGGGAGACAGGCAGCCCCCACTGCCAGCCGTTTTCCACCCACCGATCGACGGTGGCGGCGTTGATATCCTGATAATGCAAGGTAATCCCTCCAATTCTATCCCGGGAAGTATACCATGGATTTGAAAATCCCGCAAGTTTTTTCTTGACAATCTTTTCCCACCGCGCTATAATGTGCAAGTAACCTATGGGCCTGTAGCTCAGCTGGGAGAGCGTTCGGTTCGCATCCGAGAGGTCGAGAGTTCGAGTCTCTTCAGGTCCACCAAAGTAAGATAATCCGAACCTTAGACCGCAATCGGTCAGAGGTTCGGATTTCTTGTTTTTCCCAATGATAGCCGCGACGGTTGGCAGACAAGGCGGGCAGGCACAATCTGTGCCTGCCCGGTTGTATGAATTTGGAGATTTCCCTTACGGCTTTGTGAGAATGGCGCTCACGTCGGTCATTTTTTCGCCCAGGGTGAAGGTGACGGCCTTGGTGTCGTGGGTTAGGCGGTAGGCTTCGCCGCTTTCGCCCTTGCTCAGCATATCGGAGAGCAGGAACGCGGACGCTGCGCCCCTGGTGACAAACATGATTTTCTCCACGCCCTGCGACTTGAGGGTGCGAAGGCCGCTGAGCTTGCCCGTGAGAATGGCAAAGTCCTCGTCAACGGTGACGGTCAGCACGCCGCCCGTTTGCTCCGCCGTGTAGGCGATGTCCCTGCCGTCCCTGTCGGTCACGCGGTAGAGGGGGGCGGCTGCGCCCGGGTCGATGGGCTTCTCCGGCTGGGAAGACGTTCCGAACGTGGTGCTTGTCGGATCATCCTTTTCCATGTCCGCGCTGGGGGCGTAATACTCTATGCTTCCGTTCGTCGTCAGGCCGGAGATGTCCGGCTCGACCTCTGCGCCGGGTATCCGGCTTCCGTCCGCGTTGCTGCCGCCGTCGCCTATGCCTGCGCCCGCTCCGTCAATATTATCTTCAACTTCAACGCCGCCCTGCACCTTCAGCTTCGCATCGCCGGAAACGGTGATGTTATTTCCAGCTCCATAACAGCCGCCGCCGATGCCTGCGCCGTATTCGCTGCCCTCAGCGGCCAGCTTGCCGTTCTTGTCCTTGTCTGCAATGGTCAGGCTGCCGCTGTTAAGCTTTTCAAGGCCAGCATGACCCTTACCGCTCTTGAGCGCGTTTTCGCCGTCCAGCTCGATGCCGACATTGCCCTCGCCGTTTGTGAAAACGGCTGCCTTCTTTTTCGCCGTATAGTTGTCTCGATACAATCCAACTGGGGATGACTGGGGATGAAAAAAAGGACGGCGGTAATTTACCGTCGTCCTTTTCTGGTAATTCCAAATTGCAGAGTAAAACCAAGCGCAGAGCCACGGAAAAGGAAAACGCCGAAATCCTTTAGAGATTTCAGCGTTTTTCCTTATTTGGTCGGAGTGTAATTATAGGATTTCGGAAAACGCAGATATATCAACGGTTTGCTGGTGGTCAGCAAGAGGTATTCATCCTAAATTGAACGGTCAAGCACAGTGACCTGCGTAATCACATCACGCAGGCGGTCAGAGCCAACCATATATTCAAGGACTTCATCAGAGGTATCACAGAGTTTTTCAGTATCTTCGCGGTATGCCATGGAAATACTGATTCTTCCGTTGCTGCGAGGCGTAATGCTATATAGATTTTCGTTCCACATGAATTCGACCTCTCCATGCCATTTCATACATGTTTTGAAGTCGCTGATGCTGACAAAACGATTCTGCTCTGAAGGGTTATCTGGAGAAACTGTGTTTTTTATCATATTGCAGGCCTCCCGCCATTGCTTAAACTCTGGTGCTCCATTCGGATAATTGATTGCAGGCTGTGGGTCGGGATATCCCGCAGGATTATTCCAATGAATTGGATGATCGTGCGGATTGGTATGTGCCCATGGTTGCTTATGATCTGTATAGTGCCGTTCTGTTACTGCACGCCCATCCTCACCGATCTTGGTGTCAACACGGTACCCGTTCTTATATGTTGTCTTTATTTCTCCCGGTTTACCTAAGGCAATCCCGCACAGAAAAAAGTGCCAGATACCGCCAAGTGTGGTATAATAAAGCCATGGATAAACAAATGACGATTTCCGCATTCAGTGACGAACTGGCACAGGTGCGGACGAAGAAAAAAGAATTTCTCAGTCAGATTGAACGGATCGTCCCGTGGGGAGAATGGCTTGCCATGATTCAGCCGTGCTACTATAAAGGAGAGCGCGGCAACAAACCCTATCCGCTGGAGATCATGCTCCGACTGTATCTGCTGCAAAACCTCTATGACCTGAGTGACGAAGCAACAGTGGCAGAGGCAATCGACAGCCGCGCATTTTCGGAGTTCTGCGGCGTTGATTCCAGCAATCAGGTTCCGGACGGGGATACTCTCGGCCGTTTTCGGAATCTGCTGATCCGGAACGGACTGCAGGAGAAGCTGTTTGCTCAGGTGGTAGCAGCGCTCATGGAGCGTGGCCTCATTCTGAAAAAGGGTACCATCGTAGATTCCACCATCATTTCTGCCCCTTCTTCTACCAAGAATAAGGAAAAGAAACGGGATCCGGATGCCCATCAGGTCAAGAAAGGTAACACATGGCATTTTGGATATAAGGCACATATCGGCGTGGACAAGGACAGCGGACTGGTACACACAGTGAAAGCCACAGCGGCAAATGTACACGACGTTGCGGAAGTGCCGAAATTGCTGACGGGAGAGGAAGAAGCGGTCTATGGAGACAGCGGTTATCTCGGCGCAGGTAAACGTGAAGATGCCGTAGTCCGTAATAAATCAGGCAGGAAAATCAAGTACAAGATCAATCGTCGTCCTTCTCAGATGAAGAAGCTGAGCAAAAGTGGGCAGTACGCCGCCAAGAAAGCAGAGCACGCAAAGTCTTCTGTCCGAGCAAAAGTAGAGCACGTATTCGGTGTCGTTAAAAAGCAACTGCATTTCCGAAAAACACGATACCGAGGGCTTGAAAAGCAGCAAGCCAAATTCAATATCATGTTTGCGCTGGCAAATCTGATTCTGGCTGACAGACCCTGTCTGGCGGCTTGAGTCAGTGCGCCTTTGCGGACAAAAATTCAGAGGTTATCCACAGTTTTTACTGGGCACCTATTGTATAATGCGATTTTTGGTGTTTATGCGGTGTTGCCCTAAAAATCGCTGATCTTGCGGTTTGTTTGGGTTTGGACGCCACTTTCCACCATAAGCGCTGCCGCCGCCCTTATAAGCGCCGCCGATCAAGTATTTCTATTGCCGCGTCGCTCACGATGATAGCTTTTCTTTGGAACGGCAGGCCAAGGAGCTTCGCCGCTATGCGGAACAAGCCGGGTACACCATCGTTGGTGCTGCCGC
>ENA-OPCE01000610-OPCE01000610.1-human-gut-metagenome-genome-assembly--contig:-NODE-610-length-28772-cov-3.907546_pt1 | contig 28772 bp, 27 predicted proteins | sample MGYA00241247_ERZ501474 | MGnify/ENA primary metagenome ERZ501474 (study PRJEB25962, sample SAMEA2042572) | human gut metagenome | biome: human gut; feature: human-associated habitat; material: faeces... | reverse complement strand
AATTTTTCTACATCTTCTTCTCGGCTATGATTATCTACAATGATGATCTCATAATCAGAAGCCGGAATCGTGCAGTGCCGTTTGATACTGCGAATACATTGAATCGTCAGCGGTGCCGTATTGAAATTGAGTATGACTATTGACAGCAACATGATTTTATCTTTTAGGATACAATAAATGGATGAACCTAGCTCTCTCTTCTTGTCCGATGCCGCAGAACCAGCATAGCAGCAAAAAACCTCCCGCACCTGCCACTATAGTGCACGATAGTTGGGCAAAACCGCTCGAAACGCCGAGTGAGACGAGATGTCCCAAGGCAAAAGCTATTACGAACAACGGCACTGTTTTCAAGAAAACTTCTTTGATATACTGTCTGATACTCAACCCTACAATTCGTTTGGCGATAGTTACCCGGAGGAGCGTACATACGATTTCTTCACATATCATGCACAATAATACACTATATGCCGGGAAACCGGATTTCAGCAATAAGTAACCAATCGGAAAATTAACGATATGCAGGGTCCCCACGACGATTTGCAGCCATTTGATCGATCCGACAGCTTCGATGGATATCATGACGCCTTGGGACAACATGACGGTTAAAGTAAACAGCAGTATCAGACGACAGAAAGTAACCGTGTATTCGGGCACATCTTTCAGCCATAACTGCAATACGTAAGGCATGCTCAATATGAGCGGGATAGCGAAGATCGCACATAAGTAAAACATATACTTGCATGCAATCAGAGACAGTCTGAGCATTCTTTCCCGGTCTCCGCCCCCCTCACTCTTTATGATTTGTGGCCGAATAGATTGCATAATCGCTACAGAAAAGAAACTCAATAATCCGTTCACTTGGTTGGCAATACCGTAGGCTGCGTTGACTACGACCCCAAAAAACACATTCAACAGCATGGCAATACCTTGTCCCCGCGCAATACCGCAGGTCGCTCCGATCATATTCCACCCGGCAAACGAAGACATTTCTTTCATAAGATTTTTATCCGTTATCCGAGACCATTGAATGCGGGTTTCCGGATATTTTCGGTGGCAGCATATTATTTTGATAATTAACGAAACACACATAACTGTTGCCATGAAAGCCGAATATAGAATCAACCTGTTTCCAGTCGCAGAGAGGACAATAACGGCAATGAGTAACTTGAATAATGCCTCGGCTATATCGATGATCGACAAAAGAAGCATGTTCTCATGACTGATCAGCGTCGCGATATAAGGAACGGCGAGAACAGAAAAAAACGTGCTGACGCTTAGGTAATGCAATACATTTCCGGCAATACCGATTTTATCGTCAGGAATAGACAACACGTGATTGACAAGGTAAAGTCCGACGCCTTCGATCAACAATATAACAACGAGTCCTATGGCAATGTGTAATAGAACGGAATAATAAAAAACCTTCCGGACCTGTTCCCAATCATTTTTACCCATGCAGAACGACATGAATCGTTGGGTCGAAGCGGCCATCGCCGTATTTAAAAATGCGAGCATGGAGATCATGCCCGCAATGAGATTGTATATTCCGTAATCCTCGACACCTAATCCCTGCAAAACCAAGCGCGTCGACAATAATCCGACGACGATGGCAATGCCCATTTTACCATACAGGATAAGCGTATTGATTATGACTCTGTTTCCTCGCTGCATCTATGCCTTGTTTTTAACGCAGAAATCATCGATGTTACCGTGATGCATATCGAAACAATAAGGTCGGTCAGTAGTGGCGAAGTGCCGGTTCAACATAAGCTCCGTGTCAATATTGAATACGCGTCGATGGCCCGATACGAGCAGTTTGGCCGGGCTGCCGCCGATAATGGAGCATTCCGGAATTCTTTGGCGATAATCTTTGTTCAACATGCTGTTCGGTGCGGCTACGATCGTATTATCTGGGGTGACGGTACCTTTTTTGATCGTCGTCTTGTTACCTACCCAATTATATTTTCCGAGTATGATACTCGACGTGCAGTTTCGAATTTCGCCCGTCTCGGTATTGACAGTGTAATGAAAGTCGGTATCGAAAAGCTGGGAGTGATAATTGATGCGAGTATGTTTCCCAATAATTATCTTGTTGTATACGTATGCCGAACTATTTTCCCCAAGGAAAACGAAAGGATTCAGTTCGAGATACCCTTTTTCGAATACGGCCAACTCGCATCCTCTCAATATCAATACTCCCTTGCCGAGTTTGATTGTCCCTCGATTGTATATTCGGGTTTTTGCATAGCTGCGATACATGTATTGGCCGATTCGTATCATACCTCGCGTTATTTCTCCCATGATTTCGACGTGGCCGCTCAGATCGCGTAATTCGGTGTTGCTATAGATGTAGACGGGGAGCTTCTTGGCATCCTTGAAAGGCAAGGAGCGTAAATTGAAATAGATCGTTTTTATCCAGTTGACCCTACTTTTGTATCGGAAACATTCTATATGGGTAAATATCCAATTTATTTTTTGTTTGACAGTCCGATCCTTCGACAAAAGAGCTTTGAATAAAGATTTTAGCTTTCGCATGGTGTCAGTTAATTCAGTGTATAAGAAACGATCGTTTGGATTATGGATGAATCGGCAAAACTATATACGGGAAACTCATATAACATATCATTATGAGACGTCGTAGAAGTGACTTCGTGGCATTTCACCTCTACATTTCCCTTTTTTAGTCTGCTAGCAAAGGATTCGTTCGAAGCTGTCCGGTACGGGTCATTTGAATAAATCAGATACATAGGCGGAATTTTCTTGCCCGGAACGATGTGATTTGCAGGTGTAAAATCCCACCATGATCCATTATTTGAAAATCCTGCCGCTCTGTAATATGCCTCGGCATAAGAGTCATCGGGGCGACCATTATCTAAGGTCATATAAGAACCTGCATCGATGGAACAGACCAAGCGGATATTTGTAATGTCGAAACGTTCGTTTGCAAGGTATTTTTGGTTTATGGCGGCCAAAGCTGCCAAATGCGCTCCGGCCGAATGCCCGGCCAATACGATTTTGCGGGCATTCCCTCCGTACCGGTGAATACTATCCTGTATCCACTTCAATGTTTTAGCGATACTCTGTATGTGAGCCGGATGTCTGTAAGCAGTCGGATAATTGATACTAATACTGGTAAATCCGATCCCCCGAAATGCCTCTATCTGTTTCGGTCCCCAATGGTCCTTATCGCCCCCTGTCCAAGCTCCGCCATGTATGAAGATAATGACCGGCGACAAACTTTCTCCGCTATAGGAAGGATATATATCGATATCCAATTTATAGGGTACATTCCGAGCGGGAATCTCCGCCTCACAGCCATAGATTAATATACCGATAGTCAGTACGTAAATATACTTGACGCGTCGCATGGAATCTATTTTCCGTCCGTCTGTTTCAGACAATCAACGTATCTTGTTTGATCGGTAAAGTCTGCCGTCGTTTTTGAAGATTCTCTGAACAATATCTTGTATAAATATGCTCGGACATTCCTATGTACCAGTTTTCCCCCGCACCTGACAATTAAATTCGTATAATAACGAGGAACGGATATTACGTTATTATGCAACAATAGTTTCTGGATGATCAGCTCCGATTTGGCGTAATGCCATCCCCCTCTGCGTTTTTGTGTGGAAGAATCCATTTTGAACAGGTATAATACATCTTGCAGAGAAGTAATCTGCATTCCCATTGCATACATTCGTATCCAAAGGTGGTAGTCTTCCATGAAATGACAGTGCTGGTATCCTCCGGCACTCTGCACGGACGATTTGCGGAAAAATACTGTAGGGTGGTTTACCGGCGAACGAAACTTAATATAAGAATCGACTGAGACGGGGCATGTTTTAATCGACATTACCTTGTGTTCGTTGTCTTCGAATTCACCGAGAGCGCATCCCAAAACGTCGGTGTCCGGGTGCGTTTCCAAATATTCGAGTTGTTTCTCGAATCGGGTCGGTAAGGATATGTCATCGCTGTCCATACGTGCAATCCACTCATACCGGCATTGTTTCATTCCTGCGTTCAGAGCATTGCCCAACCCTCCGTTTTGCGGCAGTTTAACGGATATGAGTTCGGGAAATATTTGTCTGTATTTGTCAATAACGTGGTATAATCCATCTGTCAATGGTCCGTCTTCGACCAATACGAGTTCGGACGGCTTGACCGACTGATTGACAAGTATACTTTGCAGGGCACGATCCAGCAAAGCCGCTTGTTCCCTGATATACACGGACATCAATACGGAAAAGTGTTCCATGCGGGGGAATTATATAAGATGGGAAGTGGTTAACTGACGAATCATCGGTTTGACACGTCCTATTTAGGGGCACGTCTTACCTTACAGTAGACGTGAAATAATCTGATGAAAACTGATATGGCACACTGATGGGGTATTTTCAGTATTCTTCAGTCTTACCGGATTGCGGTTACGGATATTGGCTGGTGGGTGTAAAGTATTCCGAGGAGGATACAATCCTACTCCGATTTGATTATCTCCTAAGATTCCCTGTTCTGATACATCTCCTCGTAGTATTTTGCATACTCACCTGAAGTCACGTTATCGATCCATTTTTGGTTATGGAGATACCATCGGACTGTTTTTTCGATGCCTTCTTCGAACTGGAGGGTCGGTTCCCAGCCCAATTCCTCTTTGAGCTTCGTGGAGTCGATCGCATAGCGCAGGTCGTGTCCGGCTCGGTCAGCGACATAGGTAATCAGTTTTTCGCTCGCGCCTTCCGGCCTGCCCAGCAGTCGATCTACGGTCTTGACGATCACTTTTATCAGGTCTATGTTCTTCCACTCGTTGAATCCCCCGATGTTGTACGTTTCGGCGATTTTCCCCTCGTGGAAAATCAGGTCTATGGCCCGCGCATGGTCTTCCACGTATAGCCAGTCGCGGACGTTCTGCCCCTTGCCGTAGACGGGCAGCGGCCTGTCGTTCCGGATGTTGTTTATGAACAGCGGGATCAGCTTTTCGGGGAACTGATAGGGTCCGTAGTTGTTCGAGCAGTTCGAGATGACGGTCGGCAGGCCGTATGTGTCGTGATAGGCCCTGACGAAGTGATCCGACGAAGCCTTGCCGGCCGAGTAGGGGCTGTGCGGATCGTACTTGGTCCGCTCGGTGAAGAAGCGATCTCCGTAGGGTCCCCCTCCGCACTCGTTTCCGTTCGGATCGCCTTGGGGCCGCGTCATCGGCAGCGCTCCGTAGACCTCGTCGGTGGATATGTGGTAGAACCGTTTCCCCTCGTAGTCTCCGTTCCATTGCTCCTTGGCCGCCTGAAGCAGCGACAGCGTTCCCATGACGTTCGTCCGGGCGAAGGTGAACGGGTCCCGGATCGATCGGTCGACATGGCTCTCGGCCGCGAGGTGTATCACCCCGTCGACGGCATACTCCCGGAATAGTTCCCGCATCCTCTCGTAGTCGCAGATATCGGCCTTTACGAACGTGTAGTTCGGGGCCCGCTCGACGTCCGAGAGATTGGCCAGATTGCCCGCGTAGGTCAGCTTGTCGAGGTTGACGATGCGGTATCCGGGGTACTTGTTTACGAACAGGCGCACCACATGGCTCCCGATGAAGCCGGCACCGCCCGTGATCAGTATGTTTTTCATAGCGATCGGTTTCGGTTAACGGTTTATTATTCCCATAATTTTCTGGATTTTCGACGGATCGCCGTATACGACAGGTGAATCGTACGGTCGATCGGGATAAGCTCCGTATGCCAGTCTGATATTCAGTCCTCGCTCGGCGATAAACCGTTCGGCCTTCTCGGCCAACGATACGGGACGGCCGGTGCAGCAATTGATAATACCGAGTACCTCGTTTTGCGAGACGGCGCAGGCTATCTGATCGGCCAGTTCGTCGACATCGATAAAATCGTATTGACTTTTGCCGGTCGTGAACGGGAAGGTCTGATCACCTGCTTCGGCCGCTTGCAAGATTTTACTGAACACCGAATGATTTTTCGCATCATCGCCGAGTATGTAATAGGCTCTCAGCCATTGCAACTGACAATCGTGAGCTCCGCAATACCACATCATGCTCCGGCGCAACGCATCTTTGGCTATTCCGTACAACGAGACGGGATTGCAGGGCGTATGCTCGTCGATCGCTCCTTCCCAATAACCTATTTCGTGCATGGTTCCCATGACGGCTAACCGTTTCAGACCTCCGTCGATCAGTGTCTTCAAAAAATCGAAATGTGCCGACAGATCCTGCATATGCCTATCGGAGTTATGAACGAAACCGTCCCGCCATGCCATGTGGAGACATACGTCGGGGGCTCCCAGTTTCGAGAATAGATCGTCAGGGTGCTTTTGCAGAATATTGTATTCTACATGCTTTACCTCGGGATGTTTGTCCGTGAAAGTCAGATCGCAGGCTGTGACGGCATGCCCCAGTTCGACCAGTCGGGATACGATGTGCCTTCCAATATATCCGTTGGCTCCAGTGAGCAATATGTTCAGTTTATCCATTCGAAAAATATGTTTCAGGAAAAAGAGGATAGTTCGACTCGTATCCGGAGATTACCTTGCGTAATAGTCCGTATTATAGTCGAACAGTTCGGGTGCTTCGTCCAGTCTCGGATGGCGGCTGTCCTTTTCCGAGAGAATCACGTTCGCGGGGTCGATCCGCCAGTCGATACCGATCTGCGGGTCGTTCCATGCGATCGCCCCCTCGCTCTGCGGGGCGTAGTAGTTGTCGCATTTATACTGGAAGAGCGCCTCCTCGCTCAGTACGGCGAACCCGTGCGCGAATCCGCGGGGGATGAACAGTTGACGCTTGTTTTCGCCCGAGAGCTCGACGGCCACGTGGCGGCCGAAGGTCGGCGAGCCGCGGCGGATGTCCACGGCCACGTCCAGTACGGTTCCTGAAATCACGCGCACCAGTTTCCCTTGTGCATGTTCTCCGCGCTGGAAATGGAGCCCCCGCAGCACGCCGTAAGAGGATCGCGATTCGTTGTCCTGTACGAATCGGACCGGCCGAACCGATCTGTCGAACAATTTCTGTGAGTAGCTTTCGAAGAAGTATCCCCGCGCATCGCGATGCAACTCGGGCTCGAGGATTACGACCCCCTCGAGCGCTGTTTCGATAACTTTCATAAGAATGAACCCTGTTTTTTATCCGGGTTTCGGTATGGAGAAGTATTTGGCAGACCGATCATACGCATTAATATACCGAATGTGCCAAGTGCAAGCATTTTCCAGCCGGCTCCATGCCAGAGGGTTTCCAGCCATCGGGAAGTATGAGCCGAAAACACCTCCTAGAACGGCTGGTGTAACAAAGTGTGTAATCGGGTTTAGCAGATATTCCGGGCTCGCCCGGCGTTTCTGTCGGGAAGGACCGATCCGCGCAACCCAGAAACCGGTCGCACGAGCCTTCCTCGCTCCCGGGCTCCGCAAGGCCGAGCCGGACTCGCGGACGCTCCGCTCTCTCCCCGGCCGCATTTCCGGTTCTGTCGCCCGGGGGGCGTGGTACGTCTCCGGACGGATAATACAATGCCCGGGGAATTCGTCTTGCTTCTTCTCTCTCGTTTTTCGGCGCGTTGCCGGAATTGTAGCCCGCCGGGGGCTTTCATCGGAAACCGAGCGTTGCGGATCGTTCGGATGCCGAACCGGCCCGGAATACCGGCTCCTGTCCGGCCGGTCGGGCAGCCGGCCTGCACCCGAGCCGCCGCCTCGTCGATCGCCAGCGGAGGCATCCTATTCCGTTAGGACGGATACGGCAATCATATGTTTCGTTATGTGGCGAGCATACCCGCCCCGGAGTTGCGATATCTCCCAGCCGCGGCTTGAGGCTCACAGACCGTGTCTCCGACCGTTTCCGGCCGCGAGGTCTCTGCCGACGGAAGGAAGCTCGCGCGCGCAAGCCGGAAGCATCGGAAACGCGAAAGCCGGTACGTCAGGGCATATGATTCGGGACGGAGACGGCTTGCGTGTCGTGTCTGGAATAAGCGTCCGTTTCCCGTTCAGCGCCCGTCGCGGGCGACCTCTGCGAGCAGCTTGAGCAGATATTGTCCGTACTGGTTCCTGAGCATGGGCCCGGCCACCTCTCGCAGTTTCTCTTCGGATATCCACCCGTTGCGATAGGCGATCTCCTCCAGACAGGCGATCTTGACCCCCTGCCGCTTCTCGAGCACCTCGACGAAGATCGACGCCTCCGAGAGCGAGTCGTGCGTACCGGTGTCGAGCCAAGCGAAGCCTCGTCCGAGGGTCTGCACCTTGAGCTCTCCGTCGGCGAGAAACCGCTGGTTCACCGAGGTGATCTCCAGCTCCCCGCGGGAGGAGGGCTCGATCGATTTGGCCACGGAGACCACTCTGTTCGGGTAGAAGTACAGTCCCACTACGGCGTAATTGGATTTAGGATGCTCGGGCTTCTCCTCGATCGAGAGGCATGTCCCGTTCTCGTCGAACTCGGCCACGCCGTACCGCTGGGGATCATCCACCCGGTATCCGAAAACGGTCGCCTTGCCCTCCCGCTCGGCCGTGCCGACGGCCTCCCGCAGCTGAGCGGGAAAGCCCACCCCCTGAAAGATGTTGTCGCCCAGAACGAGGCATACGGCCTCGTCCCCGATGAACTCCTCTCCGATCAGAAACGCCTGCGCGAGCCCGTCGGGAGACGGCTGCTCGGCATAGGAGAGACGGACCCCGTAGTCGGACCCGTCTCCGAGCAGCCGCCGGAACGAGGACAGATCCCACGGCGTGGAGATCACCAGAATGTCCCGGATTCCGGCCAGCATCAGAACCGACAGCGGATAGTAGATCATCGGCTTGTCGTAGATCGGCAGCAACTGCTTGGAAACCCCCTTGGTGATCGGGTACAGACGCGTCCCCGACCCCCCGGCCAATACGATACCTTTCATAGGATGATTAAGTAAAAACGGTTACTGTGTCCGACCGGCCTGCGCCGAATCTCGGATACGGGCCGGTCGATTATCGTTTCCATGTTATACAAATCATTCGCTCTCCGAACAACCAGTTCTCCGCGATATCTCATGGACGAGCAATGCCGTTCGTGAAATGAGCAAAGTATCTCGTTACGCGAATTCTTCTATTTTTTCGCCACGCCATCGTTTGTATGCCTCGGGCGCGAGGACCGGAACCGTCAGCACTTTATGATCGGGATCAACGGTCCGCAGTATGTGTCTCCGGGAGTAGGCCCGCAGCTCGCCGTCCGCAATGGATGCCATGACGACGGGAAAAGGATAAGCCGCGAAATGGAAAACCGCGGTTTCGTTTCGGGGAAACAACCGGCATAGCTGGTAGGCGGATCGTTCGAAAGCCGCCCAGTATCCCCCTGTGCCATACAAGTGGATGAATCGCTCGTTATTTTGTTCCCGAGCGAGCACTTCCGTTCGGTGAGCAGCCAGAAAGGCCATCAGACGTACTCCCGATGGTTCAGCCTCGGTATTTCGTTGCGGTCTTTCTGCCATGATTTCTGCGTTTCCCATGGGTTGTCGCATACTGACTCTTCCTTAACTTAAGGTGATGTTTCGATCGAGTCCGGCTACCGGTTTATTCCGTATTCGTTTTCCAAGCGAGTCCGAGAACGATACATGAAACAGGGATTCGGAAAATCAAGCATATACAAGCGTGTAAAAGCGTGCAGCATTCAGTGGCCCAGCCAGCGGTCGTAATCGTCCAGCCACCGGATCAGGCGCGCCTTGCTTTTCTTGGGAGATTCTTCCTTTTTCCATCGTTCGACGATCTCGTGGGCCTGTTCGTAATCAAGACTGCTATCCGCGCATCCGTACAATGTGACGAGCAAATTCGCACGAGCCTGTTCTGCATGGACGAGCGGAAGCAGGTGTCGGATCGTCCCGATCAGCTTTTCGCGCTCTTTCCTCTCCCCGAGCAACGTGTAGGCCGGAAGCAGTATGGAGTAGAGTTTGCTGCGCAACACATCGCTGTCTACTTGCAGTCGGCCGTATTGTCTGATCGTTTCGGCCGCCAAGGCGCGATCTTCGTCCGTCGCGCCTCCCGGGGAGAAGCAGCGCCCCATAGCCTCGTGCAGGCCTTCCTGCAACCGGTCGTTATCCAGCCGGGTATATACGTGTTTTCCGCCCTCGTGCAGAGCGATGATCTCGTACTCTCCCGGACGGACGTGCAGCAGCGGAACCCACATCCAGTTCTCTACGCATACGACGACATCTTTCCGTCCTCCGCCGGGTCGGATCGCTACGCGTGCCTCAGCACCCTTGAATCTCCCCGCGATAATACGGATGCGGTCGCCTTTGGCGAGCCTCTCCGTTTCGGGCATATAGACAGGTAGCTCGTCGCAGTAGGAGCGTGCAACCCATTGCAGGTTGCGCATCGCCTCGTCGGACAGGTAAGGATAGTATCCGCGTAGCCCTTCCCGCACTCGCGGCAGGAAGTTGTATTGAGGCAGTTCCTGCTTCATCCGATATATCTCGCTTTCCGACGAGCGGACAAAAACATAGTTGTAAAGCAACGGACGGCGGGTACGGACGAAATGTCCCTCCTCGTCCTTCACTTCTACGTACGAGGGAGCGAAGAACTCGAATCCCGGCTCGCCGCAACGGATGCGGCGGTCCAGCTCCCTTTGCAGACCGACGGCCGGTCCCCGGTGACAGGAAGGAAGCGTCAGCACGTACCACCTTACGGCTTGGCTGTTTCTTCTGCGTGCAAAGCGTTCGGCCAACTCGGGAATGTCCTTGGTCTCCCCTTCCAAAGTATCTATATTCGCTTCCAAAAAACAGTCGCTTTTTTCAGTTACAGACACTCCTCTGCCATATCGAACGGATTATGTAATCTTCGATATATCAAACACTTAGTTATCATCCGAAAGGTAATAATGAAAATTTCAAACTTGCCTTCCGTTCATTTCACACTATGCGTCTTTCTGCGTTTGCGGCATGTAAATGCCCTAACGAGATAATCCCATTTCGCATGGTCTCTATGCAAGAAACCACATAATGCGATTACAAACATATATAAAAAAACAACAATGGACAAGTCGTCGGATCGAAAAAATATTTATCCGTATTAGTGCAACATATTAAAAACAAAATAAATACATTCATAATGGTGCTTATCTGCCGATATCAAGCTATCGTTTTGCTATGCCGTTCGCCATCTGTGTAAAATGTTTGTGTTTACGTTGCAAACAAATGTAACAATGCGGCATTTTATACAACATGCCTATTCATTACCAACTGTTTATCTCCGCTTATGGTTTCTTGCATAGAGACGTTTTTATTCAAAACAGCCGTAATCTTCTGATTGGCAGCATCTATTGCCGAATTCTCCAGCGAAGCCAGATAGATCAGGGTCGTTCGTTCCGAAGTGTGCCCCATCCCCGCGCTGATAACGGAAAGGGGGATGTTGTGTTTTCGTGCAGCCGTGGCCCAGCTGTGCCGGGCTACATAGGAAGAGAGCGACTCCTTCAGGTTCAGGCGTTGTGCCAGCTCCTTCAATTGCTGGTTGTAGCGATTCAGTGCCGTCTGATACTGGGAAAAGGCCTTGTCAGGTTTCGTTGTCCGCAGAATCGGGAAAAGGTAAGACGGATAAGTCGCCGCCGCATGCCGGACGATGATCTCGCGCATGCACGGTTCGATGCGGATGCGTAGCGGTTGTCCGGTTTTGCGACGCGTGTAGACGATTTCATTGTCCCGGATATTTTTCGTTTGCAGATAGGCCATGTCGACGAAAGCCATGCCGCGCGCGCAGTAACTGAAAATAAAGAGATCGCGTGCCAGCGAGAGAGAGGGGGCATCGGTCAGATCCAGCCTCCATAGCTTGGCGATGAAACGTTCGTCGATAGCCCGCTGGCGGGTACGGTCGATTCCGGTATAGACATGCCGAAACGGATAGGTCTGCTCGATACCGTACTTGCGGACGGCTTTATTGTAAACGGCTCTGAGAATACGCATATAGAACGATACGGTATTGCGCACGACGCCCCGCCGGATCAGAAAGCCGTTGTACTCGTCGATCAGGGATTCGGTTACGGCCGAAAAAGGAATGTCTTTTGCCCCGAGAAAACTCATAAAACTGTTCAACGCCCGCCGGTAGTTCCGGGCCGTTCCGAGGCGGTTGCTGTTCGTCAGTTCGTCGATCTCGCGCCGCATCGATTCGGCTACCGTTATGCGCTGTGCCATGATACGGAATCGCATGATGATATCGTCCGGTCCGTAACCGTTCCCTTGCGTGTCCAATTCCCGAACGATACGGCGTAACGATGCGATGTCGTGCTCGATACGGTGCCGCAGCAGACGTCCCTCCGGGGTCTGCGAGATTGCAGGGGCGATGCGTTGCGCCGCCGGCAGCCAGTGTTCGGGTGCGATCCGAAGGTGTGTAGCGATCCGGCGTGTCTTTCGGCCACGGGTGATTTGATAGTAGATCGTGCCGGCCTTACCCTGTACGCCGGAATGACGCAATTTCACTTGGATGGTTGTCATGATGTGATTTTTTAATATTCCTCCGAAACTTCGGATCGACGCATAAATGAAGTCTCGGTTTGTCGGAAGATCAGGTTCGTCGATCCGGCGAGCAAGGTAGGGTACGGATCGGCGTGTCCGAAACCTTTTAAGCTATGCCGGCAGCAACCAAACTATCGGAAATCGTCGTGCTGAGAATAGAAGATAAGAAACATCATGCAAAGCGTTCGATCTTGGGCCTGCATGCTTTTGATCGGGAACCACATTTTGCCTTTATTCGGTAAAATGGTACGGATACTCGTCGGGGGCCAGCATGTGCAAACCTTCGTATTTCGTAAACTCGACGAAGGATTAAGCCTGAAAACCGTCAAGGTGATTTTGATCGTTCTGAAAACGGTAACGCATTTCGGTGTCAAGAACCAAATGATTGAATATCGTCAGATAGACATAAAGTTTCCGACCGAACGCGACAAACAGTCAATAGATATTTTAAGTCGTTCGCATCAAAGGCACATCATGGAATATGTCCAATCTCATCTTACGTTCAAGAATCTGGGTATTTACTATGTCTAAGTACGGCAGTCCGAGCGATTGCATAATTGTCTGTAATAGTTTCGATATGCGCGCGGTTCGGCCGACGTCGGATCATTCGGCAGGACGTAAAAATTCCCGTTCACAACTTTTTGATAGGGCGAACATTTTCTGCAAGTCTTTTGTCATCGGAATTTCTCGAATGGAGTTTTCGGAGTGTTGAAAATTACCTCAATGCATTGAATTGTTCTTCGAACAAGGATAACTCCGTTTTCGACATCCAAATCGTCTCACGTTAACGCACAAATCTCCCCGATATGTATTGCCCGCAATGAAATTCCATGGTCTACGGCATAGCTTCGCTACCCGCTGCATCGAAAGCAAGTGCGACTACAAAACAGTAAGTGTACTACTCGAACATTCCAATCTCAGTACTACACTCAATTTATACGTTCACCCGAATACGGAACAGAAACGCCATTGCATCGACCAAATGTGCAAAATGCTCAGATAAACTCAAATAAAGACTCTATTTGTATAGTGTATTAGGAAACTAAAACCGCCTCACAATGTATCATGAAACGGTTTTATTAGAAATGGGTATTGAAATAGCATCGACAAAATGCTCTCTTTGTTAGTTGAAAATGCAATATGCTCAACACGAATATTTAAGGTATTTATCGAGCCATTCTAAATTTACCCGCTATTTTTTCGCTCAGCATATCCATATCCCTACCTATCTTGTCGTTGGTGATTTTCGCATAAATCTGGGTCGTCGTGATATGCTTGTGGCCTAACATCTTACTGACCGTCTCCAGCGGTACGCCCTGAGAAAGAGTAATCGTGGTTGCGAAAGTGTGCCTCGCAACGTGCATCGTCGGATTGAACGACAATCCCGCATGACGAGCTACATGACGCAAGGACATATCCATCGAAGCACAGTCCTTGACCGGAAACACCTTATTATCCGACAACCGCAAGCGGCTGTACCTCTCAACGAGTTCTTTGGCTACAGGTAGGAGTTTGACCCTAAACTGCGTTCCCGTCTTTGCCCGGTTATCGATAATCCACACATCACTCCGCTCGTCTGTATGGGTGTCGTCATAGGAAAGTTTCTTTACGTCGGCATAAGACAGTCCCGTAAAACAACAGAACACGAATATATCTTTGACGATAGCCGTTTTATAATTGGGAACTTGCACGTCCATGACCGCCTGAAATTCCGATTCCGATAAAAAACGGCGGTCGCGATACTTACCTGTCACCCGGAATCCAACGAAAGGGTCTGAAGCAATCCATCCGTTCTTAAAGGCCGTATAGCTCATCAACTTTAGTTTCTTGATCGCATTGGGCAATGTCCCCGGCAACATCCTCCGAACGGTAGAAAGATATACGACATACTTTTCGATAAACTCCCGTTTAAGTTCCCTGAAAGGTATATCCTCTACCTTATACTCATATTGCAGAAACGCGGCAAGGCGTCGGTACTGCTTACGGTAGTTTTCCAACGTGGAGGCTTTGCGGTCTTTGCCGACACGGTTTTTCTCGAAATCGTTCAGGTACTCATCGAATGTTTGCAGTAGGAGTTGGTACCCGTCCCCGAAACCCAGCAAAGCGTTCTTGACTTTCTCTGCAGCGACATACGAATCGATCGCAGGTACACTGGTACCGCTTGCCGATATTGGTCTTAATATTTTCTAACTTTTCGTTGATACGCTGGGCGACGACGCTTTTATTTTTGGTTTTTTCCGTCGAATTTTGTCACACTTTTGTAAGTTGTTGGTTCATTGTCTTGTTATACTACTTTCGACATCTTATGTTTTGTGCATTTCGTTTTCATGCCCGCACGATAGACGAATATAGCAATTGCTTAATAAATGCGGGGAACGGTGATACTGTCCCCGCATTTTATATTTCTATTGACTCCGATTGCGTAATCTTTTTGTCGCAACACGCAGAATATCTTAAAGCAGCTATTTTCTATTTCAAATGAGAAGCACGAAGATTTTTACTTGTGCTCATTAAAATTCCATTGATCGATGGGAACATTTTGGGAACATCTTGAAAGCAAAGCCGCCTCTCACGTACGTGAGAGGCGGCTTCTGTACCCGGAGCCGGTTTTGAAATGGCAAAAACCACCAAAATAAAAACCATCGAATTATATAAATAAATATCTATATATCAATAACTAAAAGTTGATTTCAATTGAATGTGTTTTATACTGTTTTCGATAGTTTGGAATAAAAGTGCCCAAAAAGTGCCCGAAATATTTTGTGTATTCCGAAGGATATTATAACTTGCCGAAAAAGTAAAAATATGGGCAAGACGTATTATAATATCAGCAGAAAAAAAGATGCCGCCGGAGAATCGGAAATTTGTATGCGAATTTATGTTAGCAAGGATAACAGAATCCGCATCGGCAGTGGTATTTGGGTAGAAGCTAAACGGTGGGGAAAGAAAAACGAGATCAACATACCTAATATTCCCGGCGAAGAAAGAGAAATGCTTTTGGAGAAAAAGACCAAATTAAAGGCTTTAACAGAGCATATTGAAAAAGAGGTACAGACTGCGGAAGATAAATCAATTATTGATAAATCATTCCTTGAGAAAATAGTTCGCAAATTCCATAAACCGCCCAAAGCCCAGAAAGAAAGTGAGATTTCGTTTTTCGATATTATGGAAAGATACGTTACCACACATAAACTGTCGGAGCCGCGACGCAAAAATTTCAAAGTAATCATGCGGAGCCTGCATCGGTTCGAGTTGTACTGGAAAAAAGAGGGACACCGGGGCTTCAAAATAACTTTCGCCAATCTTAATCCGGAACTATTGCGACAGATCGAGAACTTTCTGCTAAACGAACAAGAGGCCTTCTTGAAATACCCGGAGATATACGATCTATTTCCGTATTCCGCTAAAGTAGCGTTACTGACACCGAAGCGCAAGCGTCCGCCGATTCTCGATAAGGACGGCAACGAAATTCCTAAAGGAATGCCGAAACCGCGTGGGCAAAATTCCGTTGCGGATATGCTCACCCGCTTCCGGGCTTTTATTATATGGGCTATCGACAACAACTACACGATAAATAATCCGTTCAAACATTTTACGATTGGGGAGATCGTTTACGGCACACCTATCTATATCAGTAATGGAGAACGAAACCGACTGCTCGAAGCCGATATGTCTGATGATAAGGAGATAGAGACACAGCGAGATATTTTCGTATTTCAATGCCTTATCGGTTGTCGTGTCAGCGACCTGTATAAAATGACCTACCGAAGCATTATTAACGATGCGGTGGAGTATATTCCCCGAAAGACTAAAGAGGACAGACCGATCACCGTGCGTGTACCGCTGAACGACACCGCGAAACGACTGATCGCCAAATATCAGGACCATGATAGAGGGAGTTTGTTCCCGTTCAGCACGGAACAGCATTACAACCGGAAAATCAAAGAGGCATTCAAAAAGGCTGGCTTAGACCGTATCGTTACCGTCCTCGATCAGCAGACCCGACAAGAAGTACAGAAGCCATTATATGAGGTTGCATCATCGCACATGGCCCGGCGCACGTTCATCGGCAATATATACAAAAAAGTGAAAGACCCCAACCTCGTGAGATCATTGAGTGGACACAAGGAAGGCAGCAAAGCATTCGCTCGTTACCGCGACATCGACGAGGATATGAAGAAAGAACTAATAGGCTATTTAGAATAAAAACAAGAAGTGTATAATAATAGCACGCCTTTTGCGTTATATATCTGAAATGAGATTTGAAAGAGCGCGCAAAGATATGATTTTTTTTGCAGTTAAATAAAAACTTCATACATTTGTACCGTCTCTACCCTTGGTAGGGAACCTACAGAGGTTTCGGACGCTGAACCAGTAATCAGCGTCCTTTTTATTTTTTCCATTCCGGACTTTTTATAATCTGTGCTTTAGTATGAGGTGAATCGGCATTGTAAGCCGTGATAAATTTCGCTTCTGTATCCTTGATTATCCCAATAACCACAACATAATCCTCTTTGACAATAGACACTCTTTTGTTGGTGTTATAGGATTTTGTTTTCTTATCCCATCCTACATACATTTTTGCAGAAGCATCAGCCAATACATCCTTTATCCATAACATTTTTTCTAACCGGGCATACGACAAAGCATCTTTATTGGCTTTTTTTCTATTTGTACTTTCATAAAATGCGTGATCAAATTGATCTTCATAAAATCGTACTCGTATGCCATCATGAGTATGAATAACCTTTCTGCAATATTCACAACGCCATAATTCCCGTAATTCAGCCTCCGTATATTCGACAGGCTTAATTTTCTTATACGACATAACTACCAACCTTTACGCAGATGAATGTCAAAAATATTAAACTTATTCTCTCCTTTAGAGGTTGGTTTTATAGGCTCATACTGTTCTATGCAATCTCTGACCTCCAATTTTGCTTGACTAACTGTTTCTTCATTAAATTTAGATGCCACCAAGCCTGTTAGTATGTCTGCAAGTTGTATCGCTACTGATTCGTGAGAAGGTAAAGCCTGCACTCTGTTTACATTATTCGAATAACGTAAAATTTTTTCTAATTCATTTATTCGGTATTTATATCCATTGACTTTATAATCAACAAAGATGTCATATACATTATTGGGATTAAGCCAATGATAGATCAACTCATAATAAAACTTATAAAATCCCAATTCACCACAACCATTATTGTATTTGTCGTGATTAACATTTGCACTATTGATAATAATAGCTCGAAATCTAATTTTGGGGCTTTTTAAGAAAAGACTAATAACTTCTTTATACATATCTAAATATGCCGGAGAAATTTTATTCCATTTGATTTCTCCCCATACATTAAATCTGTGCTTTATTTCGTTAAGGTCTTTCTTTAATTGATCCCTATATTCTTTAGGAATCCAAATTCCTCCTATGACAGTATATTTATGAGCATTTTTATCAAATAATGCTTCTATTCCGCTTTCGTCGCAATAAACTTCGTAATTCATTATTTAACATCTTTTTGCAAAGATACGAAAATTAGTAAATTTATAGCGATGATTAGATTTACAAGTATCTCACAATAGGGAAGCAAATTGTATATTTGAGTAATTTTGACCGTGAGAATTAATTTGTGATAAAATGGATTACCGCAAGATAAATAGTCATATTATTTTGCTGGCAATAGTGATTGTCGTCGGGTTGCTCGTGGCTATGGTCGCACGGCTGATGGTATTGGGGCAAGGAGTTGATGCTGGTACGGCGAATCTTACCTTTGTCATTGTTCTCGGCGTTTGTGCGGTGGTGTATCTGATTATTATGTCGGTTTTCTCCCATACGATCATTCCGTGGGTTATAAAGAAGTTCCCGGAGACGAAACACCCCGCTGTTGAAACGGAAGCCGTTCCGTCCATCAACAACATGCCCGTCATGAATGTCGAGCAGATCAAACAAGATGCAGACAGGCAATTCGCCGAACGACGAAAAGAAAAAATAGAGTTGTTCCTGCGTTACGCTCATCGGACAATAGGCCCTTATGTAACATCCGATGAACTGGCCCGGCTTGATCGGTGTGTCGAGTGTTATGGTCGAGAGGAAGCATGCCCGGTAGATTTCGTACCCATCCGGCCCGAAAAACTGAAAAATGCGGATCTGTTTCATTTCGGATGGAACATGGCTCATTATTTCGGACAGCCGAAACAGGATGTCGTGCCGTGGCTGAAAGCCGTATTTACCCCTTTGTCCGACTTGGAAGATTCTTATATCAAAGGGAAACTGCGGGACTATCAAACCGAGAAATACGCCATTCCTAACATAGAGGATATCCCAAAATACATGGCCGAACACAACGGCTAACCACCTCTTTCAAGAGATTATAAGGAGATTTTAAGGAGAAAACGAGTGTTTTTGTTCTCCGAAAAATCTCCTTATTTATTTGCCCCGGATTCGATTGAATGTCGGATTCAGAACCCATTGTTTAACACTCAAAAAATTCGACTATGAGTTTGAAAGATTTGTTGGAGTCCGGGGCGAACGTAACCGTAGCGGTCAAACTGGACGACCTGAGAGAGATTCTCAAAGAGGCAGCGGGAAGCCTCAAACCTGTTCGACAAGAACCACCTCCCGAAGAATTTTTAAGCCGCAAAGAGGTTCTATCCGTTTTGCGAATCGACTCGTCTACCTTATGGTGCTGGGAAAAGACCGGGTATATAAAGTCTTTCCCGTTCGGCGGACGCAAGCGGTATAAAAAGGATGATGTCGAGGCGATCCGCACCGGCAAAAAAGGGGTGCGCCGTCATGGATAACGAAGAATATATCCGTGTGGGGACGTGCTACCTGAAACTGTGCCGTGTGCCGACCGCTACGGGTGAGTTCCGGGAGAAATACTTGCCGTGGAATATAGAGACCATCCGGCAGGATCATTCCAAAGATTTCGTAGCCAATATCAAGAAATACGACGGTTATTGCTTTTTTCCTGCCCATGTGGATTATCAGCGGATGTACGGCAATTTCCTGAATATGTATGAGCCGATTCCATATCATCCGGAGCCGGGCGAATTTCCCCATATCCGGGCATTTCTGTCCCATATTTTCGGCCCGCAGATCGAATTGGGGTATGACTACCTGCAACTGCTTTACCGCCGACCACGCCAGCGATTACCGATTCTGCTGCTCGTTTCGCGGGAACGCAATACGGGTAAGACGACTTTCATCCATCTGTTGAAAGCCATCTTTGGGGCCAACATGACCGTCAATACGAACGAAGATTTCCGCAGCAATTTCAATTCGGAATGGGCCAGCAAACTGATTGTCGCCACCGACGAGGTGTTATTGAACCGCCGGGAGGATTCCGAAAGATTCAAGACACTTAGTACGGCCCGGACGTTCAAACTGGAAGCCAAAGGCAAAGATCGGTTGGAGATCGAGTTTTTCGCCAAGTTCGTACTGTGTTCCAACAACGAGGACAATCCTGTGATTATCGACCAGGGGGAAACCCGTTATTGGGTGCGTAAAGTGGGCCCCATTGCCAAAGACGATACGGGGTTGCTCGACAAGATGAAACAGGAGATACCTGCTTTTCTCCATTTTTTGCTTAACCGGGAATTAAGTGTACCGGAAGCCAGCCGAATGTGGTTCGATCCGGAACTGCTCACGACACCTGCCCTACGCCGTATTATCCAATATAATCGCGGACAGCTCGAAAATGAAATGCTCGGCGTACTGGAGGACATATTTCAGGTGCATGACAAGGACGAATATGTGTTCTGCATACAAGATATGCAGAATATGCTTAGTGTCCGGGATATAAAGACCGAGCCGGTAAAGATAAAGCGGGTATTGCAGGATAGTTGGGGGCTGAAACCGGAAAAGGTTACCCGTTACATCTCCTACCGTCTATCCGGCGATGGCTCGCTGTTCCCGGAACCACGTACCGGCAGGCCCTATTCTGTCACCCGCAGTTTCATTTCTGAAAAACTGTTATTCTGTAACAGTGAAGAATAAAATCTTTGAAAATCAATAATCAACACCTCGTTACAAACCTGTAACAAATGTGTAACAAAATAAATTAGTTACACGGCGTGTAACAATTCTCCAAAACCGTTACACAACTGTTACTGCCCTTAAACCTTTCTTTTACTGAAAGTTGGAGGAACAATGTAACAAGTTAACAAAAAATCCGCTACCATGAACTACGAAGAAATAAAACGACGCATCAGTATTCGGGCTTACCTCGCGGCACGGGGAATCAACCCCCGGTGGGAACGCGGCAACCGGGGTATGTACCTTTCGCCGCTGCGTAAGGAACGCACCGCCAGTTTCAGCGTCAGTTACGACAAAAACCTCTGGCACGACTTCGGGACAGGCGAGGGCGGCTCGATCATCGACCTTGTGGCCCGTATGGAAGGTTGTTCCGAGATCGAGGCCGCACGAAGGCTTGCGATAGGAGAACACGGAATGCTCGTCCCCATCCACGTCGAAGCGTTAAGAACAAACGAACCGACACCATCCCGCCTTATCATCCTCTCCGACCGCGAACTGACCCACCCGGCATTGCTCGGCTACCTGACAGGGCGAGGCATAGACCCTGCCATCGCCCGGACTTATTGCCGCGAGGTGCGTTACACGATCGGCGGCAAAGAGTATTTCGCCATCGGGTTCCGCAACGATGCCGGAGGCTGGGAGCTGCGTAATCCCCGATTCAAAGGAAGCAGTACGCCCAAGAACATCACCACCCTCGACAACGGCAGCGATACGACAATGGTGTTCGAGGGGTTTATCGACTTCCTATCTTATCTCTCGCTGAAAGCAAACCCGACACCCGCCATCGACGCCACCGTACTCAATTCGGTGACGAATCTGCAAAAGGCCGTTCCATTTCTCTCGCACCACAGAGTCGTCCATGCCTTCCTCGACAACGACGACGCGGGGCGAAAAGCGTTGGCCCGACTGAAAGAATCCTTACCCTCGACCGAAGTGATCGACCAATCCGTTTTTTACCGCAACCACAAAGATTTGAACGACTACTGGCGGGAGAAACGAAACCTTGCCACCCCGCAAACACCTCCGCACGAACGGCAACGGAAGGAAACAGAACGGGCACATCTTACTGTTCCGCAAGCTCAACAATGCGTCTCGCCCCCGGTGAAAAAGAGAGGTCCCGGTCGGAAGTTCTAACCCCGCTACGTACCCGCGGCATTTACGCCCCCGGAAAAGCCATAGCCTATTAGGGCTTTTTCTTTTCGCATCGCCAAGCCGACGCGGAAAAAGCCCCAATAGGCCAGCAGGGAGAACCCCGCTGGACACCCCCTCTGCGGTTGTTCCGACCGCCGGACGCTCCCCGCGTCCGAAGTTCCGGCAGCCGAATCGTTCACCACATAAACAGAGAAAAATATATGGGATACGTAGTATTGCATTTAGATAAGTCGCCGAGTAACGAAGCGGCGATGACAGCCCACATCGCGCGGACGCAGATGCCCCCGAATGCCGACCTTTCGCGCACGCACCTGAACCGGGAACTGATCGCATTCCCGGAAGGCGTGGCCGACCGGACGCAGGCAATCAATTATCGGCTGGCACACGCCGGGCTGACACGAAAGATAGGAAAGAACCAGGTAAAGGTAATCCGCGTTATGCTCACCGGATCGCCTGAAGATATGAAACGTATCGAGACTGAAGGGAAACTCTACCAATGGTGCGCCGATAACCTCTCGTGGCTGAACAAGACCTTCGGGGCGGATAACGTCGTGTCAGCCGTTCTGCATCTGGACGAATCGACGCCGCATATCCATGCGGCGGTCGTACCTATCGTAACGGGGGAGCGTCGCAAGGTCAAAGAGAAAAGAATCCCCGACAAACCCGGCAAAAAGAAATACCGGAAGAAAAGCCCGGATGCCGTCCGGTTGTGTAACGACGATGTAATGTCGCGCGTAAAATTGAAAGAATATCAGGACACCTATGCCGAGGCAATGGCCGGATATGGGTTACAGCGCGGTATCGACGGATCGGTCGCCCGCCATATCTCCACGCAGGAGTTTTACCGCAACGCCATAGCCGGGCAGAAGAATTTGCAGGACAACATCGACGCACTGCTCCGTATCGAAGAACAGAAACGGCAGGCCGTAGAACGGCTGAAACAACAGGAACAGGAGGCCCGGACGGGTTACGAGCAGGCGAAGGCCATGCGTGAACACAAAACCGCCGAGTTGGAAGCGACCGAGCAAGAATTGAAGGCGGTAAAAGGGGAACTGAAAACCGAAAAGCTGAAAAGTGCGGCGGCGGAGGTGGGTTCCAACATCGTGGAGGGTATCGGCTCGCTGGTAGGAACGTCGAAAGTCAAAAGGCAGGAACAGCAGATCGGGGCATTGCGGCAAGAGGTTGCCGCCCACGAGGAAACCATCGAGATCCTGCAAACCCAGATGCAGACCATGCAGGCCGACCACAGCCGCCGATTGTTGGAAGTGCAGCAGAAATCACAGCAGACCATCGGGAAACTGCAAGGTGAGATAGACCGCATTTACAGTTGGTTCCCCGATACGCCCCAGCTTATCCGGTGGGGAGAGTATTGCCGTTCGCTCGGATTCTCCGACGGGCAGGCCCGTGATCTCGTAAATATGCGCCCCGTCCGTTTCTCCGGAGAACTATATTCGCACGAACATTCCCAACACTTTGAAGTCGAAAACTCGGAGGCCCGGCTCATGCGGGATGAAAAAGGCCCCGGAGGGTTTCAACTGTTCATCGACCTAATACCGATCCTGCGGTGGTTTCGACAAAAAGCAAAAGAATTTCTCGAACACATAGGAATCAAGATCAAAGACCGAAAACAGGGCCGGGGAATAAGAATGAAATAGCAACGCAATGCATGGCATATAGTTGTCCGGAAGAGTCATGCAGGTACATATAACAAGGTAAAAGTATATAAGTCAAAGATAACCTAACAGCAAAGGGACATAGGCAGGTGGCATATCAGTTGTTGTACCAATAGGAAGAGAATTGCCTGTTTCCGGATTTGTCGAAACAACTGTCGTGAAATCAAGAAATTCAAAGGTGTTCTTATGCAAATGCTCCCAGCCATTGCATTGCTAATTGATATTAGCTCGGAAGTTGTCCTATCTGTTTTTAACGCCATTAAACAGCATGCCGTACAAATTCAAAAAATGCCTCACAGTATATGTGAAGCGGCTTTGGCGAGATCTGGAACGACAGAAAAACACCGGCAAACCCATTCGCATGATTTAGGACGAAAAAACGAATGGGCTGCACGCTTTCCGAGAAAAGCTGAATGTATGGTGGTTTATGTTTTTTGATACTCCGACGGTGAGCATCCGACCTTCTCCTTGAAATACTTTCCGAAGAAGGACTGGTTGGCGAAATTCAATCTGTCCGCTATCTGCTGTATGGTGTATTTGCGGCTTTTGAGCAAGGCTTTCGCTTCGAGGATGACGTAATCGGTAATCCAGTCGCCGGCAAACCGGCCGCTCACTTTACGAACGATCTGCGACAGATATTTGGGCGTTACGCACAGCCTGTCTGCATAATAGGATATGCTGCGTTCTTTCGTGTAGCTTTGCCGCACCTCTTCGATAAATTGTGTGTATAACTCTTGCTGACGGCCGCTTTTTTCTTTCAATTTCCCGTCGCCGGAATCGGCTGCAAGCAGGTATTTGTAAGCATTATAAGTAAGTACCTGCGTATATCCGAGCAGTGCCCCTTTGCGGAACGGATTATCCGTTTCCGCTATTTTCGCTTTCATCAGATGATAAATCGCCATCGTCTCCTCCATCGCTGCTGACGTCAGATGACAAATAGGCGAAGCGTACAATCGGCGTTGCAGAGACATTGTCGCGTCGGTTTGAAGCGCAGTCTGGAAATATTCGGACGCGAAAGCGATTACGGCAATCCGGGTATCGTCGCTCATACCCCGGTATTCCCCAATGGCTCCCTCCAGAACAATCAGAATGTCATTAGCCCGGAGCTCGAACTCCTGCAAGTTGATTTGAACCGACATCCGCCCTGCCAGACAAAAAATTGCGATTGTAAAGGAGAGTTTGACCGGATGATTTACAAATTCCAAGTTCGCGTTTGCTTGTTCCGGACTCTCGTCGAAATTGTCGATCAGAATAAACTCCTTGTTCAAATGAACAGCCGTATTCTCTGCGGATAGCCAGAGCAAATCCAAATTCCAATCCCAATAAGCCTGTTTCATATTCTTCGCATTTAACCTTTCGACAAACAAAATTAGGTGTTTTAGTTGTTATTTGAACGATTTGTAATCTATTAGAACAAAATGTCATTCCATTAGATGATGCGACATGCCGGATAAATCGAGAACTTTGGAGCGGAATAGAAAACAATCATTAAAAACAGATCGGAACCATGAAAAGATTGATTACTATGGTTATCGTCATCGGAATGCTCTGTGCCTGCAGCCAATCATCGCACGAAAATTCCACCATAAGGAGTGTTGCGCTGATCAAACCTGTACGGTTGGAAGCCTCCCATGTAATAAACCATACGGGTATCGTCCGCGAGGCACATACAATCAGCCTCGGCTTCAAAACCGCCGGACAGATCGAGCGTATCCATGTCCGCGAAGGCGATTATGTCCGACAGGGGACTTTACTTGCCGAGCTGGACGACGCAGATTATCGACTGGGCGTCGAGGCACTGCAAATCCAGTACGACCAACTTAAAGACGAAGTAGGACGCACGAAGCAGCTTTTTGACCAAAAGAGCGTTTCGGCCAACGATTATGAAAAGGCCGTCGCTGGTCTGCGGCAGCTGGGCGTGCAGTTGCAGGTGAACAAGAACAAACTCGACTATACGAAACTGTATGCGCCGACCGACGGGTATGTGCAGGCCGTGAACTTTTCTCCGGCGGAGATGGTCGATGCCGGTACGGCGCTGTTTACCCTGCTGGACGTATCGCACATGGAAGTCGCAGCGGATATTCCGGCCGGCGAATACAGACAACGTGACCTTTTCACCCGTTTTTATTGTAAGGCAGCGGGTATTGAAGAAGAATTTCCGATGAAACTGTCTAGCATCACTCCTAAAGCCGACGGCAATCAGCTCTACCAGTTGCGCCTGACCTTTGCCGGGCAGCCCGACAAACGGCTGACGGCAGGCATGAATGTCGAAATCGGGATCGTTGTCGCGGATACGGCTTCCATTACAGGGTTCGCCATACCGCTGTGCGCCGTCTTCCGCGATACAGACGGCAACGAACCGTGCGTGTGGGTATTCGAACGGGATTCCACCGTGACCAAACGTCCTGTCGTGCTGCGCGGAACGGACGACGAAGGTCGTGCCGTTGTCATCGAAGGGCTGACCGACAAAGAACGCATCGTCCGCGCCGGAGTGAATGTCCTGCAAGAAGGTGAACGGGTACGTGTCGTAGGAAAATCGAGCAAAACCAATATAGGAGGATTGCTGTAATGAAAATGACTGAATTTTTCATGCGGCGGCCGGTGCTGTTCTGGTCGCTCATGGCAGCGATCCTCGTTGCCGGCGTACTCGCATTCGTGCAGATGCCTAAGCTGGAAGACCCTGCCGTATCGGCCAAACAAGCAATGGTGGTGGTTGCATGGCCGGGAGCCGGCGCACACGAAATGGAGCTGAAAGTCGCCCAAATAATGGAAGACGAACTGCGGGCGCTGCCCAATGTAAAAAAGGTAAAGACCGAATGTCAGAACGGCTCTGCGATGTTCACCGTCGAGTTCCAGATGACGGTGCTGGAAAAAGAGTTGGAACAGCATTTCGACCTGTTGCGCCGCAAGGTAAACGATGCGGCTTCGCGTCTGCCGCAAGGTTGTTACAGCCCGGTAGTGGTGGATGACATGATGGATGTATACGGCATTTTCTATGCACTGACAGCCGATGGGTACGACTATCCCGAAATGTATAAATACGCCAAATATCTCCGCCGCGAGTTGCTCGGCGTGAAAGGGGTCAAGCGGATCAATATCATCGGCAACCGCGACGAAGTAATCAACATCGTGCTCTCCAAAGAGCAGATCGCCAGAAACGGAATCGTTCCCACGCAAATCATGTCGACCTTGCAGGCGGCAGGCAAGACGGTCGATGCGGGAAAATATCGCAGCGGCGACGAACGAATTGCGATCTACGTTGATTCGGCGGTCGAAAACGAGGAGGACATCCGCAATTTGCAAATCCGAACGCTGGACGGTAAAACAATGCGCCTCGGCGATATCGCCCGCGTGGAGCGTGCTTTTGCGGAACCGCAGCGCAACGGATTTTTCGTGAACGGACAACCGGCGCTCGCCATCTGCATGGCGATGGAGTCATCGGCCATCGTCCCCGACGTGGGTGCGGCTGTCGATGTCAAACTGGCCGAAGCGATGAAAAACGTTCCGGCGGGATTCCATGCCGAAAAGATTTTCTTCCAGCCCGACAAAGTAAACGAAGCCATCTCTTCTTTTATGTGGAATCTCGTCGAGTCGGTCGTCATCGTCATTCTGGTGCTTGTTTTCACGATGGGACTGCGCAGCGGCCTGATTATCGGTTTCGGACTGGTGCTGACGGTCGCCGTGTCTTTCCCGATTCTGCTCGTCTGCGGCACGACGCTGCAACGCATCTCGCTCGGCGCGTTCATCGTGGCGATGGGAATGCTGGTAGATAATGCCGTGGTCATCATGGACGGTATCCTGATCGACAAGAAACGGGGTCTCGGCCCTAAAACCTATCTGTATCGTATAGGCCGCAATACGGCCCTGCCGCTGTTGGGGGCAACCGTTATCGCCGCCTCGACGTTCCTCTGCGTCTATCTTTCGCCCGATACGGCGGGAGAATATGCCGGCGACCTCTTTTTGGTGCTGTGCGTCAGCCTGCTGGCAAGCTGGGTACTGGCTTTGGTGCAGGTTCCCGTCTGCGCCAAGTCATGGCTGCCGAAGCGGGAGAAAACGGTCGGAAACGGTTCTGGTGCGATCATGAACTCTCCCGTGCATCGCTTTGTCCGCCGTGCCATCGGCTTTTTAATCAGCTACAAAAAGACGACCATCGCTGTGGCTTTTTCCCTGTTGGCTCTCTGCATCTTCGGGATGACGAAGGTGAAGAACTTGTTCTTCCCTGACTTCGATTACAAACAGTTTGTCGTCGAGTGTTTTTTCCCTTCGGCGACCGATGCGGACAAGGTGCGCGACCGGCTGCTGGAAATGAGCGACCGGCTCGAAGAGAATCCCGCCATCGAACGGGTGGCTGTCAGTCAGGGGAGTGCGCCGGCCCACTATTGTCTGGTGCGTCCGATGACTTCGGGCGGCGACTGCTACGGCGAGCTCATCGTGGACTGCGAGGATTATAATACCGTGTTGGAACAAATCCCTGCGGTACGCCGGCAGCTCCGTGAACAATATCCCGATGCCTACATCCGCATCCGCAAATACAACTTTTCCATCTCTACTTCGCACACGATCGAGGTAGAGTTTGCCGGTCCCGATCCTGCCGTGCTGCGCCGTTTGAGCGCACAGGCCGAAGAGATCATGCGCCGCTCGCCCTACGTGGACGCCTATTCGGTGCAGAACAACTGGAAACCGGCAGGCAAAGCCCTCGTAGCCGAATACATGAAGCAGAACGCCCTGCGATCCGGCATCGAACGCGGCGACGTGGCCAACGCTTTATTGGCTGCGACCGATGGAATGCCCGTCGGTGTGCTGAACGATCAGGAACGCATGGTGATGTGGAATCTGCAGGTCCGCAATGAAGACGGCAGCCGCATTAAAAACCTCAATGACATACCGGTTTGGAGCATGATGAATGTGCACCTATCCAACGAGGAACTGCAAAGCGCACTCTCCGGAGGCAAGGCGATGAGCGAATTGCAGGACAAGGTATTCCGGGCCATGCCGCTCGGAACCGTCATCGATGACCTGCGGCTCGATTGGGACGAAGATCTTGTACTGCGCCTTAATGGACAGCGGGTTATTGAGGCGGAGTGCGATCCCAACCCCGACAATCCGTATGCGACTCCGGCAAAGGCGGTCAGTTCCATTCGGGATGAAATAGAAGCCATTCCGCTGCCCGACGGCTATACGATGCGCTGGGTCGGCGAGGGCGAGGTGCAGGGCGAGGCCATCGGCAACCTGATGAAATTCGTGCCGATAACCGTCTTTCTCATTCTGGCCATTTTGCTGCTGCTTTTCAATGACTGGCGCAAAGTCATTCTGATCCTGCTCTGCTTCCCGTTCGTGTTCTGCGGCATCACGCCTTCATCCAGTCCGATCACCAGCAGCACGAGGTCTATGCCGCCTATGCCCGCAAGCATATTCTTAATAAATTTTTCGTGACCCGGTACATCGATAACGCTGATGTTATAATCGCCG
>ENA-OPCE01000607-OPCE01000607.1-human-gut-metagenome-genome-assembly--contig:-NODE-607-length-28857-cov-2.690855_pt1 | contig 28857 bp, 43 predicted proteins | sample MGYA00241247_ERZ501474 | MGnify/ENA primary metagenome ERZ501474 (study PRJEB25962, sample SAMEA2042572) | human gut metagenome | biome: human gut; feature: human-associated habitat; material: faeces... | reverse complement strand
CCCTGGAGCTGACCTGCGTGCAGCCGGTGCGGGTGTACCCCGGCATGGAGATTTGCCAGATTTATTATCAGACCACTACCGGCGAGATTTTAAGCCAGTATCACGGAAAGTACCAGGGCAGCCGGGATGTGGTGGCCAGCCGGATCTATCAGGAGTGGAGCAATGGACAGAGAGACATGGAAGATTAAAACCTGCCCGGTGTGTAAAACAAAATTTCTCTCAACCACAGGCAAGGACATCTACTGTGGCAGGAAGTGTTATGGCGCAGAGGTTTGGAATGCCAAGGAAGAAGAAGGAGGGAACCCTATGACAAGAAAAGAAATTCTCGCCGCTGCGGAGAAGTGCGTTTGCGAAGATAGGAACAAGGAATATAGCGAGCCGGAAGATATCTTTTCCCTCATTGCAGCACTTTGGGAGCCCGTAATTTGCGCCAGATGCGTGCCTGATGGCACAGACGTGTGCATGGACGAAACGACAGTAGCGCTTCTGATGGCCTTGCTCAAGATTGCCCGGGCATCTGCAAACCCGGAGCACATTGATAGCTGGATTGATCTGGCGGGGTATGCAGCGTGCGGCGGGGAGCTTGCAGGAGGAAAAGCATGAAAAAACCGCAGTATTATGGATACTGTCATTCAGAGCCAGATGGGAACGGGATGGAATATATCTCGTTTCTCGTTGATAGCCCGCTGATTGATGGATATGGGCTGCTCAACGGAAAAGGCATCTATATCCGAATAGACAATAAAAAGCAGCGGACCGAAGTTTATAAAAATACTTGGGTTGGCGGTGCGCCGCAAAACCATGAATGCATTCTCACGTTGAAAGATGAGATTCTTACCGATATTGAGATTCCGGAGTTGATGCAGCAGCTTGGGATTGCAATTAAGGAAAAGATGGAGGAGAAGTCATGAACGCAGTACAGGAACAGGTGAAAGAGCTTGTAGGCGGGGTATGCAGCGTGCGGCGGGGAATTGGCGACGCTGGGGGAAAAGGATGGCGTATCAACAGAGGAGGTCCAGCCATGACGCAGGAGGGGATGGAGTGAGCCTAAAAGATTTGATTGCTGATGTGAACGTCAACGAGATTTGCGAACACATCGAAACCGAAACATTGTCAGAATGGGTAAACGCATGGCAGGAAGCCGCCCTCTCCGCCCTCCGTCCTGTCAGCCGGGAGCGGGTGGAGAAGGTGTGGAGGGGTGAGTGGGAACAGTGTTTTGAGGATTGGAGAAAACAGATTGAAGGCGATAAGTGTTCTCGCTGCGGTTTTGAGCATTACGGCACGAGCATAAAAAAACATCACTTCTGCCCCAGCTGCGGCTCACCCATGACGGGCGAGGCTGTGGAGATGGTAATGGAGAGATTGGAGGCGATTTTCAGTGCGCGGAACGATGATTGAAAAATGCGGCGAATGCCTAAACAAAAAGGTTCATCCGATATTTGGAGGATATTTTTGTGCCCTCATGAAGCGGTCGTTTTGCGGGTTGGAGCCAGATTCGTTTTTAGACTGTGAGAAGGAGGCGCTGAAAGATGAATGATATCAATCAAGACATAACCCGCATGATCGTTGAGATGAGGGAGCTTGGAAAGTTGCCCGCACCGTGCAAAGGTGGAAGCCACAATAACCTGTTAAGATATAACAAGCTGCGGGACCGGATTCTTGATAAATTCTTGTCCGCATTTGATGAGGGATATAGGTTGAAAAATTCCAACCGCCCGCCGGAGGGAGAGGAGGAAACATGATGGATGTTGAGAAGTTGATTGAGCAACTAAATGAATATTTTGAAGGGAAAGAATTGAAAAGGGGCGTTGCGCTTGATGCTGCTACCAGCCTCTCCACGTTCCAGGATGAAAACGAGAAGCTGCGGGCCGAGCTGGAACAAAAATCAAAACTGATTGCCCAGCAGGCCGCAGAATTGAAACGGCGGGACACGTTGCTGAAAGAGCAAGAGACCGAGTTGGAGCGGATGAAGGAAATCACGAGAGAGAACGGAATCATGGTTATCCCGTCAAAATATCCCGGCGGCACAGCAAGGTGGAATATTCAGAAGCCACGCGATCAAAAGGAGGGAGAGAAGAACAATGGATGAATATATTATACCGAATTATAAAACTATTGGAACTGTTGAGCAAAGAAAAATCAGAGAACTTTATACCTCTTCCTTGCTCAACGCATTTACTCAACAGGACTATCTTGACGCTATTGCGTTGATGGGCAGAGTTATAGATAGATTGGAGGAGTTGGAAAAATGAATAAATGCAGTCTGTTTGATATGACCTTTTCAGAAATCATTGAGGATATTTTTGGGGTACCGTTTGATCGCCTGTGGGACCTGGCCTTGGCGGACAGGGAGGGGCGGTGCGTGGTGATGCCGTGCCAACCTGGGGATAAAGTTTCATACAAGAGTAGCACAGGGTTTTGGTGCAATGCGGTTATTAAGGATTACACGCCTGAAAATATATTTATCACGGCGGAGACTGAAATACCGAATGCAGAGCCATTAAGTCATACATTCTCGATTTTGGAAATTGAGGCCGCACTACGGAGGGAAAAGGAATGAAGGAGTACATTGAGAGGGCGGCAGCATTAGATGTAGTCAAGCGAACCAGCGGAGACTATGTTGCGGCTTGGAGCGAAATCGCACACATCCCCGCCGCCGACGTTGCGGAGGTGAGGCACGGGAGATGGGAGTTTTTAGGGCCAAATAGACTAATTAAAAGTTGTATGTGTGGAACTTGCAGTGTTTGTCATGTTAGGTCAGTATACATCGTAAATACTGCGATTTGCCCCAACTGCGGCGCTCCCATGGACAAGGAGGACGAGCATGAGGCTAATTGATTCTGATGAACTGAAAAGACAAGTAAAAGGACTGCCCATGATGAGTAATTGGGGAGAAGCATTCATACCACGGCTTATAGATGAGCAACTAATCATTGACCCCGTCCATGTCGCTGGCGGGTGCTATTGGCGAGAATGCGAAAAAGCGACCCAAGGTGGGTCTGGCTATGTTTGGTGCGGTAAGAAAGCTATGCCACTTAATGGATTTTGTAGTGAAGGCAAAAGAAAGGAGGTCGCCCATGAAGTTTCGAAATAAGAGAGGAATAATTTTTGATGTTAAAGAGATTCCTATGGAATGGCTTAGGTTTCTTAAACACCATGATGTTGAATGGGTAAAAGTACATCCTCACGAAGCCGCCCGCCTGATGGACTATGAGGTGGTGGAGGATGATCATATTCCCCAAGCGGAGAAAAAGGAGGAAACCGACATGAACAAGCCGAGAATTTGCGAGGTGCTTGGGGTGGAGGTAAACCAGAGCTTCCAGTTTAATGATTTCCCATTTGACGAAGTGAAAAATTATCTTATCGGCACAGATGGAGAAATTAGAAATGTACATGGTGGGGAAGTGGCCTCCAGCGAACTTTGTTACATTATCAATCACCCCGACTGCATCATCCGCAAGCCCCGCTGGACGGAGCAGGAGGTAGAGAGGGCAAAGGCTATCAAGATGTTATACTCAGAGGTAGAAAGCATTGAGATGTACGGCTTCGGCATTAGAGTTTTCAACAGGAAACTTGTCATTGCAACACTCGACCCCTCTTTGTTCCCTTCTCTTCGCCCAAATGAAATCATCACCCTTGACGAGATCATCGGAGGTGCAGAATGAGAGAGATCCTTTTCAAAGCCAAGCGGCTAAGTGATGGCGAGTGGGTGGAAGGGTATCCGGTATATGACCGTGCTAATTGCACCCTAAAAAGGCAAGGGAAATGCCAGTGCGCCCATGATGGTAGTCTAATTACGTTTTTCGGCTGGATTGATAACCTCCACGAGTACGATGAAGTTGAGGTTGACCCCTCCACGGTCTGCCAGTACACCGGCCAGGTAGACTATGAATCAGAGGAACCTATTTTCTGTGACGACCTACTTAAAAGCCAGAATGGAATGGAACATATATACGTTGTCGGCTTTGAAAATGGCGGTTACTTTGCCAGAGAACGCGGTGAAACTGGAATTGGGACACCTCTCACGATTGAAAATATTGGATGGTTGATGTTGAAAAGAATCGGCTCCATCCACGACGGGGAGGGCGGACAGTGAAGCAGGCAAATCCATATAAAGGCAATCTGCCATATCAATCGGAATTTGACCACCGCTATGCCTGCTGGGCGTTAAATCATATGGGGTGGGCAAAGATGAAGAAGGCAAATAAACGGCTTGCGAAACGGAGGCTGAGGCAGAAGCAAAAGAAGGAGAGCGGACAGCATGAGGGCAATGAATGAGAATCTTAGCGATTGACCCAGGGGACAAGCAGAGCGCCTATTGCTTCATAGACAGCGAAGATTTACGTCCGCTGCGGTTTGGCAAAGAACAAAATGCCGTAGTCCTTTTGATTCTCCAGTTGGAGGAATATGATCTTGTAGTCATTGAACGCTTGGCAAGCTACGGCATGCCGGTTGGACGCAATGTTTTTGAAACTTGCGAATGGGTCGGGAGATTCACGCAAGCAGCACAGAAGCCAGTGGACTACATATACCGCCAGGATGAAAAGCTCCATCTCTGCCATGACAGCAGGGCCAAGGATGCCAATATCCGCCGCGCACTGATTGACCGATTTGCAACCCATGATCTGAAAAACGGGAAGGGGACGAAAAAGAACCCAGATTGGTTCTCTTCCGATGTATGGGCGGCGTATGCGGTTGGAATTACGTACATAGAAACAAAACTGAAATTGTAAACAAAGTGTTAAGATCGTCTAACAATTTGACCGAAATGGAGGGCTGCGATATAATTTAGACAGGAAATGGTTTTATACATACGCAGGCAAAGAAAATTTATTTTCTTTGCCGCTATGTATAAAACAGAAGATTTTCTTCCTCCTTCGCCCGGCTCCGAGGCGGTCTCAATATCGGGCGTACCTCCTTTTTCTTTGGGAGCTCGAGCCTTGTTCTCGCCTCCCTATCACCCGGCCAGAGCGGATTTTGGTGCAACTCCAAAACGGGTGACCATTCCCAGCTGGGGAAATTTGATGGAAGGAGATTGTGCTTCTATCGAATCAGCAAATTGCTTTGCGGCCGCAAAGTGAACCGAAGCACGTACCATTCGCCATTTCACTGAAACCTGCGGTTGGAGACGCAGACAATTTAAGTGAAGGTGCGTGCAGAATTACAAACAGGCCTTCGGGAAGCCTGACAAAACCCCCGACATACCCCGAAAGGGGTATCTGGTTCTTTAGCTCGAAGGTCGAGCAGGCAGCTCATAACTGCCGGGCCTTGGTTCGATTCCAAGAGGAACCACCAAAAATAGATTTTTATTGATGAGGTTAGTTATGGCTGCGCAGTTAACAGATATACAGAAAAAGAAAATAGTCGTTGATTATCTGGAATGCCAGTCGGTCAATCTTACTGCAAAACGAAACGGTGTCTCCTGGGCAACGACGAAAAAAGTTTTAGACGGGGCCGGAGACATTAAGGAAAAGTTAGAACAGAAAAAGGAAGAAAATACAGCCGATATCCTGGCCTACATGGAAAGTCGCAGGCAAGCAGTATGCGATATTATTGAGGTAGGACTTGCCGTTCTTCCAGAGAAGATTCAGAATGCACGCAGCGCCGCAGAGGTCACAACGGCACTTGGGACATTGATTGATAAATTCACAGCCTTTGGAGGTGGTCCTGGGAACGATGCCAAGGAGGATGGCTTGAGCCAGAGTTTGAGAGAACTGGCGGAAGGGTTGGAAAGCGATGAAAATTAGTGTTTTAGGGACTGAATACACTATTGAATATAGAAATAAAATTCAAGATGTATTGTTAAATGATTGTGATGGATATTGCGATAAAACAAGTAAATGTATTGTTATCGGGGAAAAGGAAAACGACAGTGAGTTATCTGACTTTGACCAATATCAGAGGAAAGTTTTGCGACATGAAATAATCCATGCATTTTTATTTGAAAGTGGGCTGCATGAGAGTTGGACACATGAGCAAGGCCATGACGAGAGCTATGTGGATTGGATTGCTGTGCAATATCCAAAGATGAAAAAAGTATTTGCAGAGGCAGGCTGTGATGATTAGTCTACAACAAAAGAAAATCCTTGCATTCCCATACTCCAAGTATGATGCCATTATCTGCGATGGTGCTGTTCGGTCCGGAAAGACCTCTATCATGATGTGGGCGTTTGTTCGCTGGGCCATGGAAAACTTCTCTGGTCAACGGTTTGGTATTTGCGGGAAAACCGTTGATTCATGCTCAAAGAATATTATTGTCCCTTTCACAGCTATGACGCTGGCAAAAGAAAAGTATACCATGCGTTGGCGCCGGTCAGAGAAGATCCTTGAGGTGCGCCGGGGAACTACGACAAATTGGTTTGAGGTATTCGGCGGCAAGGATGAAAGCAGCGCGGCGCTCATTCAAGGGCGCACGCTGGCAGGTGTTCTATTGGATGAGGTTGCGCTTATGCCCCGTTCCTTCGTGGAACAAGCCCTGGCGCGTTGTTCTGTAGATGGAAACAAGAAATGGTTTTCCTGCAACCCAGAAAGCCCGCAGCATTGGTTTTATCTGGAATGGATTAAGAAGCATGATGAAAGAAATGCGTTGTATCTCCACTTCACCATGCGAGATAACCCAGGGCTGACGGAGAAGGTCATTGAGCAGTATGAATCCATGTTCTCCGGTGTGTTTTATGATCGGTTCATTAGAGGGTTGTGGGTTGTGGCGGAGGGGCTGGTATATCCGCATTTTGGAGAGCATTGTGTGGTGGATGAAGAGCCTGCATCAGGTCGATATTATATTTCCGTAGATTATGGCACGCTGAATCCTTTCTCTGCCGGGCTGTGGTGCGTGACAAAACAAGGGGCGGTTCGGATCAAAGAATACTATCACAGTGGACGAAGAACCAACATACAAAAAACAGACGAAGAGTATTATCAGGCATTACGAGATTTAGCGAAGGGATATAATGTGGATTACGTTATAGTTGATCCTTCTGCCGCCTCATTCATTACGACAATTTTTCGCCACGGAGAATTCCAAGTGGTAAAAGCAAATAACGATGTTATGGATGGAATTAGAAGAACATCGGTTTATTTGAAAGATGGTCGGCTCAAAATACATCGTAGTTGCAAAGATTCTATCCGAGAGTTTAGATTATATCGTTGGGATGAAGATTCTACGGTAGACAAAGTAATTAAAGAAGATGATCATGCAATGGATGACATAAGGTACTTTTGTAATACGATTATGGTCCGGTATTTTCCGGTTATGAGGTGAAAGAATGACCATTGCAGACAAGTTAAAAGAATTAGGTTTCACAACGATCAATGAGAGTTTTTATTCCAAAGTTCAAGAATGGAAAAGCTGGCACGAAGGAGATGTGAAAGGGTTCCATCGCTATAAAATACGTAACGGGAGCGGTATCGTCCGGTGCAAGAGATATTCTCTCAATATGGGGAAGAAAATACCAGAAGATTGGGCAAATTTGCTCATGAACGAGCGTGTTGAAATTACGCTGGAAGGTTCTAAGGAGCAGGCGTTTATTGATCGAGTTTTTGAAGAGAACAATTTTAGGGTAAAATCCAATGAAATGCAGGAATTCGCTTTTGCCCTTGGAACGGTAGCGTTTATCCCACGTGTTGTTGGCATGGAGGTAACGGAAGAAGGCCCTGTTCCAGGGAGCGCATCTGGGATCATCATCGATTATGTGACTGTGGAACATATTTGGCCGCTGTCTTGGCAAAACGGGGTTATAATAGAATGCGCGTTTGATAGTATTGTCACGGTTGATGGGGAAGATTATTGTTACCTGCAAATTCATCATAAAGTCAACGGATTTTATGACATAGAAAATCGGATTTATCTATATAGGAATGGAAATGTAGATAAAGAAGTATCTCTGTCTTCTGTCTCTGGTTTCGAGAAGGTTCCACCTGTTGTTCACACCGGCTCTGGAAAGCGACGATTTGTTATTGATCGACCCAACATTGCAAACAATTTAGATTATTCTATTCCGCTTGGTATTCCGGTATATGCGAACGCTATTGATAACTTAAAGGGTGTAGACGTTGCATTTGACAGTTACGTAAATGAGTTCATCCTTGGCAAAAAGAGAATCATGGTAAAACCGGCAGCGACAAAATATATAGATGGGGAACCGGTTTTTGACCCTGATGATTTGTCTTTTTATGTACTTCCCGAAGACATTTCAGACGACGGTGCAGTAATTACCCAAATTGATATGACTTTGCGGACCAATGAACACACGACAGGCATACAAACTCAATTAAATCTTTTGTCGAGCAAATGCGGATTCGGAGAAACCTATTACCGTTTTGACGGAGGGAATCTTACAACGGCAACTCAAGTTATTAGTGAAAATAGCACCATGTTTCGAACGATAAAAAAGCATGAAATTATTTTAGAGCAGGCTATTAGGGAATTGTGCCAGATCATTTTGCAATTGGGCAACACAGCTATGAAGGCGGGGTTGAACGAGGATGCAAAAGTTACTATTGATTTTGATGATTCCATCATTGAGGACAAGACAACTGAGCGTAACAATGATCGGCAAGACTTGGCTGCCGGAATCATGAATGACTGGGAATATCGTATGAAGTGGTATAATGAAGATGAAAAGACCGCTAAAAAGATGCTGCCACGCATGGAAGATATGACTGACGAGGAACAGGATGAGGTGGAGTAATGCCGAGATATCCTTTCACTCCAGAAGTTTTAGATTCAATGCCAGAACCGCTCGCAAAGCTGTTTAGGGGGCTCGAAGATACACTTCTTATTGAGATATGTAAAAGGCTAAAAAAAGCAGGAGAACTTAATGAGGTAACAGTTGAAGCAATCAGAGCATTAAGGAGCCATGGAATTGATCTAAAAGAAATTGAAGAAGCAATATCTTCTGTAACTGAGATTGGAGAGAAAGAGTTAAATAAACTACTTGATGATGTAATTTCAAGATATCAAAATTATGCGAAGGAAATGTTGACAATCGCAGCGATTACAACGCCAAAGTTAATGATTAACGACGTGGATGTTGAGGCGATTAGAAAGCAAGCTCTTTCAGAATATAGGAACATCACTCGTTCGATGGGGTTTGTTGGGATGAGCAATTCCCAAAAAGTCATGTCTGCGTTGGAGGCATATCAATGGGCGTTAGACCAGGCGGAACTTGAGATTATGTCTGGTGCGATTGATTATAACTCGGCTATTAGGAAAGCTGTGAAAGGTCTGGCGGACAGCGGCCTAAAAACGGTTGACTGGGAAAGTGGACATAGAGATCAAGTAGATGTGTCCGTCCGGCGGGCGGTAATGTCAAGCATAAACCGAATGAATACAGTTTATATGGAAACATTGCAAGATGACTTGGAGACCGATCTCGTAGAGGTAACAGCTCATGCAGGTGCAAGAAACACCGGGTATGGGATTGAGAACCATGCGTCATGGCAAGGGAAAGTATATCGTTGGTCAAAGAAGCCGAAAACCTCAAAAGGAAAGTATAAAGACTTTGAGTTGACAACAGGTTTTGGACAGGGTGCCGGTCTCGGAGGGTGGAATTGCCGCCACAGATATTATCCGTATATAGAAGGAGTATCTTATCGAACCTATACAGATGAGGACTTAAATAAGATAGATAAACCGCCCTTCGCTTATCAAGGGAAAGAATATAATCAATATGAAGCAAGTCAGGAGCAGCGGAGAGTGGAAAGAACGCTTAGAAAACTACGAAGAGAAGCTAAGGCGTATGAAGCTGCGGCGCTTTCAGAGGACGCGCAAGCTGTAAACATTCGAATTAAAAGGCTTCGGAAATATTATGATGCGTTCAGCAAAAAAGCTGGACTTCCAACACAATACGAAAGGGCGGCGGTTACATATTGATTAAGGAGATAAATGGGAAAACATGGTTTTGTTGCCCAAATTGCGGGAAAAAAATCCATCCAGTAAGACCTGGGGCACGCGGCGTATATGTTATGTGCAAACAAAAAAGACAGGATGGGACCAGATGTAATTGGTCTGGAGAAATCAAATATAACTGATCGAGAGCCATTGAGCCATTGACTACCATATTCGGTAGTTAATGGCTCGTTTTTATGCCGACGGGCGTTAAACGGTGGCCGACGGGCCAAAAACAAAAAACGGAGGTTTATAAAATGGCTGAACCTATTAACAATCCTGTTGTACAGGACCCGACACCGGGGACAGGTGGTGAGGTGACCTTTACTCAGGCCGAAGTTGACGCTCTTATCAGTAAAGAAAAAGCAAGAGCGGTAGCAAAGGCAACAAAAGGTATCCCGGATGAAGCTGAGTTAAATGCGTTCCGGACATGGAAAGAAAATCAGCAGTCTGAAAGGGATAAGTGGGAACGGTTGACTGGGGAGAGAGAGGCTCTTTCCGGGAAATTGACCGCAGCAGAAAACGAAAGAGACCAGCTCAAAAGAGATTTGTATGTACTTAAAAAGGGTCTTAGTGGGGAAGAGGCAGAATTTATTGCATTTAAGGCCGGGAAGATGGTAGACGATAAGACTACCTTCGAGCAGGCCGTGGACGCACTCACCGCTGACCGCAAGAAGACCACCTTTGACTGGACCGCCCCTTTGGGCGGAGGAAAGCCCCAAACAGGAGAAAATGATGTAATGAACGCCCTTATACGGGGCGCACTCAAATAAGAAAGGAGCCTATCAATGGCCGATATTATTGACAGAAGTAAACTTTCCGGGCTTATCCCTGAGCCTGTGACCCGCGAGATTATCCAGGGCGCTGTTACGGAATCTGCCGTGCTTCGGATGGCCCGGCGGCTGCCCAATATGACCAGCAAAACGCAGATTCTTAATGTGCTGGATGCCCTGCCCACCGCCTACTTTGTGAACGGAGAGGCGACCACTGGCGCATCCGATTCCAAGTCTTCTCTGAAAAAGACCACCAACATGGCCTGGGACAAGAAGAAAATTTACGCCGAGGAGATCGCTGTTATCGTCCCCATCCCCGAGGCGGTATTGGACGACAGCGATTATGACATTTGGGGCGAGGTTCGTCCCCGTCTCCAAGAGGCGTTTGGTAAGGTTATCGATGCTGCCATCCTTTATGGCACGGATAAGCCCACCTCTTGGCGTGAGGGTCTCGTTCCTTCGGCCACTACCGCAAGCGCAGTCGTGACGGCCACCAGCGACATTTTCAAGGACATCATGGGGGAGGGTGGCGTGATCGCAAAGGTGGAGGAAAGCGGCTATATCCCCAACGGCGTGATGGCTGCTATTCAGATGCGCGCCAAGCTGCGTGGCCTGGTGGACAAGAACGGTCAGCCTATCTTTAAGACCGATATGCAGGGCGATACCCGCTACGCATTGGACGGAATGAACATGTATTTCCCCGTGAACGGTGCTTATGACCCGGAGGAGACCCTTGCCATCGTGGGTGACTGGAGCCAGTTGGTTTATTCCATCCGACAGGACATGACCTTTAAGATTTTCGACAGCGGCGTGGTGCAAGATCCATCCACGGGGGATATCCTCTATAACTTGATGCAGAACGACATGGTGGCGCTTCGTGCCGTTATGCGGTTGGGCTGGGAAATCCCCAACCCGATCAACGCCTATAATGTTGACAATACAAAGGCATTTCCCTTTGCTATTTATGCACCGGCGGGGGAATGATCGGGTCTGACATCTTAACGCTCTTCCCCAGCAGTCAGACCCTATTGGGGAAACAAGTCTCAGAGCTTGTAGGTGATGATTTGAAGGTTAAGAAAGATGGTTCCGTAGTCGGGACATTCCACTATGTTCCTGATTATACGGAATTCAGCAGCGCCCCAGAAGAGCAGAGCGGGTATTATTTCCCGTTTCATCTGACGAAAACCGGAAGTGTAATGACGTTCAAAAAGAATGGAGCGCCAACCAAACAGGACATTCCCTTTGATGCAGATATTATTTTCCGCGTTGAGGAAAATGATACTTTTGAGGTTTTAGTTGATGAGCAAAGTGCTGTAATATTCAACTTCAAAAAAGCTACGTTTGACCCTAAACCAAAAGCGTCCAGAAAGTCGGGAAAATAAAGGAGGTTTCTTATGGTATATGCGGATTATACATATTACAAAGAAACCTACCTTGGGACGCTGATTTCAGAATCTGAGTTCCCAATGCTGGCAAAGCGGGCAAGTGAATATCTGGACTACATCACAGTTGGAAAAGCCTCTGAGCATGCGTCTATGCTGGAAATAAAGGACGCTTGTTGTGCTCTTGCTGAGCAGTACAAGGTTGTTGAGAAAGCGCAAGAATCATCTCTAAGCGAAACCGGAGAGAAGTCCAGTGAGACGGTTGGTAGTTACTCTGTGAGTTACCGAAGTTCGGCAGAATTAGCGAAGAATTCTACAGCTGATATGTCTTCCATTGTATCCAGATATCTTGGAAGAACTGGCTTGCTCTATCGCGGTGGGAGGTGCTTTCCATGTACGCCCCACACTCTATAACTGTTTACACAATAACAGAAGATGAAGTCACTTTCGAATCTGTTTATAACATTACCATTTTGCGGGGTGTGTTCTTTGATGCTGCTCATGCCGCCAATGTGAGAGAAAGTGGGCTGGAAGGTGCAGACGTCGTCAACCTATTTATTCCATTTAATGTAAACGCTATTGATGGGATTACAGGTTTTCCTAAAAGATTTGCAACCCCAAAGCAATATGAAGCTGCCGAAGATAAAAGCAATTTGTGGACCCTTGACACGGATTCTATGCAAAGCTCAACTACTTTCTTTGTTAAGGGAGAAATCGTTGAGCAAGGGAAGGACTTTCAGTGGATGAATCGGATTTACGATAATGTTCACAGGATCACCAAAGTGGATACAAAAGATTTTGGCTCTCCTTCGATGCAGCATTGGGAAGTTGGTGGCGCTTAATGGCAAGTGTCGTTATTCATGTCGATATTGATATTGACAAGATCAAAGCGAAACTTGATAGAGCAAACAAAGAACTTACAAAAAATGTAGCGAAAGATACAGAGAGCAAATTCCTACCTTGGTTGAATGGCACTTTAGCTGCCCGCACAAGGATTTTAGATGATGAAATTATCTATCCCGGTCCTTATGCCCATTATCTCTGGGAAGGAATTGTTTACGTAGACCCTCAAACAGGAGCTGCGGGATTTCGGCTTCCCGATGGGACGTGGAGATCCCGCACCGGAGTTCGGAAGGTTCCATCAGGAAAATCTTTGGTATTTACAAGGTCCTCTGCTCGACCACATTGGATTGAACCGGCAAAGGCAGAGTTCATGTCCAGGTGGGAAGAGGCCTATAAAAAGTCCTTTAAGTGAGGTATCTATGGCACAAAAAATATCGAATAAAGAGCAAGAATCTATTTCAAGATCATTGCTTTCTTGGCTCAATAATTGGCCAGATAAGCCCGTTGGGGTGATCAACTTCACTTATGTTCCTGATGATGCCGAAGGGATGTCATTGTCTACGCCCCAGGGCACATTTATGGTTAGGAAATATGTTCGTGGTGCATATCAAGCAAGATATACATTCAAGATCATTTACCGTGTTATCCCTGGGAACAGCAATAACAAGCGTCTTACTGCTGATGAAACCTTAGAAAGTTTTGCAGACTGGATTATCAACAATGGAACAATTCCTCAATTAGAGGACGGAAAAAAGGTTGTCAAATTTTCTCGAAGCGAAAGTGATCCTGATTCCGTTTTATTTAACCGATATGAGGATGGAACAGAAGATCACCAAATTATTATGACGATGGATTACACATCTGAATGAATTTTTTTCGTGAGCCGACGAGCCGAAATTTATTTATTAGGAGGAAATATTATGAAACTTTCCGCTCTGATGGCTGATTACACCCCTTCCGCTGAGTTTGCGGGGGTTGCAACAAATGACGATTTTGTTCTTGCCGTAGATATCGCGGAAGAATCAGCCGGAAAAGTAGCTAATTATATCGTAGTTCAGTCCGGTATTGCATCGGTGGATAGTCAGTTGAACCCCGAAACGGATGAAAAAGCGTATATCCGACAGGGGGCGGTATCTACCAAAACATCTACTCAACGTACATTCAATGTTACTGGTGACCGTATCTTTGGAGATGAATTCCAAGACTTTGTGTTGTCTCACGCAATCAAGTTCGGTACTGGCCAGAAAGTCGTTAAACCTTATGTGTATTTCTCTCTGTTGACAGGAGAGGGAGAGAAGGGGACAGCATCTATCATTGTGAACTCTGATGGGTCCGGGGATGCCGGTGCATCTTCGGAAATTGACATTGATATTATGGCGACCTCTGCTCCCGCTGCCTACACATATTCTGATGATTCCGGTGTTTAACTGACAGGAGGATAAATTATGGAGACCTACAATATCAACGGCGTTGAGATTCAGTATGATACTTTCGATCTCGTCAACTTGGAATTATATACCAATGGTGTGACAGAGATCGCTGACGTTGGAAAACGTGTGAAAGAAATGATTCAAGAAGACCCCGCCCAAAATGGCATTAAGGCAATCAGAATTATGTGCAATGCATTTATGGATTTCTTTGACGTGCTTTGTGGCGAAGGGACGAGCAAGAAGTGTTTCGGCGACGATGTAAACGCGAGAGACATCATCAATGCTTATGCCAAGTTTTGCGAAGAAGTATCCGCAACTGTAAGCTCTATGAAAGTAGATTTCAATCCGCCTTCTTCTCCCTCTATCATGGATGATTCCCAGTTGAGAGCAGAAAAACGGGCAAAGATGCGTGCCGAAGCTGAACAGAGAGTAAAAGATCGTGAGAGAGAATCCATTTAACGGATTCCCCACCAGCGTAGATGTAGATGGGCAATTCTTCCCGATTAATCCAAGTTTTCGCGTTGGGATTTCTATCGAACTTGAGATTCTGAAAGAAGAAAATCCAGATGTTGTAGGTCTTTTGAATTTGTTCTACCCGAGCGGGATTCCTTCCAATATATCCGCAGCGTTCGACGCAATGTTGTGGTTCTTTCGTGGGGAAGAAAGCAAAGAGGCAACACAAGAACAAGCAAAAAAGAAAGGAGGCAGGGTATATGACTTTGAAATTGATTCAGAAGCTATCCTTGCCTCCTTTCTGTCAGCGTATGGGATAGACCTATCTAAGGATGATTTGCACTGGTGGGCTTTTCGTCGTCTCTTATTTAATCTTCCCTCCGAAACGCTTTTCATGCAGCGCATACGATACCGCACAGCCGACATTTCCAAAATGAGTAAAGAGGAAAAGAAACACTATAAAAAAATGAGGGCTCTCTATGCGATTAAGGATGATCGAAGGAGAGAAGTGCAGACCGTCGAAGAGAGAGACGCTGCCTTGATCGAAAAGGTGCGGAAACGGTATCAGGAGGCCCAGAAGCATGTGGAAAAAGGGTCTAACTAAAATCAGATGCCCTATGTGCGGGTACGAAATGCCAGTGTTACGAAGTGAAAACGCTTCTTGTGAAGGGTTGTTTCTACGTTGCAAAGGTAGAAATTGTGGGCGCTGGTTTGAAATTAAAATAGAACGGTCCAAGTAGTGCCAGAGATGCCGATGGGCCCACTCAGAAGGTGGTGTAACCCATGGCGGCAGATGGTTCTGTAACCATTGAAATTAATGGTGACTATCAAGAATTTCTTTCAGATTTAGACAAAGCTGCTGGGAAGGCAGCAAGTCAGGCCAAAAAATCGTTTTCTGGAATTCAAAAAAATGCACAACTTACTACAAAGGATTATCAAAAACTAAATTCTGTTGCAACAACAGCATTGAATGGGATCGTAAAAGCCCTTGCTGCTGTCGCAACTGCGTCCGCTGGAGCCCTTGTCGCGGTAAGTAAGATCGGGATAGAATTTGAATCTGCTTTTGCCCAAGTTGAAACCATCATGGACACCTCACAGATGTCCGTCGAAGACATGCGAAGTTCTATCCAAAAATTGTCTTCGGAGATGGGGGTATCCGCAAGTGAATTGTCTGGGGCGGTCTACAACGCCATTTCCGCAACTGGCGATACTGCGAATGCAGTTTCACTTGTTGGGGATGCAACCCGACTTGCCACAGCAGGATTCACAGATGCAGAATCTGCGCTTTCTGTTCTCACAACCACTATCAATGCGTATGGGATGAGTGCTGCCGATGCTGAATCAATCTCGGACAGCCTGATTCAGACGCAAAACCTTGGTGTTACTACGATTGACCAGCTTGCCAGCGCAATGGGCAAGGCGATTAGTACAGCTTCCGCCTACAATGTCAATCTGGGAAACCTTGAATCTGCTTATGTCAGCCTAACAAAGGCGGGTATCAGCACGGAAGAATCTACAACCTATATTTCTTCCATGCTGAATGAACTGGGAGATACTGGCAGCGAAGTCGGGAAAATCCTTAAGAAAGAAACCGGCAAGAGCTTTGGCACCTTAATGAAGGAAGGAAAGAGCCTTGGTGATGTGATTGAGGTTCTTTCTGATCATGTTGATGGCAGCGCCGAATCCCTTATGAATCTTTGGGGAAGCGCCGAAGCTGGCAAAGCTGCAAACGCTATTGTGTCCCAGGGCCTTGACACCTTTAACGACAACCTGGAGAAGTTACAGAATAGCGCAGGGACCACAGAGAAAGCGTACAGCACAATGGCTGATACGCTGGAGCACAAAACACAGATGGTCAAGACTGAGGCCCAAAATCTTGCCATCTCTATCTACGAGCAAATCAAACCGGCGTTGTCTGACATTGCGGACGCAGCGTTGGAGTTTATCCAAAACTTTGATTTTACCCAGGCTGTCAATGCGGTTAAAACTTTTGTCGCTATTCTTGCCTCTGCGGCAGTTTCAATTGGAGTATTTAAGGCTGCGCTACTTATCAGCGATATTTCCAAATTTGTTACAGGGGTTAAAGCGGGCGCCGAAGCAGTAAAGGCGCTTAGTATGGTCACCAAGGCGGGAACGGCCATTCAAACGGCCTACAATGCGGTAATGGCATTAACTCCCTGGGGGGCCGCTCTCGCTGCGGTCACGGCTATTGCTGGCGCATTTGTTATTTACAACGCAGTAACTGATGACGCATCGGATAGCCAAGCGCAGCTTAACGACGCCATGAGCGACCTCAATGATAGGATTGAGGAACAGAAGCAAAAAAAGGAAGAGCTTGCACAGACCACAGCAGAAAATCTTGGCAAAGTAGACGCTGAGATCGACAAGACAGAAGATTATATTGCTGAGTTAGATAGACTTACCGATGCGAATGGAAAAGTAGAAAAAGGACAAGAAGACAGAGCGAATGCCCTTGCGAACTTAATAAATAATGTTATCCCCGGTGCAATTGAAATGCACGAGCGAGAAGGGGAAAGCTACGTTAAACTTGCTGACAATATTAAAGATATGCTTTTCCAAAAGGAGAAGGAAGCAACTTTGAACGCTATGCAGGGGCAGTATGAGGAGGCCCTTGCAAGTCAGCAAGAATTAGTGCAAAACAATGTCGATGCAGTGAAAAACCTCCAGGATGCCCAAATTGAGCTTGGAAGGGTTCAAAATTCTGTAGCTGGACAAAATGAGCATTCCGCGACGGCCATTAACGATGCAAAAGAAAAAGTTGAGAGAGCAAAAGACGCAGTTGTGGAAACTACTCAAGCAATGCTTGATAACCAGGAAGTTATCCTTGCTTACGAGGATGCGTTGGCGGCAGCAGATCCAACAGAACTTAGAAACGCTCTCGCTACATTGCAGTCGGATATAGTTAAGTTCACAGGGGATAACAAAGCCCAGGTTGACCAAGCAACCGAAGATATGGCAGCTGCGTTCAAAACCTTCGCCGATTCTACAGCGAAATCTTGGAGCACTTTAGGAGAAGATGCGAAAAGAACACAGATCGCAGCGCTCCAGAGCATGCAAACTATATTCCAATCGCAGCTGGAGCAATTTACACAGACAGGTGCTGAGATTCCTCAATTTCTTTCAAATGGTGCTCTATCAAATGCCGCTGTATTGCCGGAGAGTATCCGCCAGGTTATTGAAAGTGCCAGACAGGTTGTTCAGGCCATGGGCTTCGAAATGGCAACTGACGCGGATGCATGGGATTTCCTCATGGGAAATTCCATTTTGGAAAATGGACAAGTAGTTTCGGCTGCAACTAAGCAAGTTGCAGATCAAGCGGGTGAAGCAGGGAAGCAATCAGCGCAGACGAATGGTCCAGAAATTGGCCAAGTTTTGACGCAAGGTATCGTTTCGAGTGTATCTGGGTCTACGGCACAAGGGCAGCAAGCTACAACCAAATTTGTCAATGATTCCACAGCTTCTGGGAAAGCAGCGGCCCAAAATGGGGGAATTGGGACAACGATTGCAGACACAGCAACTGGAGAATTAACTTTTATGTCTCCACAGCTGGCTGCAGTTATGGGGTTTGCCGTTCAAAACTCGATTTCTTCTGGGGAATCTGCTGCATCTGGGGCAGGAACAGTTGGTGAAACAGCTGTCAATTCTGCGGCGGGAGCAATTACCTCTTCCAGTGGACTTCTAAGCACAGCTTTTTCCGGAATGATTGATGGCAGCGTTCAAGCTGCCCTGGGTGCTACAGCTTCTTCGACTTTGATTAGTGCTAAGATCGTCGAACAAATATCTTCCGGGATATCCTCTGGGACGCCTGATGTTGTTTCTGCGCTGAATAACCTTGTTACTACTGCGGTTCTTTCCTCCGCAACTGGTGCCTCTGGTTCTGCAAAAAGTGTCGGGTTGGCGATTGCTTCCGGTGTTGCTGCGGGGATTAATGCAGGGGCAAGCCAGGCGATTAGTGCAGCATCCAATATGGCGAAGAGTGCACTCGCTGCGGCAAAGAATGCGTTGGACATCCATTCTCCTTCTAAGGCGTTTCGCTGGATTGGTGAGAAATCCGTTGATGGTTTGGTACTTGGCTTAAATGACAAGGCGAAAAAAGCCCAGGCGGCCGCAGGCAAGCTTGCTGATGTAGTCCTAAAAGAAACCTCTAAACTTTATGACAAGATTGCGGAGATTGAGGCCGCAGCGCAGAAGCGGGCAGATGAAAAGGAACTTGCGGACTATGAAAAAAGTCTGGCAGAAAAGTATGAACGGCTGGAAGAGGCAGAAGTTGATGAACGACAGGATATCTTGGACGAGATAGCCGAGCTCAAAGAAGATTGGAATGAGAAGCAGCTAAAAAAGCAGGAAGAGGTTCAAAAGGAAGAATTACAGAGCGCCATTGATGCTCTTGAGGAAATGGAAGATGAGTATCAGAGCGCTTTGGATGACCTGAAAAGTGATCGTGATTCCTTGGCTTCTAAATTGTCTGGAGACAACCTTTTTGAGAAGGATTATAAGGGAGAAACCCGTCTTCTGAACCTGGATAAGGATATTCAAGAGATTGAACGATACGGGAATGCAATGCTCGCCCTTCAGAAAAAAGGGGTTGATGCTGGCCTTTATTCCGAAATTCTTCAAATGGAGATGGATGAGGCGACGGCATTCGCGGAAAAACTGTTGAGCCTGAATGATGATCAATACACTGCCTATATGGAGGCATACCAGAAACGAGCGGAAGCAGCAAAGAATATCGCGGCACAGATTTATCAGGATGAGTTTGAATCTCTCAACCAGGAATTCGTGGACAAAATGCCTGATGAACTAAAAGCGGCGGGAGAGGACGCTATGACATCCCTTGCCGTTGGTGTACAGGAAGAAGGTCCCACCGCAATTGCCGCAGCAAAGAAAGTTGCCGATGGTATTATTGCGGAAATTAACCGGATAAACGCTGCGGCAAGGCTTCGTGAAACGGTCACTGTGAGTGCTGGGAGTGCTTCCTATCGCCTCACACGCAGCACGGATAACGCCATGGAGGCCAAGCAGGTAGAGAGTAACGGAAGCGCATACAGGGTAGCAAACGCTGTGTCTTTTGCCAGTGCACCACGGGGAGATAGGGAAATTGTTCTGAATATCAACGGGAAAGCATTTGCAAGAGCAATTGTTAATGATATTCGTGCAGTAGAGGATCAGTCCCCCAGAATTGTGAGTGATTAAATGGAAAACATGTTTTTGTCAATTGATGGCATTGAAATCGAAGACTTGGAAGAAGGGGATTACACCGCCTATGAGGAAGAACTTGGCGTATCTGAGCGGATGATATCCGGCAGAAGAGTGGAAGAAATCCGCGCCACTATATGGGTGGTAGAAGTCAACTTTTCATCCATCGACTATGAAACAATGTCTCGGCTCAATACTGCATTTAAGGCATCACGTCGGCATCAGTTGTTTTTTCTCCCATCCACAGGAGGCACAGAGCTGGTACAAGGTTGGTTCCACTTGATGGAGCCTCCCTCTCCCTCCCTCACACGCTGGAGAGATAACGGACCTGAATGGGCAGCATACAAACTGACCTTTGAGGAGATTGATGGCCATGATTGATCACAGTGAAGCCTATGAAAAAGCGGTTATATCTGATTCAAGGCGACAATTTGTGCGAGTCGTGTTTGACCTATATGACCCAGATATGATCATAACAAACATAACAACAAATGATGAGAGTGATATTTCCTTAACAGATCAGGTAACAAATCGTGGTACAACAGAAAGCGAACAGAATATAGCGACCTTGGAGCCTAACAGATGGATTCTGGACGGAACTTTCAATATCCGACCAGATGACCCAATGGATCAGATAGGACAAGTTGGTTGGGTATCTGAATCTCTATGTGATTCTTTCGGCGTCTTTTCTGAACCATATCCTTATATTGAGTTTGAAATTCAAAACCTAAGTATATTGCAAGCATTCTCTTTCCGGTTTAGTGAAAAGAAATTCAATGGAATTGGAACAGAATTCACGTTGGATATTTACAGCGGCGATACTCTTCTTTGGTCAGACACAAAAACAGGGAACAAAAGTACGTTGACTGTTTTGGATGGCTTTACCGTTCAAAATCCTACAAAAATTCGCGTTACCATAAAAAAATGGAGCCTTGGCGGGCGACGGGTTAGAATCCCCCGGTTGATGGTCGGCCTATATGAAATTTGGGACAGGTCCATCCTAAAATCAGTTGAAACATATTCTGAGGTTACATTCTCTGGATTGTCCATTCCATATTCTACTTGCACAGTTGTTTTGTACAACGAAAACCACAGATTTGATCCTTATGCTCCGAATACGCTCTTCACATCCATTGAAGATCGTCAAAGAATCATTGTTGATTTTGGAATGCGGTTGGAAGATGGAACTATTGAATGGTTGCCCGCCGGGACTTACTATCAGCAATCTGCGGGATGGAAACTCAAGGATTTAACTGTACAATTTGATCTTCTGGATATTATTGGGGCGCTGACGAAAAGGAAATTTGTTGTCCCTGATACACTTCCCACAACGCTTTCTGGGTGGATTGAGGCGATTATGCTTTCTCTTGGCGTTAACTTTCAGAAAAATTATATCGTAGATGATGATGTAAAGGATATCCCCATTACAGCAGCAGAAGAAGAATGTACAGGGAAAAAGTGTGGTGAAATGCTTCGCTTCGCATGCATGGCAACGAATACTTGGCCCAGGCAAGATTTTGAGACCGGGAAATTGAGAGTAGGGAAATTACAAAGAATTGAGGGCAACAGGATTACCTTAGACAACATGAACTCCTATCCTGAAATGTCTGCAAATGATGATATTTCGGACATTACATTCACGTTGGATGATGGAGAAGAAGTGGTCTTTCCGGGAAACAACACAGAATCCGAGGTGTCTTTAAGTGTAGATAACCCATTTATTCATACGACGGATGATGCGAGAAAAGCGGTTATTTCCTGCCTGTTTGAGTATGGTGGACGTTCGTTCGAAGTACAGCACAGAGGCAATCCGTCCAGTGAATGCGGAGATATCCAGAGTGTAGACACTCAATTTTTCACCACTATCTCTGCTCGATTGTATAAGCAACAGCTCTCCCTGGCAGATGGCGTTATGGTAAACATGCCCTCTTATCTCGTTCAATCTCCCAATGATTCTGCATACTCAAACAAAACAGTTCTGACAGGTTCTGGAACATTTGTAAAGGAAGAGGCTGGGAAATTCCGCGTTACATTGATAGGGGGAGGGGCCGGTGGTATGGGAGGGGGTGCAGGGAATATCCTATGGGGCGATTCTTTTGACCCAGAAGACACGGCTGGCGGCATTGGAGGAGATGGCGGGAATGTGTTTATTACCGAGGTAACCGCGATAGCAAACCAACAATATGACTATTCTTGTGGAACTGCCGGGAAAGGCGGTGCAGGCGGAGAAACCAATGGCAGCCGTGGGGACGACGGTGAACCCGGCACCCCTGGCACAGACACTACTTTTGGAGTGTACACTTCTGCAAATGGAAAACCATATCCGGTTGGCATTATGGACATCCAGAGCGGCGCTGTATATGCACAGAAAGGCCCTGACTATGGAGGGACTATAACAGCTTTGGAAGGTTCTGGCGGCGCTGGAGGCGAACAGGGGAGAAACGGAAAGTATGCACAGTGGACCTCTGAGGATGGCTATACAGAAACTTATATTGCATCCTACCCAAAAGACGGTACCCCGGGACATGATGGGAAACCTGGATGCATTATTGTGGAGTGGTGAAAAAATGGGGGTGATCTAAATGGCAGAAGAGTGGTCTCCTATTGTGATCTCCGCGACGTTCACGCCAGTGACTGCAAATGTCGGGGATTCTGTATTGCTCCAAGTGATCGTACTTGATGTGCAGACGATAGAGCAAGAAGAGATCAGAGTGTCGGGTGAGTTTCAAAGTGGGGAGGTGTAGTTCATGTCGATAACCACGGTAAAAGCGACGTTTGATGGACAGGAATACACTCTTACATTTAATGAAACGACAAGGAAATATGAGACTGTCATTGTTCCGGCCAAAACCTCCCACAATGAAGAAGGGGGATATTTCAACACAGAAATAACCGCGACGAACGACAAGGGAGTTTCCACCACAACGGATGGGACGAATATCCCTGGGCTTCGGTTGACGGTGCAAGAGGAAGTCCCCCCGACTATTCAGCTATTATCTCCGGCAGAAGGGATATTGACAACCAATGTTCCGACCTTTGTTGTAGAAGCATTTGACGAGGAGAACGGCTCCGGGATTGATCCATCCTCTCTTTCCATGCTGATTGATGGGGTCGAGGGAGATATTTCCACGCAGGCCACGGAGAACGGTTATCAGTTCACCTATACTCCACGAAATGAACTGAGCGAAGGGAATCACAGCTTGACCGTCTCCATCCAGGACAACGACGGGAATCAAGCCAGTTTATCTTTGGTTTACATTGTAGACACGGTTCCTCCTGAGCTGACTGTGCATGAGTACAGGCAAATCGTTGACGATGAATCTATTACGGTGGAAGGGGTAACAAAGGATGTAACAACTTCACCGGTCACCTTGCTTGTGGGAGGGGAAGAAGCGGCTATTGATGAACACGGACAGTTCTCACATACGGTGCCGCTTCGCGTGGGGGAGAACTACATCACTGTTACCGCAACGGACAAAGCAGGTCTGTCCTCTTCTTTTCGGCTTTATGTCATACGGCTCATTACAGACCGTAGCCAGGCGGACATTGAGGAACTTCTTACGATTTTATCCAAAGAAGATCAGACAGAAGAAGAACTAATTCAGCTTGCACAGACAAGCTATAAGGGAGCATATAACGAAACTGATATGAACCGGGTTACAACGGCTGCCGAGTTCCTTTCAGATAGTTTATATTCCCGTGGGTATATAAATCCGTATGTTCCAGTCAACCCAGGGCCAGGCAGAGATTATTGGGTGAAAGAGGACAAGTCAACATTAGAGCAGTCTGAGGGATATGTTTCTAATGTTGAACGGATTCGAGAGACTTTCCCCTTTGTACCTGATCTTCCAGAAGCCCCATCTGATATGCAGAGTTTCACCTTCCAGGAAGCGAACAATTTGGAAAAGATCCTTGTCCAAGTAGAATCCATGTTCCAATGGATGGATAAATCCTATCTCATGGCGGGAGAGGCCATGTGCGGAGAATTTTAAGAAAGGGTGTGTTTTAGTGCAAGACGCCATTATGAAAGGGAGCGGGAATTCACGATACCTAAAGACAGTAGGGGAAGCCTTGTCCCTCTATCCAACCTATGAGGATTTTATGCAGGCCATGGTTGCAGGGATATTTCCAGTAGACTTCAATGGGATTAATAAAGACGGTTGGACCCAGCTGGGAACCCTTCTAAACAAAGCAAACCTTCTCTCAGATACGGTGATCTCCACGCTGGGTCTTTCCACAGGAGTGAATTCAACCCCTAACGATGCGTTCAATGTCCTTGCAAATATCGGCAACGTCCATGTGTGGAGGAAGACGGTGGTTACGGAGGAGGAGATTCCGGCAGGGTATACGTTGGGACCCGTTCAGAATTCAAACATAGACATTTTTGGTGGATATTCTAACTATAACGTAACAGAGAGGGGCGTTTGGAGATATTCGAAGACGATATCTGTTGATGCTAACGGAACTATCTCTTTGGATAACTATAGCCTCTTAGATGTGGAGTCCACTTGGAGTGGAAACAATAATGATGCTTATGTAGCAAAGCAGTGTTTGAGTGGTAGTTTTGCAATCTGTATTGACGCACCTACTGGATGGGATTCCGAAAACATTCATCCTTTATACCCTCCTATCGTAGGAAAAGTTTACTTTTTCCCCGATGATATCGAGGTTCTCGACATAGAGCGTCCTGATACCTCTGGATATTTGGAAGTGGCGGCTAATAAATACCAGGAAGTCACATCGAACCCCTATGTACCCGCAGGCACCCACATCACCTACCTAACCTCCACAAACCGCAATGCCTACCAGGAGGGAGACGATGCGAAAGAGGCGGGGTATGTGTTGGGGAGAATAGTCAAAGTCACTTTAGGAATGTCCAACACTAATGATGGTACTGGAGTTGACTGGAGATATTCTGACAGTGTTACAGTAACTCCCGACGGAGTTGTATCTCTTGGAGGGAGCCCTACTCAGCTAATCCTTGCAGGCTGGTCTGACCCAGAAGAGTGTGAGGTCCTTAAAGGCAAATTTGCTTGTCCAGTTACCACTGGAAGCCGTTTTTCAACGAATGAAGTTGTCTTTTTCCCGAACGATACTGTATTCTCGAAGTCCAGTGTATCAGGAGGGCATGTAGCAATCAATGCAGAACAATATCAAATTGTCACCGGCTATCCCGCCATCCCCGCAGGCACCACTATTGAGTATCTGGGGGTGTTGGGGAATAAGACAATCATAGAAACCGGTTCCTACGTGGGGACGGGGACGTATGGGAAAGCAAATCCCCAGACTCTTACATTTAATTTCGATGTAAAATTTTTTGTTTTACAAGGACATGATAGGAACAATTACCAAGTTGCTCGTATAGCAGTAAAAGGTTCTGATCTTTTCGGGTCTTCGTCAGCTACGAACTCGACTGGTTTAGTCACTTGGAATGGAAGCACAGTGAGTTGGTATGGTGATGATGCACCGGATCAAGGTAATAAACAAGGTTCCACTTACTATTATGTGGCACTTGGATAAAGGAGGTAACCCATGTATTACATTAACCCAACCCCCAACGAATCTGGCAACCACGGCAACCCCATGGGACAACCTTTTCCAAACTGTGTGACCCTACCTGACGATCTCCTGAGCCCCTATCTTGCGGCAAAGGGGTTTGTAACCCTGACCGTGGAAAACGGCGCTGTGACAAGCCTGGAGACTAACCAGGAGGCGCTGGACGCCTATGAAGCAGACCACCCCGACCTCCCGCCGGAAGATCCGGAGGAACCCGTTACCTGGGCCGCCATGGCGGCAGCAATTCGAGAAGGAGTGAATAACGTTGACTGAAAAAGAGTTTGTTTTGGATACCCTGCGCCGGGCGGGGAAGGCTGCCGCAGTCAACTTGCAAGCAGAATCCCCCTCCATGACCGGCACGGAACTCTGTGCCACAGAGGAGTATATCCCGGACTTCCAGGCGGCCAAGGCTGCCAAAAACATGCTGGAGCGCAAGGCAGGCCAGAAAGATGGCTTTGTCTGCCGGTCCAGCGCCGGGCGGGTGGTTCGTCTCCTCCAGGTCTACGACAGTGAAATCTACCCCCAGGAACCGGAGGAACTGCCCGCCCAGTGGGGATTTGTCTGGTCCACTGACCCGGACAAGGCGCTGCCCTTCCTCTCCCTCTCCACTTCCCCCTACGCCAAAGGGGACTGCTGTACTGCAGATGGCAAAACCTGGCGCAGCAAGATCGACACCAACACCTGGTCCCCGGAGACGAATCCGGAGTTTTGGGAGGAAGTGGAACCCTGACGAACCATCCCACACAGAGAGAGGAGGGCTGTTATGCCCATGGACAAGTGTACCTTTAACCCCGGGAATGAATGCCTGGGGCTGCAAAAGGCTAACATGTTGGAGAAGTCTCTGAACAGCCATTTAGATGCGGCCCGGCAGACCCATAAGGAGATGTATGACCGCATCCGGGCCCTGGAAACTGAGAGCGCACGCCGGGACGAACAGTATGTTCAGATTCTGGACAAGCTGGATGAAATGTCCTCCAAAATCACATCGGCACTCAGCCAGGTGAGTGAGCTCCAGATCAAGCCCGCACGCCGGTGGGAAGGGTTGGCTGATAAAGCAATCTGGGCTGTTTTCGCGGCAGTGATTGCGTTTCTGCTGGCAAAAATCGGGCTGTGAGAGGGGGTGAAGGGAATGAGTGAGAAATGGAAAGCCTGGTGGAAAGCGGCGGGAATCCGTGCAATCAAGACCTTGGCGCAGACCGCCGTAGGCTGCATTGGAGCCGCCGTGGCACTGGGGGATGTCAACTGGCCCATGGTGGCCTCTGCGGCTGTCCTGGCGGCTGTGGTGAGCCTTCTGACCAGTGTGGCGGGGCTCCCGGAAGTTGAGAAAGAAACCGCAAACAAAAACTAAAGACAAAGAAGGAGAATCATTATGGCAAATCGTTTTTATCAGAATCGCATGGCAATCAAGGCAATCAGCGAGAAAGAGGGCGTGGACGTGGACATCGCCTCCCGCATGTATGCGCAGCAGCAGGGCTGGACCGGCTGGGAGAAGGAGATGGACGAGTGGAATGATATTCAGCGTTCCTACATGAAGTCTAAGACAAAGACACTGGCAGACCTTTTTAAGTAAAAGGGGGATTCCTATGGAAGAAAAGAATGCTACTCTGTCTGTTGTACATCCAGAAAATGATATTCCAGAATCTATGCTGGACGAGATGACCAACGGAAAAGGGGAAGATAAAGATGAGTAACAGCCCTCTTGTGACCTACACCAAATTATCCCCCAACCATTCCGGGCGGCGCAACCACGTAATCGACACCGTTTCCGTTCACTGCATGGCAGGCAATGCCAGCGTAGAGACTTGTGGGGCCTTGTTTGCTGACCCGTCTCGTAAAGCCAGCAGCAATTATGGGATTGGAAGCGACGGACGGATTGCCCTGTATGTGGAGGAGGCCAACCGGTCCTGGTGTACCTCCAATGCCGCCAACGACCATCGGGCCATCACCATTGAGGTGGCCAACAACGGCGGGGCGCCGGATTGGCCGGTGTCAGACAAAGCCTACGCCGCATTGCTGGACCTATTGACGGATATCTGCCGGAGAAATGGGATCAAGAAACTACTGTGGAAAGGGGATAAATCCCTGATCGGCCAGGTGGACAAGCAGAATATGACGGTTCACCGGTGGTTTGCCGCCAAGGCGTGCCCGGGGGATTATCTATACAATCGGCACGGAGAGATTGCCGCCGAGGTCAACCGGCGGCTGGAAGGAGAGGATGAACCCATGGATATTGCAAAGTTGATCTCTGAAATGGCCAACGAACAAGCCTACCAGCTCATGCAGAAAGCAGAGCTCCACGCGAAGACGCTGTCTGAGCCTGCCTGGTCCCAACAGGAGGGACATTGGGCAAAGGCTGTGGCAAATGGCATCGTGGATGGTACAAGCCCGGAGCGCCCTGCTAAAAGAGATGAGATGATTGCTATCCTTGGTCGCTTAGGCTTGCTGTAAAAGGAGGGCGGTTGTCTCTGTCTCGTTACATTTACAGCATAGAGCAACTAAACTCTATGGAAAAATGTGAGTGGCTAACAGATAGAGAAAAAGCCATATTTAATTTATTTTATCGTCGTGGGTGGCAGATTGAAGCCATTGCGGCAGAGATGGATGTCTCAAGAGGAACAATAAATAATGTCCTTCGGCACATCCGGGAGAAAACAGAACAATCTTTTTACTGCGGGGAGTGATTCCCCGCAGTTTTTTTGTATTTAATTTGCCCTTAATTTGGATTTCATTTGGACAGGCGGATATCCATTTTTTGATATGATAATATCAATAAAAAAGAGCGAGGGAAAAAGAATGGCTGGAGTTTATGGATACAATCCCTATCAATTTTATCCCCAAGGGCAGCAGATGCAATATCAGTCCCCGCAAACTTATATTGGGTCACAGATACCACAACAGCCACAGCAACCTTCAATGCAAACCCAACAAAATGGATATACCTGTCGTCCGGTAACAAGCAGAGAGGAAGCTGTCGCTGTCCAGACTGATTATTTTAGCCCTGGCACCATTATGCCAGATTTAGGCCATGGAATGGTATACATCAAAAGATTTAATCAGAATACCGGCTCCTCAGATTTTCTTTCATTCCGATATGAACAAGATCAGCCCCTCCAGCAAACAAATCAATTTGCAACAAGGGATGAATTAAACTTGCTTAGACAAGAAGTAGAACAGTTAAAACAAGGCGGGGGAAAGAACAATGATAGCACCAATGAATAACCCTCTTATGATGCTTGTGCAAACAATGCGGGGCGGTGGAGACCCTATGCAACTACTTCAAAAAATGGCGGGGCAAAATCCACAAGTGGCTCAAG
>ENA-OPCE01000597-OPCE01000597.1-human-gut-metagenome-genome-assembly--contig:-NODE-597-length-29272-cov-4.847657_pt1 | contig 29272 bp, 17 predicted proteins | sample MGYA00241247_ERZ501474 | MGnify/ENA primary metagenome ERZ501474 (study PRJEB25962, sample SAMEA2042572) | human gut metagenome | biome: human gut; feature: human-associated habitat; material: faeces... | reverse complement strand
GGGCAACTTCTGCCCCAACTGCGGCAGCAAAAAGCCCGCCGAAGCGGCCGCCAAGTCCGCTTTCTGCCCCAACTGCGGCGCAAAGCTTGCGGACGGCGCAAAATTCTGCGTGGAATGCGGCACAAAGCTCAACTAAGTTTATCTGCAAAGGGGATGGCCTCGCGCCGTCCCCTTTTCCGTTTTCCGCAATAAAATTGCATATCCGCAAAAAAACTCTTTACAAACCCGCCCGCATACGCTATAATACATCTTGCGCAATGGAAAGCGCAGCAAATATGGGGCTTTAGCGAAGTTGGCTATCGCGCTACACTGGCAGTGTAGAGATCACCGGTTCGAATCCGGTAAGCTCCACCACATTTGATAAATCCGAACTTAATCCCGATAGGGAATGGGTTCGGATTTGTTGTTTATATGGAAGATGTTATTGGGTAGGGTGTTGACGAGATTGTAGACATGGTTTGTTGTGCTTTGCTAAGGTTGATTACAAGTTCATCCTGGCAAAATAAAGCAAACCATGTCGATTTTTGTTTGTGCAACTTATCGCACATTATTCATGTTTTTATTTATGCTCTCTTTTTTCCGCGGTTCCTTCTCCCCAGATCTCCCGCCCCAAACTCACCCTATTATTGCCTCTCCCATACCAAGCATCTTCTTTACCGTTCCACCCTCCCATCCCGGACCATACGTCCCATAATTTGCGCAATAAAACGAACATAAAAACGAGGTGCAGTTCAAGCCTGTCAACTTTTTCTATTGGTAAAAATTACCAACACCCAAAACGCATGGTAAAGATTGACAAACGAGGGATGGGGTGATAATGTCAAAGAAAAGAATAAACAGGTTCCATGTTCCGCCCGAAGCTGGGCGGCTAAGAGGGAAGCCGGGTGAAAACCCCGCACGGACGCGCCGCTGTAAAGGACGAGTCGGCCGCAAAATGCCACTGAAGCGATTTGGGAAGGCGCGGCAGACATATACGGCCTGAGTCAGAAGACCTGCACGGAACAGGCTTCGCCACGCGAACTGGCACAGAGAAGCGCCCGCGGATCCCTGCATGGGAGCGGTGTGTTTTTCATATATAAATTTACTGCCGAATGCATGGAAGGCTGTAATATATCCGCACAAAATAACGCGCTGCGGGGATGAGAAAGGAACCCGTATGCAGCGGAGCATAACAAGAAAGAGCATAAACGCTTACAAGCAATATCTGTTGATGGCGGAAAAGGCGCATGCAACCATAACCAAATATATAAACGAAGTGGAACGGCTATCGGAATATTTGGAGCATAACGCGCTGAACAAACGCGCATTGCTTGAATACCGCGAAACGCTTGCGGAGAATTTCAGCAGCCGCACGGTTAATACAAAGCTTGCGGCGATAAACGGCTACCTTGCTTTCATCGGCGTGGATGAATATAAAGTGCATCTGTTAAAGGTGCAGCGCAAAGCCTTCATAGCGGAAAACAGGGAATTGAGCGCGGCGGAATATAAACGGCTGGTAAATGCAGCTGATGCAAGCGGGAACGATAGGCTGAGCCTTGTCATGCAGACCATCTGCGCAACGGGGATAAGGATAAGCGAGTTGAGCTACATAACAGTAGATGCGGTAAAAGAGCGGCGTATGGAAATACGGCTGAAGGGCAAAAGCCGCACGGTCATAATACCGAGCAAGCTGTGTAAAAAACTTGTGGAATATGCGAGGCGGCAGCGTATAGACACGGGCGCAGTATTCCGCACCAAAGGCGGCAAGCCGCTCGATAGGGCGAATGTTTGCCACGACATGAAAAGGCTCTGCGACGCGGCGCATGTGGAACGGAGCAAGGTATTCCCACATAACCTGAGGCATCTTTTTGCCCGTGCCTTTTATTCGATTGAGAAGAATCTCTCCCATCTGGCAGATGTGCTGGGCCATAGTTCTATCGAGACCACGCGCATTTACGTTGCCGCGAGCAGCAGACAATATGAACGTATGCTTGATAAGATGAAGTTGGTAACATAAGAATACCACGGAATACTGTTTCCGTGGTAATACAAGTAAAACATTCCTTGTACCTTGTAATTATAGCATCCGGAATAGGTCTAAATCAAGAAAATAATTCGTTTTTTTGTCACAATTACGCAATTATGGCAAGTGCTTTCCGTATAGGCGCTTATATGTGCTGTTTCGGTGTATTTCCCCTGCTCACAGCGTATTATTCAATAAATTTCAATCAATAGAATCGGTTAGCTTATCCATGTCTATACCACAGAAACAGTATTCTGTGGTAAATAAAAAAATAGAGGAACGTCGTGGCTCCGGGCGAAAACCGGAGATGAACAAGGGAATCGGGTGGAAATCCCGAACGGCACCGCCGCTGTAAGCGCCGAGGCTCCATCATGGCATAGGCCGGTCATTGGGAAACTGAGAAGGCGATGGAGACGCAGGATAAAATCCATAAGCGTGAGTCAGAAGACCTACGAGGTTTGTAGTTGGTGCGCCCGTGCGGTAAAACGGCGCATGAACAGTGCTTTGCAAAAATGCGGTTGCGGCAATTTTAGGGGAGAACCCCGGAATTGCCGCAATTTTTTATGCTTAGGAGGGAAAAACATAATGGCACAGGCACAAATCGGAACGGATCCTCATGAAAAGACTCGTCTTGAACTGGAGCAGAAGTTTGCGAAGGAATACAGCAAGGCAAGCGACGAAGAACTGCTCGCCTACCTTAGGCGGCAAGCGCAGGAGCTGGGCAGACTGCCCGAAAAAGCGGACATAACAGGCTATCAGCTAATAAAAAGTCGTTTTGGCCCATGGCCGAGGGTGCTTGAAAAGGCGGGACTGAAACCGCCCACGCAGCGCAAAACCATGCGCGAAAAGCGGGAAGCCACCCGCCGCCGCAGGAAGGAGTATAAGAAACAGGAAGAAATGAAAACAAAGGAGCGGAATGAGAATGAAGCTTAAAAGGATAACGCCGCTTATAGCCCTTGTCATCGCGGCTATACTCTGCTTTACGTCGTGCAGCGGCAGCAATAAAACGACAGTAACCGAGCTTAATAACGGCGAAAGGCTTGACCTTGACTACATAGAAAACGGCAACACCTCTCAAGCCGAACCCGAAGCCACCGAAAGACCGTGGTACGCATTCTTAACGGACGCTTTCAGCTTCGGCACGGCGAACAAAGGCTCGACCAAGGCGGCAACTCAGCCCACATCCACGCCAGACAGTGTGAGGGAGCTATACGAGCAGGGCGACGCGCCGACGGAGCGGCCCGAAAAGAATGCCAAGCCAACGGATGCGTCCAACACGGAAGCGACGCCGTTCGTACCGCCGATAGAAACGCAAAAGCCGGGCGCAAACGGCACGAACGCGCCCGAACCGAGCGCAACGCCCGCGCCCACTCCCGTACCCACGGCGGAGCCGAAGAAGAACACAGTCACCATCCAGATACGCTGCGACACGGCCGTTAAAAACGGCATGCACCGCGAAGCGAAGTGGGCCGGCATAGTGCCGGCATCAGGCTGCATATTGGATACGACCGAATTTGAAATAGAGGACGGGAATACGGTGCTGGACGTGTTGAAGATGGCGCGTGACAAGTTCCGGCTGCACATGGAATACTCCGGCGGCAGCGGCAGCGGAGCATATGTTGAAGGCATAAACAATCTGTATGAGTTCGACGGCGGGCGCTGGAGCGGCTGGATGTACTGCGTCAACGGCTGGTATCCAAACTACGGCTGCGGCGTGTATTACCTTAAGCCGGGCGACAAGATAGAGTGGAACTACACCTGCGACCTTGGTCTTGACCTTGACGGCAGTTGGTGGGACGGTGCGCAGGACTGGAAAGATTCGCATGAATAACAGCATCATATCAACGCATGAACTGAAAAAGTACTATACCGTAGGCGAGAACACCGTAAAGGCGCTCGACGGGGTGAACATGAGCGTGAATAAGGGCGAGTTCATATGCATAGCCGGCCGAAGCGGCAGCGGCAAGTCAACTCTCCTCAATATGCTCGCCGGGCTTGAACTGCCCACCTCCGGAACCGTGCAGGTGGCAGGTAAGCGGCTCGAGCGCATGAACGAGAAGGAGCGTATACGCTTTAGAAGGGATGATATAGGCTTTGTATTCCAAAGCTATAATCTCATGCCGCAGTACACCGCGCTTGAAAACGTTGCGTTGCCCCTTGCGATACGCGGCGCACCGCTCAAGCTTAGGAACGAGATTGCGGAAGCCATGCTCGTGCGCGTGGGACTGAAGGAGCATATACACCATAAGCCCGGCGAGCTTTCCGGCGGTCAGCAGCAAAGGGTGGGCATAGCAAGGGCCATAATTACCCGCCCGCCCATAGTGCTTGCGGACGAGCCTACCGGCAACCTTGATACCGGCACAAGCGGGGAAACGATGGAGCTTTTGACAGGGCTTTTCCGTGAAAGAGGCACCACGTTCATACTCGTATCTCACGACCCGGGAATGAGAAAATATACAGACCGAACAATAACCTTCAGCGACGGAAGGATAAGCAATACAATAGCGGAGGAATAAAACAAGTGAGCAAAAAGTTGAAGAAGATCACGGCACTTATGCTCGTTGCGGCGCTGGCGTTGGCATTCGCGCTGCCGGCATTGGCGGAAAACGGCAGCGAAACCCCTGCGCCGGGCGCGGAAAGTACCCCTGCGCCGGAAGGCACGCCCGCACCCGAGGAGACTAAGGAGCCTGAAAGCACTCCTGTGCCTACCATACCCGTATCCGACGAAAAGCCGAATACGGACATAGTGGTGATACCCAGCAACGCTAACGCGCTGGTGCTTATGGACGTTGGCGCGCAAAGCCCCAAGGGTGAACCGGGCGACGTTGTAACGATAGTTCTACCGGTGGCGGTAAACAGGGAATATCTGCCGAGCGAAAGGTATATGCTCCGCAACATAACCGTTTCACCTAAAATACCCAAGGATGCGTCCGTATCAAGCTGGCCGTTCGACCTTATAAACGCAAGCTATACAAGGCACCTTGACGATATGTCATATAACTCCACTGCAGAGATATATTACGATTTCCGCATAAGCGAGTTTGCCAAAAAAGGCGTATATCCCGTGAACTTCGAAGTAAGCGCGACGGTGTGGAGGTATGACGATGTGAACGGTACCTCCATAACAGAGGACGTAACATTCAACCTTTGCGTGTATGTAACGCTTATGGGCAACGGCAGCGAATCGGGCATAACGACCAATTTCGGTCCGCTGCAAATAGCGGCCGCCAATCAATCCGGCGTGTTCGAATCCCCAATATTGAAGCCCAAGCAGAACGTTACGCTGCGCGTACCCATAGTGAATAAGGGCGGCGTGCTTAAAAACGTTACCATATCCCCTGTTATATCCAATTCACTCGATGAATTCCCGTTTATAGCGGAAAATGTGAACTACGGCAGGTACTTTGAACGCTGGGAATCCGGCGGGATGGCATACGTTGAATATAACTTCACCGTTTCGTATTATGCCACCAACGGCAATAAGCCCGTTAAGTTCCTTGCGACCTATTATGAAAACGGCGAACCGCAGCAGTGCGCGTTTTCAACATATGTATACATAACCAACGGCTACGTCGCGCCCATAGAGAAGGCAGAGACCGCCATGTCTGTAATGGTATCGGGCTATAAGCTGTTTGTAAACGGCGCCGAGGTATCCGGCCTTATGGCGGGCGACGACGCAACGATACGGCTGACACTTATAAACAACGCAAAGAAGGATACATCGCTCAAAAACGTTGCAACGCTATCGCTTGCCAATTCAAACGGGCTGACGCTTACCGTTGGCAGCAGCGATGCGGCATATGTGAGGGCGATAAGTCCGGGCGAAACAGCTGAAGTTGAATTTAACGTTTCCGTAAAGAGAGATGCGGATGTAGGCGCATCCACCGTAGGCGTGAACCTTACATATGAAAACAGCGATTCCATAGCCGGCAAAGCGGCGCAGACCATAATGATACCCATAAGCCAGCCCATGGATATAGCGATAGACGCGCCTATAGTATACGGCACGCCTACGCAGGGTTCCCCCACGTCAATAAATTTGAACATGGTGAACATGGGCCGCGGCAAGGCGCTCAACGTAAGGATACTCGCCCTTGAAGGCATATCCATGGCGGAAAGCTACTACGGTGGCGATCTGCTGCCCGGCGGTACGCTGAGCGCGGATTTTCAGGTGAACTGCACCAAACTCGGCGAGTTCACGGGCAAGCTGCTTGTGCAGTATGAGGATGCGAACGGTCAGCAGTATACGCAGGAAATTCCCCTGACGCTGAACGTGGAGGAAGCTAAGCCCGCTTCAAGCGACGCGGTGATAATAGGCGGCGATGCGGATGTTGACTCCACCAACGTAAGGGGCGGCGGACTGCCCTGGTGGGCATGGCTGCTTATAGCGCTGGCGGTGATAGCGATAGTGATAATAGCGATAGTATCATCCAAGAACAAGAATAAGAAGTTTAAGGATGCTTACAACGATGATATAAGCGATATGAACGGCGGTAAAAAGGCATGACGTTCTTTGATTTATTCCGCTATGGCTGCATAAATCTGTGGCGGCGAAAATCGAGGACGGTACTTACGGCGCTATCTATGACGATAGGCGTAATGTGCATAATAGTGCTGATATCGGTAGGGCTTGGGTATGAAGCTTCGTACCGTGAAAGCATAGAGCAGTTGGGCAGCCTTACAAAGATAGACGTGACGCCCGCCGATCAAACGCTGCTGGATAAAACAGCATTGCTTAACGAAAAGGCCGTGAACGCCTTTAAGAATATAGAAGGGGTCGAGGCCGTGACGCCAGTTGTGCAGAAAAGCGCATATATAAAGTGCGGCAACTTTGTGAACATGGTGCGCATATACGGAATGGACGTCAGCACGGCGGCAAGCTTTCAGCTTGAGCCTGAACGCGGTGAAGCCCCCGGGGAGGGGACAAGGCTGCACCCGGATGTGATGTTCACGGACGATGTGGCGGCGACATTCTCGGACGCTAAGAACGACTGGGCCGCCGCTGTCGATGCGGACGGCAACGCGCTGATAGACCCGTTGGCGGCTAACATAAAGCTGACGTTTGACTATTCAAACCTTTCGGGCGAGCAGAGGGCGGACGGCGACGGCCGCGCGCTGCCGATGGGCAATTTTTATACGCTCAATGTTACCGGCATATGCTCCACGCTGAACCATACCTATTCATCAGCTGCGTTTATGGATTTTGACCGGTTGAACGAATTGATAGACGCAAACGCGGACTATCTTGGCGCAAGGAAGGATGAAAAGCTGCTTGCGGAGGAAAAGAAAAACGGTCCGACATATGAGCTGGTATGGATAAAGGTGAAAAACGTTGAGGACGTGCAGAGGATAGCGAAGCTGATACGCAACAGCGGCTTGTCGGTATATTCGCTCAACGATATGCTTGAAACGGTCCGCACTCAGTCTCGCCAGATACAGGGCATGCTGGGCGCAATAGGTGCGGTGGCGATGCTCGTGAGCGCGATATGCGTAGCAAATACGATGATGATGTCCATAACCGAGCGCACGAAGGAGATAGGCATACTGAAGGTCATAGGCACCTCGCTTGGCAGCATCTCTGGCATGTTTTTGATAGAGGCGCTGATACTGGGCATATTGGGCGGCATATTCGGCCTTGGCCTGAGCTACGCGGCGCAGAAGCTTCTGCCCGTACTGTTTGAGAACATGCAGGTGAGAAGCATAATCCCGGCGTGGCTTGCCGTGGCGGGCGTTGCGTTTTCCGGCGTGGTTGCGCTGATAGCGGCCATACTCCCTGCCCGCCGTGCGATGCGCATAAGCCCGAACGCGGCCATACGGACGGAGTGATGCATATGAGAAAGCTTTTACCTATTATATTGGCATTCATGCTTATGCTTACCGGATGCGGGATGGGAGAAGAAGGCATTGTGCAGATACCGGAGGACGAACAAACCCTGCAAAGTGCTGCGCAGCCCGAGGAACAGCTTATCGAGCGCCGCATAGAGATGACCGGAGATATTTCGCAGCCGGGCACCATGGCCATAATGTGCAGCGAAGGATACTGGCGCACATGGCGCGTGGAAACGGCCGACCAAAACGGCGAAGTGAAAGAATACCGATACGAAATCGAAAGCATGCTTCCGCAGGATGCGGAGCCATCCGCCGTGCCGGTAACGATAACGTTCAACGGCAATATGCTTAAGGTGGAGAGCGAGGCGATAGCAATTGAGTCGCCCATGCAGCTTATGCTTAACATTGATGACGGCAAGGAACTGACGTTCAGTGTGGTGCATGACAGTGAAGAGGAGAACTTCACCGTGCGTCCGACTGACGAAAAAAAGTAGATCAACGTTGAGGTATACGTTTTTATCACAATAACAGGAGGAGAAAATGAAACGCACAAGAACTAATGCAAAGCTGTTGGCGCTTATATTGGCGCTGGTGTTTGCGTTTGAGCTGCTGCCCGCGCATATGGCGAGCGCGGCGGAAAACATCAGCAGATGGCCCGCGCTCGTGGGCGAAAGCGGCTGGCCGACGACGAGCAGCTATATTCAAACCAGTTCAATAACCAGCGATGAGTATCCCGGCGTCGGCAACATGATGCTGAAAAACACCGGCAGTGATGACATCAGCCCTATAAAAAAGGTGCAGATACCAGGGCTTGACCCAAGCGCACCGATAGAAAAATATAACCTTACGCTTAGCGTGACGCATCTTGTTGCTGATCGCAAAGAGGCAGGCACGGCGGAGAACGTGTATGAAACGATAAAGCTGCCGCGCGCGAATTATTATTACCCGCAGCGCGTGATGCTGCGTGCGCAAAACGGCAGGGAATGCCCCGTATACATAGTCGCAATTCCCGAACAGCACAGCTATAAGGATGAAAAGTACGATTACTCCGAAGTAATAGACCTTATGCTTGAGCTGGACGTGCGCACACAGGCCCTCCTGAGCGAGCTGAAGAGCACCAACAAGGCGGAAGTAGGCGGATACTATCCTGATATGCAGGAAGCTATCTACAGCATGAACAACCGCTTGGGTACTTCAAGCCTGTATATGTACTGGCGAGTTGCCGGAGGAATTGACTTCAAAACAAAAATGGAAGAAATGTTTGAGGTCAAGAACAGGCATACCGATCTTAGCCCCGAGCAGTGCAAATACGTCCTTACCACCATGGCCCAAGAATGGCTGGACTATTGCAGCGAGCGTATCAGGCAGCCCGAAATAGCATCGCTGCGCGTGCTTGGCGCGGAAGCCGTAAAGACCGGCACTAACGAATTTACGCTGAGCCTGCCCGCAGGGACGGACCTTAGCAGCGCAGAAAGCACGCTGGAAATAGAGTTCATAGGCAGAGCGAAAGCAATAGTGGACGGCAAATGGGCCAACGGCCAAACGCTGTTCATTGAATGCACTGCATGGGATCAGGCCACAGGCGTTGAATTCAGCAGCATAAAGAATATGTACCGCCTGAAGCTGACCACGGGCGAGCCCACGGTAAGCGTCAGGTACTTTGCCGTAAACGACAGGGTCGCCACTATAGACGAAGCGGCAGGCTCTATATCGCTCAACCTTGATACAGCATGGGATTGGGAACAGACTCCCGTTGTGGAATGCTCCGGCAGCGGATATGAATTCCTTGATGAAAACGGTGCAGTAGTGGCGGCGGATGCGGAAGGCAAAACAGACCTTAGCGCGGTAAAGACGCTGCGCATCGTGCTTAACATAGCCGGCGGCGAATACACGAAGGATTATGCGCTTAACATAACCCGCGGCAATTCCGCAGAATGCGAGCTTAAAGCCTACTCCGTAGGCATAGAAAACGAAAAGGTTGAAATAAGCGGCACAAATGTGACCGTAACAATACCGTTTGACACGGATTGGAGCACGTTGAAGGCCGAATATACCATATCCTACGACGCGACCATAAAGGCGACCGCAGAGGAAGATTTTGAAAAATCCGAAGCGAAGCCCATAGTTTACCGCATAACGGCGCAGGACGGCAAAACATATAAAGATTACAGCGTTGTGGTCAAAAAGGAGAAGGCTTCTGGCGAATGTAAGCTGGTATCCTTTAAGTATGGCGCGGTTGCCGGCAGGATAGATCACGACAAAGGCACCATAACTATGACCCTGCCCGCGGGCTCGAATACAACGTTCGCTCCGAATATTACAATATCCGAATTTGCGACCATAATGCCCGAAATTGGCGCGGCGCAGGATTTCTCCCGCCCCGTTACATACACCGTAAAGGCGCAGGACGGTACGGAAAAGAAATACAGCGTTACCGTTACCGTTTCCGCCCCGCAGGATAATCCGGACAGGGAAAAGCTCCAGAACCTGCTCAACGGCATAATATCCTCCTATAAATCCAAGGCGAGCCTTGGCAGTTGGGAGCAGATGGACCTTGGCATTTATGCCAACCCTGCCCAGGGCAGTACCACGCAGTATATAGACCTTGCGGAATGGGCGAAGAGCTGGAAAGTGACCGCTGCTACCATGGATACGGTAGTCGAGCGCAACATAATTGCCCTGACTGCGAACGGCTACGATTGTTCCAATCTGGCTAAGTACAATAACGGCGAACCGTTTGTGAACAGTAGCGGCGAACAGATAGACAACCTGTTTGACGACCTTGAGCGCGTGCAGACATACGGCATGATGGGCGATGCGTTCGCGCTTATAGCGCTGGACATGGGCAACTACACCGTGCCTGAAGGTTCAAGGTATTCAAGGGACAGCATACTCAGCAGGATAACAGGCAGCGGCAAGCTTATAACCGGCACAGAGGTGGACATGGGCGCAATGAACATGTATGCAATAGCGCCTTATGCCGACGACCCCGTGTATGGCGATAAGGTAAAGAGTCTTATACAGGATGGCATAGAGAGCATTGCCAAGGCCATGAATCCTGACTTTACATTCACATACAGCGGCTATGCCAACAGCGAATCCACGTCCCAGGTAATATGCGCGCTGTGCGCATGCGGCGTTGACCCGTATACCGACCCGCGCTTTGGCGACGGAAAGACCAACATAGTTACCCAATGGGTGGATAAATTCGCCTGGGCCGGCGGCTTCAAACACGTTGTATCCGAAACGCAGCCCAACAGTATGGCTACCGAACAGGGTTGCTACGCGCTCGAATGGTATCTCGGGTTCCTTGAACGCGGCGGCGCGGGCAAGGCATACCATATGTATTACAACCGTTATAACTTCGCAAAGACCCTCTCTGCCGAGGCAAACATCCTCTCCTTTGCAATAGATGGGCAGAAAGGTGAGATAACCGAAGGCGAGCGCAGCACAATCGCCGTTACCGTGCCGGATGGCATGCCGCTCGACAGCATCACGCCCGAAATGGTTTTGTCCGCGGGTGCAAAGCTCATCGTTCCCGAACTGCCGGTAAAGCTGGTGGCGGGTACCGAGCAGCCGTTTGTGGTGCAAGCTTCCGACGGAAAGACCACCAAGACATATTATGTCACCGTTACCTACGGCAACGTGGACGCAACGGGCGCGGATATACCTGCGGACGGCATAACGCTTGAGGACGCGAACAGGCGCGCGCTCAATATTGTTGAACGAAAAGTAACGAGCACCGCGGACGGCACGGACATAGTGCTGATAATAAACAACACGGTGGATCTGACCAAGCTGCGCATAAAGGGCGAAACGTCCTACGGCGCGGAGGTAACGCCGGCGCTGGACGGCAAAAAGACGATGGACCTTTCCGACTTTACGGAGTTCACCGTTGTATCTGGCGACAAAAAGACCACCAATAAGGTGCGCATAAAGGTAATGATAGCCGCGCAGGCGGAAATGCTTACGTTCCGCGTACAGGCGGACGGAACATGGTACAGCGGCGTTATAGATAACGACAACAACACCATAACAGTTTCCGGCGTGGACGACAGCGCGCTCACTACCACCCTGCTTACTGCGGAAGCCACGTTCACGGCGGGCAGCAAATGCTCCCCCTCGTCCGGCGCGGCGGTGGACTTCTCCAACGTTGTTGAATATACCCTCACCGGTACAGACGCGCTTGCAGGCCGCACATATAAGGTGAAGGTGCTCAATAAAAACGGCAGCCTGATAACCGCCGGCGGCAGCACGCCCGCAAGTTCGGATGCCATGATAACCGGCTTCAACGTGCTGAGCGCGGAAGGCGTTATAAACCACGGCGCGGGCACAATCGTCATAACCCTGCCTTACGGCACAAACGTTACGGCAGTCGCGCCTATAGTCACCGTCAGCGCTGGGGCGAGCGTAACGCCCGGCTCTTACCAGATGGTGAACCTGTCCGTTCCAGTTGTATACACGGTGGTGAACGGTAAAACGACCAAGCAATACACGGTAAGCGTTGTATATCAGCGCAGCGTTGCGGATCAGCTTTGGGACAAGATGGCTGAAGAAGGCAACAACTCCGTTAAGGATCACCAGGTGAGCCACGACCCGCACGGCCTGCCGGGCGGATACGGTTCATATTGGGATTCCTCTAAGGGATATAACCAGCGGGGCGGCAGTTCCGGTTGGGGCAATCTTGGCACGGGCTGGGGCAGCACCGGCACGGGCTGGGGCAGCACCGGCACAGGCTGGAACAACTCCGGCACGGGCAGGGCATGGAACAGCTCCCGCGCCGAATGGACCGATGTACTTGATTGATAATGTATTCAATGCGGAAGAGTTGAAATACACGGAGGAAAACATATGAAAGCTAAAAAACTGTTGTCCCTTCTGCTGGCGCTTATAATGTGCGCGGGCCTTGTGCCCACGCAGGCGCTGGCAGCGGGAAATATGACCCTTATGATAAATACAGAGGGCATAGAGAACGGCACCGTGGAGATAGTATCCATACCGGACGGCGCTACGCAGGAAGGCAATAAGGTTAGCGGCCTTACGGCGAAAACGGGGTTCGTAACGGTTAAGGCCACGCCTAAGGAAGGCTACGAGTTCCTTAACTGGACGGTCAAAATATCCACGAACGGCACAAAGTGGCTGAGTACCGCCAAGCCTAACTCTGGTTATGTGCTTAAAAGCGGGCAGACGTTTGCTTCCAACCCGATTGAAATAGCAAACGGCACAATGGCCAAGTTCCTTCAGCTAACGCCTAACTTCGGCATACCGCTCAAGCTGGCCGTTGAATCGAGCGACCCTGAAATGGGCGAAGTAGTGCTGGGCCCGAACACGGGCAAGCAGCTCACCGAAAAAACCGAAAAGGGCTACGTCGGCAGCTATAACGCTGGCAACGTGGAAATAGGCTACCGGCTGAAGGACAGCGAAAAGTACCAGTTCGTGGGCTGGACAATACGCTATACCAACGGCGAAAGCGGCATAACCGAAGATTTGGATCCCTATCATTATATGGATCTTAGCATGCGTCCCACGACAACCTGGCCGTATGATAAGAATCCTTGGAGCAAGGACGATACCGTTGTCGGAAACACTGTGCGCGACCTTATTAGTTACAATAGGAAGGGCATAAAGCACGACATCACAATAACCGCCATGTTTAACGACAAAACTTCGCCCAACTATACGCTGGCCGATGACAACTGGAAAATCGGCATGACTGTACGTCCGCAGAACGGCAATCAGTCCATATATTCTGCTAACGTGACGGGATGGGACAATACCACCAACGAAGTAGTTGCGGAATTTAACGGCGCCGTTACCGCAGCCGAATTGAAGGACGCAAATACATATTTTATTAGTATGCCTATCGGCATGGATGGCGGTACGATAAGAACAGCGTCCGGGCTTACGGTGGAATTCACCGATGAAAAACCCGGCTATACCTATGGTGTTGGTGATATTCAAGGTTTGTCTCCAACTACATATCATGTGGGAAACTTTGCCGATGTATACGAAATACATTTCAACGTGCTTGATAACAACGGCAATACCAAGCCCGGCGTTATAAGGCTGAACCTTAAAAACAGGGGCAAGCTCACTGCCGAACACGGCGCTGTGCAGTACCTTGGCAAGCAGTATGAAAACGGCAGCGTAATAGACTTTATCACCGATAGCGATGGCGAGGCCACCATGACCGCCGTGCCGGAAGAAGGCTACAAGCTGCTCAAATGGATAATAAACGGCACCGAATATCCCGCCAACGGCAACGACATAACCTTTGCCGTGCCGGAAAGCACGTTTGATATTCAGGCCGTGTTTGCCGCGCCCGAATTTGTGGTCGCGGGCAAAACTCCCCGCTTTGACATAAGGGATAACCTGCTTGAGCTCACCCCGTTTGTCACTCTGGCGACGGAAGGCACCGTGACCGGCTGGTCTAACGATACGGACGAGCAGGTGGTCGTAACGTTCAATAACGTAGGCACGCTGCCCCAGTACGTTGCCGCGTATTATAGGCTGAACAAAGATTCCTATGCGCCTGACGGAACATCGCTTTCCTTCGGCGGCAGGGAGACCGGAGAGAAAGGCTCATGGCTCAGCTGGAGCAGGTATTACTATACCCAGCTTAATGCGGACGATTATGAAATACCCTTTACCATTACCGATAAGAACGGCTTTGTAAAGCGCGGCGTGATACGCTTCGAGCGCGACGGCAAGGCCGGCATAGAAGCCGAACACGGCAGCGTTATATATAACGATACCGAATATACCAACGGCCAAACCATAGACGTTGCCGCGGGCGAAATAACCCTTCAGGCCAAGGCGGACGAAGGCTATGCTTTCGCGGGCTGGGAAATAGCCGGCAAGGAATATTCCGATAATCCGCTGACCATTGAAGCGGACGGCAAGTTCTTCATTATAAAGGCCAAGTTCGCCAAGCTTGTTACTGTAAGCACGGGCGAAGGCATAGTTTCCGAAGGCGCGGCCAGGTTTGCGGACGACGAAACGGCTGAAAGCAAAACCGTTGCCGCTGGCGAAAGCGTAAGCATAACCAACGTGCCCGGCAAAAAGAGCAAGTTTGTTGCGTGGCACGTTGAATATGAAAAGGCGGAAGGCAAGTTCATGCCCGCCGAAGAAGGCCGCCATTATACCCTTGGCGATGATACAAGCCTCAGCGATGGCACCATCACCATTGTTGCCAAGGAATATAACATTAAGGTATATCCCGAATTTGAGCGGACTTACAGCATAACCCTGCAGCAGGCGGAAGGCGGCAAGGCGAGCTTTGCCGAACCCGTAAGCGCCATAGGCAAGGATGCCGTATCCGGCCTTACCAAGGATTCCGCCGCTGTAACGTGGGAACGCGAGGTCGAAACCGGCTACAGGTTCGATAAATGGGGCATAGAATACTTTGACACTGCCAAAAATGAGTGGGTAGCCGACCCGACCGGAGGTGGCTCAACTGCGATATACCGTTACTGGACTCCCGTAAACGGCGACGGCCGCATGAGGCCATCAATGTCCGTAAAGGTGACGGAATATGACCTGCGCATAACTCCGCAGTTCTCCAAGGGACTTACCGTTGAAGCTGTGGCAGACCCTGCCGCAGGCGGCACGGCGGAAGTGACCGGCGATACTGACGGCTACTTTTATAAAAACCAATACGCCAAGCTGAAGGCGGCCGCCGCTGACGGATACAACTTTGGCGGCTGGACGATAGAATACAAGCAGGAGGACGGCACCTACGCGCCCGCTGTGGCAGGCACACATTATAGAGCTATAATAGGCAGCGCAGACACGGCGGAGATCACCGCGGCCGTGCTGGATCACAGCCTCCGCTTCACAGCCAAGTTCACCAAGCAGCTCTATGTGGAGCTTGCTCAGGGCGAGCACGGCACGGCGGAGTTCGTGGGCGTAACGCCGGACGCGAACAACCGCGTGTATGGGCCGGACGACAGCACCGGCAACATAGTTGCAACCGTTAAGGCCACGCCGGAAGAGGGGTACGTGTTCGGCGGCTGGGAAGTTGTAAACGGCGAAACCGGTAATTCGGTATCGCCCTCCGAAACCGGCTATAGTTTCCATTACGAGATAGCCGACGGCGGCACCGTGGCCAGCAACCCCATGAGCGTGGGCTTCTCTAAGAGCGAGATGGACAGCTACCACGTTAACCTGAAAATAAAGCCGGTATTCGGCAAAGGTATAAAGGTTACAGTTGGCAGCGACAACAGCGCATACGGCACCGTAACTCCCGAAGGAGAGAACATTATTTCGGGCACCAACGGAAGACTTGATTTCAGCGCGAAGCCCGCTGAAGGCTGCATGTTCATGGGTTGGGAAGTAACCTATGCCGACGGCACCGAGATACCCGATGAAGAAAAGGGCAACATGTTCATGTTCAACGTGAACACCGTTAACAATGACGAAACGGGCGACAATAATCAGCTGCTGACGTTCAACTGTGAGAAGGATCTGAAGCTGACGGCGCACTTCGTCAAGAAGGGTGAGCCTAACTTCGTAAGGTATAACACCAATTCTTACCACGCCGGCTGTCTGATGATGCCCGAGTCTACAATTTATGCCCCCGGCAGAACTGTGCCTTCAAGCTTCACCGGCTGGTCGAACGACCTGTCCGAACCTATCGTGATAACGTTTAACGCTGCGGCACAGGCAGATAAGGCCGTAAGTATATTCTATCGGTATAGGTATACGGTACTTGCCGCGCCCGATGTGTCGTTTGACTTTGGCGAAGGCACTGAACACAGTAATGCGAGCGATTCCACGAGAAGCTATAAATATACCTTCTCCGAGGAAGAAGCCGCTACGCTGTACGAACTGCCGTTCACCGCGACCGATGCTAACGGCAACGTGAAGAAGGGCGTTATACGCTTCGCCCCCGCACGCCGTGCACTGATAGAGGCCGAAAACGGCGCCGTGTCCTATAACAATGCGACCTACGCCGCGGGCAGCATAATAGACTTCCCTGCGGGCGAAGCCACCATCACCGCCGCCGCCAACGAAGGCTATGCCTTCGCGGGTTGGGAGATAGAAGGCGTTGAGTTGAGTGAAGAGCAGGCCAAGAGCGAGACCCTCACCTTCACCGTGCCGGAGAAGTTCTTCACCATAAAGGCGAGGTTTGAGGTGGAAAACAAGGTCAACGTAACGCTGAGCGTAAACGAGGCAACATACGGCACGCTGACGAGCGAAAGCAACCTTACCGGCCTGAAGAAGGGCGATAAGGTGGAGCTGGTCGCCGCGCGCAACCCCGATGGCTACGAGGACTTCCTGCTTTGGCACATAAGCGGCAAGGAAGGCACAGACTATACAATAGATAACGATCCCGAAGTACCCGGCAAGGCCACGCTGACCGTGCTCGGCACGAAGGACATATCCGTAATGGCTGTATTCCGCGGCAAAGTCGTAGGTTTGCAGACCAGCGGCAGGAAGTATGCCATTATGCCCGTAAAGCATGGGCAGAGGCTGATAATAACCTACCTTGGGCATCAGGATGTGAAGGTAGGCGTTACGGAAGTGACAGGTTGGAACAATAATCCCAACGAGACGCTTGCCGTAACCATCACGCTCAATGGCTTCAATGACGGCGGCTCTCTGGTCGTCCTGAAGAAGTATATGGGCATGATGCGTGACAACGCACCTGACATACTTGCACCGGGCGCGTCATATGTGTTCCCCGACATGGAGGATACAGCTGGACCAGTTACTTCCATCGGCGCGATGTACTTGCATTTTACCAATGGCTGGGACAGGACAAAAACATATCATTTCAGCATAGTTGACGAAAGCGGCAACGTGCTGAAGAACGGTACCGTTGAGTTCAGGGCTAAGGGACTTGCTAAGATAGAAGCCGAGAACGGCGCGGTAGAGTTCGACGGCACCAAGTATAATAACGGCGAAAAGGTGTACCTTGGTACAGGCTCCGCCACCATCACCGCCGCCGCCAACGAAGGCTATGCCTTCGCGGGTTGGGAGATAGAAGGCGTTGAACTGAGTGAAGAGCAGGCCAAGAGCGAAACCATCACCTTCACCGTGCCGGAGAAGTTCTTCACCATAAAGGCGAAGTTTGAGGCGGATACCACCCCCGGCATAAAGGTGACCGTGAAGAGCGAGAACACCGCCAAGGGTTCCGCCGCCGCAACGACCGACGGGCTGGATAACTTTAAGCCCAACGGCACAAGCATAATAGAGCTGAGCGCCACCCCCGCCGCCAACTGCACGCTGGTCGGCTGGACAGTGACGGATACCGCAAGCGGCGAATACCTTGACAAGAGCCTTTATACCCTGTATGAAGAAGGCGAAAACAAGCTGCTGCTGGCAAAGGGCGTTGATAAGGATGTTACCGTTACCGCATACTTTGCCAACTCCACCGAAGGCGTGTTCGTGATGCCCGGCGAGCGCCTGCCCGCGTTTACCATAACCGGCAAGGACGGCACGGTGTACACCGGCGCGATAGAAAATTGGGACAATAATACATATAACGAGATAGTCGTAACGTTCTCCGGCTTCGGCACAAGCGACATACTTGGTCAGGATATGCTGATAACCCTCAGCAACGGCAGCAGCGATGTGCTTGCCCCGACAGACCTTGTTATGAAGCGTACCGATGCGGGCAACGGCAAGGAAGAGGTCGTTCGCCATGAGAACGGCGGTAAGGTGTATTACAGCCTTAGCGGCTATCAGCGCGAATCCAGAATACCCTTCACCTTTACCGACAGGAACGGCAACGTGAAGAAGGGCACAATAAAGCTGAACCTTGATTACCGCGCGGAAGTGTACATCGTCGGCTTCTGCCAGCCGTCAGGCGACAGACTCGGCGGATACGTGCTCTATAATGGCAATAAGTATTACAGCGGCGACGTTATCCCCTTCGAGCCCGATGCGGAAGGCTACGTTACCATAACCGCCGTGCCGGAGGAGAAATTCGCCAATATAGAATATGTGTTCAAGAATTGGAAGATGGACACGGTGGAGCTGACCGCGGACGAGGTTTATGCCAACCCGCTCAAGTTCAAACCTTCCAAGGAATACTGCGTGATACAGCCGCAGTTCGCGGGCGACGGCCGCCTTGTGGTGGTGACCGATGCCGAAAACGGCCGCGCCGAATTTAAGAAGAACGGCGAATTGGTAGAAAGCGGCGAAGCCAACGGCATTGCTTACGGCACGGATAAGCTGAGCGTGGAAGCTATACCGGATGACGGCTATGTGTTCGTAAGGTGGCAGGTAGAGAAGAATTATTCTATAATCGACCAGGATTCATGGGTCGGCGAAAAGTTCACCGAAGAGGAACAGGCAAGACTCCTCGCACTGGTTACTTCCCTCAGCGAAAACGATATAAGGGAAGCCAAGCTGGACTTCACGCTTGAAGACGGCTTATATGCGCTGCGCCTTACGCCGCTGTTCGGACTGGACGCTAAGGGCGCGACCATAACGCTGGATAACAGCGAAAGCGAGAAGGGCACCATTTCCAGCGAGGACGACCTGACCGACGTGCGCTGGTACCTGCCCGCCGTGACCATAAAGGCAGAAAAGAAGGACGGTTACGAGTTCCAGGGCTGGACGGTCACGTCCACCGCAACGGGCAAGCGCCTGTATAACGGTAAGGACTACGAGATGGTTGAAGTGGACGAATACACAATGACCATCAGGCCGCTCAGGACCAGCACGCAGGACATGACCGTTAAGGGCATATTCCCTGAGTATCAGCCCGTGCACGGCACCGTTAAGGGCCATGGCTACGCCGTGGTTTACGAAGGCAAGGAATACCGCGAAGGCGACGTGATAACCTTCCCCAACGGCAAGGGCATAGCCACGCTTGAATGGAAGCCGGACAATGCGAACGCTCACTTCGTATACTGGTTCTTCAGCAATTATGTGATGAACAACGAATCGGAAGCCCGCAGACAGCCGAGGATAGACGTTCAGCTCCTTGAACGCGACTTCGAAATAAATGTTACTATGGGCTATCAGGTGAACTATCGCATAATGTGCGACGGCAAGGATATAACCCGCAGCGATGATTGGGCAAGTGCGGGCACAGCAAATATCTATGCGCTGCAGGGCCTTTATGGTTACAACCGCAGCAAGTACCCGACCATAGATGATGCGATAGACAATTACTCCGAAATTGCCAAAGCAGCCAGCCGCTCTTATGTTATTCCCGGGGACGGCGTGATATTCTGGTTAAATGAAAACTTCAGGCTCGGCGGGGCTATCAACGGCAGGATAAAGTATGTCTATGACAGCATTACCGTTGAGCCCGCCGCCGAAGAGATAGGCGTCACTAAGGAGCTGATAGATAAGCAGTATGGCGCGTATGAAGACAAGAGCGATGAATACCGCGTATGGGCGGCGTATGTAATGCCCGAAAGCGACATTACCATAGTTATAAACGTTCGCCGCATAGGCTACAGCCAGATCACCGCGCAGCCCAACAACACCGCCTACGGTTCCGTGACCATGTCTCCCGAATCCACCGGCGGGGACGGATATTACAGGGAAGGCATTTACCTGCGCATCAATGCCGCCGCAAAGAGCGGATACCGCTTCGTAAAATGGGAAGAAGCGCAGGGCAGCAGCTATCTCAGCGAAGAACAGAAACTGAGCAGCAGCCTTAATCTTAGGGTAGGCGTCGATTCTGCCGCGCTCACCGCCGTGTTTGAAGAGGACACCAACCCCGTTGCGCAGGCGATCAACCTGGTGGTTGACCCCGCGGGCAAGGCGAACGTGCTCGTGAACGGCGCTAAGGGAGTTACCGGCGCGTTTGAAGGCGAAAGCGTTACCGTGTCCCTTGGCGACTTGGATGATTATTACGAGTTTGACCATTGGGAAATAACCCGTGACAGCAGCGGCGAATCGCTTATAACCAGCGCTGCAAGCTACAGCGAATCCCTCACGTTCGTTATGCCGAACGGCTCGGTGACTGTTAAGGCCGTGCTTAATGCGAAGTCAGTCAATGTATCTTGGAGGTTCATGATAAAGAAGGGCGAAAACACCTATGTTGGAAGCAGCGCCATTACGCCCTACATGGCCGATATGAGCATATGGAAGAACGGTGTGCTTCAGGACCCGAACAGCAAGATAACCGTTGTTAAGGGGGACACCATAAGCTTTGAAGTTAAGCTTAAGGATCCGAACAAGTATATCCTTGAAAAGATATGGCTTGATTTGTCCGGCACAACGGCAAAGAACTACTATGACTATAAGGGCGAATACACGCTTACAAGCTGGAAGCATAACGGGAAGGCAATATATCAATTCCTGATAAATGTCGGCTTTGATATGAACGACGGCGACATACAGCGTTACAACCTGAACGTTGTGCAGCCCGCGTCCGGCGGCACGATAGAGTGCGACAGCGTATATCCCCTTGCGGACAGCGTAGTAAAATTGACCGCCAAGCCGGAGGAGAATTACAGGCTGAAGCGCTGGATAGTGACGGACGAATACAACAATGCCGTGGACGTTGCCGTGGACGACAGCGACGCCAACAGCGCCAAGTTCACCATGCCCGCTGCGGACGTTACCGTGACGGCGGAGTTTGAGCAGACCGATGTACACGGCGCGGAGATACTGGCCGTGGACATCCTTTCCGGCAAGGGCGGCGCGGTGATAGCGTCCGGTACGCTTGCGGGCGACGCATGGACGGTTGATCTGAGCGGCGTTATAGACAAGGCCACCGCGGACGGAATACCGCAGGGCACATCCGGACTGTATATGCGCATAACCGCAAACGAAGGCACGACCGTGGAGCAGGTCAATGCATTCACGGGCGACTGGTCGAAAGGCGACATTGCGTGCTACATGCCGCTGAACCAGGGCGTTATATTCATAGCGCATAACGGCGAGCAGAGCAGGAATTACACCATTACGCTTGCTTACAGCGAACCCGGCGCACCTGAGCTTTCAAACGGCTCTGCCGAGCGCATAAGCGACAAGGAAGCGAATATCAAGTTCACCGCAAGCGAAGGCGGAAGTTGCTACTATGTGGTGGTTGAATCCGGCGCTGCCGAGCCCTCAATAGATACCGAAGGCAGGGGCATGAGCATATCCGCAGGTGAAAACACGCTGATGCTGACCAACCTTGCCAAGGGCGCGCGCGACATTTACATCGTTGTGAAGAACGCAAGCGGCGTAGCGAGCAAGCCCATGAAGATAGAGATCCCCGCGTTCAGCTCCGGCGAGGACGATGGTGAATACACCATAAGCGTAGCCGAACACGTCGGCGGCACGCTTACGCCCAGCAGGACAAGGGCAAATGAGGGCGACGAGGTGACCATTAGCATAAGCGCGGTGGACGGCATGCAGATGAAGGTCGGATCGCTGACCTATACCGAAGCTATTGAGAACGGCAAGACCGTTACCATAGAAAACGGCAAGTTCACCATGCCTGCCTGCGATGTAACGATATCCTGCCAGTGGGAGAGCACTGCGTCCCAGCCCACGGGCGGCGGCATAACCGGATTTGTTATAGACGGCATCCCCGGCACGATAGACGCAAGCGGAAACATTGTCGTTACCATGCCGTACAAGACCGACGTTACTGCGCTCAGGCCGGTGATAACGGGCGTGAACATAGCGAAGATGACCCCTGCCTCAAGCGAGGCTGTGGACTTCACCAAGCCCGTTATATACACCGTGACCCTCACCGACGGCACAGTGAAGCTGTATACCGTTACCGTGCAGCTACAGAATGCCGGCGCTGCCGATGAACTGTGGGATAAGCTTACCGATCCCAGCCAGACGCTGCCCTGGTGGAAGTACGCCGAGCAGCAGCGCAACAGCGGCTATTACCCCCGCTATTGGTAAGTCGCACAACCTAATCTAAGCTCCCGATAACACCCCCGCCCGCCAAGGTTTTAACCCCGGTAAGCGGGGGTGAGTTTGTTAAAACACAATTGGCAAGCAATGCAAGTGTTTATACACTTGCGAAAAAGCCTGTCAGGGAGAACCCTGAGACCCCGAACGGTTTTTGCAAAACCGGCTGCGCTCCGACGGAGCTTTTTTGTTGCTGTTTCAGCATTATTATGCAGTTATAGCATTGACATGTTATCAATATTGGATTATCCTATAAGAAGAGAAAAAGCGGAGGAATATAATATTGAGTCAGATTGCGGCACGCATCCGCACATTGCGGGAACAGGCTTTTTTTTCGCAGCAGCGGCTTTCAAAAGCATTGGGCATTGCCCAGTCCAGCCTTTGCCGCTACGAAACCGGCGAGACTGAACCTTCGGCTGCGGTTTTAATGAAATACGCGGATTTCTTCGATGTCTCCATGGATTACATATTCGGCCGAACCGATGACCCGCACGGCGCTGCACCGGTTCGCAAAAGCGTGGACGAGCCGGAATTGGAACAGTTCATAGAGATGTGTTTCGACCCTAAGTCATCAGCAAACGCACGGCTGAAGGAAACATTGAAGCAAATGATGAAGGAGGCTAAAGAGTGAGCAGGGAAGTAGCGCATAGTTTAGAACATTTTGACGAGGTTATCCATATCATCGACAACGCCCGCAGCCGCGCCATGAAAGCAGTTAATGCAGAGCTTATTCAGATGTACTGGGAAATCGGCTCTTATGTCAGCGGTAGAGTGAAAGATGGCGGCTGGGGAAAAAGCGTGGTTGCAGATTTTTCCGAATTTCTGCAAGCGCATTATCCGGGAACAAAGGGATTTTCTGCGCAGAACATCTGGCGTATGAAGCAGTTTTATGAGACTTATTGTGACAACGAAAAACTCTCACCACTGGTGAGAGAAATTCCATGGACAAGCAATCTGCTGATTATGACTGGCTGCAAGACCGACGAAGCGCGTGAGTTTTACCTTCGCCTGTGCATTGCAAATCGTTACACAAAACGCGAATTGGATCGTCAGATCGGCAGTATGCTGTATGAGCGGACAATGATCTCTCACGAAAAACATAAGGATTTGCTTGCTGGGAACGGCGGACTTGCGGCTTTGCGCGATTCCTATGTGTTTGAATTTCTCGACCTTGAGGAACCGTACAAGGAAAAGGATTTGCGGCATCAGATTGTCTCTCATCTGAAAGATTTCATTTTAGAGTTTGGACATGATTTCACTTTTGTTGGCGAAGAATACCGCGTTCAGGTCGGCAACACGGATTTCTTCATTGATTTGCTGTTCTATAACCGTGCATTGTCCTGCCTTGTTGCAATCGAATTGAAAATTGATACCTTCCGACCTGAACATCTGGGACAGCTCAATTTTTATTTGGAAGCACTTGACCGTGATGTAAAGAAGCCATTGAATGTCAGCTCCGTGAGTGCCGGGAATATGCCGAGCGCAATGATATGACCGTCGTTGGAACGTATATCGACCGGGCATTATCTGCAAAAACGGCAAATCGACCGGAGTTCCAGCACATGATCAAGGACAGCGCAAAAGAGTTGTTCGAGATTGTGCTTATATGGAAGCTCGACCGCTTTTCCCGCGACCGTTACGACAGCGCACACTACAAGCACATTCTGAAAAAGAACGGCGTGAAGGTAGTGTCGGTTAAAGAGAATATATCCGACGGTCCGGAGGGTATTATACTTGAATCGACGCTGGAAGGCTATGCCGAATACTACTCTGCGGAGCTTTCACAAAAAATACGGCGGGGGCAAAAGGAAAACGCGCTCAAATGCAAAAACAACGGCGGCGGCACTCCGTTTGGCTATGCAGTCGGGCCGGATGATGTCCTTGCCATTGACCCATTGACCGCACCTCTGGTGAAATAAATATTTACCCGCTATGATGCAGGCGAGAACATCAGCTCAATCACAGCATCGCTGAACGAACGCGGCCTAAAAACGAGTAAAGGCAAGGCGTTCAAAATCGGCGGAGTCAGCCTAATGCTAAAGAACAGAAAATACATCAGCGAATACCGCTATGGCGGCATAATCATCCCTAAAGGTATCCCCGCAATCATAGATGAGGATTTGTTTGAACGGGTGCAGCAGCGCATGGCGCTTAACAAAAAAGCTCCTGCCAAGGGAAAGGCGGCTAAAGAATATCTGCTGACCACAAAACTGTTCTGCGGGACCTGCGGGCGGCTGATGGCCGGGGAAAGCGGCACCAGCAGCACAAAGGGCGTCAAACATTATTACTACAAATGCGGCGGTGCGAAGCGAAAGCTGGGCTGCAAGCGAAAATCCGTCAGAAAGCATTGGATCGAACGGGCGGCAGTCCTTGTGACGGTGCAGCGCGTATTGCAGGACGATGAAATCAGCCGCATAGCAGCTGCCATCGTTTCATTGCAGGAAAGGGAAGATACAACCCTTCCCGCTATGCGGTTCCAGCTTGCCGCATGCGAAAAAGCCATCGATAACATGCTCAACGCCATCCAACAGGGCATCATTACCGCATCTACAAAAGAACGGCTGGAGCAGTTAGAAACACAGCGCCAAGAACTCAAGCTATCGATATTGCAGGTGCAAATGACAAAGCCGCGCTACACAAAGGAGCAGATAGTCAGCTGGATAAACCGCTTCAAGTATGGCAGCGCAGACGACCCGCAGTACCAGAAGCAAATCATCGATACGTTCATCAACTCCATCTACGTGTTTGATGACAAAATTGTATTCACCTATAACTTTCAGGATGGAACAGAACCGATCACCCTTGCGGAAATAGAAGCGGCATTCGGTTCGGATTTAGCAAAAGTTGCTCCACCACCAACCCTCCGAACCGATATGGTGCGGAGGGTTGGTGTTATAATCTGCTTCGGAAATATTCGTTCAATAAGAAAAAAGCTCCCGAATTGGAAGCTTTTTTGGTACCCGGTAGGGGAGTCGAACCCCTGTTCCCGCCGTGAGAGGGCGGTGTCCTAGGCCACTAGACGAACCGAGCACATAAATCTCACGGCAAGGGTTATTATACACAATGGCACATATTTGTGTCAACAGTTTTTTTGCCGAACATGCAAAAATATTCATGTATGTTCGGCAATGGGCGGCTTAAAGCGCGGCCTTCAGCTTTTCGGCCAAATCAAGCTGCTCCCACGGCATGGCGGGATCGCCAAAGTGGCCGTAGGACGCGGTGCGGCGGTATATCGGGCGGCGGAGATCGAGCGCGCGGATTATGGCCTCCGGCCTAAGGTCAAAGCTGCGGCGCACGGCGGCAAGCAGCTTATCCTCGTCCACCGCACCCGTGCCGAACGTGTCTATAAATACGGATACGGGCTCCGCCACGCCTATCGCGTAAGCCAGCTGCAATTCGCAGCGCTTGGCAAGGCCCGCGGCAACTATATTCTTGGCAATGTAGCGCGCGGCATAGGCTGCGCTGCGGTCAACCTTTGTGGGGTCCTTGCCGCTGAAGGCTCCGCCGCCGTGGCGCGCAAAGCCGCCGTATGTATCAACTATTATCTTGCGTCCGGTCAGGCCGCTGTCCCCGTGCGGGCCGCCTATTACGAAGCGCCCCGTGGGGTTGACCAGAATGCGTGCGTCGCTCGCAAGCAGAGCCTTGGGGATAACGGGCTTTATAACCTCGCTATAAATGGCGTCTTTCAGCATGGCCTGCGTTGCGTCCGCGCTATGCTGCGTGGAAACGAGCACGGTATCCACGCTCACGGGCGTGCCGTTTTCGTAAACAACGCTCACCTGCGCCTTGCCGTCCGGCTTTATGAAATCCGCGCCGCCCTTGCGGTATGCCGCCAGCCTGCGGGTAAGCGCATGGGCCAGATATATGGGCAGGGGCATATACTCTTCCGTTTCATCGGTGGCATAGCCGAACATCATGCCCTGATCCCCCGCGCCTGTGGTCATGTCCGCCTCCGTACCTTCCTTCGCCTCAAGCGATTTATCCACGCCCATGGCAATATCGCCGGACTGCTTGCCCAGCGATACCAGCACCGCGCAGCTGTCGCCCGAAAAGCCCAGGGAATTATCCGTGTAGCCTATTTCGTTCACGGTGGCGCGCACAAGGGACGCTATGTCCACCTGCGCCTTGGATGTTATTTCTCCCATCACCAGCACAAGGCCGGTCGTTGCCGCGCATTCGCATGCCACGCGGGAGTACGGATCCTGCGCAAGGTGCGCATCGAGCACGCTGTCGCTTAGAATATCGCAAACCTTATCGGGATGTCCCTCGGTCACCGATTCAGACGTAAAAAGCTTCTTCATAAAAAATGAACCTCCGTTTCATATTCACCATCAAGCATGGCTGTTCGCGGGATGCGCCCGTTTTGCTTTTCATGGCAAAACAAAACGCCCCGCGAAAAACGAGACGAAGATTCCATCGCTCATCTTTCGGCTAATGCCGCGGGAATTGGCACCTTGCGCGCACGCAGGTTGCCGGGTTTCACAGGGCCCGTCCCTCAACCACTCTTGATAAGGCATATATTCTTTTGTTAGGCATATGATAGCATCCCGCGCGCATTCCTGTCAAGCCCCATAAAGTTGTGGCAAAAGCCTAATTTATGTGATATAATATAAATAATACAAATATCAACTTATATGGGGGAGCTATATGGATATAAATACCGTAAACGAAGAAATGTCCCTTGCGGAGGCTTTGCAGATGCGCGCGGATATAAAAACGCAGATAGCGCAGCTCCGTTCCCGCCTGAACGACAATGCCAAGGTGCAGGAGGGTGAAACGCCCGCGGAGGATCCGCTCAGGCTTATTGAGCTACTCAGCGCGGAATGCGAAGCATATGAAACGCTCATCCGCCGCATAAACCTGACCAACGCGGCGACCGTGTTTGAAGGGGAAACGCTTACGGCGCTGCTTGCGCGGCGCGATGCGCTTTCGCTTGAGCTGAGCATAATGCGGGACTTTTTGCGGCAGGCCAGCCAGCGCATAGACCGCTATTCCAAAACGGAGATAAAGATTTTTTCCACCGTGGACGTTACGGCCATGCAGAAAACGGTGGATGCGAAGTCGAAAGAGCTCAGGCAGCTTGACGCGGCGATACAGAAGCTGAACTGGAACACAATGCTTATATAGGCGCAAATAATTTACAATAATCGGTTTTTCCGCCACGCGGGGCGGGCGCTATCTCTGCCGGCTGAGAATGAGCCGGTATGGAGGCACATAGCGGGTCGGGGCGCGACGCTACCTTTACACAAACGCCCGTAACAGCGCACAATATACCCCGCACAATGCACCCGGCATCACCGGGCGCCGACCGCGCGGCGGAAAGGGTGGGTATGGGGAGAAACAGCTTAAAGGCGGGACTTTTCTATTGAAAGCCCCGCTTTTTCATGCTAAAATATATATACGGAACAAAGAATGTGAACGGGAGATGAGTTAAAGGACGGAATAAAGGAACAGGAGGACCGAATATGAAAAAAATTGTAATTGCGGCGCTGATGCTTGCGCTGTGCATAGCCCTTGCCGTACCCGCCCTTGCGGAAGGCGTGCGCGACGCCAACGCCGCATATAACGAGCTGCTTGCGGGGTTCAACGGCAAATATCCCGACGAATACGCGGGCGCATACGTTGATACCTCGGACGGCGATAAGCTGTGCGTACTGCTTACGGAGCGCCATGCGGACACCGCCGCAAAGCTTGGCGCGGCGCGGGACAAAATGCTTGCGCACATAAGCGCGGCCTACCGCGACGGCGTAAAATTCAAAACGGCGAAGTATTCCTATAATGAGCTGCTTGCGGCGCACGATACCGCGTCCGCACTGCTGAAGGAGAAGGGCTACGGGCTTTCCTACGTTGGAATAAACGAGATGAATAATGCCGTGGATGTAGGCATAATCCCCGCCGACCATGCAGCCGCCGCAGCCTTTGTTCAAGCCGACGCCGCGCTCAGTGGGCTTCCCCTGTGCGTTACGGCTGCCGAAAGGCTATCCCAATTGGGCGGCGAATCGCCCGCTGCCATGCCGCAGGCCGGAGGCGGCGCAGTAATTCCGCTTGCGGCGGCATTGCTCATATGCGGCGCAATGCTCGGCGCGGCTGCATTGAAGCGGAAACATTAAATACGAAGAAACAGAAAGGAGGCATATGCCGTGAAAAAACGTAACCGTATTTCTTGGTTGGTTCCGGCAATGTTGTCTTTTGCAACCGCCATGCTCGCTTTCATTTCAGGCGCTGTAAACCAAGCTCCTATTCTCTATCTTTCCGGGCTGCTAAGTTTTGCCGGCGGCATCCGCTGCGTTTGCTTGTATACAAAGGAAAAGAATCAGCAGGATGAAGAATAGCATCCGCCGACCGCGCGGCGGAAAAGGTGGGTATGGGGAGAAAGATATGAACGAACGCAAAAGAACAAATCTCAAAGCACTATTCATCATATTGGCCGCGGCGCTGATTTTGGCGTTTGTGTACCTTGCCGTGCCGAAGGAGTGCGGCATAGAGCGCCGCGTTGACGCAACGCTTGTGCAGAACGGCAGCCCCGCCGAGCGCAGGCAGACCGCGCTCACCATAAGCGGCACATATAAAAGCAGCCTTTTCGGCGGGAATTCGTTCGCGGGGAAGGTTGAAATA